>VTLG01002486.1_pt1 | contig 29067 bp, 45 predicted proteins | sample 4694571 | NCBI WGS metagenome assembly VTLG01 (sample SAMN12604809, study PRJNA352737) | marine metagenome | biome: ENVO:00000447; feature: ENVO:00000209|ENVO:00000569|ENVO:01000036; material: ENVO:00002151; isolation source: viral sequences binned using virsorter ...
AATGATATGGATGGTACTGGAGAGTATATAAAAACTTGGAATGTATCTGGAAAATCAAAGCCAACAACTTCACAATTAAATGGAGTAGCTTCTGATGCAGAAAAAGTATTAACAAATATTAAAGTTAAAAAAACACGAAAGATAAGTTACGGGAATTTGGCAGACCAACTCGATGAAATTTATCACGATATTGATGCGTGGAAGACACGAATTAAAAAAATTAAAGATGACAACCCTAAGAGTTAAGGAGATATAGATGGCTAAAACAGTAATAACATTACCGAGTTTCGGATTAACAGACCCCGGTTCAGATAAAACACTTATGTGGGATGATTCAGCTAGTGCTTTAACAATAGCAGGAGGACAGGGTAAACTTGTTCAAGTTGTAACTTCTGCGAACACAACGGCAGATACCAATTCAACAACAGGCTATGAAGATTCAGGAAATGAAGTCGACATTACTCCTACCACGAATACGAATAAAATTTTAGTTCATTTCAGCATTCCGATAAACTTATATCGAAGTAGTGGTTCAAGTTGCCGATATGGTTGGAAAGTTTTACGAGAAAGCACAGTGATTGCAACAGGAGCTTCAACAACTAATTATGGTTTATTAGGCTCTAGTCAAGAAACCGCACTTGGACACGTTTTTAGTTATTCAATCTATGATGAGCCTGATTCCACAAGTGAGCAGACGTATAAGGTGCAATTCGCTAATCACGAATCTGGTAATTTGGTTGCACAGGTAAGTAGCAATGAATCAAATATAACAGCAATGGAAATTGAGAGTACATAATGGATAGTTCAATAAAATTTTGGAAAGCAATAGACAATTTAAAAAAGGGAACTCAATATAAATTTACTGGTGATGTTCCTTTAACTGAAGAATTGTTTAATAAGATTAATTGGAAAAAGGATGATGGAACTTTTACTACAACCAATCCACATTCAGAACTCACTTGGTCAAAAGTTGATACAGAAATTAAAAGATTACAAACTGAGTATGATGATACTGGTTATGCAAGAAAAAGAAAAGAAGAATATCCAAGTATTCAAGATTTTATGGAAGCATATACAGAAAAGGAAATCGGTGGGGATTCTACGAAATGGGATTCTTATAAAACTAAATATAACAAAGTTAGAAGTGACAACCCAAAAAGTTAAGGAGATATAAATGGCATATGTAGGACAAGGGATAAAAAATGGCACGTTTACTGTACTCGATACAAGTGGCAACACCTATAATGGTTCCAATACAACTTTTAATTTAGGAACACAAGTAGGTTCTCCTGCACAGCTTTTGGTATCCCACGATGGAGTAATTCAAAAACCCGTAACGGATTATACAATAGCGACAGGCGGAACACAAATTACATTCACTACAGCCCCTGCAAGTGGAGCATCAATATTCATAACAGAAATATCTGGTGCGGTGGGTGGCCCAATGAACCGTGATATAAACGGGGATGAATTAATTTTAGATGCAGATGCGGATACAAGTATTACAGCAGACACGGATGACCAAGTAGATATTAGAATAGCAGGAAATGATGATTTTAAATTGACTGCAAAAACTCTTGCTATTGGTGGTGCAGCAGCAGCCGATAGTAAAATAGTTTTTGATGGTAATGCTCAAGATTATCATATAGGATTAGATGATTCAGCAGATGATTTAGTTATAGGTTTAGGTAGTACTTTAGGTACAACTACACATATGTCTTTTGATGAAACAGGAGCAATAATAAAACCATTACAACCTGCAGCAAGAGTAACACTATCGGGTAATTTATCTGTTAATCATAATACTTTTACAAAAGTTAGTTTTGACACAGAAACTTATGATAAAAATGGAGATTTTGCCAGTAATAAATTTACAGCCCCAGTAGCAGGTCGTTATTTTATTCATTGTCACGCAGAGATTATGGATTTAGCTGACCAGAAAGATTTTTTAGTTTGTATTTATAAAAATGGAAGTATAACAAATTCAGCTAATGAAAAATCTTCTTCAGCAAATTATCAAACTAATAGTGTAACTGATGTTCTAGAATTAGCCGCAACAGATTATATTGAATTTTATGTTAAACACGTTCACGGAAGTTCTAGAGACATTTATGCGGCAAATACTTTTGGTGAAGTTTATTTATTAGGATAAAAAATGGAAAATTTATATTACAAAACAAAATTATATTTAGAAGCTAATAGTAAAACAGAATCTGAGTTTGATTCTAATATTGTATTACAAAACGATGGTGCGGGAGATTATATAAAAACTTGGAATGTATCGGGAGTTGCTAAACCAAGTGATTCTCAACTGAATACTTTTTCAAGTGATGCATCAAAGTTAGATACTAATAATGGTGTTAGAGATACTCGAAAAAAATCCTATGGAGAGATTGGCGACCAATTAGATTTATTGTATAAGGATATAATTGCGGGAAAAGTAGATGCAACTGGTGAATGGGCAAAAAAAATTAAAGCAGTAAAAGATGCCAATCCTAAGAGCTAATGGGTATAATTAGAACTCATAGTGATTATTTTACACCAGTAAAAAAAAGAACATCAATAGGTCAATCTCCAAGAAGCAGACCTAAAAATAAACATAAACGGAGAACTTGGAAGAAATATAATAGGCAGGGAAAATAATGGCTACTAAAAAGAAAAAATATCAAACCGGTTCAACAGTAACCGCAGGTGCTGTACCTACTTTGGAACAACGTCACGACCCTATTTTAGGTGAGACAGAAAAACAAGCAGGAATAGACCCAACACAGACAACAACTTCTTTACCTTCAGGGACTGAAATGACTCATAGCCCTCAAATTTTACAAACTGAAGAGTTAATGACAACTACTGGAAAAGCATTAGGTACAGCACCTACTGCTACTACTGGTCAAACTACTGCACCAACACAAGTTTCTGTCCCAACAGCACCTTCACCCGGTACTTATGCTGCAACTACTGTATATAATCAAGTTACTGATGCAAATGCTGCATTAGGTGCTTTAAATCAAAATGCACAATTAACAGCACCACAAGGAACTGTTAGTTCACAAGCATTATCACAAGCAGCAACTGGACAAGCTGCTCAAGCAACTACACCTACACGAACTTTATCCACACAAGAATTAGTACAAGCTGCAACATTATCAAATGTTGGAGGATATCAATCAGCCGCAGAGCAAACAATGAGTACACCTCAAGAAGCAACTGTACAATATCAATTGACACAACTTATGTCACAATTTGAAAATGGACAAGTTCCTGCTTTTGCAGCTCCGGCAATAAGAGTTGCAAATGATGCAATGTTACAAAGAGGATTAGGTGCTTCAAGTATGGCAGGACAAGCTATACTAAAAGCGGCTATGGAATCAACTACGGCTATAGCTGTACAAGATGCAAATATGTATGCTAAATTTAATTTGGCAAATTTAAGTAATAAACAACAAACAGCAATTGTAAATGCTCAATTAAGAGCAACATTAACAGGACAAGAATTAACACAAGAACATCAAGCAAGAGTTTTAAATACAGCAAAAATTTCAGAAGTTAATAACTTAAATTTTACAGCAGAACAAGCAGTAGCTTTAGAAAATGCACGATTAATGCAAGGAATGTCTTTAGCTAATTTAAATAATGAACAACAATCTGCAATACAAAATGCTGCAACATTAGCAAATATGGATGTAAGAAATTTAGATGGAAGATTAACTGCTGCTGTTCAAAATGCTAAATCATTTTTAAATTTAGATATGGCAAATTTAACAAATGACCAACAAGCAAAAACATTAAGTTATCAATCAAAAGTACAAGGTTTATTAACAGATGCTGCTGCTCAAAATGCGGCAGCACAATTTAATGCAAAAGCTCAAGACCAAGTTAATCAATTTTATAATACATTAGGAACATCTCTTCAAACAGCTAATGCTAATAGAGTTGCTGCACAAGAACAATTTAATATTGACCAAGCTAATTCAATAAGAAAATTTAATACAGAAGTAGAAAATGAAAGAGATAAATTTAACGCAGAAATGAATTTATTAATTGACCAATCAAATGTGGTATGGAGACGAGGTATCAATACAACAGTAAATGCAGAACAAAATAGAGTTAATCAAGTTAATACACAAAATCTTCTAGATTTAACTACATCTGCACAAAATCAATTATGGAATAGGTATAGAGATGAAGCTGCGTGGCTAATACAACAACGTGAAGCAAGAGAAGCAAGAGCACATCAAGCAGCATTACAAGCACAACAAAATAATTTTAGTTGGGATACATATGAAAAACAATCAAAAGATAGTATGTGGTTAGCAATTGGTGGTGCTGTCATAGATGGAATTTTTGGTTAGGAGTAAAGAATGGACTTAAATTTAGGATTTTTAACTAGCTTAGTATCAATGGGAAAAGATATTAAATCTTTAGTTAAAGGAGATGGAACAGGTTTTATGTCAAAAGCCTTAAAAAGTTTTACTAGTGAAAAAGACCCTGTAACAGGTGTATCAACACCGGGAAGAGGGCGAAGTGTTTTAGAAAATTGGCCAGAGGCTAAACAATATGGTGTAACCGTAGGATATCAAGGAACACAAACAGGAAATGCTTTAAAGGGTTTAGATTATTTTGCAAAATTACAAAATGCTAGAGTTTTAATAGCCAAAGATAATTGGGGTGCAGTTTATAATGCAATTAATTCATCAAATAGATTACCAAAATTAGGAGATAGTGACACGGATGAGTCAATAGCGGCTGCAGCACCAACAATTGATTTAGATTCACCAAAAGTATAGGATAAAAAATGGAACAACGAAGAGGATTAGAAAATATAGACCAATTTGCACCAGCACCACCGGGAATTGGAATGATGAATGAACAAGGAGGATATCCTTGGGAAAGACCTGCTAAAGTATCAAATCCAGAAGAAGCAGCAAATATTACTATTGAAAAAATTGATAATAATCCACAAGTTAAAGAGGAGATGTTAAATTTAATGTCTGTAGGTTCACCTATTGAAACAATTGTTAATACAGTTACATTTATGGGATTTGTAAATGGGGAATGGACACCTGATACAGCCGAATTAATTAAACCTGTATTAATGATTTATTTTATTGGTGCTGCTTTGGAAAATAATATTGAAGCTACAGTTTTTAATGTTCCAGAAGATGAAAAAGAAAAAACATCTGAACAAGATTTAATTAGAATAATGAAAGATTTTAGACCAGAAGAATATGATATGGCTACAAATATGACACCAGAAACAGAAGAACAAGTTTCTGTATTAAATCCCCCAGATGAAACAATTGAAGAACCAGAAATGGTAGAAGAACCACAACCAGAATTAGGTGGATTTATGGAAAGAAAGGAAGTATAATGTCATTTCACGCATTTGTTACAGGATTAGCAGGAGGATACTCTAAAATAAAAGAAGAAAAACGCAATCTTTTAGGACAAAAAGAATTAGCACAAATTGAATTAGAAAAGGCTTCACTTAAAAATCCTACTAATAGTAGAACATATGGGTCTATGACATATATCCCAACAGATATAGATAATCTACCTAATGAGGATAGAAAGTTATTTCAAGGTCTGGCAGATTATGCTAATATGTTTGACCGTAATGACCAACAAGCCTTTGATAAGTTATCTGAAGGGGATAGAAGTGAATTAACAACAAATATAAAAGGTGCGTGGGATGCTTTTACGGATTTAGTATCACCGGGAACTGGTGGAAGTGGTGAAAATATAAAAGAATATTATCGTATGTTTCCTAACCTTGATGCATTTAAAAAAATGCCTGAATTACATAAATATTTAACAGAAACTGACCCAACAAATTCTATTTTAGGTAAAGTTGTTTATGATAGTAATCACGAAATATTGGGAATTAATAATAATGAACAAGGAACTCCGTCAATATTTGAACCTGAAGATGAAAATTCTGCAGTAAAATTACAGCAAGAAGGAAACTTAACAAGTATTCCATCTTCACTAATAACAACTCCTAAAAAATGGGGAGGAACTTATGATTTTGGTGGTGCGGAACAAGAGAAAAAATTTTATTCTGATGTTCAAGAGATATTAACAAGTCGTCAATTTGGTGGTATGGAGGGTATTCAAGCACAAAAGTTAATTGATGACCCTGATAGACAATGGGCTGCCTTTGCTGTGTATGCTGCTTATGGTCTTGATACTGACCAATTATCTAAAGATGATTTTGCTAAAGAAATGGTTGAATTACAGCAAATTTATGGTGTAAGTGATACACAATTATTTACTGTTGCTGCAAAAGGAATGATGAAATATGAAATGGAACCGGGTGCAAGTAAATCACGAATGAGTGTTACTAGAAAATGGAAAGATTTAACTACTAAACAAAAACAAGCAGTTGATAATTCTTTATCACAATCCAATGAAATTGTGGAAGATGTAAGAAAATTAGCAAAACTTTGGGAAGATGCTAAATATAAGCCGGGAATTATAGGTACATTAGAATCTTTTGCGAGAGGAGTATTAACAGATGACCATTCGATTTTAAAAACAATTGGTTTAGTAAGTAGAGATATGAAACAACATACTAATTTTTTAGGAATTAATGAAGCTGTTGCCGGTGGAGTGCAAATGAATGCAAGAACATTTACTAGTGATGCTAATGAAAAAGGAAGTTTGGCTTGGCATATTGCAGGTATTGAAAAATCAGTTCAACGTGGTAATGAAAACGGTAAATATTATGATTATGAAAAAGACAAATGGATTTATGAAAATGCTCAAGGTCAGGCAGAGGGATACAGAGCAAGAAAAGCATTAGAAGTAAGTTTAGCATACAGATTAACGGTGCTAGAGCAAGGTTCTGGTGGAAATACAATTTCGGATAAGGACTTTAAAGTTTCATTACAAAAACTTCGAGGTACACCACTTGCTTCCCGTGAACAAATTGTTGATGGTTTAAGAGAAATTTTACGAACAGCCTCACGTGGAGCCATAAAAGCTGAGTTATTGGCGGAAAATCCAAAAGCCGGAAGACACCTTGTAACAATGTATGAAAGATTTAGAGATGAAAAACAGTTTTATTGGGAAGAGATGGAACGAAAATTGTCTCCATATTTTGATACTAAGAAACACGGTCAAAATTTACATCCTGATGGTAGACCAGACACATTAAATGAAGTTTTTGCAAACAGACTTAATTATTTAAAAAATAATTTAAATTTTTCATTGGGAATAAATAAAGGAAATAAAAGATTATATGCTGATTTAAGTAATGGAGAGTTGGCATCTGTACTTGGTGAAGAAGGATTTAAGATAGCTGCTGATAAAAATTTAGGACGAAATACAACATCAGGAACAAATGTTACCTATGATTGGGAAAATCAAGACAATGTTGTTGTTGGTAGTGGAGAAGTTGCAGGTGGAGGTGGGAGTACTCCTACAGCAGGGCCTATAGCAAAAGAGGGGTTTGTCAAACTTCCAACTAAAGTAGAAAAAAGACCGGATAGATTAAAAAGATATACAGCACCTCTTAGAGATGAAGCAGAAATGCAAGAACTGTTAGAAAAAGACCAAAAGAAATGGGACTTGCAATATAATCAGTATTACAATGTTGATGGAAATTTAAAAGATGGAATGCAAGAAGTGAGTTTTGAATCATTAAGACCATTAATGGAAAATAAAAAATCAAAAATAGTTGAATTAATTAAAACACGAAAATTACCAAGACCAGATGATTTACCAATTCAAGTTGAAGCAAGACCACCGACAGAATATGGAGACGAAAAAGGTCATCTTAGTAGAGATAAACAAACAAGAGAATCACAATTTTTACAATATGCTTGGGATGTAAAATATGGAAAATATTATAATCCAGATGGAACATTAATGATGAGAGCAGGAGAAGTTGATAAAAGCTTGAATCAAAAAGTTAAGGAGACAATGTAACAATGAAACAAAAATTAAAATATGACCAAGAAACAGTAGATTCAATTCGCTATTGGCAACAACAAATGCAAGAACCAGAACTAGGCGGAATGGGATATGATAATTTTGTTGAAGAGTATGGCCCGTTGTTTGCGGAACAAGTAGAAATGATGGGGGGAAGTTTAAATAATTATACGGAGCAGCAAGGAAAAAAATTAGATTCAGAAGATAATTTTCGTGTAGCTGTTACTGACAACGCAAAAACAAATTTCTGGATGGGTGACCAAAAAAATGTAGGTCAATCAATTAAAAAAGGATTAGGTCGAGGAACTGTTGCTGCTTTAAATTTTGTAATTGATGCCGGTAGAGAAATTGGTGATGTTGAAAATTATGCTAAAGTTTTTGATTTTACTATGAATAAATTAACTCCCGGTGCTGCCTTTGCAACAGAAAGATGGGCGGAAGAAATGAAAGCTAAAGCCATCGCACGAAAAGGTGGGTTTGGTTTTTATGGACGAGCTATTGCAACTCCAAAAGATGCGGATAAATATTTTGAGGATGGGGCAGAATTTTTTGAAATACGTCCTTGGCTTAAACAAGTTATGCCTTATCAAGGGGAAAGACTTGGAGCTTTAGGAACAGCTTCTGAAATTCTTGTACAGGAATTATCTTTTATTGGGCCTATGGCTTTTCTACGATTAGCGAAAGCATCAAAGCACGTAACACATTTTACTAATGTTGCTGATAAAAACTATGGTAATATTTTAACAGGTAAAGGTTATTTAAAACCTATGACAAAAGAGGAACTTGCATTTGTAGGGCCTCAACCTAAAGGTGCTAAAATAAAATCTTTACGAAGTCGCTATGTATCAGAAGATGCAGCAAGAACAGATAAACAAATGGCGGCTGCTCTTTCTGAATCACTTGGTAAAAAAGTAAGTGTACGAGAAACTAAAGCATTAAAAAAATTAAATGAAAGATATGGAGCTAAAGGAGGAGACTTCTTTGAACAAATTAAAACAGCCGGAGACAGAGGGGATATATCTTGGAAAAATTCTTTACAAAAATTAGCTGCAACTCTTAATCCAAAAGAAGCAAGAAAAATACAAAAACTAGTAGCAACAGGAACAGCAAAAGGAAGATTTTTATTTAAAAAGTCTGCCGGAGGTGCTTATAAAGAAACTGAATTATTAGCATCAGCAGCCGCTATTAGTGGTGGAGCTTGGGTTGGTGAAAAGTTAGGACAAGATTTTGTTGTATTAGGAGAAGTTAGTGGTGGGTTATTTGGCCCCGCTATACTAAAAAATGTAGGAGGTGCATTGCCTGACACATTTAATACATTACGATATCATTTTGGAACCGGTAATCTTGAATCAAAAGAAGATGCATTATTATCAGCAGCTTTTGGTAAAACAAGAAAGCAATTAGATGAGTTAAAATTAACAAAAAATAGAAATAATAGAGAGCAACTTGTTAATATGGCAAAGACATTGCCTTCACCAAAAGTTCCTTTTATTTATGATTTAGCAACTAAAGAACGTAAAAAATTAAAAGCTTATAGAGCATTGGCTGAACAAATTGCAGACTTACCGGCAGATGTTCAAGCAGAAATTGCTGCAAGAGTAGAACGAGCAGAAGAATTATTGGGTGAAAATCCAGATATCTATGCATCATTATCCGCTATTACAGGAATTACCGTATTGGAAACTATTGAACAATCAGCAAGAGCAAAAGATTCAGTAGGAAAAAGTATAACAATTAATTTAAATCCAGACCAATTGAAACAAGTTAGACGAAAAATGGAAGCGATGGATGGCTTAGTATCAAGACTTGAAAATTTTAAATATAATATTGGGGCGGAACAAAAAACAATTAATGATACTAACTATTGGTATCAATTACAAAATAGAATAGTTACAGAAGTTCAATCACACTTAGATGATATGAATATTGTTAATGATAGAGAGATAAAACAATTAAGTTTGGATTTACAAAGAAGAACAGATGACCTTATTGAAGAAATACCAGAAGCACATAAGCTTAGTAAAAATCAAATTGACCAATTAGACACAGTAACTGATGACACATATTGGAAAAGTAAGGGAGTGGATGATTTAGTATCTATTGACCCAGATGGACAACTGTCAACATTTGATAAAAGCTTACAAAGTGATTTAAATAAATTAAAAGAAAGCAATGGTGCTTTTGTTATTCCTGATGGAGATGGTAGAAGTGTTGTAATGTTCAGTGCCGGAAGAGCAAAGAAGACATTAGCGGAAGATATGAAGATTCATAATGATATGTTAGTGGATGCGTATCAAAACGATAGAAAGGCATATCAAACATTATATAAAAATATTACAGGGTATAGTGATTACTCTTATAAAGTTAATGGTATGGATTTTTTAGAAGATTTGAACAGTGCAATTCTGGATAATGTGGAGCAAATGGAGGGTGGTGTAAAACAGATTACTGGCTACCCAATGAAAGAAAGAAATTTAGTTCCATTTATGGCTGAAGGGCGAATGGATGGATTAAGACAGTTAAAAGATACATTTCCAAATGCTTTAGATGAGTTGTTAGTTGAATATCAGATAAAAAAAGGAAGTCTGGCTGAAGGAACAACAGTTGACGATGTAAAAGAAGTTCTTGATACTCAACGAACTGCATTAATGAAACAAGTAGCAAACGATATTGAATTTTCTGATAACTTATATGAAGTTTTTAAAACAGCAAAAATTAATCCTAAAATGTCATTAAAAGCGATGGTAGATGCAAGAGGAAAAATGTTTAATATTGCACATAAACATTCTGTACAATCAGGAGGTAATGGAGGATTAGCCGCTATATATGAAGGGCGAGTTGCTATTGCAATTGATAAAGCTATCAATAAAATTCCGGGTAATAAACAATTAAAAGAAGCTCAAAAAGTTTATAAGGAAAGATATTATGATAAATGGCTTACTGGATTAACCTATACAATGTTTGGACGTGCTTTAAAGGCAAAAGACCATTCTAAGTTAGCAAAATTTGATAAGTTTTTTACAATGAATCCTGTGGAGGCAGAGCAAGAGTTTAGAAGAGTTTATACTGACCCCGAAACAGGTTTTATAAAACAAGAAGCTGTGGAATTATTGAAGGATAATATAGCAAGGTATTATATGTCACCTGAAGGAAAGAACATATCCGGTGAATTTTTTAATTCCTTTAGTGATATTTTAAAATTAGAAAGATTGGATAAAGATTCAACAGGAAAAATTATTGAAGGCTCTCCTTTATATATGAAAGATGATTATAGAAGTTATGGGGATATGGAAAGCCACTTTATTAATGAACGAGGAAAAATTATTAAAGATAGTAAAGTTAATTTAGATGCTCTTATGAAAATGATTAGAACATCAGCAGCTAGAAAACACGTTTTTGGTAATAATATTCCATTGGCAACAATTGAACGATTATCAACAGAGCAAAATCCAGAACGATTTAGAGATATGATTATGAATCCAAGTGCTGATGGAGGTTATGACCATATGGCCGAAGCTATTGTTGACCTTATACAAAAATCACCATCTTCTAAAGCTGAAAAAGCCGAGGCTTTAAGCAGTTTTAAAGTTGTATTATGGCAAAGTTCTAAAAATAAAATAGTACAAAAAGGAACAGAACTGGGATTTGATAGTGTTGCTAAAAGATTTAAAACAAATGATGTTGTAAATGCCGCAGCCTTAGATGACTTTATAAAAACAAATGATAATATTCTTAAAAAAATATATAGCGAAAAAGAATATGATGATATGAAAAACTTGAATGAATTAGTTCAGCTTGTTGCCGGTCAAGTTTCATCACCACAATTAACAGGAATGCCAAAACAAATAACAATTCCTGCTATGATGTCAAGAGTTTATGGTATATTCAGAGGAGTTATTTCTCCTAAATATGTTTTAACAGAATTATTATATCAAGATGCACGATTTAGACGAGGTAAGTTATTAGAAGAAATAGCTACTGACCCAGATGCAGCACGTATTATGGCGGATGTTGTAATATACAATGGCATTAAAAATAGAAGAATACGAAGTGAATTTACAAAATACTGGACAGGTTCAGGTCAAAGATTTGCTAGAGATTGGATGGAAGACCCTGTAAAAGTTGATGTGTATTCTGAAAATTTAATGAATGATATGTGGGATGATGGTGTCTACCAATGGGAAGATGATTAATGGCTGAATGGGAAAAAGAAATAGCTGAACTACGAACCGATGTTAAATACATTCGAGAGGATGTTAATATTATGCAAAAACAAATAAGAGATTTGAATAAGACATCTAATATGGGATTAGGTGGGATTAAAGTGTTCCTTGCTATAGGAGGAATACTAGGAGCCATTTGGGCTTTTATAAAAATAACCAACTAAGGAGAAAGCAATGGAAAAAATAAAAACAATGTGGGATAAGTTAAGCAAAAAGGGTAAAATTGCCTCAGTTGCTATTATAGTAATCGCACTTATAGTTTTATATAATGCCATTTTATAAGTTTAAAAATAAAAAAACAGGCCGTACTTTTGAAAAACTATTGACGTTTGAGGAACACGACAGGTATTTGGAAAATGAAAATTTAATACAGATACCTGTACCTTTCAAAGTTGCTAATTTAATTAGTAATAATGAAAATAAAATAAGAGAACAACTTTGGAATACGGCACAGGCAGGAAAAAAACAATCTAATTGGAAAGATAACAGAGGATAAAATGTTTGGATTACCCGTAGAAATGATTACAATGTTAGGCTCAAGTGTTCTTGGCGGTGTTATGACCGTTTGGGGACAAAGTATTAAAGCTAAACAGGAAGAACAAAAACTATTAATAGCAAGAGCCGATGCACAAATGGCTCATATAGAAAAAGCTCGTACTTATGAGAATAAAGGATTTCAATGGACTAGAAGAATAATTGCTCTAACAGCAGTATTCTTTATTATTGTATGGCCTAAAATTGTACCAGTAATGTTTGATACATCTGTATTTTTAACGTGGACAGAATTATCCAGAGGATTTTTCTTCTTAATTGAACAAAAAGAATTATTAGTTGATAGAGAATATGCAGGTGTTGTAATTACACCAATGGATACACACCTAATGTCAGCTATTGTTGGATTGTATTTTGGTGGGAGTTTAGTTAAGAAATGATGGAAAAACTCGTAACTCTAATAGTAGGATTACTAATGGCTCTTGGAGGTTGGACACTGGCAAGAACATTTGAATTGTCTACAATACAAGCGGTTCACGAAGATAAAGTCGATAAATTAGAATTTAGAGTTGAAAAATTACAAGACCAGATGGATGATATGATGGATATGGATGAGGAGATTGTTCGTCAACACGAAAATTTGTTCAACCAATTGTCATCAGATAAAAAAAGTAAATACGAGTATTAATTATGCGAGTATCAGAAAGCACAAATGTGCAGATGCCACTTAAAACGGTTGTCAGTTTAATTACACTGGTCGCTGTTGGAACGTGGGCTTACTTTGGTATAGTTGAACGATTAAATAATATTGAAACTTCCCATAAGTTAATGTCAGCCGATTTAGATAAGGCGGTTGAATTTTCCATAAAATGGCCCCGCGGAGATTTGGGGTCGCTCCCCGCAGATAGTGAACAATTTATGCTGTTGGAATATCAAGATGGACAAATAATTAAGATACAAAAACAAATGGAAGATATGCAATATAATGCCGTAAATATAAAGAGGCTTCAAGAGGATATGAAAGAAGCCCGTGAAAATATAGAGAAACTCAAGGATAAAATTAGAGAGACAAATGGAGGTCACTAATGGTGGAAACAATAATAGCCTTATTGATGTTCATCGGAGTAGATTTAAAAGAACACGTTGTATACGATAGCATAGGGGATTGCTTAAAAGCAAAACGATTATCGGAAAGGTCATCTGGAAGTGATGGGCCAAGAATGGAATGTAGACCCGTTAAGGCAGAAACAGAAATATGGAAAGAAGATGGTAAGAAACACATTATTAAAATTATTGAGGAATAAAAATGATTACGAAAAAGAATGTTATATTAATGGTTATTTTAATAATGGTATGCATAATAGCAAAACCGATTATTGTTATGGCGGATTCAACCAATGACCAAAATACACAAACAAATACATCAGGTAGTAATACAAATATTACGGGTGGTTACGAATCGACTACTACCAACAATAATGATGGACAAACAAACACAACGACATCAACAACAACAAACACAACCACTACTAATGGGTCAGATATCCCCGTTAATTCTGCAAACAGCCCAAGTTACTCCTCTATGTCTCAAGATGTGTGTAGTATGGGTGTTAGTGGCTCCGTTTCTACTTTGGGGTTTGGTGCTTCTGTTGGTAAACATATCAGGGATTTAAATTGTGAAAGAATAAAGTTATCTAAAGTTCTGTATGATTATGGAATGAAGGTAGCGGCTGTTTCTATTCTATGCCAAGATGAAAGAGTTTTTGAAGCTATGCAAATGGCGGGAACACCTTGCCCATTTGAAGGTAAAATTGGTAAAGAAGCTATAACTCAATGGAATAAATATAGTCACGAAAGACCTGACTATGAAACATATGTTAAAAAATTAGAAACTCGTTCTCAAATTGACGAAGAACTTGCTGAAATTCAAAGACAAGAAGAAGCAAGAAGAGTAGCAGAAGAAAAAGCTAGAAAAGAAGCTGAACTTAAAGCATTACAAAAAGAAAATGACCTTGATACTATTATAATTGAAACAGATTTAGAAACAAAAGAAGTAAAAACTATTAATATACACGAATAATGAAGTATATTATTCCTTTATTACTTACTTGCAGTTTCTTACTGGTTTGGGATAGAGCTTTTAGTGAAACAATAGACACTGGTAATATCCTTAGTAATTCCACCTTTGGAACAGGAACAACTTATAGTACAACTGGTTGGACAGTTGATGAACACACTCACGGTCATCACGGAACAGGTTCTTTTGCAACACTTGGCGGAGGTAATAATCCGGGTGGTTCTGTAGCAGCAGAAGAAAATACATCAATAGAACAAACCATTACGTTGTCAGAAAAAACTAATATGACAACTCAAGAGATACAGAATGGTTGGAGTTCAACTGTATCTGCAGATATTTGGTATTGGAATAATTATAATAACACAACAACACTTAAACAAACTATTACCGGTTCTGATGGTTCTAGCTCTGTTCAACAAAGAGTTATACAAGACACAGGATGTGGAGGTATCAACTGTGGGTCTTTTACCAACTATACAGACACGCATATACAGGGGTCGAATACCCAAACAGATTTCGACATAAAAGTAGGTGTAACAAATACCAATAATAGAAGTGGACATTGGGGGCCAGACATAGATGATGTCCAATTAAAAGTACAGTATACTTATATTAATCCTATTGATGAAACATCTCAAGATATTATAGATGATATTGGTACAGATATTGAAACTGTTATTGAGGATATACCTGAAGATATAGAATTTGAACAAGAGTTTACTTGGGAAGATGACTATTTTGATTGGGAAGAAGAATTTTATTTTGAAGAGGATATGGATTGGGCAAATGATTTTTATATTCCCTTTGAAGATATAGAAACAACTTTCATAGAAGAGCTACCTCCTATGGAAGAATTTGAAGAAATGAATTTTGAAGAAATATCTATTATAGAAGAGGTATTTTTTGAAGATGAATATATGATGGAACCTCCACCAATGATAATGGAGGAGATATTCACTGAAGAATTTGAAGAAGATTTTACAGATTTTATAGCAGAAACTGGTATGGAAGAGGAGTTCATAGAGTTTCTAGAAGATGAAGGAATTACAGCAGAAGAATTTTTTGAAGAGATAACTGAGGAGGAGTTTAATGAAGAACTTACTGAGGAATCTTTTGAAGAGTTTGAGGAAGAGTTTACAGAAAGCCCAACAATTGAAGAAAGCCCACAAGAGGTTGTTGAGAATGAGGAAGAAGAAGTGGGGTCTGAGCCAGAAATAGAAGAGGAACAAGAACTAGCACAAAATGAATCAACTACAGAATCAGAATCAAATGAGCCAGAGGCAGGACAGGAAGAAGAACCCAGTAGCGAAAGCTCTGAGGAATCCGAGGTACAAACAGAGAGTAGTGAAGAACAGGAAGACATACAATCGGAAGATAGAGAAGGGATGGACACCGAGGACAGGGCTATTACGGATGTTGCAAGGGTCGAAGCAAAATTAAAAGATAATTTAAAAAAAATAGCTAAACAAATAGCACAAGTTACAAAACAGAATACTCAAAATCTTTCAAAAGAAGATATATTTTTTAAGCAAAATAATTCATTTGAAGAATATAAAAAACAAGCATTTTATTCTACAAGAAGTATATATGAAGATATGACAATGGGATTATTTGTACAAGTAGATTTATCTCCTTATACAGGGGATATTTATGTAGGAACAACTTTAAATTCTTACATTGAAAATGACCCAGTGGAAATTCACAGGGTTAAATTATTAAACATACAAAAAACAAAAAATAAATTATTAGCTGAACTGGAGGCACTTAAACAATGAAAATAATGGATAAACTTAGCACGTATGCCGCACTAGTAGGTGTAATTGGAGCTATTGGTGGAGGTTTTTATGCGTGGGGTGAGTTTAATAATCGCCTTTCTGTATTAGAAGGTGAGCCTTCCGTTAATTTAAAGCCGTTACACGATAAAGATAAAGAATTAGAAAAACAATTTGATGAAGTTTTATTATATGCGAATGAATATAAAGTAGATTTAATTGATAGAATTAAAAAAGTAGATGATAAAATAGAACCTGTTGATTTAACACAAGTATTTAATGAAATAGGTAAAGTTAGAGAATCAATAGCATCATTAAATATTCCAAAAGAAATAAATTTAAAACCTATTATAGAAAAACTACAATCAATAGAAAAAGATTTAGCGATTGTTAAAAAGGAAAATGAAATTCAAGATGTTACTTTAGAAGAAATAAAACTTAAATCAGGTAATCCCTTAACCAACTAATAGAATAAAAATATAAATAAAGTATACATAATACAGCTAAAACCTTTTCAGTAAATGATAATTTTTTGTATTTAAAATAAAATTTTAAAATAGTATTATCTAATAAATTAGCCTCACTTTTTGTGGGGCTTTTTTTATTCTGTAATAGCTGTTTCTTCTTCTTTTTTTCCATAACTAGGGGTAAAATCATCCTCTCTTACTTGTTGTCTAAATATATCTAACTCAATTTGTTCTTCAGCAGTAGTTAAACTTTTTCTGCCTTCAAAAAGAATTGGATTAACAGGGGCTTTGTGTTCTTTATCAGCTTCCTTATTTCTATCCTCATCATCTTTATTTCTATGTCCATTCATCAACAGCGAATAAAAATCAACATTAGTTAATTGAACGTGAGATTTATCATCATATACAACAACCCAAGTTCTTATATGACTTCCCTGTGTTGTTGTTAGTTCCCATTTCTTAAAAGAATGCACTGTTTTTGCAGGTACAGTTCCTTTCGTCAACAACTCCATCATTTTCATTCTTGTTAATGTTATAATTTCACTATCTTCAAATTTTAATTCCCATATTTTATCTTCGTGTGCGTGGGTATCTGGATTTGTACCGCCAGAATCATTTTGCACTATACTCATTATAGTTTTTGTCATCCTAAATATCCCTTTACATCTTTGATATCTCTATCAAAAAGATTATTTATATATTTTATCACGTTTTCATACCTTATTGTATCTACGTAATTTTCGTTCCATTTATCCATATGTTTACGAAACTCTTCGGGTGGACACGTCCATTTTTCAGAAAAGAAATTACCTTGTTTATCAATTCCAAAATATAGTAATTGTAATACTGCCTCATTATTGTTTGGTATTTTCTTTTCTGCCATCTTTTTTCTCTATGTCTGGCAGTTTTGTTAGTAGTGTTATTAAACTAAAAACTTCATTGTAAGGTCTAGTTCCTAAATACTTTAACAAAGCATTTAGTTGTTCAATTGTTATTTGTTTCATTACTTTCCTTTTTAAATTGTATTTCTCCTGCTATCGCACCATACGCAGCCATATCTATATAAGTATCTTTACTTACAGCACCTAATTTTGTTCTAGCCATTTTTAATAGAGCCATCATAATTGCCACATCGTGTGGCTCTACTTTTGTATCTAAATAAGCTGACCAAAGTTTAGATATATTTTTATGGTTCTCTGTCTTATCACCATAATCTTTATGCCTATCCCCATCTACGAGATTTTTTGCCTCATTTAAAATTTCTGATGTTTTCATTTCTCCCCTAATTTTTTTTCATTTTTAAACTTATATAGTCTAGTTATCATAACTCAACATTTTCTTTCATAAATAATTCTTCTAAAGGTATTAATACACATTTAGAGGCATTTCTGTCACCTATCATTTTACTATGTGTTGGTTTATATTTTTCAACAATCCTTTTTAATCTTGGAACTTCAAAAATTAATTTACAATAATTATTAACACCATTAGATAATATTTGTATCCAAAAATCAGATTCAGTTTTATCTATTCCACTAGGCTTACCATTACATTCATATTCTATAGCAATGTTACCTGTTTTTTTCCACCAATTTCTTTCTGTTTTAATTTCTATTTTTTTGTTATGAAACATATCGTGAACCTGTTGCTCTCGTAATTGTCCATATTGTAGGTCTAAATCAAATTTACTATTTTTTACCATTACCTCTCCTTGGTTTAAATGGAATAACATTACTGAATAAATCTTGTTTTGCTGTTTTCAATTTTTCTTGCAACATTACTTCCTTTCCCATTTCAATTAAATCTTCTTGATATTTTACAGCCATTTCACACAATCCTCGCATCATAAAATACAATTCACCTACTGGTTTTTCCATTTTATCAACACAAACAATGTTAAATTGGTCTTCACCTATAGGAGATATTATAACATATACCTTGTTCTTGGGTAGTTTTATTTCTTCTTCAACCATTCACTTGGTATCCTATTATCTGCGTATAAAAAATTATGCCTGTTACACCAAACAGCATATGTAGTTTTACTGCCTTTGTATATCTTTTTTTGCGAATTAGGGAATATAAACCGTATATCAACAGACGGATTCTGTTCCTTAATAAGTAAATGCTTAACTCTAGTTGCCACATCTAAATGCCCTTTCAATTCTAAATGAAATCCATAATTTGTTAAATAAAAATCTGATGTATATGTTCTAACTGGTGGAGTGTATTTAAATTTATATTTTTCATATTCATATTTAATTTTATTTTTTGCTAAATATTGTGCAAATTCAAATTCAAATCTACTCCTAAATCCGTGACTTAATTTCATCTAACAACATTTTTTGGTTTATACATTTCGTATAATTCCTCTAATCGTAAATCTAAATATTGTGCTGTTTTAGGGGATGTTTTACGTAATTCTTCTGTATATCCCTTTATATCAGCTACTACAATGGCTCCTCTGTCTAATAATTTTTTAATTTCTTGTATATCTTCATCTATGCTAAAAGTATTCGTTGTGTAGGTCTTATCACCCCAGAGAACACGAAAAGGGTCTCTAGTGCGTAAAAATAGCACATTCTGAGCATTTCGGTCTTTTGTATACTCTTCTATATAGAAAATATCACGATTTGACTCTATATCGGCATCATTAATTTCTAATTGAAATATTACAGGCAATTCTCTAAATCCTTCTCTTTTAATTTAGTATACCACACCATAGGTTTGTTTACAGCCCTTGTAGCTACCTTTTTATGTAATTCAGCCTTAGACCAACAATGATATTTGTAGCTACAAAAACTACAAGCCATAGGCATCAACTCATTTCCTGTAAATACAGATTCACCTTTAATTTTTATTGATTCTTTTTTCGGTTCAAATAACTTCTTAAATGGCTTGTCTTCCACCAAAGACTTAACATTGTCACTAGCTTTTTGTAGTGTTTCATTTTTTTCTTCCTCCTGTTCTCTTGGGGCTTCACATATAGCCCATTCACCTGTTGATTTATTAATGGCAATCCAACCACCAAAAGGAACATTTTCAGCTTTTGCATAACCATATCCCTGCACAAGATAACCAAATGGGTCATCCTCTTTTATTTTATTGTATCCACCATAATTACCAAATTTATTTGTAAATGCATATGGACTTGCTGATTTAATATCCCAAACTTTATTATCTATTTTTACATCTAGTGTGCCTTTTATATCTTCACCGCCAATATTTGCAGATACTTCTTTTTGTGTATGTTCTACATTAATTCCTGCGGCTTTCATAATAAATATCGCTGATGCCTCAACTAAGTCTCCCATAAGAAACCTCATTACAGCATTATATTCTAAATCTTTAGGTAATTCTTTTTTATCTAATTGTTGTTGACATAATGGTTTGCCTAATCCAGACATACGCATTCGCCATTTTTTATTTTGCGGATTAAATTGACGTTTTAATGCCTCGCCACAGGCTTTTTCAAACTCTTTAACAAGTTGGGGCGAAAGTTCAGCCTCACCCCTACTAGCTTCCGTTAAATAGTTCTTGACTAAATCAAGTATTGGAACCATTATTGACCAATCGACTCTCTAAAATAGTATCTTCACTATTTTCTTTCAGTTTTTTATTAGTTTTATGAGATTCCATAATACCATTATTAAATGAATTAATAGTATCAAAAAAATCTAATAACTGTTTTTGGTCATCTTTGGTAAATTTACCAAAACTGATTGTTTTTGCACTAGCACCATAATAAATATTACCGCCTCTTTTACCTTTTACAGGAGTTAATTCGGCTGTTGCAGTTGGCATAAGTTTTCTTTGTGCTTCGATTGTTTTAATCCAATCAGAAATTCGCATAAAACTAGAACCTCTAACATACCAAACAGCAGGTATATTTTCTACAGTTGCAGGTTTCCCTGTAGCATCTTGCCCCTCAGTTATGGACACCAAACCATAAAGTACTTGAACACATTTAATGCTCTTTTGAAGTACTGCCTCGGGAGAATGTTCGTCAAGTGTTTTTAGTCTATCGGGGGCAAGTTTGCCACACTTCAATCCACCACTTGAATCGTAGAACAAATCGTTCATACTACGTGATTGAATTGTTTGACTACTGAATGAATTACTATCATTATCCCAGACAGAATACATAAAAGTACGCACAAAGGGTCTGTATGTCACTTTAGGTGAAAATACAGATTGTCCTTCAGCATTTCTTATCATATAAAATCCTCTAGGAATCTGATTGCCGTCATCATCTTCAGTAGAGTGATTGATTGATAATCTTGGCATTCCACCGCCAGTTGATGTATCACCAGATTGACCAATCAATTTCTTTAATTTATCCTCTGATAAATCGTCTATTTTTGTTGGTAGAGGATTGTATCCAACATCTACGATTTCATTTGCGTTCAATTTGAACTCCTTTTTTTGCAAAGTTAATTTTAATAGGTAGCTTCGTGGGACTTGGATGAACGCACCCACAACCTTTCCCGACAAATCATCATTTATGAAATAACGGTACTCAATACCATTCCTAGACCCCTCATCCATTCGGACATACTCATCTAAAAATGTGCCTTACAACTTTGTGATTGTTGTTCAGCCAGAAGCAATAATATATTTGCAAGTATATTACTCCTAAACATTATGAATATTATACAATATTCAAAAACTATGGCAACTACATTTCAAAACTTAAATTGAAAGATATAGTTCTTCTTAAACCTTTACCCCTAAAAGGATAAACTTCGTGTAATAACCAAGCAGGAAAAAAGAATATTTGTCCTACGTGTGGTTTTACGGGATATTTTGGGTCTATAAACATTTGAGGTGTTCCATATAAAAATTCAATCCAACCTGCGTGTTCTCTTTCTTCATTTTTTTCTACAGATTCTGGCATTTTTAACCAACCTGCGGCAGATATCATTCCATAATGCATATGAGGAGGATTAAAATCCCCTGCTATAGAATTAACAAGCCAACTATTATGTAACATAACCTTTTTAATACCCTGTTTAGCTTTTTCCTTATCTAAATCATCTCCATCAGCATTTAATTTTGTTTTAACATATAAATTTGTACAATGACCAATCCAATTAAAGAAAGTAGGTAAATTTTCATCTGGTTTTTGATGCCATAAATGGTCTTCAATTTTATGTTCCTGTTTAACATTTCCTACTAAATTATTAGACCAATCTAATTGTTTAGATTTTTCATCATTACTTGATACTTTATCCCCATAATTATTTAACATATCGACATACGGTTTTGGTATGTCAAATTCCATTAATATTGGGCTAAAGGGTGCGTGGACTTTGCCCTGTAATTTATAATCTTTATAATCCGTCATTTATTTTCCAAAGCCCTTTCTAAATTATTAATTGCATTACGAATATATACTTTCATTTTTTCCTTATTATCATACCTTTTCTTTTCTTTTAAAATCATTTTTTTTAATGCTCTTCTAACATATACATCTGACATTTCTGATATAGGAATTGATTCACTTTTACTATCACTATAATAATAAATTTCATCTGTCATTAAATTTCCTTGGTTTCCAACCAATTATCACCTAATTTTAATTCAATATCAATAGGCATATCATAATCAATGTTATATCGTTTTTTACATTCATCTTTTATACTTAACATTGCCAGACGTAAATAATCAACACAAGCATTTTTTTCATTAGGATGAACATCTAAAATAATACTATCGTGAACTGTGTTACAAATAACACTTTTCATATTATTTCGTTCCATTATAGCAGATAGAGAAACTAACGCAAGAGGTAATAAATCGGCTGTTGCAAATCCTTGAACAGGATAATTTTTAATTGCTGTAGAATTTGTTACATTACCATATTGTGTCCACCTCGCTTCGGGAAAAGCATACTCTCTACCAGAAGGTAAAGCTATTTTTTTAGTAGATACAGCTTCTTTTTGTAATTTATAATGCCAATTATTAACCTGCCAATATTTATTTTTAAATGCTTCATAATATCTCATCTCTTTAGGTGTTCCTAAAACACCACCATATAATGGTTTAAATGTATGTGCTTTTGCTTCCTGCCTTGTTACATTCATTGTATCTGCAGTATATTGATGAACATCCACATTATTTTTTACATCTTTATAAACTTGTTTATCTTTTGATAAAAATCCTGCAACTCTAAATTCCAATTGACGATAATCACCTTCTAATATAAATCCATTAAGAAATCGACTTACTATAGCTTTTCTAACAGGGAAAGTATTACCTCTAGGCATATTTTGGAAATTAGGATTTCTAGAAGACAGCCGACCTGTTGCTGTTACACATTGCATAAATTGTGGATGAATAAAATTATCTTTATCTAAACCTCTAGCTATTCCATCAATGAATGTTCGTAAATACGTTCTTATAGCACTATATCGAGTATAAGATTCTAAAAATTCTTTTGCTTTTTCATTTGTTTCTGTTATATGTTTTGTTGCTGTTCCCATATCAGTTTTAAACCCATTTACAGTGCAATCCATAATATTTGTAGGTATTAATTTAAAACCTGCTACTTCATTTGTTGGTATATACAAAACTCCTTCACCACTACATTTTGGACATTTAGGTGCTATTTTATATAAATCACCTTTTACAGTGTATTTTTTAATTGTTCCTTTACCATAACAACTATGACATTGTTGGACTTTTGTTTTGTAGATAACATCTGTCATTTGGACAATCATACGACTAAATTCTCTTTTACTTAAATTTGGTCTTCTTTTAGGTCTTTTTGCACCACCTCTACGAACTTCTGTTCCTAAATTAAAAGCATTTTTCCATACATTTTTATCTTTTACCTTACAGCTATACATAACCATTGACCTGTCTTCGCCACTATCTAAATTAACAGGAGTATCCCCCATTGCTTCTTTAACCATTGCATCTAACTTTTTCTTTAAAAGAAACATTTCTGTTTGATACTCATCCCTTAATTTATTTAGTGTATCTACATTTATCTTTATACCATTAACCTCCATATTTGTCAAGGTTTTAGTCATTTCAAAAGATAATTTAAGTGTTTCTACTAAACTCATTTATATCCACCTCTAATAATTTACATTGTTCCAAAGCTAATTCGTATGTACAATTTACATCACCTCTACCATATTCTTCGACTAATTTATATGGAATACTTTCTAAACTAACTCCACTTTTCATATAATCTTCAATTAAGTGTTTCTTTTTTTGTTGAACTTTTCGCCTTTTGCAACTACCATCCAATGACAAATCACGATATTGACCTCTGGCAAGTATATATTCAACAACCATAGTATCAAAACAAGCCCCTTTATAGTCAAACCCACAACCAAGTAACCAAGATAAATCAAACTTTATGTTATGTCCAATAAGTAATTTAGTGCTATAAAGAATATTTTGTAATATTTCTTGACCATTTATTGTTGGTTCTTTCTCATTGTGATAAAACCATAAATATTCTTCCTTCCCTAAATGTGTTTTAAAACCAACACTTACTAATTGATTGTTACCATTATAAAAATAAACATCATCTTTTTTAAATGTTGTTTCTATATCTAAACACGTTGTTAATCCCCAATTCATTCTGCAAAATCCTTAAATACACCTGTTTTAACATCCATTTCACAAGTAACAGTAGAATGAACTCCATTGACTTTATTTTTAGATATTGTTAAAAATCTTGTTGGGTCTAAATCATAATCAGTATTGTTTCTTCCTATTCCTATAATTATATCACCCTCACCTGCCTTACCTGTTTTAGAACCATCCAACATATCATAACTTATTATTTGTTTACCTTCTGCATCTGCACCTGCTTGAGATACAGCCCACACTAAACAATTATTTCTTTTTGCGATTTCTCTTGCTGAACTATATAATTCTTTTAATCGTTCATCACCTCTGTTAAAATTACCTCTTACTTTTATTTTGTCTAATTGGTCAACAAATATAATATCTGGTTTATTTAAATCACAATAAGATTGTATTTCACTAATATCTGTACCTACACTATCTATAACTGTTAATCTATCTTCCACTTCCATATCTTGTAATTTACTACTACAACTTTCAACATTATCATATAATTCATCTTTTGACATATTTAATAAAGAACAGAATATACGAATTTTTAATCTTGTTGCTCTCTCTTCGTTAGCCCAATAAAAAACTTTATGACCTGCTTTTACATATTCACTTGCTAGATAACAGCAAAAAGATGTTTTACCGACTTCTGGTCTTGCGAATATAATTCCTAAATCTCCTTTGTTTAAACCCATAACTTGATTATATAATGGTTTTAATGGAAATTTAAAATCACAAGTTTTTGTTTCATTTGCGATTAAATCTTTTAGTGTATCTTTTATAATTGTAAAAGTTTCGTGCTGTTCTGGGTCTTCTTTTAATGCTGTATCAATTATTCTTTGTAACACTCCAAAGTCATCACTTTGTCCTGTCCATATTGCTAATGCTTTATCTCCTATTTCTCTAGCTTTATCTCTTCGCCATAAATTAAATAATAAATCAAAAGCCATAGACATATTTGTAGGTGCAACACCTTTTAAATTTTCTATTTCTTCTTCTATATTATTGCGAGTAGATTCTGGCATTGCAGGATATCTATCTCTATGTAATGCAAGTAATTCATCAACTGTTAAGTCAACTTCATATTTTTGTTGTGATGAATTTATTGTTTCAAAAATTGTTGAGTATTCTTTTGGAAACATATCTTTTGATAAAATGTTTTTAGCTTTATCCCAAAAATCTTTTCGTAGACACAATGCTATTACTTGTTTTTCAATCATATACCAACAATTTCTCCACTAAATTGTAATTCATTTTGTATTTGCTCTTCAATAAAATTTCTTTCAATAGAATGTATTGCACACTCTCTAGGAATTATTTTACCATTTCTATCTTTTATTTCTATTTCATCCTCTTTATCAGTAACTATTCTCCAATAAATAGGATAATATTTTTCTTCTAGTTTTTTATTAGTCACACACCACCACCATTTTTATACAATCAATAATATTTTGTTTTTCATCTTTATGTTCTTCATTCTTTTTTTTATGTTCAGACTTTGCTTTATTATCTTCAGCAACAATTGTTATAGCCCTTGCAGTTTCTTTCGCAACCATAAATGCACATCCATTTAACATTGTTAATATTAAAAATAAAAAACTAATCTTCTTTAATGTTATAATCATCTAATAAGTCATCCATTTCTAATTTCATTTGTTCCACTCTTTGCATAATATCGTCTAAATCATCATCATCATTTGTTACAAGAACATTACCTAACTCATTGAAAAGATTAGATAATTTACTTTGAATCTCTAAGAGTTCTAACTTCTGATTTGAGTTTAGCATTTGTAATTAATAAATCTTTATAGTCATCTTTCAATCTAAAATATTTTTTTTTTAAAGTATGTTTCATATTAATTTGTTTTCGGTGTAATAATTTCCACTTATCCAAATTACGATATAACCTATGTATGTCAAATGGTTTGTTCATTTTATTTTTCTCCTATTTAATTAAACCTAATACAAATATCATAATTGCAAAAATAATTATGTAAAATAATAACATTAATATATTTTCTTTCATTTATCTTTTATCTATTATTTTATTAAGTATTTTTTCGCCTTTATTAAGCCCATCTATGTAAGCATTAAGATAACCATCTAAATTAGATACAGTAAAACTATTTCGCCATTCAAAAGAACTTTTTTTTATTGAATCTTCCAATCTTGCTTTTATATATTTTCTTTCGTTGTCATCAATAGTTTCTATTCCGTTTATTACAATTTTAAATTCCATTGTAGTTTTTTCTATTCTTTTAGTCATTATGCAACTCCTTATTTAATACAGCCAATGCTTGTTCATAAGTATCCCAAGCATTGTTTCCTTCAGCATCAAATAAATCTTCATCGGTGTCACTATCGTAAACCATAAATGCACCAACACTATTTTTTGTGCCTTGAGTTTTAATTATTTCAAATTTCATTTTATTTCCTCAACACTTTCAACTTGTTGCATATAAAATTCTCTATTAATATCACTTGGTAGTCCCTCTCTTTCAAATATTTCTTTAGCTTGTTCTTCTGTTTCTGCTTCAATGTCAAATTTTGTTGCACAACTTTCACTAATTAAAAATTCAAATTTTTTCATTATTTACCACCTAACTTATAATAAATTTTTTCTAATGTTTTATAATCTTCATTAGAACATTTTTTCCAACTTGCTAAAGCAATTAATAATTCTTCAAATATATCTGTTGATGTTTTCATTTTGCCTCCCTCTCTATTGTTATTTCAACTTGATTATCTGCACTAATAATAGTTTCTAATTTACAACCATCTAAAATATAATTTTCTAAAAAATAAAATCTTACTTGTTCATTAATATTATGTTTTTTTAATTTTTCAATTAATTGTTTAACTGTCATTCCAATATCTCCCATATTTCATTTTTTGGTAGCACTTTTAAATCTCTATCTAATGTTACTAACTTTGTCAGAACTTTAGATTTAATACGCATAACAATATCAATTGCTTTTCTTGTTGCGTCTTTATCTAATGCTACTATTACTACTACACTATCAGATATTATTCGCAAGGATTCATTTGTTAAATGTGTTCCCATTAATGCAATACCTTTATATCTGTCAGATACAGCACAAGCACTTGCACAATCTTCACACACTACTGACACACCACTATCTCCTATTACAAATGGATATTTACTTTTATTGTATCTATGCCATTTTGAACCATACTTTCCTAATCTTCTTCCAACAGCATCTACAATTTTATTATTGTGTCTAACAATAAATGCAACTCTATCATTTTTAACATCATATAAAATGTTATCCATATTTTTTAAATATGCTGTCCAACAATTATTATTTTGTAGATATAATTTTGCTCTATCATTTTTACTTATAGATACAAAGTAATCTGGTATTTTATATTCTGTATCTACATTAATCTGTTCGCTGTTATTAATAATAGAATTAAATATTTCTTTTGTTATTTTGTTGTTATTAAAACCAGAAATGCTACAATCAGAATGATAGCAATTATAGAGTAAACGTGTTCCAGAATTTGTTACAGAAAAAGTATTATTATGATTACAGACAGGGCAATCTCCTCGGTGTGATTCTCCAATGTTTAAATTTAAATTATTTAAATATTCTTGTAGCATATATTATACCCCCTGTGCCAAGTAATGATAATATATTTATCATATCAGATTTCTATCGCAAGAAAAAAAAAATAAAAAAAAAATAAAAAAAGTCTTGCCATAGAAATTCAGTAGTCTATATATATAATTGTTTAGATTGTCTATGAGCAATCCGAGATACGGGAAATATAAAATCTTTAACTGATGTCTAAACTGGTTTGAATAGTGCCAAGATGTTTGAAGAGCAAGAATATCTAAACTATTTGTTGTTGTGGCTGGTCTGCTGAAAAATTATATGCAGAAACCAAGATAATGCGAAAGGTCGCAAAGCCCGAAGAACCAGACTTTGGACACAACATCGTTAGTAGTAGGCATAAATATAACAGGTTTTCTAGTCACTGGTCATTGTTGAAATCAAGACGTTAAAAAAGGAGGGCTGACTAGGTGCTACTAAATGGCTTGGGTAGTGCCATCTGAACACGTGCGTTGCGTAAAACTGCCCACTTAAATTTCCGTGAGAGGAAGGACTTACTGACGGGTAAGGTAATCATAGTTAAAATATAATCCTACTATGCCTCTCACGAAAGTTTAAATTTACGTTAGTGTCACGGATTGCCTTGAATTGTTTGTGTACACATAAAGTTTACTTTTTAGTGGGTGTGGCACTAACGTAAGTTTAAGAGTTTTGGGTGTATTATCGCAATACTAGTTAGAAATACTTAATGTGTGATTAAATGGCTGTGGCTAACGCCAAGTACGTCAGCGAAACCACCGCCCAAAAAATAGAAAGGAAAAAAATGGCACATATATTGTGGATTGTAATTATAGTGATAATATTGGTTGTGTTAATATGAGCAATATTACATATTTAAATTTAGATGTTGTATCTATTACTTTAGGT
>VTLG01007044.1_pt1 | contig 29054 bp, 41 predicted proteins | sample 4694571 | NCBI WGS metagenome assembly VTLG01 (sample SAMN12604809, study PRJNA352737) | marine metagenome | biome: ENVO:00000447; feature: ENVO:00000209|ENVO:00000569|ENVO:01000036; material: ENVO:00002151; isolation source: viral sequences binned using virsorter ...
CAATAGGCGATGGCGACCCTGACAACCCCGGCCAAATTATCGGATATAAAACAATAAGAACAGCGCAAAAAGATACATATAATATTTCGCCGGGAATCAGTTTATCTTGGAATATTTCACTTGATCGTAAGGCGGTTAAATTATGCCGCGAAGCGCAACAAAGACAATCTGATTTAATACAGGCAAGAGTGAACGACAATATGTATGCGCTAGAACTTGGGAGATTAAAAACGTGCGGCGATCTTTTGTCCAAGGGTTATAATTTCAAAATTTCGTCAAAATATTATAAATTATGCGAAGACGTCCAACTTACTAATCCAAGTAATACTTTAATTAATCATCAACATTCTTTGAAAGAAGTTTCTGTTTCTTCAAGCGAGAAGAAGAATTAAATTTTGTACCTGACTTTCTACCGATAAGTTTTTTTGCGCGATTTATAAGTTGTTTAAATATTGGCTTTAGAAGTCTAGTTAAAAAAGGCGTAGCAGTAGCGGCGGACGTTGCGACAATAGTTACTACTAAGGTCGTTGCAACTACGGAAGACGAGGGGAGGTATTTATCGACAAAATCAGTTTTCGCCCATATCTCAACACATTTTCCATCTATTACTTCAAACCCGACAACCTTTTCTTGTGCTTTTGCATTTCTTACATCGTTTAGCCTGAATTGTTGGTTTTTCGCAGGGCAATCAATTTCCTTCTCTTCGATTACGTTATTATTATTATTTTCTTTTGGTTTTGGAATTTCTGGCGTTTTTATATCAGGAATTTCTGGCGCTTCTGTTTTGGTGTTTTGTTTTGGCGTAACTATTTTTGCAGATGGCGAATAATCAGGCGCAAAATAAAATGGCGCTGTCGCATCACATAAAGCGACATTACCATCGGGGTCATTATTAAAATGATCGCTCCCACCTGTTACAGAATCGCGTACAACAGCGCAAGGCGCATCAATTACAGGAACGCCCATATCAATCGTTAAAGGCGTATCAACAACGATTGGCGGTTCAATATGGATAGGTTCAGGAATATCTATATTGGGAATAAATATTTCCCTTATTTCCATTTAGATTTTAAAAGGGGAAACACCGCCTGTTGTTTTTGGCATTTTTGGCATTTCTGGCAAGGGTATTTTTTCAATAACTTGTTGAATCATTTTTTCTTTAAACTCATCACTTGTTACCATCATGTAACCATAGACCCCTGCGCCCAACATTGACGCGCTAATGATAAAACTTAAAATAGATAATATTTGAGAAATTTTTGCCATGAGATCAGCCCTTCTTCGTGCGTTAGTACCTTTTACAATTATAACCTTTTGCGGATTATGTGCATTAGCACCTCTTTACGTCACTATGGGGATAATGACAAGGCAGATGCAAGATAAATCTAATTAACTTTTAGCTTTAGCATCAGAAGGTTTTATCTCTTCTTTTTGATTTTCTGTTGATAATAATTGTGCCTGTGCATCTTTAACACCTAATATTGCACCTTGATACCTGTCCTCATTTTTACAAGCAATATCATAAGCATTTTTTGCTTCTTCTTTTTGTTTTTGTATCATTACGAGTTGTTCCTCGTATTTTTTGATAAGTGCGTCTAGTGGATTTGTCATTATGGTTTTGGGTTAGCGTCTTTAACTGCTTTGTTGTGAATAGCAAAGCTACCTGTTGCATCTAGTTTACCAGCAATAATATCATCGTAAATCATTGCCATTTGCTCGCCTGTTGGTGCGTAGGTTGTTGAACCACTAAATGTTCTTTTCTCTTTATATTCTTCTGCTGCTTTCCACACTGTATAAGCTGAATTAAGTTCGTCATCAGTTGGTTGTGAATCACTATTAGCAGAATCCCACTCAATAATTTTATGTGGAGGTATTGATTGATCTAACCTATAACTATTAGCAGTTTTTCCTAGCTGTAATAAAGCTAAATTAATATCTGTGTCTGAATTAATTGCCATAATTATGACTCCTTATATATTTCTACGATTGTAAAAACAGAGCTAGGTTCGGTATTATCGGTGTATGATCCAGAAGTGTCGATATAATTGAAGGTACCCATTCCATTTGCACTTTTAGTAGTTTGACAAGCGTGTTGTATTTCATAAACAGTTGCACCACTAATTGTTACTTTAGCCATACCAGCTGAAGTAGTAGTGGAATCTGAAGATACATTTGCAAGCGCTGATATGCCATACCCTTTATTAGCACTATTAGTTATATCACGAAGTCTAGTTATATGCCTATCCACCTTAAATCCAGTAGATTGGAATTTAATTAAATAACTTCCAGCTTGTAAAGTAAACTGATTACTTGATATAGAAACAATACCATCTGCATCAGCATTTTCAGTTTGTAAATCCCTTGTTCTCCAAGCACCATTTGTAAATGTGCCTCCGTTTGTGTTTGAGGCTTTTGTATCAGATATAATTGCATAACTAGCAAATTTACCACCACCAAATCCAGTTGCTGTTCCCGAACACGTTATATTTGCAGGGAAAGTTGCATTTCCTGATCCATCAAAAGTAATCGCATCTGCTGAAGCAGAAGTGGATCGTATCGAGTTAGTTATAAGTCTGCTCATACTTAACTAGGTTTTGGATAATCTGATTTTATTTTAGCAATAGCATCTTTCCATGTCGTTGTACCATTTACCTGATCCCAATATTGCATATCAAATTGTTCTCGTTGACTAGGATAAGCTGCCCTTCTTTTTGACTTATAACTGTCATATTCTAAATCCCAAGCTGTTTGCAAAGCTGCAAGACCAGTTGTGCAATCTGATTCGGTAGGTTTAGAACCTCCATCATGCACTATTAGGTTTGCATAAATTTTATTTTCTGGGTCACTCCAGCCAAACCAACAACCTGATCTTACTGTCATTAAATAATGTTCAATGTGTGAAGGTCGCATTATGTATCTCCTAATCTTATAAAGATTGCGTATGAATCATTCTGTCCAGCTTGTCCAACCCAATTAACACTATTATTAATAGTTTTAAATTTTACTTTACAATTAGATGTGTCTGTCACATCAAATATATGACTAGCTTGAATAGAAGTATATAAATTACCACCATCATCATTATTCATATGAGAATAAGCATGAGATTTTGTACTGTAACTACTATTGTTTGAAGTTGTCATTATATGAAGTTCAATATTATCTTGATCGCTATTTTTATATCCATACATTTGCATCATAATTGACCAAAAACCTGTTGATGGAAATGTAAAAATTCCACTACTTTCAGTAAGAGTACAATTATTATTATTTGCGCCCCAATTTACAATAGGGTCAGCAGGCGCAGTAAAACCAGTATTCATTCTCCATAATGCAAAACTCAAACCAGAAGATATGCCTGTTAAATTTGCTCCGCTAATAGCAGGCAAAGCACCGCTAAGTTTGGTGGCATCTAAAGTACTGGCAGAAGAAAGAACTGTTCCATCTGCATCCCCCGGCAATGTAAGAGTTCGGTCTGATGCAGGGTTTGAACTTGGAGCAGCTATTATTACTCCATTTCCTCCTGTATGTACTAATTTAATTTGGCTCATGGTTTAGGGTATTTGTCTTTAGTTGCTTTAATTGTAGCCTTCCAAGCATCTATTCCTTCATGATATATCTGGTCGAATTGATCTTCAAATTTTGGATATTCTTCGGCTCTATTTCTTGACCATTCCAAAGCATCTTCTATTGCTTGTAATCTTAAGACTTCTGCATCAAGTTCAGATTGTGTAGGTGCAGTTACTCCTGTTTCCCAAGTCCATACACCACCACGACAGTTATAACCTTTTCCGGGTCTTAGGCTTTCGGCTGCATCATAAATAGTATAAATTTTTTTCATTATTCAAATTCAAAAATAGACCACATAGAACCATAAGGACTTCCAACTGCTTCGTCTAAAATAGCAACTCTGTGAGAGTAGCCACTTACCCTTCCATACCTAATTTTATAAGTCTGTTCCGAAGTTGAGCCGGGGGTATCTTTCCCAACCATTGTTATATGGTCGCTACAAGTAGGAGCATGACCACTTGAATGTCTGTTCATATAATCGTGTTGCTGTGAAAGGACAGCACCAGCTAACTGGGTATTATCATTTTTAGCTAAAGTAAACCTTCCATAAAGTTGTATTGATGTGTGAATATTTAAACTAACAGGAATACTTATAGTGATAATTATTTGGCTAGTAGCACTTGTAGGGGTAAATGTAAAACTAAAGGCATCTTGTGGGTGATTACTATTTGTAGAGTAACCAGTTGTATTTTGACCATACTCTGCTTTTAAAATTTTACCTCCCCCTGCTTCTGCAAACGCACCATCCCCTCTTAAAAATGTAGAACCTGATGCTGTTCCTGTTGCTGATAATTTAGCTATTGTAACTGCGTCATCTGCAAGATCAGCAGTTTGTATTATTCCATCAGGCAATCCCCCTGCTGCAAGACCTGTAATTGTTCCGCTTCCGTTGATGATTACTGCCATAATTAAAGGATAACAAGAGTTGCGCCAGTTGGCACTGTTATCACGACTCCGTTATTTATTGTAGGACTTACAGTAACCGCATTTTTATTGGTACTTAAAGTATAAGAAGTTGTAACTGTTTGGCCTGTCTCAACAAAAACTTCGTCACTTCCTCCACCTGTAGCACCAGCCGATATTCCTGTTAATGCTGATCCATCTATAGCTGGTAACGCACCAGTTAATGCAGAAGATGGTAAGTTAGTTAAACTTGCACCCGATCCACTAAAGATAGTAGCTCCTAAAGTACCATTTGCAGAGTTAAATGTAAGATTAGATCCTGACTTTAATCCTAAGTCTCCTGTTGCTGCTGTTGCAAACAATGGAAAACAAGTAGTATCGGTACTTTCATCTGCAATAGTGCTGCTTGTTGAATTTCCACCAGTATCAGTTACCCACTCTAAGTTAGTCGGTGTTGAAGCATTAGCTTTTAATATCTGGTTCGCTGTAGGGGCTGCTGCTGGTAACGAAACAGTATAACTAGCTTCACTACCTTTATCAGTTGCTCCTTTAATTCCTACATAAGCAGAACCATTAGAATCTGCTTCGTATAATCTAATTGCTTTTGCATTGTCAATTTCAATATTATCTGTAGATGTTATAGTTCCTGTAACATCAATACCAGCACCAACGTCTAAATTACCAAGTATATCAACATGACCATCTGTATTTACAACAAATCTTTCTGCGCTATTGGTAGCATCAAAAATTCTTAAAGCACCATTATTATTTTGAATATAGTAATCAGGGTCATTATTGCTATCAGTAAAGGTTATTGCTGGTGATCCTCCAGTAATAGTTACTGATCCAGAATTAAAATCTCCAGTTGTAACTATATTTTGCGATCCAAAATCAGGAGAAATTTTTGTTCCAGCTATTGCTGCACTTGCATTTACATCTGCATTTACTATTGCTCCATCTACAATTTTATCTGAAGTAACTGAATCGTCAGGAACAGTAACAGTTCCGACAAAACTTGTAGCAGTTAAAGCTCCAGTAGATGAGTTAAAAGTAAGATTTGTTCCTGTCTTTGGTGGTAAGTTGCCTGTCGCAGCAGTTGTAAACAGAACATTACAAGTAGTGTCAGATGACTCATCAGCAACAGTTACATTAGTAGCAATAGCAGATGTTCCTGTGAAATTAGTAGCAGAAAGGACTTCAGTACCAGCTACTTTTAATACTTTTCCAGAAGCAAGATCAATATGTTCAGAACTTGTCCAAGAATCTGTTGAATCTACCCAATTAAATGTTTTATCTGTAGCTCCTTTTAGCGTTAATCCACCTCCGTCAGCAGTTGTATCGCTTGGGCTAGATACTTTGCCAAGAGTAATATTTTTATCTTCAACATCAAGATTAGTAGTATTGATCGTTGTTGTCGTTCCAGAAACAGTCAAATCTCCCGGAATCGTTATTACACCAGCAGAACTAATTGTTAAACGGCCAGAACCTCCTGTACTAAGAGTTAATGTGTCTGATCCTCCACTAATTCCTGTATTTGGATCTGAACTAAAACTAAATGATGGAGCAGAAGCAGATCCATCTGGTGCTTTACTTAATAAATTTGCATAAGTAATCTTTTTATTTTTTTCGGTTCCTGTTTCACTTTGGTCAATTATTGGCAGCGTATCTGTACTTGCTGGTGCGGTTAAAGCTGTAAAATCTGATATTTTGCGGTTAGTCATAATTTAAAATTTAATAACATACATAAGAGCTTTGTTTTTTACACGAACTTCCGTTCCACCATCAGTTGCTATTGAAATCCCTGTTGTTGCATCTACAATAATTGAACCATTTGTTCCAGAAACATCACTTCTAAATGTTTGCACTCCAGAACTTCCTCCAAAACTACCACCCCAATTACCAATAGTATGATTATGACCCGGATCTGTTACTGAGTGATTGTGAGATTTGTTTTGATCTGATTGACTAGATGCAAATGCTCTTCCACTATCAACACCAGCAGTATTATCCCAACCTCTTACAAATTGTCCCCTGAGATCAGGCAAATTAAATGTAGAAGAGCCATCCCCCGCACCCCATGTTGTTGAAATAATACCAAACAAATTTGAATAAGTTGATCTGCTAACAGCAGCACCATTGCACTCTAAATAACCCGATGGAACTGTAGTGGTAGCAAAGGTATATACTGACCCTGTTGGTACTCCATCAGCAAGTTCTCCCCATGCAGTTCCGTTATAGCCTTCAAATTGTCCAAGGGTAGTATTGAATCTTATATCAGCAGTCGCTGGAGTTGGTCTTTGTGCAGTAGTTCCTGATGGTAACTGCAAAGATCCTGTACCAGACATAACAATATCGCCACCAGAAGTTACAGTTCCAGAAAATGTTGGTGATGCTTTTGTTGCAAGTCCAAGATTAGTAGCATCTGTTAAATCTCCTAAAGTTAACCAACCATTATTTGCAGAATTTCTTATTTTTAATAAATTATTTGCAGTATCAGCCCAGATTTTATAAGCAACAGTTGTGGAAGGAGCCGAAGAACCACTATTAGATGATTGAATATCACCAAGACAAGTATTTAAGTCTGCCCTAAAAGTAGCTCCTACTGCATTTCCTATATCAAAATCATGTCCGTTACTCATTTATGTAACCTCCTTTCCAAAACCTGATGCAGCCCATACAAATGACCTTGCAACTGCTGAACTTCCATTTTTAAATGTGACTTGAAATCCTGTCCTACTTATATTAGCAAGTTCAAAAAAATCACCTGATTGTTGAGTTGTTGGAGTCACTACCACTTGTGGTGTTTGTTTAAATGGATTTGTGAAAGATACAGTATATTGTGATGATCCAGTAGTAACTGGAGTCGAGATAGATTCTGTTCTTCCTTGTAATTCTAGTGTAGCTCCTAAATGACTTACAGCTATATTTTGGTTAGTGTCACTACTTGTTAATATTGCCTTGAATTGAAATGCTCTTCCAGTTATTAATACATTACTAAATTCTTTATAGGCGCTCCAAGTAGGAGATCCTGATGGGTTGTCATCAGTTGACCTTACATAAACAGCAGCATTACAAGCTGTAGCTTCTGTTAAACCACCAACTGCATCAATATAACCCCAAGTATCTATTAAATCAGTTCTGTCATCCCATAAACTATTAAGAATAAAATTACTTGCTGTTAAAGTTTTTCTTAAATTAACATCATAAGATTGTGTTAAATCGACAGAATTAGCAAAGATATATTCTCCTGATGTTGATGTTGCATTGCTAGAAACTGTAAGTTTTAAAGCATCTAAAGAAGCATCATAAATTGTATTGGTTTTAGACCCTGTAAAGTTAGCAGTATGTTCATCAACACTTCCTACAACAAGTCGCTCTGTAGGTGCTGGCAAGTTAGTTGTAACTCTTGTATTATTCCAATCTGAATCGCTAGAACCCGGAGAAGGTGATTGTCTGCCCCCATCATCTTCAAATTTGATTAAATAAGTACCAGAAAGTAAAGGAACTATTTTTTGTGTTTGGTTTCCAGCAGCAGCTACAACAATTTCCTGTGCATCTTTCCATTGCGCTGCGGTTGTTTTACTAGAATGTCTGATCAAAGTTTTTCCTCCTAGTAACACGTCAAGTTCTGTAGCACGATTCCAACTTAATATTGCGCTAGATTCATCAATAGGTAATAAGCTGACGCCACTGACATTAGTTGGAACAGCAGTCTTACCTACTGCTACAAATGGATTTAATGAGTTAGGTAGTTTAGATCGTAAACCAGAAGCACTTACACTAAAAACTTCAATTTTATAATCACCAGCAATCGTATCTAAGATTTCATAACTTTTTGCTCCTTCAACAGTACGAGACACATAATTGCCTTGTTCATATCTCCATCTAATAAGAACATTATCAGTAGATGTAGTCCAACTTACAATAATTTTTACTCTTGCAATACCAGTATTTTCATAAATAACTTCTTCTGCTGTAACCCCAGTAGGAGAAGATGGCGGCACGTCTAAATTTGTAATATCTCTTGTGGTTAAAGCAATTCCACTTTCAATATGTTGGTATTTCCCAGAATTATATTGAACTGCTGAAATTATGTAATTTGATCTATCTTCTTCTTTAACCTCTAAAACTCTCCAAGTTGATGTAAGTATATCTGGCGTTTGATAAACCCAAACACTATTTACGTTGGGAGCGGAAGTAAAAGCACTTGATACTGTTATTACACTTCCTGATATACCGCTTACAGATTTATTTTCGATAGACCCATCAGATAAAATTGTTGATAATGTAGAACCTACTTTGTAGGTTAAGTCTGTTGTATCATCTACTGTAATCGCAGTTGTAGTAGCGGCTTGAATACGACCTCCTCTTCTTTCCCCACTTTTTACGGGGTCAGCTATTTCGATAATTTGCCCCGGTTTGACAATAACCCCTGCATCTACAGAAGTCGCGAAAGAAACTGTTTCACGTTCTACATTTTCCATATAAAGCAACCATTTTGCCAATCTTTTTGCTTGCCCTCTTGATGTACAAGCAAAGGCATTAATATTTTTTACTATTGACCCATAACGAGCTTGATTAGCAGTATCAATTTCTTGTTCATAATTGACGTCTCTTAACTCCATATCTAAATATTTAGCAATAACTACTGTTGGTCTAGCTTTTTGACTTGTATCTGAATATGTAAACCCACCTTCTAATACATTCGCAAGTGTAAACAAATAACTAGAATCTTTTGGAGCATCTTGTGTAAGAGTAAGGCTACCAGCTTGATAGTATGGCATTGCTCTAAAAACAGAACACATTTGATTAATTACGTTATATGCTTCTTGCTGATTATAAATTCCTACATTACAACTAAATCGGGGTTCTGTTGTACCTTGTCCTGTTCCATCATCTATCTGTTCAGAACAATATACTGAGGCTTGATAAAAGCTAAATTTATCAAGGTCTGATTCTACTAAATGTGAGCCTAGCCCATACCTGTCAGAAGTTAAAAGATCATATAAACACCATGCAGGGTCGTTTGTGTATTGAGCGGCACCAAGCGTCCCATTAAACGTGCCAGTGTATTCTAAACTTCCATCCGCTCTTACTGTTGCATTATGGGGAATCTTTATTTTTATGCCTTTGACTTTATACTTTCGTGTAGGTATAGAACTAAATTGTTCAGCATCAATTTTTAATCCTACTAATGCACTGTTAGGGTATGTTCTTTGATCATATTTTATTTCTACATAATTATTCCATTGAAATTCATTAGCCAACTTACTTGAACCACTATCAGCAGTCACTCTGGTAACTTTTATATTGACAGGAAAAGCACCATCTAAATTTATTAAATAATCTCTTTGGTAGGTATCGGGCGTTCTACCTGTAATAGTTCCTTTATTACCTTGAACAACAGTTGTATACGAACCGCCACTATATTGAACAGCTATTTGTAATTGAATTTCTGTCCCAAAAATATCCCCTTCATCACTAAATCTTTGTAATTGCGGAACAGTAATTATTACTGATACTGCGTCAACGTCTGAATCTGTAATCTGTACAACTTTTGGTGTTGACTGTGGAACTGTAGAAAATCCAGTAGGCTTAGTTTGTGCAATATTTCTAGTTACAGGAATTAAAGTTTGATTAGATGTCCCAGTTCTTACTTCAAAGCTAACATCTTTAAAATTAAAAGTCCCGTCTGTATCTTGCAATGGTGTGTTGTTAATAAATATAGATTTTGCCCCATCTACAAGACCACCTATTTCTCCTTCTCCTAACAGATCAAGAACTCTTGCAAAACTTTTAGAATCTAAATTATCTTTATCTTCGGTAGGAGTACGACCACCACCTCCGCCACCTTTTCCCCCACCGCCACCTGATCCAATAATTTTCATACTTCCACCTGTTCGTTTTCAATATTGGCTGATACAGTGATTGATCCAGTTATGGTAGTTCCGTATATTACAGGAACAGCAACACCCGCTTTTGAAGTGTTTTGGATGCCACTAAAATTAAAAGACATACGCGGATCTTGTTCACGTTCTGGAATTGTTTCTACTGGTGTGAGCATTTGAGCAATCCCACCTACAGCTAAAGCTATACCTAAATTACCAGCAAGAGCGGCCATGCTAAAGGTTCCCCCAGCAGTTGAAAACCCTCCCGCCAAACCCGCTGGCCCTAAACCAAAACCTACGCCACCAGAAAAAATTCCAACACCTATTAAAGTTGCTCCCAACAAAAACCTTCCAAATCCTCCTCTACCACCAGCACCTCCTACTATTGGAATAATTTTTATATTTTCCTGTCCATTAGGATAAGTTAATTCTTCTTCCGTTAATTCCCAATTACCAACAGCAACTTTGTAATATCTATCTGCCATATGTTTTTCTAGCTGTGGAAAATTAACAACTAAAAATCTTATAGCCTGCGCAGCACTACTTACTTCAGCTTCAAAAGTCTTTTGACCTAGAAACTTTGCCAGTTCTCCGTATAGCTTAATTTTTCTTAGCATAACGAATCCTCTTACCTGTACATTTTAGCAACCATTCATCTAATAGATCACGACTTGATAATCTATTTTGTAAATGATGTAAAACTGTTTGTTCTCCTAAGTAAACACCAATATGGTTTAATCCGCTACTACCTATAGACATTAATAATAAATCTCCTTTTGCTAAATCTTCATCTTCTGTTAATTCTCTGAATCCAGTTTTTGTAAAACAATTTGCAAACATTGGATTTTTTATGAAGTCTTCTGGATCGTTTGGCCTAATCCAATCTATAAGTTCTATGTTTAATTCTTCTTTATACCAATCTCTACATAAACTCCAACAATCAGTAACACCCCAAACCCATTTCCTACCAATTAAAGGTGCTTTATATCCACAAGGTTCACAATATCCCCATTGTTCTAAATTAGGTTGAACAATCCACCATTTTAAATCTGATTTCTCACACGCTACCCTATCAGCTTCACTTGGATTAGGACTTGTAACAGGATGACTATGAACAACAGCAATTATTTCTCCTTGATCTTCAGCATCAGCCCAATCATCAGGACATAAAATAAATTGATCTTTAGGATCTACAGCTAAATTATTACAGGGAATATATTTTTCTTTACCTTTAATAACAACCAAAAGTCCACAAGATTCCCTCGGATCTTCTTGTATCGCGTGTTTTAGTGCATTATTTTGCCACATTATGAATAAAACGATCCTACGCCCGGAAAATCTTCTGGTAAAACTTGACGTCTTGGCAACCTTACTCCATTAAGATCAAAAGTTGCTGCAAGTTCAAATTGAACAACATCCCGTGTCTCCATAGTCTTACGATCAATATAATAAATTTCATCAGGAAATGTAGCAGTAGAATCAGGTGTTCCATGTGGATTATCGCCAGATTCTTGACTAATAAAACTATCGTTTTCTTCTAATAAATAACTTCCAGTCTCTAATAAAATATCATCAACACTAAAATTTATATGGTCAATATATCTTTCTAAAGTTCTAATTCTTGTAACTTTTGCACCTTCTAATCCTTGGGGAAGAGTTAAAAGTAATGTAGTAAAAGTTCCTAAAATATTAGATATAGCAATTTGTGGTCTAGGAAGCTGTTTCCCATTAAATTCAAACCCTGTAGCTTCTATAGGCATCCTTGTGTACTCGATATTATCAAAAATTAAATTGCCGTTATTATTTTCGCTTACACCATTATGAAAATAATATTTTGTATTAGATCCATGAATAGCAGTTATAAGTTCAAGTTGAAAAAGTTCAACAATATTACTAGGATTTATTTTTTGTAATTCTGATACGGGTATAGCCATTAAGGTTCAAATACTTGTTGAAACGTCATATTTAAACTAGCTCTGTTTAAAAAAGGTATTCTTTTTGTCCATTGAAGACATATCCATTTATATGAAACAGCACTACCCGTTGGCTGCCAATCAAAAGATTCACGATCTAACGCTCTCGCTTCAAGAAATGCTTCTATCGTATCTGATTCTGATTCAGTGACATCAAAAGTTAAAGCCCAAACATAAGGAATAGTATTTAATCCAAAACCAATTCTGTGCTGATAGCCATCATTAAATTGAGTAATTCGTAATTTTGGAGACGTTGTTTTTTGACCATTATACGAAGGATTTATAGAGGGGAATGTAGCCATTATGTTAATAATCCTCCGGGTCTTTTCTGTTTAATTAATTCTGATTGTATAGCAACTGAGATCATACGACCAAGTTCTCGACCTTCTTGTTCATCACCTTCAACAGAAGAACCAGAAGCATCCACGTTTACTACGATATTTGTATTTGTACTTCCTCCTAGTTTGCTATTTGGAATAATAGTACCAGCAGAAGATGGTACAAATAATTCTGGCCCTTTTTCTCCTACTACAGAGGGACGTCCAACAGGGGGTCTGCCACCATTAGCAAAACCTAAAAATCCGCCTATTTTAGTTCCTGAAAACATATTACCAAGCATTGAATTTATCCCTAATTTTATTAAGGAATTTGCTATATCATTTAAAATATCTTTTGCCGCTTCTCCCAACGATTTAGTTCCATTTACAGCACTTACGAGAGCATCTGTGATTTGGCTGCCAATAGTTTCACCTAATTCAGCAAAAGAATCTTTAAGTTTTTTTGCTGCTTCTGTGTTTTTTTTGATTTGTAAACCCCTCAACTTTTCTTGAGTGTTTATATCTTGTAATTCTTTAAGTTCTTTTAATTTATCTCCTTGAAATTGTGATTCAAGTTCTTTAATTGCTAATTCATGTTCTTTTCTAATCCTTGCTTCTTCTGTCAGTTCCTTTGAAACAATATTATTTTTTTGCAAAGAAGCATTTGAATCTGTCAAATTTTTCTTTATTATTTCAAATTCTTTGCTTAAATCTCTAAGTTTTGCATCATCTAAAGCTAGTTTTAATTTTTCTACTTCAGCAATACTTTCTTCAATTTCGCCTTTTATTCTATTTTTCTGTGTTCTGCCTGCGTGACCACCAACCTTAACGCCTTCAAGTGCTTTTTTTAAATCTTTAATTTTTTCTTCAGTTTCTTCAATATTTCTTGTTATTTCAGCCGCGCTTCCTTGTTCCAAAAGATCATTAAATTCTTTCTGTTCTGCATTTGCTTTCATCAAAGCGGCGGCAACAAACCCAAGTCCAATGACTAAAAGACCAATTCCAGTTTTTGCAATAGCAATTTTAAATGCAGTAGCGGCGGCGGTAGCTGTAGCAAATCCCGCTGAAGTTGCCGCAAGTGTAGCTTTATAAGTAACAAGACTTCCAAGTGATACTCTTGACGCTACAGTTATTCCAATAAATCCCGCTTTAAGTGCCGTTATTTGTGCCGCAACAATAGGAACAACAACCGCAATCCCTTTGATAGCCGCGGCAATTCCAATAAATGTAAACGTAACTTGACCCGCTTCACTATCAACAAAACTTACAACCCCATCAATCAAAGCTGTTAAACCTTTAGTTGCTTTTAGGACTACAGGTAATAGTTTATCGCCAAGTGTTAACTGAAGTTCAAGAACAGCATTGTTAAATGATTTAAATACTTCTGCGGGCGAAGCGTCCATAATCGCACCAATTTTGTCTGCGCCTTCATCTGCTGATTTTGCCAAAGCTCGCAAAATAATGTCAGATTTAAGTAAACCTTTTGATGCAAAATCTTTTAATTTTCCTGAAGCAATGCCAGTTTCGTCTGAAATAGCTTTTAATAACTGCGGAACCTGTTCTGCAATACTTCTAAATTCATCGCCTTGTAGACGCCCAGAACCTAAACCCTGCGCTAATTGAGTAAACGCCGCGCTTGCTTCTGTTGCATTTAATCCCGCTAATTTTGCAATAGTATTAAAACCGATAAAAGTAGTTTCAATATCTTTTAAACCAATACCAAGCGGCCTTAACCTTGCAAAAATATCTGTAACGCCTTTTGTTGCTTCAACTATTGATAAATTAAATTTGTCTTGCGCCTTTCTTACTAATTCTTGCGCCCCTGCAAATTCGCCAAATTCTGACGTCAAAACTTTCATTCTTAACTGTAAAGCCTGAAAATCTGAAGCCGTATTAACAGCCTGTCTTGCAACAGCCGTCAAAGCAACGCCCGCAAATGCGGCCTTAAGTTTGCCTAAATTATTCTGTAACCCTGTTGATTGCGCTTGTACGCCTTTCAGCGCTCTTGTGGCCTGCGAAGCATCAACTGTAAGTTTTACATTAGCCTGTGCCACAAATAAAAAAAGCCTTTATTCTATATTACCTCCTATTTGCTTTTTGACGATTTAATTCTCTTTTTTCTCTTTCATTCTTAACTTCATAATATGCAGCCCAAAAAATCAGTTCTTCTTCTGTAATCAAAGAACGTAATTCTTGAATTGTTTTACCTAATTCTGTTGCGAGAAAAAATTCAAAATTTATCCAATTATCTCGCGATATTATTTTTTTGCTGTATCAACATTTAATTGAATATCAAACATAAATAATTCAATTTCGTTCAATACACTTTCTGGAAGTTCTCTTTGTAGGTTTGGCGCATCTGCGGGGCTAAATGCAGGCGAACCATCTTCTTTTTCTGCGTTTTTACAAAGAAGATAAGTTGATATTGTCAAAGCATCATCTGTATTTGCGGCGGCTTGAGCGCGAACACGATCATCCCTTGTTAATGGCTTGAAATATAAATTAGCTTTTACAACGCCGTTAGCGTCTTTAAATTCGTATTTTCTTCTGGCTGTCATCTGATCTTTATAAGATTCAGTTAACAGGTCAATAGTTCTTTTTTGCATTGGTTGATTAGTTGACTAATAAACCTAATGTATCAGATAGCGCTTGTTATGGTACCGCTTGTTATAAAACTGATATTTATAACCTGAACCTCGCCAAGTGTTGCGCCATATTCTGCGTTTGTAATAATTCCCGCAAAGCTGATTTTCTTTGCTGAAGTAGATGAATCAGGAAATAATTCAAATAATGCGTCAGCATTATCACCTGTGGTTAATACATCATCAATAAATGTTGTATAGCCTGCGCCTGTTTCGCTAGGGTTATATAAAAGTTCCGCTGAACCTTCGCCCGCGATCAAACCGCCGATATTTGTTTTAAATGTGTCGCCTTGTTTTGTTGTTTCCATCGTGTCCTTTGTTACTGACAAAGACCATGACCTTGTTTGTCCAACGTCAGCTTCAGTGCCGCCCGCATTTTCAAACATAATTTTCCCAACATCGCCCTTGATAGCCATAACAAAAAAAAGAATTATTTATAAATATATTAACTCTTATTTGATTTTTTTACATCTTTTTTTAATTTTTCTTGAGTTTCCATATATCGCCTACAACGTCCATCCCAATAAGCGGGGTCACGGCGACCCTTTACAGCTTCGATTGCATCAAGCATTTTTTCTGTAATTTCCATTAAAGTTCCTCAAAAATTTCAAAGGTCATTCGCAATTGCGTTTGGAATTGACCTTCTGGATTTGGATTATCTACGACCTCCGGCCCAATCGGGGCATCAAAGATCACACTAGAAACTGTAATTCGATTGTATAAATCCCGCAACCTTTTGCCAATTGTATAGTTATCGCCTGAACCTATTCCCTGCGGTGTAAAGATATTAAAAACAACAATACCATTTACGCGATTCAATCCGTCTGCATTTCCCTGCGTCAGATAATTACTTTCACCGAATGTTGTAAGGCATTGAACAAAAGTTGTTACAGCGCTACTATCAAACGACATATTATGAAAAACAACAGATATTGCGGGGCTACTGGCAAGTTCTGTCGCAACTCTAGCTTCAATTGTTGCTCTTACTGTATTTAAATCAATAGCGGCCATTATTTACCCCTTATTTGTTTGTAAAGGTCTTGAATTTCATTTGCAAGTTCTTTTGCCAACAAATCAAGATGTTTTGCCTTTAATCCTTGTTTGCTCCTGTATGTACCACCCCAAGACGGCGGCAAACTTGTTCCAAACATAACAGGCTCAGCATAAGGAACATTATTATGAATATGATATTTTTTTCTAAAATTTTCTTTACCTAGTTGATAATTCAAAGGTTTGGGCGGTCTTATAACAGTTCCTTTACCTGATGAACCATATTTACCTTCTTTTGCGGGGGCGCCGCTTTCTGCGTTTTCTCCAATCTGCCAAGAAACAGCAAGTCTTCCAGAATCTACAGGCGAGCCTTCTTTGACAATACGATCTCCTGTCAATACTGCAACAGATAACAAAGTATTAATTTGTTCTTCTGAATAATCCCCGATTTGGTCAACGCGTATTCTTCTCATGTTCTTAAATATAAGGTGTATGAAATATCGGTTCCGCCTGATGTTTTAGTAAGGACGCGAATAATATTATGTACAATACTTGAAATAAGAACCTTATCTTTTGTCGTAGGTTTTGCCGTAACAGCCGCCGCAGATATTGTAATTTTTTTATCTTCCGCCTGAATAAGTTCATTAACTTCACGCAAATTTACATCTTCAAAAACAGCTTTGACAGTTGCATCGCTGTTCGATTCAGAAATAACGCCTGTTGTTGTATTGTAAGAACCCGCAGTAATAGTTCTTATAGTCACGTTTTGACCAAAGCCCTCAATTGATGCAACCTTATCAATTGCCTTTTGAATAGCACTCGCGAAGTTTGGCATTAGATTTTATAGGCGATGCAAGCGCCACTACTTAAAGTGATACTTGTAAATAATCCATAGATAGTTTGACCCGCAAGAAAAGTTTCAGAATCAATTGAATTTCCTGAATAATTATGTGAAGCCGTGTTGATTTGCGTATCTTCTTTGAAAAAAATACTTTTGAATCTGCCTGTGTGTGCGGATGTATCTGTGATTAGCTCCCCGCCAAGTGTGTAATCTGGGTCAGCGTTGTACATTGATTAACTCCTTTTGATTGAAATGTTACCCGGCCCACTTATTCGCAAGCCTGTGAAATAGCGTTCAAATAATGGCGGAACGCGATCAGCGCCGACAGAACCGCTGAATACGGGTTCAACAGCGACACCGCCAACGCCTACTCTTTTATAATCCTCCAAGCCTGATAAGCCAAGCCCATTTCTATTATTATTTAAATAAACGGCTAATATTGCCTGCGCTCTTTTAACCTGATCTGGAATTTCTGTATCTGTAAAATAATCTGTTGAAATGCGAAAAGGAAATCCGACAGCATATGTATTTACATAAGTATCTGGTTTTCTGACTCCTGTTCGCGGCCATTGTAAAGCCTGCGTATCTGTTGCCCTTGCTCCAAGAAATCTTTCGCGATCAATTCTGATCGTACTTGTATATAGCGCGCGGTTTTTTTGGTCGTCAGTTGCAGAAGACCACGCTGTAACATCATCGTCTTCGACTAGACCTTCGATGATTGCGTTTGCGTCTGTCAACGTCAAATAACTATTTGCTGTTGCGCTGCCTGCTGTTGCGACTATTGTTATCGCCATTTTCGACCTTAGATTTGTGTTTACGTTTTTTTGTTTTAGTAGGAATAGAAGCCACCGCAACGGCAGCTTCTTTTTCCCTTATTCGCTTAAAAGCAAACAATCCCATTAACTTGATGCACCTTTAAGAGCAACAAAATTAATTACGATTGCTTCGCTCAATGAACCGCCAGAAACGTTAGTAACTGTGATTCCAAAAGAGCCTGCGGCGATTGCTGATACTCCTACCATGTAAGAACCCGCAGTTCCCGCAGAACCATGAACAGCAACGACAACATCAGTTGCGGCGATTTTATCGTTTGTAACTGTAAAACTTGCTTCAGCCGCAGCGCCTAACGCCGCATCATTCATAGTAATCTGACCTGACTCCGCGTTAAGAGTCACACCTGTTGTTTTGTTAGTTGCTTGGGTAACAGTTCCGCCTGTAGTTGGGCCGGCTAGTTTTCCCGCACTAACTTCAAATAAAGATGGCATAATAAATTACCTCTAGTCTTGATTAGATACGTTGGTAATTCTTACGATACCAATGTTCTTTGTTTCGTAGACCTTCGACCAGTTGCCTACTGTTTCAAGTTGCGCTCTTGTTGGGTTTGTTGTAGTAACAGCCCACTTAGAACCGACAGGGTGATATGTGTAATGCAAGTCAATTGACATAGCATCAGACTTTGCGAGAATGTCGCGATCTGTCTCTGTGGTTAACCCTGCCTGTTCGCCTGAAGCAACAGAACCCGCTGTGAAAGCGTATGTTGAATATTCAGTTGAAGCGCCTGAACCTGTTGTTGGAACATCGTCAGAAACGATAACTCTTAGCCCCATAAATGTTGGAACTGTTGGGCTACCGAAAGCATTTGCAGTTGTACCAGAAGTTGCGGCTGTATCAGCATCGCCATTGTTGTCATAAATACGATCAATAGCGTTTCTTTCTAGTAGGTCATAATAAACCTTACTGTGCATTGCTAAAGCTGTTAGCTTGTCGCCTTGATCTCCAAGAATCGCTCTTGCTCTTGCAATATGGCGTGGAGATAATGCTGTTGGGCTATCGCCTGATTCTGAATCAATAGTAAGACCAAAGAAAGCTGAATTGCTATCGTTTGCATTGATTGAACCAAATACACCTGAAAGACAAGAGAATAAATCCTTCTGTCTTTGGTTTGCTATATAAGCACCGATTTTCTGACCGATTGCAGCCATTGGGTCAGCGCCAGAAGCAAGCGCAGCTAAGTCTCTTGACTCAAATGCACGACCCCTATGTAATACAACGCCGATTTGCTGATCGGTTGAAATTTTGCCGGGTGTTAATGATGAAGAATCGGAAAGAACTTCAAAATCGCCTGAAAGGTTTGCTGAGAAGAAAGGAACCTTGACAAAATCTCCTCCCTCAGTAGCATTAAGCTCCGCCATAGGCTGAACCACACCGCTTGCCAAGAAAGCATCGCGTTGTGTTGTCTGTTCGATAACATATGGCGTAAAAATTTCAGGAATTATAATATCTGAGCGTAAAACCGCCATAGATAACTCCTATAAAAATTGTTTAGCAGTATGGGCGCAGCCCTTGGTATTCTCAGCGCAGCTTTGAATAGTTACTTATATATTAACCTTAATTCTGTTATTTGTAATTCTTTGCGATCTCTTTTGCCTTTAACCATCCATCTTTGCCATATTTCTTAAAAATTTCATGTTCAACAGTATGTTCACCATTCGCCAATCTTTTCATCATATCAGGGTCAAATTCACCTGTATTCATTTGAGTTCCGCCAGTTCTTGAGATCGGTGCGCCTGTTCCCTGTGCGGGTTGATTTTTTAACAAATAAGCGTGTTCTTTTGATAAAGAAGTTTTTGCCCATTCTGTAACATTGTGACGTTCATACCCATCAATAACTACAGGCTTCCCGTCTTTTAGTTCTGTGCGACCTTTTAAAAAGTTATCAAAGACAAGTTTTGGATTATGTGTCACTTCCGCCAAGGCTTGTATGGCGGGCGAAACAAGTTCCAACTCTCTAATTCTGGATTCAAGTTCTTCGATTTTTTTGTCTTTTTGAGCGCTTCGTTCTCGAAACTGTTCTTCGCTTTTTTGAATTGCTTCTTTGTAATTTCCTTGTCTTTCAAGTTCCGCTTGTTCCGCTTTATTTTTAAAATCAATTAAAGCCTGAACATCTGTTCCTTCTGGAAGCGATTGAATCGTTTTATCGACCTTTTGATATTTTTTCTTTTCTTCAAGTATTTCTTTATTTTTTCGATCAAGCGCTTCGATTCTGTTTAGAAGTTCTTGTTCTCTTGCGTTTGTTTGTTCAGGTGCCGCAAGCTCCTGATTTTGTTCTTCTGACATAAACCCGCAGGGTTAAATTTTCTCTATATTAGCTCACCATTTCACTTTGTCAGCCCAATAAGCCGCGCTAGTCTTACCTTTTGCAATATTTTTTGCGTGTCTGGCTTTAAAACTTTTTCTTTTTGCTTTGTCCGCGTCTGATTCTCCTTTTCTCGGCGGCTTTGTTTTTGCGCCTTGCATCCCGAAACGAATCAATCTGTAGCCGTCACCTTTTTTAATAACAACAGCATGAGATTTACCGCTTGAATGATTCGGCGTTCTAATAGGTTTGTCAACGCGCTCAAACGTATGTCCGCCCTTCTTGATAGTCATTTGCCTGTTTTCCGCATCGCGGCTCTGTGGGCGTTTGTGAAGCTCATGCCTTCGCGCATTTTACGCTTCATAAAATCCATATGTGCCTTTGTATGGCCGTGTGTTTCCTGATGTTTTTTTAAAGTGTTTTTTTGTCGAGTCGTTAACCTCATTTTTTCTTTTTAGGTGCTGATCTTAACTCTGATCTTTTTTTTAATACAGGATTACCAGTAGATTCAGACACAATTTTTACAACAGGATCTTCTTTAGTCCCAACTCTTGTGACAGACCCTCCTGATGGGCCTTTAATTGTTGCTCTTGTTCCTCCACTTCCAGTAACCTTACCAAAAGTTCTTTTGCCGCCATACATCCAGCTTACTCTAGATCCTTTTTTCATTTTAATTTTTGTGATAAATTTTTTTCTGGTTTAGGTTTAGACTTTTTTTCCTTTGGCTTTGCCGTTGAACCTTTCATATCGTTCAATTTTTCAAAAAATCCTTTAGCCATTATTTTTTACCTCCTTTCTTTTTTTTCTTTTTTTTCATTCCTGTGTGATAAGGCATAGGTTTAAATTTAACTCTATATATACTAGAATAACCTTGAACGAGGTAAAAAGCATTGTTATCTGCAAAAAGGATGCAAAGTATAATGAATGAAGTTGTTCTTGGAATCAAGGGCGAACCGAATGAATCAGCAGAAGCAAAAGAGTTTAGACAAGGAATAATTGAAGATATTGAAAACGCAAATGATATTGCAAAAGAAAAAGGGATTAAAAATTGGTATGTAGACTATACGCCAGAATTTCCGCAAATCTAATAAAAAAGCCCCCTCAGAATCGCCTGAGAGGTGCTTGAAATTTTGCTTACTTATGTTTGTACCTAGCAAAAAGCCCCTTTCGGGGCTGTTTGTTTAGCGGTATAAATAACCGCCGAACCCTCCGTCATTGCCTGCACGTTTTAAAACTGTTTCAGTTTGAGTAAGAATGTTATATCTTACGCCTTTTGCAGGGGCGCTCCAAGCGGCGGCCTTGAAAACATCGCCTGTCTTCTTGTCGATGAAAGCGTGAACACTAGCGGCAACATAACCCGCAGGAGCGGCGTTGATTCTGCCATATTGTGCATCGTCTTTGTATTCCATAACAACAACTTTCAAATATCTTTTGCCGATTATGAAAGTAAAGTAATCAGGATGATCTTCTGGTTTGTAATCTCCGTTTTCATCTGTCCAACAAGGATTAAGAGTGTCTTTGTTTGTGCGGATGCTTTTCATCCATCCCGCCCTTGCGTCTGTAAGAGTTTCGCAAAGTTGTTCCGCGTACTTTTGAACTTGTTCTGTTTGAGTTGTTAAAGTTGTCATTTGTTTGATTGGTTTTGAACAATTTAATTATAATATAATTAATAGAGGGTGTCAACCCCCTAGTAATTGTAATCGTAAAACTTGACGTAACCTTGGCCGATTATGGTTCGCCTGTTGCTTCCTGTTTCATACCATTGATTGTCGTTGCCAAGATAACCTTCTGTGATTGCGCCGTCAGGGTTTGCTGTAATAATCCATCTTTGCCCCCTGTTGTTTGTGCAATGGCCTGCAAATCCGCCTGCAATCATTTCTGGTTTCCAAGTCGGGTCAAGAGTTGCTTTTGCTTCCTGTAACTTGATGCGCTTACCTTTTCTTTCGATAACTGTGTAAGGGTTTGTATCTGTATAAAGAGTGATGTGCGCCTGATCGCCGACCTGAAAGTCTTTGTGATCGGCGGGAACTGTGTAAGGTCTGAACATTACTGAACCTCCTCTATCTCTTTCAACCATGCCTGACGTCTTGCATCAGCGGTTTTTGCGGCAATCATTTTTTCCCATCTTTGGAATCTTTTGAATCTTTGAGCGTTTGTCATTGGTTTGATTGGTTGACTACAAATTAATTATAATAGAATTAATTAAAGTTGTCAACCCCTAATAAAAAACCCCCATTTCTGGGGGCGATATTATCAAGAGCCTGCAAGTCTTCTTTGACCTCCGCCCGCAACTTGTCGATTCAACCCAACTCTTCCGCCTGCGGTTGACCCTGCCCCGCTTCCAGAACCACCATGTGTAAAACCTGATCTTGTTCCTAGTCTTGGGTATCTTTGGTTCATAAAATCCTTAACAGCGGCAAGTTCTAAATTGTTTGACTTAGTAACAGCCAAAGCTGATTGATTGATTGTCTTGCTTTCTGTTTGGATTTGTCTGCCGTCAGTTTCTTCATCCTGTCTCATTTGATGAAACCTCTGCGCAACTTTGTACGCCCAAGCCTTTCTGAAACTGTTTCTGTGTGATGAACCTTGCATCGCAACTTGAAATGGGTCTTCTTTACAATGTTTTGCCCAATCATCTTGTAAAGCCTGCAAAAGATATTCAGTATAGATTTCGATTTCTAACTGTCTAGCCTTTGACGCAAGAACTTCCATTTGTCTTGTTCCGCCGCCAAATCTGTTGCCGTCTTCGTCTTTAACGCAATAAATAATTCTACCATTATAGAATCTTGATACTGCGTTCAAAATGATTGAAGTTGCAGGGTCGATTCTTTTGTAAGGCTCGCCGAATCTAAATGCGATTGCTTCAATGTCTTCTTCAACAGTTGCCATGTCCAACTGCTGTTCAAGCTGTTCTTTTGTGATGCCTTTTTCTTGAAGTTGTTTTTCAAGTTTTTCTTCTGCGGCTTTTGCTTCATGTGGATTTGATGAAGCTGTTAAGCCAAGAATTTTTGAAAGAACTGAAAGTGATCTCATGTTGGTTTGATTTGTTTGTGAACATTTTAATTATATCATAATAGATTTAATAAGTCAACCCCCTAAAAAAATTAATCCTAAAAAAATTGATACTTGACAAATCTAATTAATTATATTATAATAGAATTGAGAGTAAAATCTCAGAAACTTGAAAATTGAAAACCAATTAAACCAAAAGGAGAAATTCTTATGTCTGAATTAGGATGTGACTCTTTATACTTTGGAAACAAAGTCCAAGAGATCAAACAATTCAAAGCCCCTTACGTTTTAAGGACGGATGGCAATAAAGAGCTAATACAGGCTCAATTATTACCAAGGGTCGGTCAAGAAGTAAATGTTTCTTGGCTGGCTGATCACAATACAGGTCGAAACTGTCATCAGACACAATTATCCATACAAGGTGAACTTGAAGGATTAGTAAACAATGAAGGCGAGGGAACTTATAGAGTTCTTATAAATGACCAAACCTACACTTACTTCTTCGATAGTAATATCTGGCAAATTAGTCAAAAAGACAAAGATGCTCGATTAATTATTCTTATCGACAAGACCTCGAAGACAGATTACAACTATCAAGAAAAAGTAGACCCAATCGGATATGCTTTAGAACTTGAAAGTCGTGGACTGATCTAAGTATTACTTCGCCCCTTCGGGGGCGTTTACTTTATCGCTTTTTCTTTTCTGTCCATTTAGTGAACAGGCTGTTCGGTTGATCTGCCTTTGCCAAGAAATTACCATAAAGATTATTGTCTAATATTTTTAATCCGTCTTTTTTGGTAAACGTAGCAACCTTGATCGCTTCGCCTGTTTTGTTCATATCATAAAGTTCAAAGTCATCAAAGACGCCCGCCCTAATCGCTTCAGGAACAACTTTCGACACATCCCTGTGAACATTACGAACATACTTCGGCGGAACTAATCGCTTTGTTTTTAGGAACCTTTGATAATTTCTTTCAAGTGCTGTTGCAATTTCGGCTGTCGCATATTTAGCGCGAACTGTCATGCCGCGATCTGTCATCATTTTTATTTTACCTGATAAACTTTTCAAACTTCCATCGCCAGTACCATCAAGCATTGTGTGATACCTTCGTTGTGCGCACTCTCGCATTAATCGTTTACTTATCCAACTTGATTCTTCGTGAACATAGCCTGCAGCGGCTTCTGATATTTTCCCGCCCTTCGCCTGCATTGCTTTAAATTCTGGCAAGCGTTTTTTTATTTCATCTGAGTCAATAACAACAGTTCCTTTTTTTAATGGCGATTTTTTCAACATGATTGATTTACCAGAAGCCGACCCGCCGCCTGTCATATAGAAGATCGGGTTCTTTTGTGCGCGTGGATTATTTTCCGCAATAATATCTTCAACAATCTGATCGTGTAATTTTTGACGTTCAGGCGTCCATTTTGTAAGATTTGACGGCTCTGCGTTCTTTGCAAGTGACCCGTTTGAATATCTTTGCCAAGTATAAGGTGCGCTTTTTCTTTCTCTTACAATATCAGGAATAACTTTTATCTTATCTGCATTTTTACCATATGCGGCCTGCAACTGCGCAAGACTTTTTTCTGACCCATCAACAGAAGCAAATTTTCTTATCGCCTGATCGCCGCCATATTTTTTTGACAATTTATCAAAAAATCGAACTTTATTTGCGCCAAGTGCTTTTGCCTTCACTGCGGGCGATTGTTGCGAAAGCCAAGTTCCGTATGATTGCCCTGCGGGTACTAGGCCGCTTTCTGACGGCCTGAAACCCCTGCGTCTGGGCGCTTCGATCTTACGACCAAAAACACGGCTTAAATTGTCATAATCTATTTCGGCAACTGTTCTTGATCTGCAATTAAAATGCTGGGGCGGCTCTGGCCCTTTTCCATATTCAAATACCTGTTGATCTAATAAACGACAACGCGAACTGGTTCTGCTGTCCAAGGTTGCAAGATAACGATATTTTTTTGTCGCATCTGGATTTGCTTTATAAACTTGTTGCGCCGCAACATTGCTTACTTGATTTAAAGAAGTTCTAACAATAGTCATTATTTGATAGTTTGCGGCTTTTGTTGCGTTTCCGCCTGCCATCGCTATCTGCCGAACATTACCTTTTGAATTAAACCTTAACTGCCCGATTAATCTGGTTCTTATCTGTTGGGTTGTATCGCCTGCCAATAATCCATCGCGAACTTCACGTCCTAATTTTTCAGCGCTTTTGTTTGTAATACCGCGAAAAGATTTCCTTATTGATTCGCCATTTGGCAATTCAATTAATTCGCCTTCTTTTGCTGTTAGTGAAAATTTTACCCCTGCCCCGCCTGCAATGGTGTTTAATGAATCGCTTAATATTTGGACATTTAATTGTGAAGCGCTTGTATTAACAACAGCTTTTGCAAATGCGGGTGTGACCTCAACAGTTCTAATTGATGACCTTATGCCTGCGGGCAATGCTTTCTCCATTTGATCGGTTGCAAATTCTGTTTGTAATTTTGCTACAGCTTCAGATACAAGTTGCATATCTCGCGTTGATTTAACATCCCATCTTTTTAAGCTTTCTTTTGTTTGAGCTAACAGAGAACGCAAACGTGCAGCTGTATATCTTGGCTGATTGCCTACTGGAAGCCTTTCTATTGCTTCTAATTTATTAACCGCGTTTATTATTATTCGATTGTAAGATTGAACGATTTCACGCGAAACCTTATTTGAAAATCTATTTAAATCTAAACTATTACGAAAATATTCTTCAGGAATTAAATCAGCATAAGGAATAGATGTCCCAAGTTGGGAAACATCAGACGGAACCCGAATTGGCGTTTGTGTCATTAATCTTCATCGTCTGGATCTTCTGTTGGTTCGTCTGGTTCTGCGGGCGGTGTCGGTTCTTCGTTTGGCATATCTCCCATTTGTGTTGATTCGATTTCCATTTCTACATCGAAATCATCACCAAGAATTTCACCTTCTGCCAACTGTTTCAATAATGTTTCCTGAGATATAGCACCAGAACTCCAAAGCCCTTGCATTGCCTGAATCTCTTGCGGTGCTAACTTCTGTCCGAGGAAATCTCTGTTGATGAAAGAATTACCAACTTCAGAAATATTTAAATAATTCGCATGAAACATTAAACAATTATCAACCATGTCTTGTAACTGTTGAGCAACAATTTTTAAAGTTGAATCACCTTGACTTCGATCAATTTCTTTCGATGCGGCTGTTTCGGCTCCTAATTTTTGACCAAGTATTGCAGCTAACGCAAGATTATTTATCTGTGATTCGATGTCTTTTATTCTTTCGCTTTGATATTGAAAAGACTCTCCTTTAATCTCTACAAACTCCGCCCTTGCTCCTTCAGGAAACGCGATTGCTTCACCCGGCCCTGCACTTACTTCTTCTGAAGCCTGCGGAAATCCAAACAAACAAAGCATCGGAACAGCAGAAATTCTTAATTGATTATCAAAATCAGAACTTTTTTGAAAATGCAATAAATTCAACTCTGCAATATCTTGCATCGGCGGGCGTGATTCTAAAAAATTAACTTTATTTGCATAAGCGATAGCAAAAGGAATGTAATCAAGGGTTGTTGTCCCTTCATCTACTTTTACATATTTTCCTTTATCGCTTTTTTGATGAACTTCAAAAGCGCCGGGAGTTAGTAAACGCACCTGATCAACTTCTTTTTCCCCATAATCACCATCAGGAACAGTTACTTTTTCCAATAATCTTAATTGTACTAGTTTTTGTTTGCCGTCAATAAGTTCTGTACGCCAACCAAGAATTTCACGCGGGCTATATGTAATCCAATAAGGCCGACCAGTTCCGCCTGTCGGTGCATCAACTAAAACCCCGACATGACCATAACGCAACATTATTTTCGATGTTTCAAACGTCCAGCTTGTCAGATCGTCTCCTTGTAAATTGACGTCAAATAAATCTTCGGTTACACGCTCAGAAACTTCATTTAATCGAACAGGTTTGCGAGTAAGCATACCCGCAAGCAATCTTTCAATCCTTATGTACAAAGGCGCAAGAACTGAAGTCGCAAGTCTGTTGTCATAACTTTCGTCCTGTTCTCGCGGCATTTGCGGAAGATATTTTCTATGCCTTTTTCTTATGCCATAAGTTCCACTTATTAAATCTTCAATCAAGATCCAATTTGGCTCCATATTTACATAAGCATTGCTAGGGTCTTGAACCTCAACAGCTTTGCTTGATCTTGTCCTGTCGTAATGGTTGAAAGAAGAATACACGGCTTAATCCCTAGCTTAATTTAATAGTAATACACTTTTTAATATATTCTAATCCCTGTTTTGCGCCCTGCCCCCAAATGTAAGGGATTGAAGCAACGCCAACAAAGGTATCGAACACAATCAGAGAAATGATCTAATCCTGTTTTTTCTGGTTCGCCTGCTTCTGTATAAGATTGAAGTTCCAAAGACTCGATAACATTCTTACAGCGCGGATGAACAAAAAGACTAATTTCTTCTTTACCATTGCATAACAAGCGCTGAACATTATTAACGCTATCTTTAATGGATGGATTAGACGCGCCTGATTGATTGGATATGTTGTAACTTTCAAGGATCTGGATGTCGGTTTTAGTAGCATTTGTTGATCTTGCTCCGCCTGAAGAATCTGGATAGCCGTAGAGTCTATTCTGGGGAAATCTGGATTTGATTTCTTTTGCGAGTTGGTCTGTGTCATGTGCGCGAATCTCATCAAAAATATAAAGTTTGTTATCTCTAATCACGGCGCAAACGCAAGACATCTTGCCAATGTTGAAGTCGATTCCAAGTCTTATAATCTCGTCTGAATAGTTTGGGATGTCTTTTGTTATATGTTTTTCTCTGTCGAAGCGGTCAAAAACAGCGCCAGTTGTTAAAGATATGAATTGACCCTCAAGATATGCTTTTAGAAGATTTGGGTCATAATTCATTTTCATTCTATCAATAAAATCTGCAGGCAAATGTGGATTGTCTGTTGTTTTCATTCTTATTAACTTTCTGTCATTTTTTTCTTGAACTTCATCACTTGCGAAAGTTTGCCAGAACCATTTGTAACCTTCAGGAGTGGACGCCGCCGCGAATTGACGAACATTCCCTGCGCGAAGACGTCCAAGGATTTTAGGAAAGGCGCGATCACAAATTGGTTTCGCAACTGTATCTATTTCATCTGCCAATATAAAAGCGGCGTTAATACCGATTATTCTTTGCCAAGATTCAAAAGAACGACACATGATCCGCGTGTCACCTTTCGGCAAATGCAAAACAAAATCAGGTAAAGGGGAACTTCTGAATGTGTAAGGAATTTCGTAATTTAATAAAAATTCCTCAAATTCTGTTACAAATAAATCACGGACTAATGGTTGTGTAGGTTCTAATACGATGCCCGTGAAGCCTTGATTAAGTAATGCCAAGTACAAACACTTTGCCAATAAAGATCGCGTTTTACCTGATCCATAACCCGCGCATAAGCCCAGTATTTCCGTATCTGTGTCATTTACAAACGATAGTTGACCCGCATGCAGATCAGATAACACACGCTCTAATATTATCTCTGTATCTTTTTCATTGGGAGGACTTAGAAAGTCGAGGAGGGGTTGTTTTTCGCAGACATCAGAAATAAGGCTCATGCTGACATATCAAAGCGAAGAAGTTTTGCTTGCATTTCTACGGCACGGATAGCGGTCTGTAATTGATTTTCCATTGAAGCGCGGCGTTCATAATCTGCAAGTCTAGCTATTGCCCCTGTAAGCCATTGCGGACGCTCTAGTTGTGCATCTTG
>VTLG01010501.1_pt1 | contig 29046 bp, 29 predicted proteins | sample 4694571 | NCBI WGS metagenome assembly VTLG01 (sample SAMN12604809, study PRJNA352737) | marine metagenome | biome: ENVO:00000447; feature: ENVO:00000209|ENVO:00000569|ENVO:01000036; material: ENVO:00002151; isolation source: viral sequences binned using virsorter ...
GATGAAATAGACTGGGCTGAGGATGTAGTCCTTGTAACCAGTCGCTTCAGTGAAGCATATAAAGCAGTTGTAGGTGAAATAGATAAAGTAGTGAAAGAGTTCGGTGAACATGCTGAACCTATACTATTCTTCTCCCATTTTGAAAATTTTAGGAAAAAAATTTACCCGGAATACAAAGGGCATCGAAATAGAAAGAAGCCCTGTGGATATAAAAGGGTTATTTCATCACTACATGATGACTACCACGTAGTTATCCTACCTGAATTAGAAGCAGATGATTCAATGGGTATCTACGCTACTAAATATCCTGGCAACGTAATTGTAAGTCCAGATAAAGATATGAGACAGATACCTGGACCACTTTATGACTTCAAAGAATACACACTCATCAACGAAACTGATGGTAGAAATTGGCATTACATTCAGACTCTTGCCGGTGACGCAACCGACGGTTATAGCGGCGTTCCTGGCATTGGTGTTAAACGTGCTGTAACATTGTTTGAGAAGACAGGTTATAACTGGAAAACAATTAAGGATGCATTCGCTGCTAAAGATCTTGATGAAGATATGGCATTGATGAATGCACGCCTTGCAAAGATCCTTACTAAAGACTATTATGACGACAAGCGACGAGTACCTATCCTCTGGACTCCCGAAACCAGTGACAGAGATGACTCTGGAACAGGATCTGGAAATGAGGAAGTTTTATGACGCTATTTCACAAGATGAGGTAGCTAAAGACGATCTATTGACAGTTATAATGGCGCTTAAACATCAGAATTTTATTCTGTCTAACTCAATGATGAACCTAGTAAAGAAATGGCCAACTATCTCCACCTCGAAAACAGCCCCCAATACAGAAGCAATGAAAAAGGACCAGCCTACTACAAAAGAGGCCAAGCCGAGGTTTGGGACTTTATTCGGGATAACAATTTAAACTTTCACCTTGGTAATGCAGTTAAATATATTGCCAGGGCAGGTTATAAAGACAGTAAAAAAGAAGATCTAATTAAAGCAATCCACTATCTAGAGAATGAACTCGAACACACCATTAACGCTACAGCAGCAGGCCAAGGAGTTTCGGAAGTCGTACCGTATCCCGAATTCAAAGACGGTTTCACAAAGATCGGTACAGAAGGAGCTGATCATAGAGGAGTTTAAAGAATTCCTCTCAGCAGAAGGTATGTTGTTCAGACATAACCCAGCCTTCCACACAGACACTCTAAAAGAACTTGCTGATCTAGTTTATGTCTGCTATCAGTATGCAGAGAACATGGACTGGGATCTTGATGAAGCGATGAATAGAGTTCATCAATCAAACATGTCAAAGCTCAGTGAGGATGGTGAACCCATCCTACGAGACGATGGCAAAGTATTAAAAGGACCAAACTACAAACCACCAACATTAACAGACTTGATATGACACATGAACTAATCTCCCGTACAGGTCGGGTACAAAATTGGATGGATAATCCCGAGGGACGATTACCAGTAAGCTGTACAGTCTATGTCGTAGAGGATTCTATGGACGAAGGACGTGACTCAATCGAAAACAGCTGGAGATTCGTCTCTCATGCTCTCAGATATGGAGCGGGAGTTGCAGTTCATCTATCAAAGCTCCGACCCAAAGGAAGTGAAAACGGAAAGGGTCTTACGGCTTCTGGCCCTGTATCATTCGGTAAAATCTACTCAACATTAAATGAAACCCTACGTAGAGGAGGTGTATACAAGAACGGTGCTTGTGTGCTTCATCTTGACATCAACCATCCTGATATTCTTGAGTTTATTACCACGCCAAGACACGAACTCCCATGGGTCAAGCGATGTGTCAATCTCACTACCGAAATGTGGGACGACACAAGCGACGCACTACGGGAATCTCTGCTATACGGAATTAAGAGTGGAGACATTTGGCTCAACAAAATAAAGCACGATAACAATGGAAAAAGAATCTATGGAAACGTCTGCCTTGAAGTTTACCTGCCCTCACGAGGTACCTGTTTGCTCCAACATGTCAATCTCGGTGCCTGTGACATCAGGGAAATCCCAACGGCTTTCTATAGCGGTATGTCCGAACTGTGCGATCTCCATGGCAGAACAGGTGTTGGAGAATCTGGAGAGTATCTTCCCTCGACAACAGACAGACAGGTTGGATTGGGAATGCTCGGACTCGCCAACCTACTACGGAGGTACAAAGTAACTTACGAGGAGTTCGGCTATGCCCTTGAAAAACTCAACATGGACGCCATCGACACCACGGTTGGAGAAGCAAAGAACATCGCACTTCAGTTTAAAATGGGTGTTGACTCGGCTGCTAACGTTGCCCGCAGTAATAACATGGATAGGGCTTTTGCTATCGCTCCAACTGCTAGTTGTAGCTATCGAAGCACTGACGTGGACGGCTACACAGCAACACCAGAAATCGCCCCACCAATCGGACGAAAAGTAGACAGAGATAGTGGTACATTTGGTGTCGAACCTTATGACTACGGTGATGTCGAAATAGCGTCTGAAGTAGGTTGGGATGCCTACAAAAAAGTAGCAGATCAGATCATGATCATGCTGGATAACACGGGACTTCTTCATGGATACAGCTTTAACTCTTGGAGTGATGTTGTAGCCTACGACAATGCGTTCGTTGAGGAGTGGCTGGCATCGCCCCAGACCTCCCTTTACTATAGTCTACAGGTAATGGGAGACACACAGAACAAGACCAATGTCTATGCGGCACTGGATGAGTCCTCAGTTACAGATTACTTGGCAGACATTTTAAATACACAACCACAACCAGACTGCAACTGTCAAGAATAATGAGAAAGAATCCTTATCAACAACTACTGGACCGTAAACGGAAGTGGTCCCCCGTACAAACCACCGCTGGGAGATTAAGAGAGGGAAGTGAAGAGACGATATATAGGGCACTGGCGATACGCCACATGGAACTACCGGTTGGTGACTTCATTGGAGAAGCTCTTAACCGTGAGGTTCCATCGTACTCGCGGGAACTTCTTGAGTCGAATGTTACGGACGAAGAGAACCACGACCTCGCTCTCGGTTACATCGCCAATGCTCTCGGTACTGATCCTAAGTCTGAAGCAGAAGCCCTTAAGCTCAGAGAAGCTTGGACTTCTCATCCTGATCACACGATCCTCAAAGCACTTGTTGCCGAGCGTGCAATTTTCTTTGTACTACTCCCTTTTTTTAGGTTTAACGGTGACGCTGGTTTAAGAACTGTATCCGCCGACATTTCACGTGATGAACAAATTCATGTGGCCGCTAATAGTCTTGTATGTAGAGAGCTGGGTTTATCTCCTAGTTCAAGTCTGGATAAGCTTAGGAAGGCCACCATTAACTGGGTTATGGAACCCCTAGGTATAAATACTACTGATAGATATTTGGACAAAAAATTCTGGCTGGATTCAAGCGATCGCTTAATGTATGAGGGCAAGGCTCCAGAGCTTTCCGAGACACAGCGTGCTAGAATGCCATCCTTCTTTGAACATAGTAATGTCAACCTCCCGCAATATGCTTGAGGCTATTTATGGTCCTCAATTTGATACGTACCTCCTGGATGAACTTCGGGAGGTCTTCCCACCCACGGCTCCTATCCCGACGGATACGGTGTCACAAATAATGTACAGTGCTGGCCAACAATCAGTTGTTGATTGGATAGTTAATAGGCTGGACGAACAACGTAACAATTAACTAAATTGATTTAAAATGATTGATATTCACGGCTACAACTTCAGTGATCACGGTTTAGAAGGTTTCGGTCCTGAAGATCTCAAAGACTTACTTTACCAAGGTGCTACAGGATACCAGGTATACCAAGCAGGTCAGGAAGCAAAGAAAAGAGGTTTACATATCAGTAAAGAAGTACGACCATACCTATCAGACCAAGGTGCATCGATGGAATTTGGTGCAGTTGGTGGCGCTGGTTTTGGACCTGCAGACATCGCCCACCTTGGTCAAGGAGATAAAAGCAGAGCTGATCTAGATCTAGTTATAGAAAAGGCTAATGAGGCCGCCAGGCTTGGTTTAAGGGTTCACCCAGAGGTGCATAAGTGGACAAAGGGTATGGAATTAGCGAGGGACAAGAAGAGGCGAGAGCAAGAGCTGAAGAATATGCAGACTGCAATGACTGCTGCCAACAGACCAAGAGTTAGGTACACTGACGAAAGTAGAGTAGGTAAACCAGGTGATATGCAAAGAAGGTCACCAGGCAGGAGCAGAACTGAAGAACGAAACATAGCTAGTTTAAAACGTAGTAAACAATCATCATATGTTAGTCGCCATGGTGGAGCTAGCAAGCGGTTAGGTATTAATACAGGTACAGCGTGATGACAGCAAAGAAACGTTATGATGCGTTAGCTGGTGATCGTTCTCAGTATTTAGATATAGCAGAGCAAGCATCTAAGCTAACAATACCTTATCTAATACATCAAGATGATGACACTCAAAGTGCTCGAAAGCTAACCACCCCTTGGCAGGCAATAGGTGCTAAAGGTGTGGTTACTCTAGCTAGTAAACTAATGCTAGCTCTCCTACCACCACAGACTAGCTTCTTTAAGTTACAAGTAGATGACTCTAAGTTAGGTGAATACGGGCCAGAGGTTAAGTCTGAATTAGACTTAGCTTTTGCTAAGGTTGAAAGGATTATCCTTGAACAGATCGCAGCTTCTGATGATAGAGTTGTAGTACATCAAGCATTGAAACACCTAGTAGTAGGAGGGAATGCACTTATCTATATGGGTAAGGATGGTTTGAAATTATACCCACTGAACCGTTATGTTGTAGACAGAGACGGCAACGGTAATGTAATTGAAATTGTAACTAAGGAAAGGATTAGTAAGAAGATGCTACCTAAGGAGGTAGTGGAAAGGAAGATGGATAATCTTAGTGTTGAGGATGAAGACTCCGAAGACTGTGATGTATACACACACGTTACCTACACAGATACTAAAGTACAATGGCATCAAGAAGTGTATGGTAAAACCATATCCAAGTCAATTAGTAAGTCTCCACGTAACACCTCTCCGTGGCTCCCACTGCGGTTTAATACTGTAGATGGTGAAGAGTATGGTAGAGGTAGAGTAGAGGAGTTCCTAGGCGATCTGAAGAGCGCTGAGGCACTATCTCAAGCACTAGTCGAAGGATCTGCTGTAGCAGCTAAGGTTGTCTTCACAGTTAGCCCTTCATCAACAACCAAACCACAGACATTAGCTAACGCTAAGAACGGTGCTATCGTACAGGGTAGACCTGATGATATTGCTGCTATTAGTGTCGGTAAAACTGCAGACTTCTCTACTGCATACAACATGCTAGCTACTCTGGAGAAAAGATTAGCTGAGGCATTCCTTGTACTAAATGTAAGACAGTCTGAACGTACTACTGCTGAAGAAGTACGGATGACACAGATGGAATTAGAGCAGCAGCTTGGTGGGCTATTCAGTCTACTTACTGTCGAGTTCCTAGTACCTTATCTAGACCGTAAACTTAGTGTACTAACAAGGAATAAAACAATCCCTCCTATCCCTAAAGACATTGTTAAACCTACTATTGTAGCAGGTATCAATGCACTAGGACGTGGTCAGGACAGAGAGAGTCTTACCATGTTTATGCAAACCATTGCTCAAACAGTAGGCCCAGAAGCTATGATGCAATTCATCAACCCTGATGAAGTTATTAAACGTCTAGCAGCAGCTTCAGGTATCGACGTACTCAACCTAGTGAAGAGTATGCAAGAGATACAAGGTGAGCGGCAACAACAGATGCAACAGCAGATGGCTATGCAAGAGCAACAGAATGCTCCAGCTATGGCAGCTGTTGATCAAAAACAAATGCAAGCTGAGATGCAAATGGCTATGGCTCAGCAACAACAACCACCACAATAACACATGGCAGAAACATTAACAGTAGATACCTCTCCAGATTCAGAAGTCCTTACACCAGATGAACAGGACTCATTACAAGTAGGGGAAGCGTTACAAGAGCAGCAGGAAAACCTCCTAGCTGGTAAGTACAAAGATGCACAAGAATTAGAGAAGGCTTACATCGAACTACAAAGTAAGCTAGGTGAGAAGTCAGAAGAGGCATCACCACAAGAGACAGAAGAAGTAGAAACAGATGAAACTGTTGAGACTACTATACTAGATACTCTTTGGGAGGAGGCACAAAATGAGTACACTGAAGAAACACTTCAGAAACTCGAAAAGATGGATCCCAAAGATCTAGCACAGATGCATCTAGAGTATCGTAATCAAAACCAAAACCAACAATCACAAATCACTGATCAGCAAGTGACTGCATTGAAGAATATTGTTGGTGGAGAAAGTAAATATAACGATATGATTAGTTGGGCTAAGAATAATTTATCCGAACAAGATATAGAATTGTTTGATGGAGTAATGGATAGGGGGGATGCTGCTTCAGCATTCTTCGCTATCGACTCCTTGAAGACTCGCTACTTAGAAGCTATTGGTACCGAAGGTGAAATGTTGACTGGTAAAGCACCATCTAGTAGAGGTGATCAGTTCAAAAGCCAAGCACAAGTCGTTGAAGCTATGAGTGATCCTAAGTATGACAACGACCCCGCTTATCGTAAGGAAGTAATGGATAAACTAGGACGTTCAAACATCGAATTTTAAACCAATGATTCCACTCTTATCAACAGTTCTACTAACAGCATCCTGGTACGGACCAGGCTTTCATGGAAACTTAACAGCCAATGGAACACGCTATAACCAATACGCCTCAACAGCAGCACACAAAACCCTCCCATTCGGAACCAGGCTCAACGTTTGCTATGAGACGTGCGAGACTGTCACTATTACGGATCGTGGACCTTTCATTAAAGGTCGGGATCTTGATTTGTCTTATGGTACTGCTGAGCGAATTGGCTTGGCCAGTGCCGGAGTTGGTGACGTAGAAGTAACACGTTTAAACTAACATGGAAAACTTAAGAGCATTAGGTATCGGTCTGATGTTAGCTGGTTTCCTATCAGTTTTGATAGGCATCATGCAGACACTGCAGATGACAGCTATGACTGATGGTTTTGCTTACGATATTTTATGGTAAAAAATTATGCCTTACGGACCAGGAACTTACGGAACAAAGAAGGGACGCCCACCTAAAAAGGGTACAAAGAAGAAGTGAAACGCTTCACAGAGCCCTGGATAATTGCAATCATGCTGCTACTTGTGGCTGCATTTATCGAGGGCGTTCATGTCACCAAACACGACTACTACGATAGCATCCGTTCATCGGAGCTTTGCTCTGACGCATGACGTGTAATCAGGGAACGGGGATTACATCATAGGAGAAACACTATGACTGTCACTTACTGCTATCGTGGCATCAAGTACACGAAAACAAAGTAGCGAACAACAATACAAACAAACTAAAAATGAAATCATTTATTGCACTTGCCACACTGTCCGCCCTCTCTGCGACACCTGCAATGGCTGGCCCCTATGTTAACACGGAAATCAACAGCGGCTGGGCAGGATCAGACTACGGTGGATCCGTCACAGACCTTCATATTGGTTATGAAGGCAATGTAGACCGTCTCGGCTACTATCTTCAAGCAGGTCCAGCCATCGTCTCCCCCGATGGAGGGGATGCCAATACCGAGTTTTCTGGTAAAGCCGGAGGTTCCTTTCAGGCCACTGAGGCTGTGTCCGTTTATGGAGAAATCTCTTTTCTTACAACTGACGTTGACAACAACAACTACGGAACCAAGGCTGGACTTAAGTGGGCCTTCTAGATGGACCTTCTGTACGTAATGTTCCTAGTAGTTTTACTAGGATTCGGTATGGAAATGACTTGGTCCACTAAACGAAAGTAATTATGTCACATCAAAACAAAGGGAACCCAGCACATCCGGTTCCCTATGCTCCAACTCCCGTACCTCAAGAGGAACCTAAGGAGTGAGTAGGAGGAGAGGCACCTCAGAGTCGGACCTCTCCTTCATTGGCTTTGGCCCTTACGAGGATACCCTTAGCCGTCTAGACGGTGGGAAAGACCACAACAAATTGATCAACAATTTCACGTGAGAAAATAAACAATACATTTAATTCATTTAATTAACAATGGCCCATCAGAATAGTAATGAGCCTCTTGCCGATCTAACCAGGCCGGGTCAGCAAAACTCGACTGGCGACGCAAGACATCTATATCTCAAGCTGTTTAGCGGTGAGATGTTTAAAGGCTTCCAACGTAACGCAATCGCTCGTGATCTAGTCACGAAGCGCACGTTGAAGAACGGTAAATCTCTACAGTTCATCTACACTGGCCGCACCACGGCTGAGTACCATGTACCAGGACAATCCATTCTTGGTAACAGTGATGGTGCTCCTCCGGTAGCTGAGAAGACGATCACAATTGATGATCTCCTCATTTCCAGCGCGTTCGTATACGATCTCGATGAGACACTTGCTCACTATGATCTTCGTGGGGAAATCTCCCGCAAGATTGGGTATGCATTGGCTCAGAAGTATGACCGTTTAATCTTCCGCGCTATCTCTAAAGGCGCACGTATCGCTTCACCAATCACGAAGGCTAACTTCGTTGAACCAGGTGGAACGCAGATCCGTGTCGGTACTGCCGCTGATGCAGACGATGCTCTTGACGATCAGAAACTTGTAACTGCATTCTATGATGCAGCTGCAGCACTTGATGAGAAAGGTGTATCAGAAGATGGACGTGTTGCCGTAATTAACCCACGTCAATACTATGCACTAATTCAAGGTGCATCCGACAACGGTCTTATTAACCGTGACGTACAAGGTACTTCGCTGCAAAGCGGACAAGGTATTCTTGAGATCGCCGGGATTAAGATCTACAAGTCAATGAACGTGCCATTCTTCAGCAAGTATGGTACCAAGTATGAGCCTTCCTCTAGCCCAACAGCTGCTACAGATCCAGCAACTACAAACCCAGGTAACACTGGCTCTTTCGTAGATGAAGGTATCGAAGATGCTCGCAACTCAGTTGCTGGTATCAACGGTGAGTATGGACAGGCTTCCAACTTCGCTAACTCCTGTGGCTTGATCTTCCAGAAAGAAGCTGCTGGTTGTGTTGAGGCAATTGGACCTCAGGTTCAAGTAACCAGTGGGGACATTTCAGTAGTTTATCAGGGTGACGTAATCCTTGGCCGTTTGGCTATGGGTGCAGACTTCCTGAATCCTGCTGCTTGTGTTGAACTCTATGCCGGTACTGCTACAGCACCTGCTCCATTCGGTTCTACATATCCTGCTAACGCTTCGTAATTAGCAATTACATTATACACGGGAGACTTCGGTCTCCCTTTTTTTTATTTATACATTATGCCAATTCCTACCACTAACGCTACACAAGAATTACCAGCAGTCAACGAAATCCTGGCGTCAGTTGGTCAGGCACCTGTAACTACCCTCGATCAAACCAACCCGGACGTTGCGATTGCATACAATACTTTACTACAAGTATCACGAGAAGTACAGGCTGAAGGTTGGAGCTTCAACACTGAAACAAATATAAAAGAATCACCAGATGCTAACGGATACATTTTATACCCAAATAATGTATTACAGATGGATCTAACAAGTAACGCTAGTAATGGAGATAAAGATGTTATCAAGAAAAATGGTAGATTATATGACAAAACAAATCACACAGATGAATGGACAACTGATGTATATGTAGATAAATTATTCTGGTTTGACTGGGTAGATTTACCAGTAATTATGCAGGATTATATTATCTCTAGAACTGCGTTAATAGTATCTAGTAGAATTGTAGGAGATCCAAATCAATTTGAAATGCTTCAAGTAAAAGAGGTGCAGTGTAGAGCTGCTCTAATGGAGTATGAATGTAATCAAGGTGATTATACATTCTTTGGACATCCTCGTGGACACAACTATTACAACAGCTATCAACCTTATCAAGCACTTTATAGATAATGGCAGCAGTAACACAAACGATCACTAACTACTTAGGTGGTGTATCAAAACAAACAGATGAAAAGAAGATACCCGGACAAGTAAGGGAATGTTTAAATGCAGTTCCTGATCCTACGTTTGGGTTAATGAAGAGGCCAGGTTTAAAATTTAGTAAGACATTATCTAATGTAGTCGATGCTAGCTTAGCTGATGCCAACTGGTTTTACATAAATAGAGATGGTGATGAGAAATATATTGGTAGGATATCAGCAAAAGTTGGATCTACTAATGGTAATATAAAAATATGGAATGTTGCTACAGGTGTAGAATGTGATATTCATTTGGACGCTGGACCGTGGGCAGCGAACACAGCGTATATAGTAGATGATGTAAGAGTAAATGGTGCAAATGTCTATAAATGTACACAAGCTGGTACATCAGCTGGTTCAGGTGGCCCTACTGGTACAGGTAGTTCCATCAGTGATGGTGCTGCACCTAACACAGTTCTTTGGGATTATGTTAGAGCTTCTGCATCTCAAGATTACTTAACAACAACTAGAGAAAATTATCATGTACTAACTGTACAAGATACTACATTCGTTACAAATAAAACAAAAGTTATAGAAGCACAACCAGTATCGTCAACTTTTAATCCAAAGAAAGTAGGTACGGTACATATAACAGTTGTAAATAGCCATACATTATATGAAGTACTTATAAATGGTAAGAATACATGGGACTCTAACAGTGGCCCTAACACTCGCTATAGAACTCGTGAAGGTGAAAACCCTAATGTTCAGTGGGATCACCCTAATCAACACCTAAACGTTGATGATATTTTATCTGAACTTAAAAAAGGTTTAGAAAAGCTAGAAGATATAGGAGGTAGGGTTCAGCCAACTAAATTAGCATCTACTTTAGAGTTAGAGTTTTTTAGTAGGAAGATGACCTACAAAGATTCACCAGTATCAGGTATACCAGCTAATCACGCAGATCATCTAATTAATGTAGCTACTACCGCTACTGATTCTGGAGGAACTACTTTAGCAGGTGCAGTGGCGACTGTATATAACAGTAATGGTAAGAGAGATATGGGTGTAGGGACGACCACAAATACAACCCTAGACAAGAGAGTACCTGGTGTGTATAACATTAGCCATGGTACTGACGCAGCTACAGGAACGACTTGCACCACCAGCAATGCAACAGGCATAAACGCTACATGGCAAATCACTGTACAAGATGATGGACAAGTAAGAGATGAGGATATCAAAATCATAAATAGAGGAAGTGGGTTTGCCGTGTATGATGCTATTAGTTGTGACAGCGCTCTACTAGGTGGACCAGGAGGCTCACCACTAACCTGGCAAATAGGTAAAGTAGTAGAAGGTTTAACTGTCAGTGTAAAGATAACTAATGGTGCAGTTGATAATGCAGCTAGCTCTATCTATAATTTTGGTAATGTTGGATATAGAGAGGGTGATTTAGTTACAGCTGTAATACCTGTTACTAATGTATCTCCTTCACCAACAGTGAGGTTTACTTTAGGAGCAGAGTATCTTGAAGAATTCACGTTAGGTAGTAATGATGATTCCAGTAATAAGTATATAACACATTTCCAAGGAGAAATTAAAGACGTAGCAGAAACCACTTTCCAGTCGATAGATGGTAGATATGTAAAGGTAACTAATACAAATGCTGATGAAGATAATTACTGGTTAAAATTTTATGCAGATAATGGGGTATCTGGCGACGGTAAATGGGAAGAAAGTAGGGACCCTGCTGCATCACCTGGTTTAGTAGCCGCATCGATGCCTCACGAACTACTTAATACAGCACCAAATGAATTTGTATTTAAACCCTTTGAATGGAATGAAAGAGAAACAGGAGATTCTGTAACTAATCCTGATCCCACTTTCGTAGGAAAGACAATTCAACAAGGATTCTACCATAATAATAGACTTGGATTTCTTAGTGAAGATAATGTAATAATGAGTCAGTCAGGTGATGTTGATAACTTCTTCTTCACTTCAGCTTTATCTAGTACAGATGCAGATCCTATTGATTTAAGTTGCTCTAGTATTAGACCAGCTAAACTGCATGCTATTATACCTACAGCTCAAGGCTTGATTCTATTCAGCACTAAGCAGCAGTTCATCATGTTCTCAGATACTGAAATACTAACACCGAGCACTACTGTTATTAGAGCTGTATCTAACTTCGAGATGGATCCTAAAATAAATCCTGTAGATATTGGAACTTCTATTTCTTTTGTTAGTAAGACACCAAGCTATACTAGAGTATATGGAGCTACTACACGTGGTTCACAGGAGACACCTTTAATATATGATGTAGGAAAGATTGTCTCTGAATGGATACCAAATGATGTTACAGAATTAATTGCAAGTCCTCAAAACTCATTAATCGCTTTGTATGGAAACAGTTTACGAGATATGTATATCTATAAAACATATCAAGTAGATGAGAAAAATCTAATGCAAGCTTGGGTTAAGTGGACACTACCAGGTACTATTCAATTCGCTACAATTGATCAAGATTACATGTATTCAGTAGTAAGGAATGGTAATTCTTATGATTTACTTAAAGCTAGTATGACTCAAACTCCAGATGAGGAGATCATTGTCACCAGCGATGGTAAGCAAGTTAACCCTCATATGGATTTCTATGCTGTAGCTAGTTCAGTAAAATACTTAGGTATAGATACTTTCACTATTACAGCAGGCGGTACTGGGTATACTTCAGCACCTACTGTTAGTATTGCAGCGGTTGATGGAGGTACAGGAGCCACAGCAACAGCTACTATATCTAGTGGAGCAGTTACAGGTATAACTTTAACTGCAGCTGGTAGTGGTTATGATGCTGGGGCTGTAGTGAGCTTCTCAGGAGGTGGTGGTAGTAATGCAGCTGCTACATGTACAGTATATGATGGTAGTAAATGTTACTTACCTTATGCTGATGTCACAACTCTAACACCTGTACTAGTAATTGCAGGTGAATCTAACTTTGCCTCAGTAACTGAATCTGGATTTACAATCAGTCCTGAAAGAGGTAATGATGGAAATCCATACTTCAAAGTACCTAGAAAAGATCTAAGTCAATCTAGTGTAATCGTAGGTTATAAATACAATTATGATATAGAGTTACCTAAGACTTATTATAAAACTGATGAAGAGGGTGCTAAGTCAGACTTCACTGCTAACTTAACTATAGCTAGAATGAAGTTCTCAGTAGGACTATCTAGTGTTTTAGGGTTTAAAGTTAAGAGTAAAGGTTATAGAGGAGAGGTTGCTGAGTTTACAGGAGACGGCTCTACAAAAGCCTTCAAGGTGCCATTTCTACTTAAAGAAGAGAATGGTATTAGAGTTACTTTAGACGGTGCTCTACAGCCTTCCACAGCTTACTCAGTAACGAGGACAGTAGAGAATGGCGTCACTATTGATAACTCAGATACAGTTACATTCAACACTGCTCCAACAGGATCTTCCACAGCAGCTAATGTTACAACACCTGCTCAGAAGATTGAGATAACTACAGATACCTGGTATGATGTACAGCCAGTACAGGAAGCTGGGTACTATTTATCTGATGATGTACCATTAGTAGAAGATAATATATTCACCATACCACTTCATCAACGTACTGATAACTTTAACTTAAGGTTATTCAGTAACTCCCCATTCCCAGTAGCCGTTAACTCAATGATGTGGGAAGGAAATTATTCACCACGATTTTATAGACGAGTATAACTAAATGACCACCCGATTACTACTAGTAGAAACAGAAAAAGTCCAAGATGTCTGGTCTGAGGCTAGACCTTTAATAGAGAAAGCTTTAGCATATGATTACCTAGGAAATATGACATCTACGGATGCACTTAGGTTGATACTAAATGAACATCAACAATTATGGGTAGGTATAGATGACAATATATCTATAGCTATACTTACAGAAATGGTACACTATCCAAAGAACAAAGTTCTACGGATTATATCAGCCGCTACTAAAACTGGACACGATGGAGATAATTGGTACCATCACCACTTAGCTGACTTAGAAGAGTTTGCTGTAGCCTGCGGGTGCAGCGCTTTAGAAGCTTGGGCTAGAAAAGGTTTAGCGGCCAAACTTAACTGGGAACATAAGTATGCAGTGATAACAAAAGCTATCACACCTAACAAACCAAAACAACCTAGAAAACGAAGGAGAAGAACTAAAACAAATGGATAGTTTTGAATGGTTTGGAGGTATAGGGAGTCAACAATTTGATTCTCTAAAGCCTCCTGGAGACATTTACAGGGAAACCTTCGACACTGCACGCATGGGAATGGAATCCCGTGGAGGAGGTGGTGGCGGAGGCGGGGGGAGCCAGAAAGACAGAGATGATACCTTTGAAGGTATAAAAGAACAGTGGAGATATAAGAACCAGCAGGGTCGCAGGAACTACTACTGGATGATGGATGGGGTTGATATAAAGAAAAGAAATGAGGAGACCCTATTACAACATAAAGAGTATACAAATAAGTTGGGTTACCTCTATAAGGTTCGGGCGACTAGAGCACAGAATGATGCTGCCAGGGCTTCTTGGGAACTCGGTGGCATGCTTCAAGATGAACAGTTTGCGCTAAATAAAAAAGCTGCGGAGAATGCAGCTAGAGATGTTAATATATGGAAGGAAGAGGCGGATTATAAACTTTGGTTGAAAAGGCAGAAGACTGACATTAACGCACATATGTCAAAACTGATGTTAGATGATAAGAGAGGTGGCGCAGTTGACAAAGATGTGGGATCATTTATTAAGTATCTGCAGAATAAAGGAAAGGCAAAGACAGGCCAGCAGGGTAGGACTCAGGTTCAGGCAGTAAATAATGTTATAGCTGAATATGGTAGAGAACAAACTACGCTAGCGCGTCAAGTTAATAACCTTGAGTCTGACTATAACTTAAAGGCTATGGGTTTCAAACTAGAAAGACTAGGTCACTCCCGTGAAGAGTTATCTATTAAACAGGCCTACGCGTCTAAGTTTAAGCAGATTGAGGCTCAATGGGCAGGCGCAGATCTTAAAACAAGAGCATCAGTAAGTAGCTTAGCACCAACGTACCAGCCAATGCCAGGGATACCACAAGCCTTACCGAGATCTGAATTTCAATACCCTCTTAATTGGGAAGATATTCCTGAACCAAGATCAGGTATGCACTTCGACGGTGGTACTAGTGGTGGTCAAGTTGGTGCAGCTGGAGGCTGGGGAGGAGCTATCGGTACTCTTGGTAGTGCTATGGTAGGTGCCGCATCTTTACCTGGATTCACAGCAACAGTCGGTGGCACATCAGTAGCATCAACATTAGGTGGAGCAACAGGCTTCGGATTCTTAGGACCAGTTGGGTTCGGACTTATGGCTACTGCTGCTATAGGCAGCGCAGCTGGATGGTGGTGATGAATGTAAACGAACAAACTTCTACGGAAGTATTAAACAATGACTTTTCAATCGTATGCTGAAGGTAGAGGGTTTAAGAACTATCACGTTCAGATACCTATAGGTGAATTTCAAAATCAAATTCTTGTAGATGGCAAGAGAAAAGCAACTTTTATAAGGAACAAGGCTGAGGAAGTCAAACAAAGTAGGAATGAGGAATTTCAGATAATCGCACGTTCTCACCAAGCTATGGAGAGGAACAGAGCTGAGAATCATCGATTCCGTGAAGCTAATTTGAATGCCATCCACGAAGCTGAAATAGAAAACTTTAAAATGGACATAGCAGACAGAAATGCTGCTAGAGGAAGGGGTTCTAAAGAACAGACAGCCCTTGAAAAGTTAGCTCCATTACTAGATGTCGGCAGTCAAGTCTGGCAGCAACACGTTGCGATTAGACAGGCACAGCAGAAAGCTAGATACCAACAAGCCCATAACATGATTGTCGCCACAGGATTGACGACAAAACAGATGAACGAAGCCTTTGCTATGGAGGAGGCTATTCGTAATGAAACTACAGAAGGTATCCAAGCTTTATATAAGATTAATAAGAAAAACGGGTTAACTGGGGTAAATGTATTTACTGCGGAGAATTTAGCACTTCTAAGGAAGCATAGTGGTGAGTATGATTTAAATCTAAAGCACCAATTAGCTATAAATTCTTTCCAACAACTTGATTCTTATATTAGAGCTAATCAACATTTAGTGGATGAGGAAACTGGATTATCATTTTACAGAGCATTTCATCCAAAGTACAACACTGATTGGAGTGTACGGGAGCAATTGTGGGCTAAGACATACTCAGCCTTCACGGAAGAGGAAGGTATACGGCTACATGAATTACCAGCAAGTATTGCAGGTGGATCATTTAGCAAAAATGTGCAAGGTCTAAAAGATAAATGGTTCGCTGAAGCTGGTCGTAAAGATGATTTATTTGCTCAAACTGAAGAAAGTAGAACTGATGCTAGAGCTTTCGAGAGAGCCTTATTTGATGATGATCCAGATTCGATGGTGAGGTTGCATAACCTGCTTGCGCAAAGATCATTCACACCTAAAGGTAAACCTAACTATGACTATGCTAATGAGACTATATACGGTTTCTTTAAGCAAGGTGTGAAGGATCAGATTGTTGGTTGGGCAGATATAGATGCATGGATGCATGCCAATGAAAGTAATATGGGCCGCATGTGGAAGAAACGTTATCAAATGCTTAAACATGACGCTGAGGTAGCTAGAGCATCCATAGTGCAGGATCAGGAAAATATAAAGAAGATTAAACAGATACAAATGTTAAATGCTTTGGAGCATGAATTCAATACTAATTCAGAGCAGGCACAAGCATTTGCAGCGTTGTCATTAGATGAGCAGAGAGCAATGCTGAAAGATCATAACATGGATCAAGATACTATCAATAAATTTTTAACTAAACTTTATGGAGATAAAGTTGGTACTTCTACTGGAGCTGAGATAGATCAAGATAACACGTTCAGTTCTTTAAAGGAATGGATTCCACAACAGATAGCGTTTGTCAATGATGTAGCTGAAAAAGATTTAGGTAAAGTACAAGGTTATGATTTTGCTAAGCAGGAATTGACACAAATCGCCACAACAGCTTATAACCGACAATGGCGCCAAACACATGACCCAATAGCATCAAGAGATTATGCAGTTTCTGTAGTACAGGAAACTTTAGATAAAGGAAGGTTCAATATTAATAAGGATAATGTAATGATTGATGGAGTAGAACAGGTTAGAAGTATAGATGAAGTAGGTGAACGTGCGTTCTTCTTCAATTCATTCCACTCACCAGGAACGCAAACACCACTAGACACTACTAGAGCGAAGGTAACTAGAACATTTACCAATAAAACAAAAGCTGAAGGTTTAGATATGGTTAGAGCTATATCTAACGAAGAACAAGCTGCTGAAATTATGCCAAGATCAGTTATTGAAGAAGCGACAGTTAGTGGTAAGTTTAATTTAGGTTTATTCGGTAGAAACGCTGCAGTACAAAGAGCTGTGGAAGAGACAGGTGCTTCTGTTTCATATCTAGCGGACCAACTGCTAAGAGGTTATGGTTTAGAAGGTTTAGATCCAGTTGATGTCGCTGACCCAGAAGAGGTAAGTAAACTGTCTGATGCAGCTAAAGCCGCTTACCGTGACAGAAGTACCCGGCAAAGTAGTGTCGACGTTAACCGTGCAGTAATTAATCAGAATAGAATTGTAGGTTTTACTGGAGAAAGCGGTAGAAGTAGAGGAGCACATGCCCACATTGAAAGTGGTAATGGTGAGTCAGATCATCCAGATAGAGGATTACCAGTACCTGCAGATGTACTTAGTCGCATCTTAGTTGCCGGTAAACCAATGAATTCATACACACAAACATCAGGTTTAGGTGATGGTAGAGGTCATCAAGGCTTCGACTTTGCAACACCAGCAGGATTACCAATCACGTTAACAGGTGGATTACGACTTATTGACTATGATGATGTTAGAGATCCCAGTGGATATGGTAATAGTATTTGGATTAAAGATACAGTAAATGGTAGGGATTACCTAATTGCACATCTATCAGCGGGGCCTAATTAATGACATCAGCATTTAGAGATATTTTAGAAGCAAAAGAAACAGAAGAAGAAGAGCTGTTAGCTCAACAGATATTAGATGCAGAAGCAGCTGCAGAAGAGTTAGGAAACCTGATGCCATCTACTCAAGGTAAGGAAGGTCCAGACTTTACACCTGGAATAGATAGAGAACAACTTCAACCTGAAATAGGACCGGCATTTGTTCCGGGAGCTTCAGAAGCTGCTGCAGAAGAACGTGAGGAAGCTAAGACATTCCTCACTGACTACATGGAAGGTCAAGAAGAATCACTTGCTTTGAAAGGTTCTGTACTGCAAGGTTTAGGTGATACCGCTGTTGGCCTATTAGGAATGGTAGAGAACGTAGCACTACGAGGCCAACCAGGTGTTGTAGAGCAATATGTTAAACCTTTCTGGCATAAACATAACCCACAATCTGATAATGCAGTACACCATACTGTACGTCAGGTATCAGGAGTCGTGTTACCTTCCCTAATAGCACCTAACGTTACTGTAGGTAAGGTAGCAAGCCTACCATGGGCACAAGCTCTACCAGGAGCTGTGAGGACTACAGGAGCTATAGCAGCTAGACTAGGTATCGACACAGCTATTGTTGCAGCATCTTCGTCAGCTGAAGATGAGAACGCAGCTAAAGCATTAAATGATGCTTTTGGTTGGAATATACCTTGGGCTACGAGAGAAGGTGCTGGAACCGATGAACGTAAGAAGTACCAGCTATGGGAAAACATGGGTTTTGCTGCTGCTGGTGAATTAGTGCAAGGTATGTTAGCACTGAAAACATACTATAAAGGGGTACCAAAACACAATCAATTTGAAGCTTCTTGGGTACATGAGCATAATGTAAAGAGGTGGAAGCTAGCTAAAGAAGGTACAAAAGCAGGTGAAAAGGTTGAATGGGATCCTGGTTTAGTACTAACACCACAAACAGATGAGGCAGCAGAAGCGTTAACAAGAAATGCTGATGCTATAGCAGAACAAGCTAAGAGTCCAGCACTCAGAGCTATAGATGAACAGATTGAACAACTCGGACTACTTGATGAACTAGGTGAAGCAGAAGAACTACGGTTAGCTGAACTAGTTACAGAACGTGGACGCATCGAAGTAGATGAGATGGCCTTCGATCCATTAACTAGAAACATAGATGAAGCTGCTAAGGTACGTGGACAAGCGTTAACCGAAGAAGCTGCAGAACATGCAGTTACTAACAAAGGGGAATATGATCCACTTCTACATAAACCTGTTGAAGATCAAGCTATCGCTACAACTAATGTCGGTCCTGCAGACCCATTAGGAGCTGGTTATGATTATGTAAGAATAGCAAATGACATGAACACCACTAAAGGTGCGGCAAGAGCTGCATTACCTACTAGTGGTATGAGGAAGTTATTAAATGCTCCTGAAGGTTCAGTACGTGCTGACTTATATGATGAAGTAACACGAGCAATCAAAACCCATCAAGGTATGGAGGCACTGATTGAAGGTACATGGAAGGCTTCCCCTGAAGATTGGAAGGCAGCAGTTGACGGTAAGGTAGAAGAAATATACAACCTATCAACAGAAGAAATGACAGCCACGTTGGAAGCTTTAAAAGAGGAAGCTTTAAAAGGTGCTGATTTTCTCCCAACTGAAGAGTTCTTAGTTTATTCAGAAGCTACTAAACAGGTTATGGAGTTACTTACTCCTAATCAACTCAGAGCCTCAGCTATGGTTGTACAGCAAGCCGCTGATAGTAGTGCTAGCGCAGCTAAAGCTAAAGTAATTCTAGATGACGTATTAGAAACGTCACGTCAGACAGAGAATATGCTGCAAAATCTAGGATTAGTTCTTAAGGAGACTAGAGCTGTTAGGTATCTATGGGGTTACACAGGTAATCTATTAGATATGACAAAAGGTAAGAGGTTCGATCCTGAGAAACTACTACAAGTAATCAATGGATTTGATGAAGGGTTGTCTAGAGCACATCAAGAGGCATCAAACTTTGTCCAAGAATTAAGAAGAGTTGCAATAGAGGATCCAGAACTATGGAATGCGTTTACTAGAGCTTATGATCTAACAGAGGGTAGTGTCGATGATATATCGAAACTAAACCGATGGGCGGAAGAAAGTCTCAGTCTAACCAAACTACTTTATAATAGAAATCCTAAAGTAAAGAGTTTAGTTGTTCAAGGTTTACATGGTGTACGGTACAACAGTTTACTTAATGGTTTAGCTCCTGTAAGAGCTGCATTAGGTAATGGTATACTTACTATAAATAAACCAATTTCTGTATTCGCTGGATCTGCATTCCAAGCAGCTACAGGAAACTTCACTTCAGCTAACGCTGTATTCAAACGTGCTTTATTTACCTATGGTGGGGTTGTGGAGAACTTCCAACGTGCCTTACGACATATGGGTAAAGAGTGGAACTTTGCAGTAGCTAACCCTGAACAAGCTATGTTAAGGGGTCGGCATGATATTAAGTTTGCACAGAGTGATCAGTTAGATGTAGTTGAATCTATGGCTGCACAATGGGAAAGGGAAGGCAAATTAGGTAACTTAGCAATGTTAAACATGGCTAAAGTTACGTCTTGGTATAACAACCTATCTATCAACAGATGGGGTGTTAATGCACTGCATGCTATTGACGGGTTTACGAACTCAATGATGGCTAGTGGTTTTGCTAGAACTAGAGCATACGATGATTTGTTCACAGAAACTGGTGGAGTAGTTGATGATGCATTTGAATCTAGATTCATGCAGAAACAGCAACAACTCTACGATCAAGCATTTGATAGTACAGGTTTATTAACAGATGAAGCAGCTAAGCATGCATCAAGAGAGATTGCTTTAAACTTAGATAGTGAAACAGCTAAGAGAATGGAAAGCATGATTGAGCTGTATCCAGTACTTAAACCGCTGTTCATGTTCCCTAGAACAGGTATCAATGGCTTCAAACAAGCTTGGTCTTACAACCCACTAAGCGCGTTACCTGATGCTATCGGTAAAGGTAATAGAGTATTCAGAGCTACAACACGCTCAGAGATTGAAGAAGTTCTACGATTACATGGTATTACAGACTTCTCTGATCCTAATTTAGCACTTCAAACACTGAAGAATGAATATAGAGGACGTCAAATGATGGGCTCCGCTATTGTTATGGGTGTCGGATTGATGGCAGCAAATGGCGACTTAACTGGTAATGGTCCAGTTGAAGCATCTGAAAAACAAGATATGATGCGATTAGGTTGGAAGCCAACTAGCATTCGTATTAATGGAGACTGGTATAGTTATAGGGGATTTGAACCATTCCAACAGATACTATCAATGGTGGCTGATGTAGCTTATAATGCTAATAGAGTTGATTCAGCAATTACTGAAGACTGGTTTAGTAAGATTGCCTATTCTATCAGTATGAATGTAACAAACCAAACATTCCTTAGTGGTATGGCACCTTTAGTAGGTATCATCAGTAGGGATGAAACGGCTCTTAAGAGGTTCATCGCAGGATGGACAGATCCACTAGTTCCATTTGCTTGGACTGGTTCACGTAGTGTCCTAAACAAAGCGATAACTCCTCAACTGAAAGATGTAGAGAATGATATACTCGCATTACATAAGAACTTCTCTAAGTTTATGTTTAACAGTAATGATCATTTAAAAGATCAACTAGATGTATACACTGGAGAACGTATAAACTACCACGACATGCCTACTGCAGCAATCAACGCAGTACTACCATTCTTTAAATCTAACGGAGGTATTGAACCGTGGAGACAGTGGTTGCTAGATACTGGATGGAATAACTTAAATACTTTAAGAACTAATAGATTAAACGGACAACCACTAACAGCTGATGAACGTTATTATATCAATAACTGGGTAGCTAAGTATAGTGGATTGAAAGAGCAAGTAATCAAGTTGATGAAGGAAGATTTACGTGGTGGTTACACAGCACGTTATAAAGAAGCCCGTGGTCAGATGACACAAGATGAGTATCCAATCGGTGATTCATATATACATGATTCATTAGATAAAATACATAACGATGCATTTAAGAAAGCTTGGACAGCATTAGAAGCTGAGAACGCTTCTTACAGGTCAATGGGTATTCTAGAAGAATATAAAAAGGTAGCGTTAGAAAGAGGTGATGTTGAGGGAGCAGCTGAGCATCAAAATGAAATAAATGATTTAATTAAGACTGTAAAAGAGATTAACTAAAACCTATGGCTACAACTGATAAGAACTATACCCTCTCAGGTAATCCCCCAGCTAAGGGTCCGTATAGTTTTGAATTTCCATATCTAAATGCCAAAGACGTTCAAGTAGAATTGAATGGAGTGAGGCTAATTCCAATTGAAGAAGAAGATTTAACTAGTAATCCGACTAAACCTCACAAGTTTACTAGACAAACAACACAAATAACATTAGTTGATGATCCAGCATCGGGGGATAAACTTAGAATTTATAGAGTTACTGATGATAGTAACCTAACTGCAACCTTCTACCCAGGTTCAGCTATTAAGTCAGGTGACTTAAACGATAACTTTACACAGAACTTATATACAACCCAAGAGAATACTAATGATGCAGCAACTGCTCTAAATAACTCTAGAGTATTGGAGAGCGGAACTTTTGTAACAGCTATAGATAGAGCTAATGTAGCTAAAGACGCTACTGATACACTAGTCGGTACTAAGAGTGGATCCACTTGGACACTGAAAGGTGGAGGTACCACAGCACAAGATGGATCAGATCCTAAAGGTGTTAAATATGCTGTAGAAACTGCAGATGACTCTATATTAGCAACTGATGCCTTCGTTGCTAAAAATACAGCAGCTGCAGGTCAAACTCCTGTCTGGGTTAGACGTGGTAATGCTGGAACCGATTCAACTGGAGCATCTGATCCTCAATCAGGAGTCGGTAAAGCTATCACTGACTCAACACAAGCGCTAAATACAGCTAACGCAGCACTACCAAAAGCTGGTGGTACTATGACTGGTGATATTACACTTGGTCAATCACGTAATGTTGTCTTTGAAGGATCTTCAGATGATGATTATGAGACAACATTAACAGTTGCAAATCCTACAGGTAGTGATAAAACTATTACTCTACCTAACGTAACAGGTACAGTAGTTACTACAGGTGATACTGGCACAGTCACCACTACTATGTTAGATGCATCAGCAGTTGTAACTAACTCTGAACAAGCAGCAAACGGGTACTCTGCTAACGATACATCGTTCTTCACTACTTCTGCTTCAGACGCTAGATATTTTAATATCAGTTCTGGTGACACAATTAAAGATGGTGTGTCACCATTTCCCGATAACGATACAACTATCGCAACAACAGCAGCTATTAATGATCGGATTATTGACCTAGTTGACGATGTAGGTGGATTTGTACCGTTAGTTAGTGAAGCTACATTTCCAGCTGCTAATCCAGATGTAAATAATGGAGCTGGTACTATTGTTTCCATTGGTGTTTTAGGAGCTTCATATACTCCAAGCAGTGGTACTTGTACTATCCCTGACTCTACATTAACAAATATCTCAGGAAGTAATGTTACAATTACAGATTGTGGAACTACAGTATTAGCTGCAGGTTATGGATGTCTGGTAGAAACAACTACTACTTTACATACTTATAAGTTTCATAGACTTACGCCTAAAGCCACTGAAGTAACAACAGTTGCAGGTAATATTACTAATATAAATACAGTTGCAGGTAGTGACGCTAATATCACTACTGTAGCTGGTAATAACACTAACATCAACACTGTAGCTGGTAACAATAGTAATATCACTACTGTGGCTGGTAAGATTACTGATGTTGAAACTGTATCTGATAATATTACAGATGTAAGTAATTTTGCAGATCTATATCAAATCGCTGCATCAGCCCCAACTACTGACGGTGGTAATAACGCTTTAGCAGCAGGTGATTTGTGGTTTGACTCATCGTCTAATAAAACATTGAAGGTACATAATGGTACTACATTTACTTCAGTATCACCTACTCAATCAGTCTTAGATGATATCTCTATTGTATCTGGTAGCCTTACTAGACAAGAAGATTTAGGAAGCATTGCTGATGCTATTAGTACAGGTACAGGTACAGGATCCTTAGATACATGTGCAACTAATATTACAAATATTAACGCATTCGCTAATACATACTTCATTGCTAGTAGTGCTCCGACAGGAAGCACTGTTGGTGCAGGGGATCTTTGGTATGATTCTACTGGTAGTACTTTGAAATACAATAACGGTACTTCATGGGTTGTAACAGCTTCTGAAGGTATGTCTGAATTATCAGAAGATACTACTCCTACACTAGGAGGACCGCTAGATTGCGATGAAAAAGAAATCTCTAACATAAAACTTGACTTTGGATCTTTAACATAATGGCAAAATTACTACAACTAAGAAGAGGTACAACCTCACAACATAGCAGCTTTACTGGAGCAGTAGGTGAAGTCACTGTAGATACAGATAAAGATGTAGTCGTCGTTCATGATGGCAGTACAGCAGGTGGTACAGCACTTGCGACGGAAGCATCAGTAACTGCTAAACAAGCCGCTGATGCTGAGTTAACAGAACTAGCTACAATGGCTAGTGGTACAGCTAGTGCTCTTGCTGATCTAACACAGGCAGAAGTACAGATATTAGATGGAGCAACAGTAACAACCGCAGAGCTGAACACTTTAGATGGAGTAACATCTACAGCCGCTGAACTTAATCTTCTAGACGGAGTAACGTCTACTACTGCAGAGCTGAACATTCTAGACGGAGTAACATCTACTGCTGCTGAACTTAATCTTCTAGACGGAGTAACGTCTACTACTGCAGAGCTGAACATTCTAGACGGAGTAACATCTACTACAGCAGAACTAAACATTCTAGACGGAGTAACGTCTACTGCTGCTGAACTGAACATTCTAGATGGGGTAACGTCTTCTACTGCTGAACTCAATCTTCTAGACGGGGTAACGTCTACTACTGCTGAACTCAACATCCTTGATGGAGTGACGTCTACTGCAGCTGAATTAAATCTTGTAGATGGTATAACTGCAGGAACAGTGAGCGCTAGTAAAGCACTTATTGTAGATGCTAGTAAAGATCTCACAGGTTTAAATGATGTTACTATTGCTGGTAACCTAACTGTTAACGGTACTACAACTACTATTGATACGACAAACTTAACAGTTGAAGATCCACTAATCTCACTAGCTAAGAATAACAATAGTTCAAATACTGTAGATATCGGTTTCTATGGTCTATATGATGCTACTGGATCTCAAGATGTCTATACTGGACTGTTTAGAGATGCTAACGATAGTGGTAAGTGGAAACTGTTTGAATTGAATCAAGCAGCACCAACTACAACAGTAGATACATCCGGTACAGGTTATACTGCGGCTACACTTGTTGTAGGTACGCTAGAGGACAGTAAGGGTGATGTAAGGAAGATACCTGAAAACGCTAAAACTACTAACTATACATTAGTTGCTGCTGATGCTGGTAAACATATCAAATTCACTCCAGGAGACGCTAATCAGACATTAACAGTACCTGATTCTGTATTCGCCTCTGGAGACGCTATAACTATCGTAAATAACAGTGGTAATAATTTAGCCATTGCTAAAGGTACAAACATGTACTATGCAGCTGACGGTACTAATGCTAATAGAACTTTGGCTGGAAGAGGTGTGGCTACTTTACTATTTATAGCTGCTGATACCTGTTACATTACTGGAGCGGGACTAAGCTAATGTCAATGATGCAAATGCTCTTAGGAGCTGGTGGTAGTGGTGCTGAAACAATTGCAGATTGGTTTTCTGTTAAAACATATACTGGCGCTTCTACAGGTATAACCGTAGATAATGGTCTAGATATGGTTGGGAAGGAAGGTCTCATATGGATGAAAAGTAGAGGAAGTGGGTCTCACGGTTTAATAGGTTCTAAGGGAAGTACTGGTGGCGCTTGGTATGGCTGGCTGGATAGTGGCGGCACCAGTGGTGATGCCAGTTCCACAAGTAATCTTGTGACCGTTACTAGCAGCGGCTTTGAGCACAATAGCGGATCGACTTTCATCAATGATACTGGTGTCAATTATGTTTCTTGGACATTCCTTAAGGCAGAGAAATTCTTTGATATCATTGAATACGAAGGTAGTGCTCCAAATGAACAAACAATTTCCCACGGTTTAGGATGTTTACCTGGGATGATCATAGTTAAGAAATACGACACTTATGGTACAGCCAGAAATTGGTGTGTCTATCATAAACACATGGATGATCCGGTTTCAAAAAATGATATCATGCATTTAAACACGCATGATAATAAAGCAACAGACACCGCTGCCTGGGCTAACACAGATCCTACAACAACAACCTTTAAAGTAGATAATCAAGACGAAACGAATGATGCCAGTAGAAAGTACGTAGCTTATCTATTCGCGAATGATGAGGACTACATTAAATGTGGCTCTTATACTGGTACTTACAGCGCTGGTAGCGCTGGACCAGCTGTTAATCTCGGTTGGGAACCACAATTCGTACTGATAAAACAATCTGATGGTACTGCTAATACCAGCAGCACGAACTGGTTTATGTTCGATAACCAAAGATTGTACAACGTTAGTGGTACTAATTACCCTAGTAAGCTATGGGCTAATTATACCGACGGTGAACACGGAGCTGCGTACATAAGCTTTACTTCTACAGGTTTCACTGTAGATCCACTTGGCCAAGGGTACGGTGGTATAACTTACCCAGCCGGTGATAATTACATATACATGGCTATCAGGAAACCTGACTAATGGTTGAACCTCCTATCTTCCCTGCCATCAATCTTCCAGGTCAGGTTATACCTGAACCACCGATACTTCCTGAGCCTATCCTAGCTGTCCCTACAGCGGACATTCCATCCTATAAACCTATGGTTGCACCTCCAGAGTTTTTAAGCCCCCCTGTAGGCGTTCCTAGAGAGGGGGAAGAAGAAGTAAAAGAGGAACCGGATGGGAAGAAGGAGAACCCTTTACCAGAAGTACGGAAGATAAATATCCCTTGGACTGATATAGATATCCCCGTTCCAAGGGAAGAAATCGTAGCGACTGCGGCAACTACTGCTGCAGTCTCTGTGGTAGCTACTTTGACTGCTACCTCAATGTTTAATTATCTAGTTAAAATATTAAAACCTGTATTTATGCAGGTAGTAAAACGTATACAAAAGAAACTTGGAAAAGACGGAGACACCAAAACCGAAGAACGTACTAGCGAAACTTAAAGACGGACTAGACGACAAGGAAGAACAACTAGAGATCCTATCTACATTTGTTAGGTTAGGTGTAGTTGTTTGGGCAGGCTTTATTATCAGTCTTAACTATGTGGAAATACCTGGCTTAGGAGAACAAACACCTAAAGATATAACCTTCATAGCCAGTATATTTACTGGCACACTGGCTACTTTTGGCATCCAACCTTCTAACAGAAATGGCAAAAAAGATGAATAAATTATGGCTAATTCCACTTCTTCTACTCATTCCTTCAGCAGCAAGGGCAAATCAAGTAACACCACAGTTCACCCAAGGATCAATGCAAGCAACCACGATTACGACACAAGTAGTAACCGAGGTTATAGACCAAGAAGTATTTGGAGGCAACTATCACAGTTGGTCTGGGACAAACGTAATCCCCAGTGGAAACATCGTGGATCCACAGACAACCTTCTCAGTACACACAGCAGGGGAACAGTTTCAGATAGAGACTGTAGTCAGACCAGCAGGTGTAGTAGAACAGATCGACATCGATCGAAGTATTACAACAAACTCCACTACTACCTCGCTATCAGTCTTCTCGCAGTAAACCCTGTAATAGCTGATGATGTATATAACACAGCAGCGCCCGAGTCTAATGCAACGGGCAACGTTACGAACCAAGCCGTGCAATTCCAGAACAACGGTGCTCCTTCAAGGCAGCACTATGGAGGTGGGATCATTTGTAATGGTCCTACTATGACTCTATCCCCATTTTATATGGGTAATGATACGATACCATTTGACAATGAAAGTTACGTAACAAGTAATAACTGGGGTGCTCAGATTAGCTTTATGGTCCCTTTAGATTGGGGTACTATAGATAGATGTAAGTCTATAGCTAAACGTAGAGAGCAGAAACAGATGCTTGATTATGAACTTGTAAGAGCACTTAAATGTGCAGAACTACAGCAGAAAGGGTTTACTTTTAGACCTGGATCTAGAGTAGAACATATGTGTAATGATGTCGTACCTATAGCTTTATTAACCAAAAAACAGACCACAGAAAAACTACCATGACATTTACTAACCCAAGTGCAAGACAACTAAAGAATATGGCAGCAGCAGAAGCTGCAGCTAAAGAATCAGCTAAGAAGCCAGCACCAAAAACCACTAAGAAGGAAACCAAGTAAATGGAACTATTATTTCTATCCGAACCCGCATTTTGGGTGATCGTAGCCCTAGCATCAGAACTGATTGCTCTGTCTCCACTAAAGGAGAATAGCGTCATCCAAAGTATTCAAACTCTACTCAATAAACTAAAGCCGAGCGAGGAGCCGGAACGTAATGACTAGACAAGTGAATAAGAAAACTTCACAGCTACAAGGACCTTTTATGACAGGCTTTGGTAAGCCACAGAGGGAAGGTTATGTACTATCAGGTCCAGAACCGCCAAAGGCAGGAAGAAAGCCGAAGCCGAAGAAACGTAAGGAACCGTTATGGTAAAGAAAGCTTCAGAGGAAACATTTAACGAATTACACAATCTAGTCACAGAAGAATTCCTTAAAAGGGTTAAAAGTGGTGAAGCTACGGCTCACGAACTAAAGGCCGCTTGTGATTGGCTAGTAAAGAATGACATCAGTGGAGTCGCTTACGAGGGAAACCCACTGCACAAACTGGCATCAGTAATGCCAAAAGTCGACCCAGAACTTGTCCAACGGAGGCTGTATGGCAGCAAAGTACGCTAATGGAAACTACAAATCACAACAGAAAGCCTATAATAAGACGGCCAAAGGA
>VTLG01013018.1_pt1 | contig 29039 bp, 24 predicted proteins | sample 4694571 | NCBI WGS metagenome assembly VTLG01 (sample SAMN12604809, study PRJNA352737) | marine metagenome | biome: ENVO:00000447; feature: ENVO:00000209|ENVO:00000569|ENVO:01000036; material: ENVO:00002151; isolation source: viral sequences binned using virsorter ...
CCCAATTTTGAACTCCTTTTGAATAATTTGTAACTCTATTTGCAAAGAAATCTGTGTGTTGTTTACCAGCTGATAAACTATCAAACCAACTCATTCTTTGTACTGCATCCTGATCTATTCCATTAACAATAGGATCATATCCTAAGTCACTCATTTTTGTATTTACTCTGTGTTTAATAAATGATATAAGATCATATTTTGGGCAACCTTTTAAATCACCCATTTCATATACTTTATCGATAAAATCTAATTCTAATTTTAATGATAAATTTGCTGCTTCTTCAATATCAGCCTTTAGCTCAGGGGTATCTAATTCTGGGTGTTCTTTTAGTAAAGTTCTAAATAACCAACAACCAGCATCTGAGTGTAATGATTCATCTCTAATACTCCATTCTACTATTTGGCCTACCCCTTTAAGTTTATTATCTAATTTAAAAGAAAGTAAAACAGCAAAAGATGAAAATAGATTAACTCCTTCTGTAAACGCAGAAAATATAGCTAATGATTTTGCTCTTTCATGCCAATTAGGATTACCATCATGTTCATCTCTAACATTCATTAAATTTTCTATTTTAGCCATTGTTGTTTCATCTTCTAAAAATTCAGCAAAATCATCTAATCCTAATTCTTCATTTAATAAGGAATAAGCTTCGGCATGAATAGTTTCAAAACAACCAAATGTAACAGCCATTGCTATTACTTCTGGTTTTCTAAACCATTTTGTTACTAATGTTGACCAATAGTCATTTACAACAGTTTCCGTTTGTGCAAATCCTTTCAATATAGAACCAATAATATTTTTTTCCGTTTCTGTTAAATTTTGTTTCCAATCATTTACATCTGCCATCATAGGTACCTCAGTCCATAGCCAATGTGCTTGTTGTTGTTTCATATAAAAGTCAAAAGCTTTTGGGTATTCAAAAGGTTTATAAACTATTCTTTCTTGCATTAAAGATTTTTTTGCCATTTAATTGATTTTAGTAAGTTATTTTTTAAATTCTTTTAATTTTTTCCATAACATTTGTTTATCATAGTTATCAACATCTGTGTCGAATTTATTTGAAGCCGTTTTTGGAGCTAGTGTTTCTTCTTCACTATCTCTATAATCAAATACTTCAAAATGACCTGTTGAAGTGTCAGCACTAACAGAAAATGTAAGGCCATCCATACCATATCTATTTTTCATTATATGAAAACGACCAGTGCCATTGACTTTATCTTCTTTTTTTCTAGATAAAGACATCGCGAAATCAGAAATCATCATTTTATCATATGATCCTGCTGCTTTATCTCCTTCTATAATTTTGTCTTGTGCACCTGCTCTGTTTACCTGCGAAACAGACCAAATAGGTATGCTTAATTGCCTTGCTAATCCTTTTGCGCTGCTATAAATATCATCAATTTCATCTTTACGTTCACGAGTTTTTCTTTTTCCTGCAAGAAGATCTACATAATCAATAACTACTAAATCTGGTTTAACTCCCATATTTGTACATTTGTTAATATGTGATTCAATTGTTGACATAGTTGCCCTTCCTGTAGGAAATTCTTTGATAACTAACTTACCTGGTAGCTGAGGTATGACCTCTTCTACCTTTGATTTAAATGAATCTATTTTTGTAACTGGTATTTTAGTAAAGAAAGAGTCATATCGTTTTCCGATATAATCTTCTCCTAATTCTAAAGTATAATGGATAACATTATAACCTAATCTAACTGCATATCCTCCTAATGCTACAAGAGACCACGATTTACCACCTCCAGGATTACCAAAAATAAGACCAAAGTCTCCATTTCCCAATCCACCTTGTAGTAATTCATTAATACGATCCCAAGGCGTAGGTATAGTGATTCTAGAATTTTTCCTATATCTGTCTTCAATATTTTTATTATATTCATGTCCTACATTTTTATCTTGCCCAGCTTTTAGAGCATTATCAACTATATGTCTTATACCTTCGAAATCTCCCGCTTTTAATAGATCAACGGAAGTCATTAAAGCCTTTTTTAATTGTTGATTTTTACAAAAATTAGTAAATTCTTCTTGTACATACTCTAAATCTTCATCTGATGTAACATAAGCTTGTTTTAATTGTTCTTTTATAGATACTTTTAAAACATCATTATCTAACTTTTGTAATTCAACTTTAAGTACTTCTAATGAAGGTGTCGTATGATACTTATCGTAATATTTTAAAATTTCTTTAATTGTCCATTTTTGGGCATTATTTTCAAAATATTCTTCACTAACAATATCATGAATATTAGTTAAAAACTCTTTATGAGTAAGTAACGAAGATAAAACCTTTATCTGAAATTCTGTTCCGTATTGATTTATATTATTTAATGTCAATTTTTATAACCTTTAAATTGTAAAAAATTATCTCTTAACCATATTTCCAAATTTCTAATCATACCACCCAATTTATCTTCATTATATAATTGAATAAACAATTTATCATGTAAATCAGGAAAATCCGATTTAATAACAGTATCAAGATATTCTTTTTCATTATCATCTATCATTGGAATAGACAGATCCATAACTTTATAACTAGTTTCTAATCTATTTCTGTCATGAACTATTCTTGAATATACAACATGTTCTTTAAATTTCCTAGCTGATATGTCAAAAATATCTTCTAGTGTTAAATTTTGAGTTTGTAACTCAGGGAATTTTTTATATATTCCTTTTATACCTAGACCTTTTACTCCTGGTATTTTATCTGAGTTATCTCCTAACAATGTTTTATATAAAATAAAGTTTTTAGATAAACACCCAAATTTTTCTGTTACAACTTTAGGTGTATAATACTCCTTTTCCATTGGTCTATATAAAATAATTTTATCAGTAACTAATTGTACAAAATCTTTATCACTAGAAACTATAAATACTGTTGAATTATATTTTTCAACTAGTTTATTAGATAACACTGCTATAACGTCATCGGCTTCTACTTTATCTATTGTTATGGTTTTAACAGGTAATAATTTTAGATATTGAATTAGACGTACTATTTGGTCAACTTTTGCATCATGTTCATCATCAACATCTTCAAATATTTCCCAATTAGTAATCCGTTGGAGATTTCTATCCTCTTTGTACTCGGGGAGCAGGTTCTTGCGGTTGGTTGATGAACCCGCTCCATCGAATACTACATAAACAGAGGTTGGTTGAACTTGTCTAATTAAAGCACCTAGAGAACGTAAAAAACCCCCAAGACCACCAACATGTACCCCATCAGGATTTACCATGTTAAGCATTGCAAAATTTCTAAAAAATAGGTTCAACCCATCTATTAATAGAACTTTATCGTGTCTTTTTAATTGAGGTTCCTCCCCTTGCTCTTGGACAGAGTCCAAAAGATTAAATAGTTCTTTATGCTTCATTATTGTTATTCTGGTTCTTTCTCAAATTGAGAAACATCTTGTATTTCTTCTCCTTCTTCAACAACATCAAAATCTAAACCACCAAGAATTTTTACCCATTCTTGTGCATGATCATTTTTATACTTCTTTAATTCATTTGGATCATCTGTTATAAAACCATGAGGTGTCATTACTATTCTTCCTCTAGTAGTAACTCCATTAATATGATTTTTATCAATTTGTAAATTACATCTTTTAGCAAATTCTACTTGTTTTCCATCTTTAATTGCTTTAATTTTAGATGTTCCAGCAGACATAATATTACCAAATGTTACTACAAATGTAGAATCAAACCACATAGCATAACCTCCTTTATTCATCAACTTAGGTTGACCCATAGGGGAAGCTGGTTTTAATGTCCAAACTTTATTAACACAAACTAATGTATTAGTATAAGGTGAAGATTCTTTTCTTGATAATGTAATTCTTTGATTAACATTATTTCCAAATTGTGTTGACATAGCTCCTGCATTCCATTCATTATTATTTTTGTTAGATTTAATAGACATTTCACAAGGTACTGATCCAATACTATCCCATAAGAATAATAGATCATAAGGTAAATTACCTTTCTTTTGTTCATCTAATAAATCTAAAATAAATCCAGCTACATCTTCAATTGAATTAATTGTTTCTCTATCAATATAAAGAAAATTACCTTCATAACCTACAACTTCATTCGTTTCCGGATGACGTTCTACTTCAATATCAAGACCCATTTGAATAGCATGTTCCCAATTCCACTTCATCTCCGTAATAATAAAAACAGGCAGTATTCCGTTATTTTGAGCGGATACTGCTGCTTCTATCATTGCTGTGGTTTTACCTGTGTCAGAATGACCTCTAAGTAAAACAATATGCCCCATAGGAATACCTGGGACTGATGTGACTTCACCAAAAGCAGGTGATAAAGGAATCCATTCTTGGTCTTTAAATTTGATGTTTTTATCTAAACCTTTTTTAGATTTAAATTTTCCTAGATCAAAATTAGCCTTAATCTCAGCAGACGCTGCTGCTGATAATGATTTTTTTGTTTTTCTCCCCATTATTCAAATAGATTATCAAATTCATCCTTTTTACTTTGCTTCGATTTAGAAGTATCTAAACTAAATTTAGATTTAGATTCTTCCTTTTCCCAAGGTAAATCTTTAGGATCATTATCAAAATCATTTGATGGTTCAGAAATAACATCACCTTCTTCACCTTCTTCAGGTGATAACCATTTTTCTAAAGCTGATTTCATTTCATCAAAAGTATAACGCTTAAATAATTCTTCAGGATTTGGTTGTTCCTTTAACCATGTTTCTACAGTAGCAGAATCTTCACTAAGTGGTGTGGTTTTAAGTCTAACTCTTACGGAAGATTTATTATAAGGTGTACCAGTTGATTCTGGGCCTACAGTTTCTACTGTTAAATCTCTACCGCTAGCTACATCAGTATAATCTCCAATTTCATCATCAACAGCAAGTGCTAATAATTCTTCATATACTAATTTACCAAATTGCCATAATCTAACACCTTTATCCTCCTCTCCTCTAACTACTACAGGAACAAAAATACGGTTTTTAGCGTCTAACTTTTTTGCAAGTATGTAATTTTCTTTATTATACTCTTCTCTAAGTTTTTGAGCAAATAAATGAATAGGGTCTTTTTCACCAAAATTTAAAGGTGAAATCATAACCTTATTTGTAATCCCATAATAAAATTTTAATTCTTTAAATGGGTTCTTTTTATCAAAAGCCGAAGGTACAATTCTAATTTGTTGTTTACCTACACTAGGTCTCCAAAAAATTTTAGTATAATCGGTCTTTTGACCTCCACCCTGAGGTTTTGATTGGAGGGTGTCCAATTTCTGTTTAAGTAATGATAAATCCATAATTATAACTTATTTTTAATATAACATTAATATACGAAATAATAATCCAAAAACCAAATGATTTTTAAATAATTACTACTCCTTTTTTTTCTATTACTGATAATGCGCAATCTTGGGCAAAATCAATACTAGACTTGATACCTTTATTTTTTAAAATACCACAAACAAATGCAGCAAAAAAAGTATCACCAGCACCTGATAAATCAGATACTTCTGCTTGTCTTTTAGGTGGAATAATAGTACCATTAAAATCTACTCCTTTTTCACCTAAGGTAACTATTAAATTACCTTTATAATCTTTTAAATTTTTTCTATTTCTATTGTATTCTACTTCATTAATCTTTAAAAATGTAACTCCGTTAATCCATTTATTAAAAAGTTTTTTAGAATCAATAAAGGTCATAGGGTATTTAGCAATAAGATATTTGATTGAACTTTCAGTTAAAAAGCCCTTATCATAATCACTAATTACAACTGCATCATAATCTCCTAATTTAGTAATAACATCATTTTTTACTCTCTTACAATAATCATCTTCATCTACCCTTAATAACATTTGATTTGTTTTTTTATCTACTAGTCTTGTTTTTGTTATCTCATTTTCATTGGTAACTAAATCTATTTCCCAATCATTAGATAAACTTACTAAATTATTAAATACATTTTTTGCCATTCCTCCATTTGATTTTTGTTCAATTGGATTAAATACTGGTACTGGAGCTTCAGGGCATATCCTATTACATTCTCCATAAATAAATTTATCAGTACAACTATCTCCTATTACTAATATCTTCATATAACTTTAAATGTTTATTTGCAAAATCTTTTACGGGGTTTGAAATTATTGTTTTATATTTTATAGGAGAATGTATTACATCTACAAGTTTTTCTTTATCAGCTAAGGCATTCCCATCTAAATAATTAATATAATTATCATATATTCCTTTATAATGGTCTAATTTAAAGGCCATTATTTTAATATTATTAGAAATAGCTTCTTTTAATACTATTGGATTACATTCCCAAGTAGAAGTAAATAACATTAAATCTGCCATTTTATAATATTCACTTACGTCTTTTTCATTTTTTTCACCATGTATTCTTATATTTGGAGGTAAATTTTCCATTAATGGTTTCCAATAATCTTCAAAATTTTGTGCTTGATTACCAACTAAATGAAATATGTAAGTCCATCTATATTTTTCCCATAATATTTTTGCTATATCAATTAAATACTTTTGGTTTTTTCCTGGCGTCCATAAACCGACATTCACAATATGGTACTCACCTATTGGTCTCCATCCTTGTTCAGATAAAATTTGATGTCTAGGTTTATTTGAAATAATATCATAATCAATAGGGTATTCTATTAATTCTTTTTTTCCAGGTTTATTTTTAAATGTATTTGTTAAATGGTGGTTAATAACAAAAGCATAACCATCAGGATTTAAAACTTTAGTATTAATATTAAAATCAATGCTATGAAGAGTTTCTACTATTTTCCAAGGCCGATTTTTATTATATAATTCTTTTTGTAATTCAATATTAAAAGTACTATCCCCATATGTTGGCCATTTTTCAGGTAATTCTTCTAAATGAACAATATCAATATTTTTTTCATATAGATAATTAATTAAATTTTGTTGTTTTTTAGTATTTTCTTCTGTCCATTTAGCAATCCAACCACAACTATAAAAATTATCTTTTGGTAAAGCCTTAATTATCTGATTTCTTTGAACAGTATACCATGTAGCTGTTTGAGAAAACTCAAATACAAAAACTTCAATATCAGTATATTTTTGTAATGCTTGAATTCTTTTTAATAAGAATTGAGGCATTCCTCCTGTGCTTAAATGTGGTACTAAAAATAAAACTCTCATTTTAAAATATCTGTTGTTGAATAATCACCTATACGATCGAAATATACAATTTCTTTTGCATATTGGCCACCTACTATTTCTTTCCCTTTCCAATCACTTCCCACTACTAGAATATCTGGTTTAGTTATTTCTACTAACCATTCTAAATGTTCTTTATTATCGAACACCATCACTTTATCTATAGCTTTTAAACTCTCTAAAGCATAAACTCTATCTTCTAATTTATTATAAGGTCTATCTGGTCCTTTATCTTGGGCTACTTTTTCATCAGAATCAACTCCAACAACTAAAACATTACCTAGTGATTTAGCATAATTAAATAATTCAAAATGTCCTCTGTGGAGAATATCGAAACAACCATTTACCCAAATTTTCATAACTTTTTAGACCTTTATTATTTTATGTATTTTTGTATTTAACTGATTTAAATCATTGTGTTGGGTTAATAAAATACAATTTTTATAATGTTGCCAATCAACTTGGTAGTTTGTATCTACAACACCACCATTTAATTTTTTTATTAGCTCATTTAAAGCATTAATTGTATATAATGTATTTGATTCTTTTTTTCTATGTACTAAGATAGTATTACTAGGAATAGAGTGAACATTAGCTTGTTCAACATTATAAGTGACTACAAATTCGTCTTTTCCAATTATTTCTAATACAAAAAGCTTATTATATATGATGGTGTATTTTGATTTAATATCTTCTATTAAATCTTCTAGACCTTCTAAATCAGTAAATGTACAAAATAATTTATTATTCAAATCACTTAATATTTTGATACTATTAACAGTATCATAACTCGTATTATACGTATTGTAATTATCTGCCAAAATTGTAGTCATTTCCTTCATTTTCTTTTATGTTTAGTTTATATTTATTAAATACATTTCTAATTTGATTTAAAACTTCCTCTTCTCTTTCATCAAAATCAAATAAAAATGAATCATACGTATATAAAACTAGTTTTGTTTTATTATTTTTCAATATACTAAGTATATCCCACAAAACCAAAACATTTTGAGATGTTTCCATATTTTGTAAAATATAATTAAATAATTTTTGTGGATTCATATTATCCAAATTTTCCTTTGAATAAACAAAATCCGAAATAGGGCACTCAATATACCCCTCATTTTCAAATACCTCCCAAGTATCCTTTACAAATTTTTCTATTTTACTAAAAAATTCCAGGTTTTTATAATTATCGAATACTCCTCCGTATAGTTGTTTAAATGTCAGCTCCTTTGCTTTTTGATAATCTACATTATACATTGAAGCAAAATGTTCATGAATATCGCTTGTTGGAAACTCATAATCAATTAATCGAGCAGCTAAACTTGGGTGATAAGCACTTATATCTATTTCTACAAACTTATCATTCTGAGGTATAAAACTCTTTCTACAACCATTATCTTTATTTAGAGCAGCATAATTCACTCCCCTAAATTTATTTGATGGTCTTGTTGTTAATGTTTTTAAATTGTACTGTGTGTAAACTCGTTCACCATCAATGGAATGGAAATAGTCTCCGAATGTAGGTACGTGTACTCGAATTCCACATCTCTCGATAGCGTTGAATACCAAGGATACTCTATTGTTAAAGAATTCATCATAATCTGTGTTTTTATTATTTATATTATCTTTTAAATCATCATATATCTGTTCACATAATTCATAGTGTTTTACAATAGGAATAAATCTATTTACATCTTTATCCTTTTTGTGTCTACTATAAAAAATATCATGTGTTTTTGTTGTTGGTCGTATATACGTAGTAGGGGGTGTATTTATGTCATATAGAGTTTTGAAAGGAAAATAATGTAGTATTTCTTTTTTATCCCTACAATATAAAATATCAAATTTCTTTAATATTTTGTCTATATGCGTTTTTTCCGTATTGAATGATTCACTATGGTCAATACATACCATAAACCCTTTAAGCGCGTGTAATGGTCTAATATACACCAAAGACACGTTATTTTGTGATGGGTGTGTAAAATTATTAAAAGGAATTACCTCTATGAATGCTTCTTTATAACCACTATTGTAAAAACCTTTTAACTGTCCAATATCTTCTATAAGCCAGTACATAAAACATAATATACGAAACTATTTAATAACCTCCACTTCTTTTTCCAATTTTCTTTTTTACAGTATTTTTTATAGAATCTAAATATTCATGGGGTTTTGTTGTATGTTGACTACCTACCATTGCTCCTTTATCAGGATGTATATGATAGTAACCAACATAATCTTTTATAGATCCTCTTATTCTATATTCTCCTCCTCCCGTATATAAATTTTCATTCTCTTTATACCCAAAATATTGAGAAAATTGACCTTTAAAATATGATTTAAAACCATATAAATTTAAATTATTAGATACTCTATCTACTGTTTTTTCATTAACATTGTATGCATTATCTCTATTACCTGATATTACCCAAGGGATTTGAAATGCTGAGTATAATTTATAATCTACAGTTTCATCATTTTTAGCAAATTTATCATATTGGTTTTTATCTATTTCTTTATATGATTCACTATTTAGTTTTTTTGTAAAATATCTTTGAAACTCTCCTATTTTGTATTGGTTACTTGTAGGCTCTGGATTTACTTGTAATGGTGCTAAAGGTGGTATGCTGCCAATTTTTAGTTTATTATTGATAGCATAAGCTGTAGGGAAATTATATACACTAGTTGTTTGAGTAAATGTTCCTGCCTCATATAATTCTGCATCATTACCTGGATTTGATTCTGTTTTTTCTCTTAAAAGATTATTTGGTTTATCGTTAGGAGTTTTACCAGTATAATATTTTCCATTTGAAGTTTTATAATAATAACCTTGATAATCGCTATAATCGGATGAGTATACTAGTTCATTCCCATTAGTATATAAATTTGTTTTTATTTGTGATGGTGGATAATACATAATTTATTTTAATTGGTTAAAATCTTCCTGGTAATGTTGGGTTGTTAACTTTATATGCTAATACTTTAACCATATCAATTAATTCAGGTAGAGGAGCTACATCAGTTTTATTAGTAGAGGTTGAATTATGAGTATAAAGTCCTGGTGTACCAGTTATTGAGTCTGGAGAAATGGGAATAATATTTGATCCACCTTGAGTTCTTATATATGTTGTTGCTGCACCACCTGTATTTACAGGGAACATATTTTCCATAACTCGACCAAAAGCATCTATACGTTCAAGCTCAACATAATTTTTATAACTACCAAATCTAGTTGTTAACAGATTTCCATCACCATTTGGTAGTTCTGTTCCTCTCCCACCTGAGTTAATATTTGGGTATTTTTTATATAATTCTAGTAATATTCTTAATAATGTTTTTAATTGAGCTGTTGTATATGATTGAAAATATGTATTACCTCTATAAGGAGAATTATAATATCCATCTCTATCTGGGTCCATTAAATCTTGTTCAAAATCGTTATAACTTCCCTTTTGACTTCTTGTTGCCATTTTAAACATATCTACAGTTGGAGAAACTCCACCCCATCCTTCTACTGTTTCAACCCTATTAGGGTATAAAACAGATTGAAACTTCCCATTACTTGTTTTTTTAAGAGGTCCTATATTAATTAATTCAATACCTATTGTTCTTGATTCGTATTTATCATTATTTATACTTGAATGTGTTGACCAATATTCATCATTAAATAATTTTTCATAGTTTCCATCTCTATCAATAATATATTGTGTACTTATAGTATCTCTTCTACCATTTAATCTCCAATTTTTAATTACCCCAGAAATTGTTCCACCACCTTCAGTATGATGTAAAAATATTCGAGTTTTTTCATTTGTTGGGTTTAGATTTAAATTTGTATTATATATTAAACCTGTTGGAGAAGATGGTTTTAATACAGAGTACCTTCTTGGACCTGTTCCCTCTACTGTTTCTGTAGGTGCATTTGGTGTTGGTTCGTTAATTAGATTTTTAGGTGGTGATACTATTTTTATTCCTTCTGCTACTTTATCTGATTTAGGTATAGAAAAACATTCATAATTAGTTTCCCAAATATTATCCTGAAGATTATGGTTAACTTTCATAGTAATAAAGCTTAAAGAATTAGGATAATTTTTTGGTAAGAATCTTTGATCAATATTTAATTTGTTATAAATTTTTACCCCTGATATTCCTTCAACAGTCATTTGTAAATTCAATGGGATAAAACCGACTGAGTTAGATACTACTCCTTGGTCAATAAATTCTAATCTATTTCTATTAGATTGATATCTTCTAAAAACAGATTTTCCACTTTTTATAAAAGATTTATTTAAACCCCACCATTTAGCTTGAGATGGATCAACTGGGGTACTACCGAGAACATTATAATTTGTATATTCTTTTCCTTTATATTCATATTTGTCATATCCAACTTCTGATTTTGTTCCACCAAATGCAAATGCTAAATAAGTTTTATAACTACTGTCTACTTTTTCTGTTTCTTTTGATATACCTAAATTACTTAATGTTATTATACCCGCATATACTTCCGTTATTGTATCTCGCAATTCTTGATTTGAATTATAATATTTTTCCAATAACTCTCTTTTAGTAAAATAATTATCACCTGCGTAGTTTACATTATCTCTTTCCTCATTAGCTCCTTCTGTGTATGGTCTATTACTATTTTCTGCTATTGTAATAGGCCTAACTAAAAGACCATAACCTTGATAATTTAAATTGATTGATCTACCTTCACATTTCCAGAAAAAATTTATTAAATTATATCCAGTATTCTCATCGTATAATTCCTCTCTGTTGGATATTGATGTATAATTACGCTGGATAAATGTATTATTAAGAAATGATTCTTTAGCTTTTTCTTCCATATTTGGAGTATTTTCATCTAAATTATCATTATATGATAAAAGTTTTGATTGATATATATTTTTTAAACCTTTATTCCATTTTGAAAATGGTAAAGCTTCTATAGATTTTGTATCTGAGTTAGTTGCTGCTGCTCCTATGGAAATAATATTACCTAAATCTGGGGTTATTTTTGTTATAAATTTAAAATCTTTAACAAAATTAGATTTATCTTCATTATAACCAATTAATTCAAATTCAACTGCATCTTTTTTATTTGTTTTTTTAGGTTTTATAATATCATAACCTTTTGGAGTATTTTGTTCTATTATAGTAACAATATTATCATTTTTTATAACAGGTTCTAGTTTAGTTACTCCTGCCATAGATCTATTAATACCATCACATAAATTTTTTAAAAATTGAAATACACTTAAATTATTTTCATTATCTACATTTTGATCTAAAATATTTAATAAAAAATTTATATTCATGTATAAATTTTCTAAATTCCCATAAAATACTCCATCATCTTCTGTTACATATCTTCTCATATCTAATTCAGATAATATGTCATAAGTGGAGACTTTTCTACCTGTTATTTTAAAATTATTTTCAATAATATCTTCTTCAAATACTGGGTTGAAAATGCAAATAGTAGGATCTAATGGTATTAAGTTTTTTTCATAATTACAAATTAAATTACCCCCAACATATCTTAGTTGTGGGATTGCATTTTCTTCATCTTCTGTGTTAACAATATAATGGTTTACTTTTTTAAAAAATGTTTGTAAAAACGAACCTAAATGGTAATAAACATCATTTTTTACTTCAAAACCCTCTAAATCTTTTATATCTTTTTGCCCACCATTTTTTGTGTTATATGTTCTTTTAATGTTACTTAAAACAACTCTAACTCTATCTTTAGTTTTACCCCCTACTATATACTCTGGGGTAGTGCCTTCCATTATTTGTTTACTTAAAAATATAGAAATTGTATTATTTCCTACATTTGGCAAATCTATATTAGTATCATCAGCAAGCGCCTCTTGATATTCATTTGTAACTTCCGTTACATTTTGTCCAGTTTGTTGAGCTTTTATTTGTAGTTTTACTCTTAATAATTCATCTTCTGTTAATACAGATGGAGATTTTGTAGTTAATGATGTGATTACACTACCAACAGTTATCAAATTAATAGTTATATCATAAGTTAAATCTGGATTTAAATTCCATTCAAAATTATATACTTTTCCAAAAAACCCATCATAGTTTCCTTTATAACGACCTCTATAATTTTCAATAGTACTAAGAATATCATCTGGGTCTGGGTTTGGGTTACTAAACCATTTATCTTCAATAACTGTGCTACCTACATTTGCTATATCCAGTTCATTTGTTGTTTCATTAAACCCATTAAGATATCTATCCCAACCATATTCTAGTAACATAGTATATCCTAATCGTAAATAAAGTAATTCAATAATACCAAATTGAAATTTATTATAAGCTTTTAATGTTACTACTGCTTTTTTTATTGAACCTCTATTGACGCATTCTACACTAACATTAGTTATACCTGGTACCGGAACTAATCCTTGGTCTGAATAGCCCATACCACCATAAGTTTTATCAAAAGAATCAATCCATTTTGAATTATTAATTACACCACTTCTTCTTATGTAATTATCACTTAGTGAAGAATCTTTATCTAGCTTTTGGGTTGTGTTGAATAGTACAAAACTAGAAGCTAAAGCATCACCACTTAAAGAATCTAAATTTGTTTCAGCTATATTAGTTATTTGGGGATTGCCTTGATCATTAATAACTTCTGTTGTATAATTTTCTTTACTTAATACATCTTTTACTCTTTGTATACCTTCTTCTTGTTCTATTCCTACTCCAGAAGCAAGTTTAATCCAAGTATTTCTAGTATTTAAAAAAGAAAGAATTTTATTATCTCTTTTAAGACTACCATCAATATTATCTCTACCCGATCCTTGTATTCTTTGTCTAAAGTTTATCTGATCAGATACATACCCATCTATTTCTTCTCCAATTATATTTCCTATCATAACAGTTAAGCATTAAAACGTTCAAATTGACTAATTATCCCACCTATATTAGTTGGAATTCTAATTTGAACTCCTAAGGGTGGAAACATAGACATTTGGGTTAATTGTGGGTTAGCAATTGAAATAATCCACCATAAACTTGGATCTTTATAATAAGATTGTGCTAAAATATCAAATCTATCCCCTTCATCAGTATAAACGTAAATGTCATTATAACTTAAAGGAATATCAGGATACTTAGTAGTTTCTTTAAATCTTCTACCCCTTGCTGTTATATTAGTTTGTATTGTTGAATATCTTCCCATAATTAATTACCTGAAGGATTATTTATTAAATCATCTACATTTGTCGCATCAGAAAACATAGTTGATTGTTCTGCTGTTTGAGTTTGGTCTGTTGGTGATTGAACTGGAGGTACAATATTTTTTGATATGTATCCACTTCCTAAATCATTTTCTAATGAAATATATCTTTCACTTCCAAAACCAGTTAAAGCTCCACCACCAACTTCTCCAATAGCTCCAAAATCATTCTTTTGTAAACTTGGAACAAATCTTTGTATTGGTTTAAATATAAATCCGGTTACTTTAATCATATGAGGTACTTCTTTTAATTCTGTTTCAGGATTAGCATCTCCTATAGCAATCTCCCATGGAGATTCTTCTGGTACATTATATGTAATACCTTGCATTATTCCTGGTTGTTCGTATAAATATCCTCCTACTGTCAATGTAATTAAATTTCCTCTCATATACCCACTATCTGAATAATCTGGGGCACAAACTGAGGCTAAATAATTTAATTTTTGATACATAGGCATTAATTCATCTCTTGATTGAGCTACAACTGTCCAAGATAAATTAAAAGTTCTATCAAACCCAGCATAATTATAAAAATTTTCTGCTCTACCCATAAATTTTTGAGCATTCCATTCTGCTTCATAACTGTCAGACATTTCATCAAGAAATGCTCTAAAATGAATATATTGTTTTAATTGAGGATCATCATTATTAATAACACCTATTCTAAATTTACAAAAATCATTTTTTATAGGGTTTCCTGATCTTGATTTTTCTTCTGTTACTACTGATGATTGATAAATTGGTAATGCTGTAATTTCATCTAAAGCTTCTCCTGTACCTTTTGAGTAACTTGTTCTTTGACTTGTTCTAATTGCACCAGGATCTCCTAAATTAACTCTATTTTCAATATTTTGTCCATCTCTTTTTTGATAAGGTTTAGATAGTGGATATCCATTTACAGTACTTCTAAAATCTGTTCTTACTGTAGGTGTGCTATATTCATTATTTTTTCCACCATCACTATGAGTATCTATAGAATCTTGTAATTGTTCATAATTTAATGTAGTATTTAAACCTCTTACATTTGCTGAGTTAGATTTAAATGAAGGTTTACTAGGGTCGTTTGGATCAGGTTGGAATACATTATTACTCCATTCTTTTACTTCTCCATTATTAATATCATCATTACTTGTTTTGAATTCAAAACCTGTTTGATTTAATAAATCAATACCTACTATATTACCATATAATCTACTAACTGTACTAGGGCTAAAAATTTTAGCACCTTGAAAATTTGGACTATTTCTTTTAAAAATAGAATAATCATTATATCCAGGATCTTGACCTGATACAATATTAGCTAATGCTCCACCAAAAATTGATCTTAATAAATTACCAAGAAATGAACCTAAAGGATTTTGACTACTAGATTGAATTTGTGTTCCAAAAAAATTATTACTATTTAAAGATGGATTATTTCTTCCTGTTCTTTCTGATGATAATTTTATTCGTGTTTTTCCTACACCTAAAACAGAACCAGGACCACCTGAGTAATCATATAAAAGATTACTAGCGTTACTATTACCTATTATATTTTCATCATAAAAAGAAACTAACCTACTATGTGTTTTACCTGTGTTGTAGGATTCAAATCTTTCTTTATATGCATCAGTTTCAAAGTATAAAGGATTTGATAAGGGAGTAAAATTACCTGTTAATTGTGATAAAAGGTTTCCTGGGTTCCCGCTGGCTGCTGATTCACTTGTGTCTTGTAAAGGATTTACTCCTTGTTTTAATAAATGACCGCCACCTGCATTTACTGCAGCTTGAGCTATAGTTGAAGTTGGTAAATAAAGACCATTATTTAAAGGTAATCTATTTGAATCAAATGGATTAAAATTACTTAAAAAACTAGCGCCAGTATTTTCTACTGCTTTAATATTAACTGATGATCTTGATAATGATTCTTGTTTTAATGAAAATAAAATCCCATTTGGGGATCTTAAATCAGTAAACATTTTTTCTAATCTAGAAACATCTCTTGTTATTGCCCCAGGAGCTAAAGAACCTCCCCTTAATAGAAAGTCTTCATCTCCAAGACCACTATTTATACTACCTTCAGGTATGGGTTGTCTGATATATGGTTGGCCACTGCCTTCTGACATGCCAGCTCCTAATCTATCATTCCCATATCTTAAAGATTTAAGATCGGTTTGTAGATTAACTAAAGGGGGCATAATTTAGCAATTAATTATTATTTGCTGAAAATGCTGTAAGATCTGTTGATCTTCCTGCTACATCAGGAATATTTACAACATAATCTTGATATGTTCCAAGTTCAAAAGTGTTATTAATTGGTAAACCATCTTGTCCATTTCTTAGTGGACCTGTTGGTTGCTCACCTCTTAAAGGAGTCATTGTTGACCCGTCGTTTTCAAATTTACTTAATAATGTTGGCATAATTTAAAATTTTATTTTGTTAAACGTTTATTATAAATATGTTATGATATTGGAAATGCGCTCATTCCTGAAATAGTACCAAATTCAATAGAATCTAAATTAACTACTGGAGCTGGTCTACGAAGTACTGCTTTTAATAATCTATTATTTTCAGCCATACTTCCACCACCTGCTCCTTCTTGTCTAATATTTGGTGAAACTGCAACACCATCACCTTTAGTTGTAATAACAGTAGAACCAAAAGGTTTTGAAGTATCTGTAATTTCATAAGGACCACCTGGAGGTAATGTTGCATCACCTACCATTGATGCTGCAATTCCAGCTGTAGCACCTACAGCAATACCTGTTTGAACTATTCCCTTAGTAATAAATGGTGCTGCTAAACCACCTGATATGGCTACAGCCATAGCTGCTGCTGCAGCTGCTAATCCAACTAAAACAGGAAAAGCAAAACTAAATATATCTGATAATTTTTCCATAGCTGCTACTTGCATTTCTGCAGCTGATAATTGTTTTTCTGCTAATTCTGCTGCTGATGCTTCTCTAGATAATTCTTCATCTTTTTGAGTTGCTAAAGCTTCTCCATTAAGAACTTGATCAGCTAATTGATCTGCTGACATGCCTAAAGCTGCTGCTAAAGCTTCTTGTTGAAGAACATTCATATTTTGTAATTGTTCTAAACTACCAGCTTCGGCTACTAATTCTTTCATTAAAGCTTCTTGATCTCCTGCTAATGCAGCTGATCTTGCTCTTTCTAAATTGAGGTCTCTTCCAATTAATAATTCAGCTTCTAATTCTTTTTGTATAGATGATTCAAAATCTAATAAGGATGAGGCAGCACTTGATACAGCTTCCATTTCAACTCCTAATGATTTAGCTACTGATACTGCTTTAGTTAATCCACCTGGGAATTTTTCAATATTAACTCTTGCTAAACCAGTTATCTTGTTAGCATCCTCTAAAACATTTTTAAGGCTTAACCTAATTCCAAATTCTTTTTCTGCTGCAACTACACTTTCAATTTGTTGGTCTTCTAATTCTTCAAAAGATCTTGAAGTAGCAAGAGCTAAAGCACCCATATTACCTACTGATTCTTCTGATAATTTTAATCTTTTTAATGTTTCAGCAGCTGCTACTCTGGTTCCTTGATCAAATGCTAAAGCGACACCTCCTAAACCATCTTGCATGGCTTGAATCCCCTCTAGTTGATCTTTAAAACTTACACCTGTAATCCCTTTTTCAAATAGTAGGGATATTGATGTCATTTCATTTTTAATTTCTTTTGCCTCATCTTTAGACATGCTAAGATTACGAGCTAAATCAGTTGTTTTTTGTTCAACTTTTAATGCAAAATCAAAAATCTTTTTTGCTGCTGCAAAAAGTGCACCAGCTGCTAAGGCTGATTTATCTAGGTTCTTAAATAACTCTTCCGTAACAATTTTTTGTTTTTGAAATTGAGTTAAATTTCCTTTACCATCTTTCTCAATTTCAGCTATTCTTTCAGCTGCTTTTTCTGTTGACTTTTCAAAGTTAAAAAATTCTTCAAAAGCACCTAGTCCAATTTTTTTTAAAAATCCAGAAATTGATTTTGATAATTTACCAATAATTCCTACTGATTCTTTTTGCTTCTCATTTATTTCTTCTTGAGCTTCTACTACATCTAATTTCTTTTGATATGCCTCTTCTATTTGAACAACAGTTTTTACATCGATTTCAAAACCTAATCTTTTTAAGATATTAAGCTTTCTATCTGTTTTATTTCTTTCTGCTGCAAGTTTTGCTCTTTCTTTTTCTATATCTTTAGTAGCATCCTGACCCTTTTTAATTTTTTCATTTATTTTTTCAACTTGATCTAATGATTTTGAAGACTTATTTATAGAATCAACTAATTCTTTTTTAAATTTATTAGCAACATCTACAACATCTTGAGATATTCGCTTTGTTTTTTTAAGAATTCTTGAATCAATTGTCGTACCTAAAGATACAAAAGCATCATCAAGACCAATAACATCCTCCTTAATTTCATTAAGTTTAGATACGGTTGAGGCTAATTCTTTATTAACTTTTCTTTGATTTTCGGCGTTTGCCATAGGGTTTTTTATTATAAATATTTAAAAAAAAATTTATTTATATGTTGATCGTTTTAAAAACGATTTAGGATTTTGTTGATTAAATTTAGGAGCAGATATTTTACCTGTGTTTGGATCTAATAAATTCTTAGTACCTTTGCCTTTTTGAGCTTGTTGTAATTTTTTATTTGCATCTCTATTATAATCGTCTATTTGTTTAAATGTAAATTTTCTTAACCAAATAGGCATATTATATACAGTACCAAAATCATAACCACCATTACCATGGTAAATTATATTATGTATTTGAGTAAATAAATTTTTTCGATATTCCGCGGAATTATCTAAGGTCAGGCCAAAAAAACGATAATCCAACTGGAATTGGTTCTTTTGTTTCTTCACCGATGGGAAAAAAAGTCAGATCAACGTCTGGAGTAATTTCTTTAGCATAATTTCTTAATGCTCTGGAATCTCGAGCTAATAAATAATTATCTACGAAATCCCTAATTTTTTTAACATCTGTATCTCCCTCAATACTTGTTATCATATATTTTAATCTAGTAGATACTGTTGCATCTGAATCTTTATTTATCTTTTTTAAACTTTCTACTTCTCTACTAATCTTTAATTCATCATTATGTGTTAGTAATTTAAAAGTAATGTTATTTTTTGTTGAGGGTAATGTATAATTAAAATTATTACCATTTTTAAATAATTCCTCATTTAATTTTTTATGCTCTAATTTAGATAAATCAACAGTTTGTGATTCTCCATCCCAATCAAATGTATAATCGTTACCATAACCTAATACTCTAGATGCTACCATTACAGCATTTTTGTCTCCTATTAATAAATCATTATAATTTATTTTAGTAACTATTAAAGATTTAAATAATTTATCTAATACAATGCCTTTTCTAATATAAGATGCATTAGATAATATATCTTCTTCTTTCGCCGTCATATATTTGATTTCTATTTTTCCTTCTGCTAATGGACTATCTTTTGGGTAAAGTAAACCTTTTGATGGTAAGTCTATTACTTCCGTAGGTAATTTAAATTCAGCCATAATCTTAATTTAATTGTAACGTTTGTTTATTATACATATATAATATAAAAAAAAGCTTGACCAAAGCCAAGCAGTTTTTTAAAGAGGGTAAATAAAATTTTTCTTAGAAATTCAATACACAGTAATCTGGTTGAACTGTCATTGTTAATTCTTGGGCTGTATTTTCAGTATCCCAGTTATAATCTCCAAAAGAAGCTTCTGTTATAAATGCACCTTTAATAATCCATTCAGATACTATATCACCTACTGGACCTAATACATTAACAGTTAAGTCTTTTTTATAGAAATCACTATATCCATCTCTACCTGTTACAGATTCGTGATGTAATCTAACCCATTCCATTACTGCTTGAGCACCAGATGGAGTGATTGGATCAAATAATGTAAAGTCTATAGTATTCCATACTGTTTTACCTTTAACGTATCTTTGTACGTTAATGTGGTTTAAAGGAACTGAACCTTGACTTACTGAAACAGCCGATACACCTTTCATAATATATGAAGGGAATCCATCTACAAATAGAATAAATCTATTAGCTTGTTTTGGCTCAAAAGCTGTGAAAAATATTTCGTTAGGGTTTAATACTGCCATTTTATATCTTTATTTTATTATAAATATTCTATTTTAAAATTTTTACGCTGGGAATGTTGCTCCAGTTGGTAATACATTGAAATCTAATATAATAAATTCAGCTGTTTTAGTTGGTTGTAGGAATATTTGACCTACTAACTCATTTCTATCTATTACATCTGGTGTATTATTAGATTCGTCCATTACTACTTTGAAGGCATACAATCCTTGACGTTGTTGAACACTTTCTAAATATGGGTTAACTTGCGTTAAGAAATTTTGTCTTGTTGCAATTGTATTTTGTTCAAATACTAAATTATCTGCAATTTGAGATATATAATCTTTTAACGCTATTAATAATCTTCTTACATTAACTCTATCTAAAGCTGAAGCTGCTTTTTGTAATGTTTTCTGACCAAATACTACAACTCCTTGATTAGGGAATGTTGCTATTGGATTAACATTTGCTTCATATAAAGTATCTCTATTAGTAGATGTTAATTTTCTTTCAGCTCTAACAACTTGTCCTAATCCACCTCTTGTTATACCTGCTGGTGCAAACCAAGGATCGCTTGAAGCATCTGTAAATGCATACACTCCAGGAATAAACGTTGAAGGAGGAGCATAAACTAAGGATGTTGTATTAGAGTTTGGATCAAGTGTTTGTAACCAAGGCCAATATGAAGCTGCGTAACTTGAATCAATTCCTGATGCTTGAACTGTTACTTCACCTATTGATTGGTTGTATTTTACTAAATCCATTATAAATATTGCATCACCTCTAGCAATTGTATTATTAATTAAACTAGTACATTGTGTTGAATAATCTTGGTAATAAATTCCAGGAGCTGAAATTACATTATATTGATAATCATCTTGATTAGATAATAAAGCAATTGCATTATCATAATCAGCACCAACAAGACCTTGTGTATTTGTTGAATTAATATTTTGATAATAATTATTACCTCCGGCAAAATCACAAAGGTTTGTTCCTACTCCACCACCAAATGATCCTGAACAAGGAGCTGGTAATGAACCTGTAAATTCATCTTTAGCTGATCCGTCATTATTAAAATATTTTGGTGTTTGGTAATTAACTGTTTTTACTCTAACACGAGTTGATATATTAGGGAAAGATCCAGATTCTTGTAAAAATGTATCACTTCCTTCTGTTACTAATGTTGGTTTTACATCACCAATTACTCTAGAAATATAATTTGAAGCAAAAGGATCTAATGAAATATTATTATAAGTTTCTAATATTATCTTTTGATTATCAGTATCATTACCTTGTCTAATTGCAAGTGAAAATACACCTGATCCAGAATTAACTGCTGTTACTTCAAATCTTAAATTATCTGTACTACCTGATATTAGTGCTCCACCTCCGTTTTCTACTTGGTTACTTGCTTCAGCTTGTTGAATTGCACTATTCATTATTTCACCTTCAGAAATTGTTTCTAATACAAAAGGACTTAATCCAGAAGTTGGACCACTTGAACCTGTTGGGATACCATATGATGCAACAACACCTGTTTGTGAAGATGCATTTGAACTAGTTGCTTCAGTAAATGAACCTGATGTAACTCTTGTTACTAATAATGAGTTACCTCCATTTTGGAAATAATTGCTTGCAGCTATAGAAGTTAAGTAACTATATTCACTTGAACCACTTTCTGCAGATCCACCAAATATAGCTAAAAATGAACTATATGAACTAATTAAAGTTGGTATTTCTACTGGTCCTTTTACTGTTGGTCCTATAATAGCTGCCCCTCTAGCAACTGGTCGAGCTGTAACAAATGATTGATCGTTTTCTCTTGCTAATACTCCAGGAGATATTAATGTTTCTGCCATCTTACTTTATTATTTTTAATATTGTTTTATTATAAATATTAAAAACCTTTTCAAAAAACTATTTTATTTTAGCAAATGTTCCTTTTTCTAAATTGATGTTTCCATCTCCGTATTTTTCTTGAAGTTCTTTAGCTGTTTTTTTAGATTCTTCTTGCAATTTTGCTAAGCTTTCTAATATTACTCCTCTTTGTCCTTCTAGTATTGCTTTTTGAACATCTACTTGACCTAATTGTAAAACAATTTGATCATTTTTTACTTTAAATTCTTGAAGAGCATCTAACTCTTCTTTTGATAACTTGATTACTTCACTCATAATGTAATTTATTTATAAATATGGTTAAAAAATGTTAAATTAAATATTGTTTTATTTCTTTATATACTCTTTCTGGTGTTATTGATTTTTGACATATATGTTGTTTTTCTGTATTTTTATGTATTGGACACCAATCCCAATCTCCTGCATCAAATTGAAAATTTTTATTATTCCAACAACCGTTACATTCATTTGTATTTTGAATTTTTTTAATATTATTCATAAATTCATGATCAATTACAGAAAACCCATTTATCATTATTGTTTTTTTATCTAAAACCCAATTAACCCAAGATAAACCTGATCCTAAACCTATAAATAAATCTGCATGGTAAAGATAATTTAACAAATTATTAAAGGATAAATTTGTTTTATTAATTATATTTTTACCCGTAAATCCATTTAAACTTAAACTAACTACTTTATATCCTTCTGATGATAGAATATTAGCTAATTTTCTCCAATTTTTATGGGGCCATTCTTTTAACCCAGCTGTAGCTTGAGGACCTAAACAAATATATTTTTCTTTTATTGGTCTTTTTTTAGGTTTAAAATTAACACCATAATTAATTTCTTTATAATCTAAACCTAAAATATCAGATGCTGTTTTAATTAACGGAATTGTATTAGGTTGGGTTGGATGATATTGACCCTCATCCCACTTTTCATCTGTTTTAAACCAACCAATTAAATAATGGGCATGACAATCTTGAGATACTCCTGGTTTTATAAATTTTATATTTTTATATTTTTCCAATCCTTCAAACCATTCATTATGAAATGTACTTACTATTACTTCACAATCATGTTTTTTCTGAAATTCTACTACTTGGGGAGTCCATGCTAAAGTATCTCCCATAGATTTTGAATCTATACTTATTTTAACTTTTTTTCCTTTTAAATTTAATCTATATACTTCTTTATCATCAATTTTAATAATCCAAGGAATATAATATAATTTATTACATTTTGTCCACATGTTATTTTTAATAGTAGAACTAAACACTATTTCGTCAGTATCACCATTAATAAATTCAATTTTATATTCTTTTTCTTCACTTCCATTTATTTCTACTTTTGGACCTAAATCAAAAGAGATATCAATTGAATTAGGAGGAGATGGACAACATGATTTAGAATCAAAATTATTTACTAATTCTTTTAATTCTTTATAAGCTTTTTCAGCTGCATTTTCCCAGGTAAATTTTTCTGCTATTTGTTTAGATTCTTTTAATGCTCTTTTTTTATGTGTATCATAATTTTCATAAGCATCCCTCATTACTTTTTTTAAATCTTCATAATCAGGTTGGTAAAATTCCCCAGGTAGATCAGATTGAGAATACGTAGAATATTCTCCACCTAATGCTGGTATAGTTCCTTTTATTTTAACTGGTAGTCCCTTGCCTTTTGCGAATTCAAGTTGACCACTACAATTTGAATATATAGAAGGAGTACCACAAGCCATTGCTTCAATTAAAGGTAAATTCCATCCTTCAGATCTAGCACAAGATAAAAATACATGACCCTTTTGTAAATATTTTACATATTCATCTCTTGTTGGAAAATGTTTAATTTTAATTCTAGAATCTGTAAATCCATAATAGTGCAACCTTTTTTCGGTTGTTTCAAAATCATCATTAGCATAAGGGTTATCAATAGATACAACTAAATCAACTGGTTCATCTTTATCAAATTCATTTAAAAAAGATTCAATTAGTTCTAATGTTGATTTTCTATAATCCCATCTACCAAATACTACAAATTTAAATCTATCATCTTCATACTCTGGGAGAGTAGCAGTTGCGTCTGGTTTAAATATAGAGCTGTCTACTGCCTCAGGAATAACTTTTACTAAATCTTTATGTAAACCTTGTTTAATAGAACATTCTTTTTGCCATTCAGAGGCTACCCATATTTGATTATACGTTTTAAATAAATCAAGAGTTTCTTGAGGATATTTTGTTGTTTCCCATACTATATACCCAATTTTAGGTCGTGCCAAAGATTCATAATAATAATGGTGATTTATTTCACATAATACTAAATTTACATTTGGAGCAAAATTTGAAGGATATTTTTTATAAAAATCATGTGTAACAAATTTTCCTGGTATTATTTTTCCATTATCATCACAAGCATATAATGTTTGTTGGTGTAATAATTTTTTATCTGCTGCTTGTAAATATGGTTCGTCATTATGGGGTTCATCATTCATTCCTTTCCAAGTACTTGCTACTGTAAAATTTCTAATTTTTACATCAATAAGTTCAGAAAGTTTTCTTAAAAAATCTCTTGTATGATTGTTATAACCAGTTGTTCCTATAAAAGAACAGTGAGCGAAAAGTTTAGGCTCTATTTTTGCCATTTATCTAAATGCATTACCACCCACCCATAAGACTAAAGATTTTCTAGTTCCTCTAGTTACAGGAGATACTCTATGTAATAAATAAGAAGGGAAAATAGTAATAGCTCCTTTAGTTTTAGGTGCTTGAGTTTTAGTTTTTCCACCTAAATTAAATTCTAAAACACCACCATCATAATCTTCGGGATCAGATAAGTTAATTGTGCATGATAATTTTCTTAAAGATGCCCAATCAGAACCTAAATCCATATGCCAATTATAATGTCCCTTATCTTTAGCATGGTATTCAGTATATTGTATTTGTTCAAGAATATTATCTAAATCAAATCTAAAATGTTGGTCGTTATGCATTATTATTTCTTGGGCTATTCTTTCATATAAACCCTTAAATTCAACTGATTGGGGTACCCATTTAACTTTAGATGATCTAATTGAGGGATCATATGTACCTTCAATTCCATTTTCAGTTTTACCTAAAATTTTAGCTTGATGTGCAAATTCTAAATTTTTAATTTCTTTTACGTAACCTTTGATTTGATATTCATCTAAAAAATCAGGTCTCCAAGCAAATATATCTGCTGCGTTACCTCTAGGTTTGAATGTTAGTTGATAGTCTACTGCCATAGTTTTTTAGTTTATGTTATAATATAATTAACTTATTTTAAATTTCCAAATAATTTAAAATATTTTTTTAGGTAAAAAATAAATTTCACCTTGATGTAACCCCCAAAATAAAGTATCTTGTTTCCATTTAAATGATCTAAATTCTGTTCCTGGAATTTTAAGTACTTCTGGGTTTTCATTTTCTTTATACCCCCTATGAACATCAGATCTATTTATACCATTATAAAAAGTTAAAATACAACCTGGTTTAGTAATAGTAAAAGGGGGATCTATAAACATTTTTTCTGATCCCATTATATCATTAGGATCTAAAAATATTCCATCATATTTTTTTAATTTTTTTTCTAGATAAACATCTCTCCAGTCACCTTCAATAATAGTAACATTTGGTTTATCTGCTGCCCAATCTCTAGCCCTATCTGCAATTTGAAAGTGATTTTCAATTATAGTATGTGATTTAATACTTCCAGATTGAATGTAACCTGCTGATATACCCATACCAAAACCAACTTCTAATATATCACCACCATTTTCAGTACAAATTTTAGCATGTTCTGCCATGATTGGATGCTCACAATCATGCATAATAATACTATCAAGAAATCTACCTGAATGATTAGTGTTTTCGTGTGTTATATAATTTTCATGAAAATATAATAACCTATTTTTATAACTATTTTTTATTAACATTTAATTCACATATATTGATTGTTCATAATCAAAAAAAACTGTATCACCAGAACTAATAGAATAAGACATTGCATTACCAGGTGAAGATAAAGTATTTTTAACGGTATAACCAGGTGTTCCTCTAGATGAAAAAATAGTATAATTAAAAACTCCAATTGTAGCTGCAGAAGGACCTGGATTTAATGCTGGGCTAGGTGAACTAGGTGAATTTTTTGTTACTGAGTTTATTCCCCAATCTCCAAAAAAACCACCAAAACCGGATTGGGGTAAATCTGGGTTTGCTGGTGAAATACCAAACCCAATACTTGAAAAAGTAGTATATTTATTTGATGTTGGTATATTTGATGTTGTTGTAAATGGGGGAGTTGATCCAAAAGTAGTTAAATAAGAATAACTTAAAAAAGTTGGAGAACCACCAGATAATGTAAATTGATTATCAACAGAATCTCCAGTTACTGTTCCAGTTGAATCTGATGTTTCTACTCTTCTTTTCATTGTATAACCTGCTACTGCATCTTGATTATAACTCCACCACATTGAAGCAGAAAATAATGTACCAGCTGTTGCTCTTGCATTAATATTAGTATAACCTGGACTTGCAGTTGCTAATGCAGGGTAAGTACTACCTGCTGTATCTCCACCTCCTGTACTTCCTGCTTTAAATATATTATAAACTGGGACGTTATTTCCTTTTGTTCCAGTAGTATAAGGAACATATGATCCATCTAATCTTTCCATTGCAATGGATCCCCAAGATAATGTTGAGCCTGATGCTGGTACTGTCATAACTTTATTTTATTTGTTTTTTTAATTCATCCACTTCTTGTTTAAGCTCTTTAATAGCTTCAATAAGTAATGGAACTATTTTTTCATATTTAACTGCTTTGTATCCTGATTTTTTTCTTGTTTCAACAGTTTCAGGTAATACTTTTTCTATTTCCTGAGCTATTACCCCAATGTCATGACCTTCATTTGCATGGACAAATCTTTTTTCTTCTTCTGTTGTTGGTTTCCAATCAAATTCTACACCATTTATTTTTGATAGTTTAACTAATGGGTTTTTAATTGGTGTTATATTTTCTTTTAACCTTCTATCTGATGAATAATATGCTACTATATCATTAGTTGCTCTAATCATTCCATCTGTAGTAGTTGATGTAGTAGCACCAACAATTAAACCACCACCATCAATGTAAGTATAACTATCACCCCACCTTTGAACTATAGTACCATCAAAACCTCTAAGTTCGGTAGTAGTAGAATTATCATTAACATTCATTGTAACAATTCCTGTGTTAGTATCACCGGAAATTTCCCAAGGCAAACTAGCTAAATCTAATGTAGAAGTAGTACCAGATTCTACAAAAGTTAAACCGGATTCTCCATTAATAGTTGATGTTCCAGTAGCGGTTAAAACTCTATTATTAGCATTATTAGATATAGAAGTTGTACCACTTGTACCACTTGATCCTGAAGTTCCAGATGAACCAGATGAACCTGAAGTACCTGATGAACCTGAAGTTCCAGATGAACCAGATGAACCTGAAGTACCTGATGAACCTGAAGTACCTGATGAACCTGAAGTTCCAGATGAACCACTTGTTCCACTTGATCCTGAAGTACCATCTGTACCTGAGGTTCCGTTTGTACCTGATGTTCCATTTGTACCTGAGGTACCTGAAGTACCATCATCACCATCAACTCCTGAAGTACCATCTGTACCTGATGTTCCATTTGTACCAGAAGTTCCGTTTGTTCCAGAAGTACCATTAGTACCAGATGTTCCATCATCACCTGATGTTCCGTTTGTTCCAGAAGTACCTGAGGTTCCATCATCACCTGATGTTCCGTTTGTTCCAGAAGTACCATTAGTACCAGATGTTCCATTAGTTCCACTTGTTCCATTTGTACCTGAGGTACCTGATGAACCAGAAGTACCATCAACTCCTGAAGTACCATCTCCTCCTGATTGTGCAAAAATCCATGTACATTGATCAGAACCATCAAATGGTGGATTACCTGTTCCTGTTATAGGAGTTACTCCTAGGGTCCAATAAGTACCACTATCAGATGTAGTATCTAATTTAAAGATAGCAATCTCATCTGCGTCCGCTCTATTTTGTATATATAAAAATCCTTCTGAATTAGAATTTCCACCATCATCTAACGAATCAAGGAAGGATAGTGCAGAACCATTTCCTGCTGTTTCACTAACATAAATCTTAGAAACACTACCGAATGTAGCATTATCAAATCTAAATGTTGCTGAACCAGCTCCAGCAGAAGTACTAGTATCAAATCTCCATCTAAGTCCTGGTGAATCACCACTTGATCCTGAAGTTCCATCTGTACCTGAGGTTCCGTTTGTTCCAGAAGTACCTGAGGTTCCATTAGCTCCTGAAGTTCCTGATGAACCTGATGTTCCACTTGATCCAGAAGTTCCATTTGTACCACTTGTTCCATTTGTACCCGAGGTTCCATTAGTACCTGATGTTCCGTTAGTTCCTGATGTTCCTGAAGTTCCGTTAGCACCTGATGTACCTGATGAACCTGATGTTCCATTTGTTCCACTTGTACCATTAGTTCCTGAAGTTCCATCATCACCTGAAGT
>VTLG01014734.1_pt1 | contig 29038 bp, 42 predicted proteins | sample 4694571 | NCBI WGS metagenome assembly VTLG01 (sample SAMN12604809, study PRJNA352737) | marine metagenome | biome: ENVO:00000447; feature: ENVO:00000209|ENVO:00000569|ENVO:01000036; material: ENVO:00002151; isolation source: viral sequences binned using virsorter ...
CTGGGAATGGGGTTCACCTGATCTTACTGAAGCTACCAAAAAAGATACAAATCTACTCTTAAAACAATTGGGATTAGCTAAAGGCGGAAGAGCTGGCTATGCTACTGGAGATACAGTACAACAAGATATTATTATGTCTTTTAGTAATTATAAATCTAGAGGAGGCAGACAAGATTTTAATGATTGGTTTAGTGATATTTATTTACCTGAAGCAGCACGTCAAGCTGATCCTGCAGTGGTAGAAGGGCCAGAAGAAAGAATGGCATCACTTCCAACGACAACAGGTTATGAAGGCACTGAAGGAATGGGAGATTTTCCAATGCAAAGTGATAAACTTAGACCATGGGATATGCAAACAGGAACTCAATTCGCAGCTCAAGGCGGAAGAATAGGGTATGCTAATGGAACTGAATCGACTGCTGACGCTGGAAGATTAGGAGAAGATCCTGATTTTTCAAAACTAGTAGAAGATGCAGTTATAAGGGAAGAAAATAAATATTGGCAAAAAGGTAAAGAACCACCAATGTTTCTTGGAGATAAACTAAGAATGCAAATGTGGCATGATTACAAAACAGGAGCAATGGGACCAGCTTTTAAAGCTCAAGGCGGAAGAATCGGAGCTCAAGAAGGTGGGCTTATGGATCTAGGTGGTATGGAAAAAGATTATAGACAAGAAGGTGGCTTTGTGCCATTAGGAGGAGAGGAACGAGCAGATGACGTTCCAGCAAGATTAAGTAAAAACGAATTTGTATTTACAGCGGATGCTGTAAGAGCTGCTGGCGGTGGAGACATTGACGCTGGCGCAGAAGTTATGGAAAATGTTATGAATAATTTAGAACGAGGTGGACAAGTATCTGAAGAGTCTCAAGGACTTGAAGGCGCTCGAGATATGTTTGCTACAGCACAACGATTAGAAGGAGTAATGTAATGGCTGATATTTCAATAAAAGGTAGAAGTCCTCTTTTAAAAGGTGGACGTGTGGGTTTTAGTAGAGCAGGACCAGTAGGAAATTTGCCTTGGGTACGAGGAACATCTCGTCCCGGAGTTAGAAAAGCTCCAAGAGGAGCTGAACATAAAGAAGCTATTAAACAAGAACGAAAAATATACTTAAAAGAAGATAGAGAGATAATACCTGGCAAACTAACAGAAGTAAGTTATACTAAACCACGTTGGAAGAAGTGGAAGAAAGGTAAAGCAGAACAGTACAAAAGAAAAGAAGCTTTTAAGGAAAAAACTTCTGCGGCTCTAGAAGATAGACATCCAGGATTTAAAAAAACAGCTGCCAAAAACTTTCCCTCATTTTTAAAATCAGCAGCTACTAAAGCTAAAGGCGGAAAAGTATAATGGCACTACAACAACAAATGACACAGCCCTCACAACTAGTAGGGCAACTAGGTCAAGATTATGCAACACAGCTTACTGGCTTAACGTCTGTCCCACTAGATACTTCTCAGTTTGCACCAACAGTTGCGGCACAGGATCCATTACAAACACAGGCAGCATCTTTAGCTGGTCAAGGTGTTGGATCTTATGAACCTTATTTAAGTCAAGCAGGAGCTTACGGCACACAAGCTGGAGCAACTATGGGTGGTGTTTCACCATACATAACCGGTGCTGCAGGATTAACGGGTACTGGAGCAGGGACAGGAGCAGGATCAATTGCTTCTTATATGTCTCCTTACCAACAACAAGTTATTGATACATCATTAGCAGAATTTGACAGACAAGCAGCGATGAGACAACAAGGAATTTCAGATCAAGCAGTAGCTTTAGGTGGCTACGGAGGTGGTCGTGAAGGTGTTATGCAATCAGAATATCAATTAGGATCAGATAGAAATCGTGCGCTACTACAAGCTCAAATGCAACAACAAGCCTTTGGTCAAGGTGCAGATTTAAAACAACAAGATTATTCAAATTTACTGGGTCTAGGTGGAGCACAGGCAGGCTTAGCTCAAGGACAAATGGGACTAGGACAATATCAACAAGGACTAGCACAACTTGCTCCACAATTAGGAATGGGAGACATTGGAATGTTATCTGGAATGGGTGGAATGCAACAACAACAAACACAAAACGTTCTTAACGCTCAACAACAAGCAGCTCAGATGGCAGCAATGCAACCTTATCAACAACTTGGCACTTACGGTCAAGGCATTCAAGGTTTAGCAGGAATAATGGGTGGAACTACTTCAACAATTACGCCTGATCCAACGGCATTACAAACGGCATTAGGATGGACATCAGTAATGGGTGGACTAATGAATCCTAGTATAGGGGGAAGTACTTATATTAATACAGATAATCAAGGTGCACCACCAGATAATAGTGGTGGTACTATTGGAAATATTCTTAACCAACTACCAGGTTGGGGAAATGCTAATCCAACTCATCAATACCCTCCTTTCCGAGCGATGACACCATAACCATGAACAGAACTTTAAGAAGACCAATGTTTAGAATAGGCGGTGTCGCTGAAGGATTAACTTCAGGGCTGGCGCCAAGGCAGGGATATCAAGGAACAAATAATGCATATGATCAAAGAGTATTACAAGCTCCTAGAAGAGATACTGGCGTACGTGACTTTTTAATTAACTTTGGTTTAGATCTTGCATCAAGATCACCATCGGGTGGTATTTTTTCAACAGCTGCAGCAGCAGCTAAAGATCCTTTTGCCAAATTTCAGGCTCAAAAAGCAGCTGGAGAGGAAAGGGAGTATAAAAGAGCTTGGGAACAACAGGGAAGAGAAGAAGAACAAGAACGATTTGAAGAGGAAATGGGTCTTAGAACGAGAGGACTGGATATTGGAGAAAAACAATTTACAGAGACAATGGGGTTTGAAGAAAAAAAATTTGAAGAGGAAATGGATTTTAGAGGGAAAGAATTAAGTCTTACAAGAGACTTTAATGAATGGCAAGCAGAGATTAAAGATAGAGAACTAACACTTACAGAAACTTTAGCTGGTGAGGAAATAGAGTTTAGAGAGAAAGAACTGGACTTTAAAGAGGAAAAACTGACTTATGAAGAAAAAAGAGACAAAGCAGATCGTGCACTTCAAAAATATTTAGGAGAGCTAGAGGCTAAGGGTGAAAAAGCATTTCTTGAAGAAAAAATTGATGAGTATTGGGACGCAAAAATATCAGCGGAAACTGATCCAGACAAAATTAAAGAATTAAAAGCATTAAAAGCAGAAGAAAAACGTAAAGTAATTATAAGCGGTTTTGATGTTTCTGATAAATACGCAATTCTAAGAAATTCTCGAGCATTTGAAGAAGCTTCTGATCTTGCTAGAATGGAAATTGCAGCTACAATAAATCCAGACACAACACTACCTTGGCATAGGAATGATCCAGGTTATGCGGCAAAAGTTATAGAATTAACTAACAAATTTTTAAAACAATTTGCTGACTTTCTTGAGGAAGAAAAGAAAGACAAGAAAGCAACAGGTGGTAGAGTTGGTTATCAAAACGCAGGAGCCGTGATGCCTGGACAACCGATGCAAGCTTCAATGCCTATGAATCAAGCAGCAGGGCCCACGGACCAGGAAACAAATCAAATTAATATTTCTTATGAACAGTTAAGAGAAAGATTACCCCAGGAAATTAGTGATAGGATAGTTTTATTACTTTCTCAAAGTTATGAAGCGTTCGCTGACTTTGCAGAAATTCAAACTCAAGCGGATGTTAATGAATTCAATACAAAATATAACGTTCAACTATTATTGCCTAAACAAGCGGAGGCGTAATGGGCGAAAGACCATACTCGTATTACGATTCGCTGCCATCAAAGTTTGATAATGAAGATGTTAAAGATCAAATTAGATTTCAAGTAAGTCGAAACAACGTTAAAGAACCTAGACATATATCAAAGAAAAAAGTTTTCAATCCGATGTCCATATTGCTTTCGGACCCTATTTTAGGGGTTCACGCATGGATAAGAAAAGCAAAATATAATAAAAAAATTAAAGAGGGTAAATTAGATGAAGTCACAGAATTTGAAAAACTAGAGTTTGAAAGTAAAGTAGATCCTAAACTAGGGTTTTTTAAAAAATTAAATCCTAGAAATTTAATAAGAAGAGATACAAAGAAAGAAGTTGATATTTTATCTGACATTCAAACGGGTGCAGTTATCGGTCCTCCACTAGCTGTTAAATCATTAGCAGAGTTATTAACTATCGGTGTCGATATGAAAATGGATACTGATTTTACAAAAAAATTAGATGGTTTAACTAGAAAGTTTTTAGATTACTCAGGTGAACCAGAAACATTAGTTGGTGAGATTACTCAAATAGGTACACAGTTTATGGTGCCGATGAAAATAATAGATAAAGTAATAGGAAACGTACCAAAAGCTATCAAGTGGTTCAAAGGCAGAACCCTTTTCATGAATAATGCTAAACTTGCAAACAGGCATAGATTTATTCAATCAGGTGCAAATCTTGCTCAAAGAATGGGAACTAGTGCCTTATCATTGGGAGCTACAGACTTTTTAATATCAGGCGGTGAAAGAAAATTAGATCCTATCTTTTTTGAACGAACTAAAGAAGAAGGAAAAACAGGAAAAGAATTAGCAGCAGCTAGACTTGCAAACAAAATTAAATATGGAAAAGAAGGAGCTATGATAGGAGCTGGTTTTCCATTAATAGGACCAATATTTGGTGGAGCAGTTAGAACTTTAGGTTATGGTGTCGGTGTAACTTATGACGTACTAGGTAGAGTTATTAATCCTTTAATAACACCAGTGTTAAAAGGTTTAGCAGCGGATCCATTAATACTTCCATCTATCGTTAAAGGCTTTAGAGCCAATGCGGATGTAGTCTTTAATCAATTTGGAACACGACTTGCTTTAACAGGTCTAGGTAGAATGAAACAATGGACTCAACAACTTCCTCCCTATAAAGAGTGGCAAAGATTCACTGTTGATAACGTTGATCCAGTAAAATCAGGTTTAAAAAGAATAGATGATGGTATCTCTTGGATTAGGTCTGCTGGTAAAAATATGGCAGAAGCAGCATTTATTAAAGGTTCTGCAAGCAGAGAAATTAGAGCTTCAGGAAAAAAAATTCAAGATTTATTAAAAAGTATTGAACTAAAATCATATGATTTAGCTAAACAATCTGAGGGCCTATATAATACCAATAAAACTTCTCCTTCTTTACTGAATAAAATTGCCGATGACATCGTAGAAGTATTAGATGGTAAAAGAAAATTAAGTAATCTTCCTGGAGTAATGCAAAATACCGTCAAACTTTTAAAAGAAGAAACTATTAAAATAAATAAAATATATAATAAATATGTACCAAAGGATGAAAGTTTTGCTCATGCATTAAATGGTGGAACAAAAAGTTATATTAAAAAATCTTTTGCATTTTTAAATAACCCTGGAAGGGCTATGCCAAGTGATGATCCTATTTTTATTAACGCTGCCAGATTTGCAGAAAACCTTATTAAAAATGATAAAAATTTAATCGAAGAAGCAGTGATAGCTGCCGGTAAAGGTGTCCCTAGATCACAAGCTATTAAAGACTATTCTAATGTAATGATAAGACAAATTTTAAACATGGGTAAGGTAGATAATAAAAACCCATTTGAAATACTTAGAAAGGTTGGAGAAAGATTAAACCTAGAAGGTTTTTTAAAAGAAGGTGAAGAACTACCATCAGTTATTAATAAAGTATTGGGTCGAGGAGAAGTTAAAGGTATGGAAGGTCTTAAAAATAATATCTTGTTTACTACAACAAGCATGATGGGTGCTGTTGCTAATAAACAAATGTATGACTCACTTGCAAGAGTAATGTTACAACAAAAACGAGTATTTAGAACTGCAGCTGAAGCTAAAGGTGCCACAGGCTCAATGGAAGTAGTTCAAATAGGAAGAATTGAGGGGTTGTCTGGTTTAAGAACTGAACTAAGTAAATTATATACAGATGCTGAAACAGCTAAAGTATTAACAACTAATCGAGGACCACTAGATATCTTAGCAGAAATTCCATTGTATTCTACTTTCCTTCAATTTAAAGCGGGAGTTCAATGGGGTAAAACAGTAGGCTCACCTGCTACTGGATCAAGAAACTTTGTAACAGCAGCAGACTTTGCACTACTAAGAGGATTGATTGGTGGCCGAGCTTCAGTAACTAATGCAGTTAAAATGCAGGTAGATGATATCTATAACTCTGGAAGATTAGCTGGGTCAGCTGAAGAAAAATTATTAGCTAACATAGACGAAGGAATTAGATTCGGTGCGCTAGATGAAAACATAGTAGTAACTGAATTAAGACAATTGCTCGCTGCTACTCAAAAAGGAAAAACAATTAACTCGTTCGATGGTATGATTAAAGCGGCCGGTGATGCACGGATCGTGGAATTGATGGGTAAATTATATGCAGGCGGTGACCATGTATGGAAATGGTATGGTTATAATTGGTATAAATCTTTTTTAAAAGACTATGCAAAAAATGATATGAAAAGAATGCAAACCTGGTTTAGTAAAATAGCTGGTAGAGAATTAGATATGTTAAATACCGATGGTAGTAAAAAAACTTTGGACCAAGCTATCAAAGAAGCATCAGCTTATTACGTTAGAAATACTATGCCTACCTATAGTAAAGTACCAGCAGCTATTAAAGGTGTAAGAAACTTACCACTTGGAAACTTCGTAGCCTTTCCAGCAGAAACTTTAAGAACTTCATTTAATGTCATGAATATATCTACTAAAGAAATTTTATCAGGAGATCCAATCCTAAGAGAGATGGGCTATAGAGGATTGATTGGACTGTTTACTACACAAGGTGCTAAAGGTTTAGCTATTATGAAATTGTACGGAGCTATAACAGGTTTAACTCAAGATATTATGAAAGAGTATCAACAAAACTTGGCTCCAGGATATCAAAGAAACTCTCAGCTATTAGCTATAACTAAAGCTGTAAAAGGTAAATTTAAAATGGTTGATCTTTCTACTGTGCTTCCATACGATTATGTAAGAAGACCATGGGAAGCGTTAAACAATCTTCTTATCCAAAAAAGATTAAACAATGAAGATGTAGGTGATGTTATGTGGAAATTCTTTACAGATGAAGGAGGACCTATAAGAGAATTCTTTGATCCTTATATTACTACACCAATTGGTTTGGAAGCTATTCAAGATTCAATTAGAGGATACACTAAAACTGGAAAGAAAATTTTCAGTGAATTAGATGACGATGGAACTAAAAATTCTAAACGATGGGATCATTTAATTAATTCATTGGAACCAGGAGCTGTAACAACTCTAAGACAGTTAGTTTCTGCATACACAGGCGTACCTTACAAAGGAAGAGTATATGATGAACAAGATGTATTAATGGGTTTAGCCACTGGAATTAAACCATACGATGTAGATGTAAATAAAACTGTGGACTTTTTAATTAGTGACTATACTAAAATTAGATCGAAAGCTTTTGATGCAAGTGTTATGTATAAAACAGAAACAAACAATGGAAACGATGAAATTACAGATGACTTTATTAGAATACAAAGAAATATTTGGAGAGAACAAAGAAGAATTTATCGAGCTTTTAAAACAGCTCAAAAATTTGGTGTAGATCATTACACTATTAAAAAAGAACTAAGAGCAAGAGGTATATCATTAAGAGATGTTAGGGGAATTTTAAATGGTACCATGGATCCTATTCCTTTTAGTGATGTGAGATTTAAAAATAAACTTAAAGAGCTACAAGAAATGAACAACGATTTTAATAAAGATAAAAAAACAAAAAGAAGACTTAATACATATTCTTTTTATCCTAAATATGAATTAAAAAGAATTTTAAGAAACTTAAAATATCAAAGATTAGATGAAGACTTTTTCTACGATAAAATTCAAGCACCAACAATACCAGTTAATAATCAAACAAGTATGGTACCTAACAAAATACCTATGGCGAGAAGTACTAATATCCAAACACCACCATTACCGGGTACACCAATGCCTGATCAAAAATTGGTAGCAAGTGCACCACAAATTAATCAACAAACAGGGTTGACACGAACAGAGTCTGCCCTATTATCACCCAGCGAACAAGTTATCGCAAGGAGAACCTAATGGCTAAACAAAACGCTTTACAAAGAGTTGAATCGCATGAAAAGCTTTGTCGGATCATGCAAAAATTAACACATAAAAAAATTCACTCAATCGAAGAGCGAGTAAAAAGACTTGAGAAAATATTATTAACATGTACAGGAGCATTGATTGCTGGCATGGCTTTTTTAATTTATACTTTAATCAATCATCTAGCTTCCTAAAACTATGCAACTATCAAAACACTTTACTCTTGAAGAGATGACACGTTCAATGGTGGCTGCCCGTAAGGGCATCGACAATACACCAGGTGCAGGTGAAATAAAAAATTTAGAAAACGTATGCTATGAAATACTAGAACCCGTACGTGCACACTTTGATAAACCTATCATGATATCCTCGGGCTACCGCAGCGAAGCGCTGTGTGAAGCGATCGGCAGCAAAAAAACATCGCAACATGCAAAGGGCCAGGCTTGTGATTTTGAGATTAATGGTATACCAAATATTAAAGTCGCTTACTGGCTGACTAATAACGTAGATTTTGATCAATGTATTCTCGAGTTCTACAAACCAAATGACGGACAAGCAGGGTGGATCCACGTGTCCTATAATGAAAAAGGATCTAATAGAAAACAAATTCTGACCTTTGATGGCAAACGGTACGAAAACGGACTTCCAGAGATGAAATGGGAAAGTGGAAAAGTAGTAGAATAGAAAATTCCAGCGCGCTACGCGTATAGTCCTACTAAATCCATGATTTAAGATCTTCTCCTAATACTTGAGAAGCAATATTAATCTTCTTACGTAGAGCTTTTACAATTTTTTCGTCAACCGTATCTTCCGCTATAATATCCACATAAGTGACATTCTTTTTTTGACCGATTCGGTGAGCACGGTCCTCGGACTGTAATCTCTTCTCTAGGTCATATCCGTTAGAATAGTATATAACGGTGTTTGCAGCCGTCAGAGTGATGCCATAGCCGCCCGTAGACGGCGTTCCAACAAGAAACCGGCACCTAGGGTCATCCTGAAATTTCTTGATATTAGGCTGTCTTTCGTCTTGTGGCGTTAACCCATAATAGTCGACCACGGACCCCGGACCATGTTTCTCAACTATAACTCTAATAATTTCTCTTATATCATATTGATAATGAGCCCAAATAATGGCTTTACCTTCTAACTCATCAAGCACATTAATTAATTCATTTAATCTATTACTGGCAATAGGTTGAGTAGAACCATCATCAGCTGTAAAGTGGCCACATGTAATTTGATGTAATCTCATCAACTGAGTAAGAACAGTCATAGTACTTGCAACTTTGCCATTTAAATGTGCAAGTGCTGTTTCTTTCATTTGAGTATAAATTTTTCTTTGATCAGGTGTTAAAGTAATATGTCTTTTAGTCCAGTTTTTAGGAGGTAAATCCAAGCAATCTTCTTTTAATACTCTGTATGAAAAATTCTTTAATGTTTCTGATAATTCACCTAGATTTTTAAATTTATCAACAACCTGTATAGATCGTCCACTAACATGTATAGTTTTCATTTCAGCATATCTATTTCTAAAAGAATAAAATGAACCAAAATCTAAAAGGTATGGATCTAAAAAACCACATTGACTATATAAATCCAATGGATTTTTAGTAACAGGAGATCCTGTCATTATTCTTCTATATTTAGAAGTACTGGCTAATTTAAGTATATTTTTAGTTCTTTTAGCACTAGGATTTTTAATAGTAGTAGATTCATCAATAACCATTAAAGTATCATGAGAATTTAAAAATTTAAAAGCAAATTCCTTACCTTTATCTGTACTAAAAGATTCAACATTCATAATTAAAATATGAAATGTTTCTTCTGTTTCAAATAAAGAGTCTAGTTTCTCTTGTTGTGTTTTTGTAATATTTGCTTGCCACAATATTGTCGTATTTTCAATATGATCTGGAAGATGTGTAGGGAGTTCTTGATTATACCATGTGCCTACAACACCTTTAGGTGCAACAATTAAAAGGCCATCTATTTTGCCTTTATCATAAAGCATAGCAGCATTATCAATTAATACTTTAGTTTTACCTGTACCCATTTCCATAAAATAGGCATAAGTTTCTTTATTCCACGATTTTTCTAACGCAGTCATTTGATGTGCGTAAGGTTTTGTCTTAAATTTATAGTTCATAATTTTTCTTCTTTCTAGTTGACAAGATAACAATTAATCATTATATTGTCAAGCATGAAAGAAAAAATAGTTTACGTCATACAAGAAATTCCAGGTACCCAAGCGGGCAACCCTAAAATAAACATTATGGGTGCGTCTAAATACGGAGAATTTAAATTTCTATTACCAGAATTTTCTCAAATAATTTTTTCTCCAGGTCCTTTAATTTTTAAATTAAGAAAATCTTTAAAGGATTTTACAAGAGAAGATTATTTATTATTGACAGGGGATCCTGCAATCATAGGTGTAGCATGTTCTATAGTTTCTGACATGACGACTGGTAGATACAATCTACTAAAATGGGATAAGCAAGAAAGACAATATTATCCTATTGAAATTAACTTATACGAGAAAGGAAAAATAGATGATTGATTTTGAAACAGACAAAGCAAATGTTTTGCAAAAAACTGATCACATTCGATCCTTGGCAGATCAAGTAGAAAGATTAGAAGGTTTACAAAAAAGACTTGAACTACAAGAGGACAATATAAAGAATACAAAAAAAGAATTAGAACATATATCTGGAGAAGTAATTCCAACTATGATGAGTGAGATGGGTTTATCCCATTTAAAACTTATGGATGGATCTTCAGTAGATGTTAAACCAAATTATAGCGCCAACATCACTATAGCAAATAGAGAAGCGGCGTTTAACTGGCTTCGTAATAATGGACTAGGAGATATAATCAAAAACGAGATACTCGTGTCTTTTGGTCGCAACGAAGATAACAAGGCAGCTGATTATGCTGCTCTTGCACAGGAGCGTGGGTTTCAACCAACACAAAAGTTGAAGGTTGAGCCCATGACTCTTAAAGCGCTAGTTCGGGAGCGTATTGAGGCGGGTAAGGAACTGCCTACCGAGCTTTTCAACGTATTCGTTGGAAATAAAACAACAATAAAAAGGAAACAATAAACATGAACCAAGTACAAGTAAAAGAAGAAGCAGGTGCTTTAGCTACGAATTTATTCGAAGCTGATGCAAATGCGGGCTCTCAGAATATGACGCAAGAAGATCTTGCATTACCATTTCTGAAAGTTTTGGGACAGTTATCTCCAGAAGTTAATAAACAGAATGCTAAGTTTATTAATGGCGCAGAACCTGGAATGATTGTAAACAGCGTGACCAAAGAACTTTATGATGGGGCAAAAGGTATAAATGTTATACCAGTCCATTATGAAAGACAGTATGTCGAATGGCAGGACAGAGGTCAAACTGGAAATGCTCCTGTAGCAATCCATAGTGCAGACAGTGATATCGTGAGTACAACTACTCGTGATAAATCTTGGAAGGATAGATTACCTAATGGTAATTATCTGGAAAACACTGCTAACCACTTTGTGATTCTTATGGGCAAAAGTCCATCAACAGCATTGATATCTATGAAGGCTACTCAATTAAAGATTAGTCGTAAATGGAATTCAATCATGATGGGTCTTAAGCTTCAAGGTAAGAATGGCTTATTCACACCGCCAACATATAGCCACATTTATAATCTAAAGACTGTTCAGATGTCAAATGACAAAGGAACATGGTTTGGATGGGATGTATCTAAAGTTGGTCCGGTTACAGATAAAAGTGTTTACGCGATTGCTAAAAGCTTTGCTGAAAAAAACAGCAAGGGTTTAGTGAAAGTTAAACACGGATCTGACGAATCAAAGACCGATTCACCATATTAATCATCTAGCGTAAGCTAGGTTCCTAGGATTGGGCGTGAAAGCGAGAGTGGAAACGCCCAAGACAAGATTATGAATGTAAAAAAATTTAAAGAAGTATTTAAAGGTTTAGATGAAAGGTTTGGCTATCATTTAGCTGATTATGAGAATGGTAGTAGTAAAAAATCTGGATCATCTTTTACCTCCAGTTATCCTCATACAGAAGAGATGTGGAAAGCGCATCTCGAAGGAAAAAAATTTCAAGTAAAAACTAACAAAGGATCTATTTATGCTGATAGCCTAGGTCTTTGTCCAATTAATAAAGAAAGTAAATGTAATTGGGGCGCTATAGATTTAGACAACTATAAACCAGATGTAAAAGAATTATTTAAAAAATTAAATAGCTTGAATGTGAAGCTAATTCCTTTTAGATCAAAAAGTGGAGGAATTCATCTCTATTTATTTATGACTATTTCTGTCCCAGCATTACTTATGAGAGAAAAACTTCATAATATTAAAAACATATTTGCAGTAGAAAAGCCTGATAAAATATTTCCGGTTCAGAAATATCTGAACCTGGAGAAGGGTTCAGCTGGTAGTTGGATAAATCTTCCTTATCACAATGCCGCAAAAACAGAAAGATATATGATTAAGGAAGACGGAAGCCCAGCAACACTAGACGAATTTTTTGAATATTACGAAAAAAATAAATCCACACCACAAGAATTAAAAAAGTTAAAATCCAATATTGATGAAGGAGAAGTAGGAGATTGGTTTAAAGATGGCCCTCCTTGTATGCAAGCATTAGCAAAATTTGGTATAGAAAAATCCAAACGTAATGAAACTCTTGTAGATATGACACGTTATATCAAATTAAGATATCCAGACGATTGGGAAGATAGGGTAGGTAAATATAACGAACAATTTTTTGAACCTATTGGAAAAGGGATGGGTTACAATGAAGTGAAAGGAATAATTAATTCTAGAAATAAAAAAGACTATCAATACAGATGTAGTTCTGATTGGTTAAAACCGCATTGTAACAGAGAATTATGTGTCCAAAGAAAATTTGGAATTGGAGGGGATGCGGCTGGAGAATTAGTTCTCGGTCCTTTATCTTATATTAAATCCACACCTACAAGATGGTATCTTGGTTTCAATGGTGAAGAAGTAGGACTTGACTCAAAAGAATTAGTTAATCAAACTCTTGCAAGAGAAGCAGCCACTGAACAAACCAAGAAAACTCCGAAAAAAACAAAAAATTGGGACGAACAAATTAGATCCTTACAACAGAAAGCAACTCCAATTGATGCTCCAGAAGAAAGTCAACCAAAAGTAAGATTAAAAAATTCTTTAGAAACTTATTGCTTTAATTTACGCCAAACCAAAAATAAAAAACAGATATTATTTGGAAGACCTTTTCACGAAGAAGATAAAGTTAAGTTTATGTTTGATCCATTTTTTAAATTTCTAAAAACGAACAATTGGGAAACAAGTGAAAATGATACACACACCATGCTTAAGAAAACAAGAGGTTTAACTAGAGAAAAATTACACATAGATAAAGACATAAAAAAATGGGTGTATGTTTTAGACTCTAATGAATTTAAGAAAGAAGAAGTTGAACATGAGGATATAGATTTTGGACAAGAAAGCGAAGCTCCATATTAATGGATAGATTTTATCAACAAAGATTTAAGATATTAGGTGGACCAGGCTGTGGTAAAACAACTAAGATTTTAAATCTTTTAAAGGTTTATTTTAATAAAGGTTTACAGCCCAAGGACGTTTTAATGATAGGCTTTGCAAATGCCACAGTTACAAATTTACGTTTGCGAGCGCAAAAAGAACTAAATTTTTCTGAAAAGCAAGCTGAAAGTATAAAGACAATTCACAAATATTGCAAGGACAGTATTGATCATTATGATGTTTTTTCCCAAGGAGTAAAAAAAGAATTTAAAGATAAAATAAGAACCGATCCAGATAATTGGGTTATGTTAGATGACGCTGTTTTTGATAGAACAGACGAAGCAGATGCAGTCGGATGGTCCGAAGCCGAGGATAAAAAACTTGGTTTAATATTTAATTTAATTGGAAATGCAAGACATGACGCGTTAGCAAGATCTAAGTATTATAATAAGAAGAATAAAACCAAAGAATCAGATATAGAAGAAATATTAGACTTTAGTGATAAGCACACTAATTTTCAATACTCCAAGCTAACAAGATCAGAAATAAGCTATTGTTACCAACAACTAATTAATTTTAAAACCCAAAATAATGTAATTGATTTTGAAGACATGTTGGAAAAAGCTTTAGCCCCTAATATTATATTTGATGATTACAAAGTAGTGATGGTTGATGAAGTACAGGATTTATCTTGGTTAGAGTGGAGAGTAATTGCAAAAATTGGTAGAACAACAGAAGAAATGTATTTAGTCGGAGATGATGACCAAGCTATATATGGTTGGAAAGGTTCTGATGTAAGAATATTTCAAAAATGGCCTTGTCCAAAAGAACATATAGAAATATTGCCTACTACTCACCGTTTACCTCAGAAAGTATATAGACTGGCTGAACACATTAGTAATCAAATCACCCATCGATTAGGAAATGAATACACCTGTAAAAAATCTTATGAAGGAAAAGTAGACTTCCTTCAGGATACAGGGGAATTTGACCCTATAATAGATATAGATTCTAATTTAATAATGTGCGCTAGAACATGGATTAATTGTCATGGATATATTAGATATTTAAAAGACAGAGGCATCATCTGGAAAGAAAAATCTCGGAGAGCGGAGGATAGAAATGCTTTAATATCGAGTTTTCCCAAAAGACCTAGAGCAATTATTGATAACTGGAACACATTAAAAAAAGGTCAAGCCATTACGACAGAAGGAGATTTAACTTCAGGTCAACGTATCATGCGTCTTATTGAAGATTTAAAACCAGGTTTAGTTCAGCACGGAAAAAAAGGAGCGCTTACCGAATTAGATACATGTCCAGAAGAATTTAAAGATAAAACCAATAGTTATTCTTTTTCTGATTTAAAAGAAAAATATTATGTATTAGCTGATATTAATAAACCATGGCATGAAGTATTTTATTTTTCCACAAGCCGAAAATCTTCAGGAAAAAAACCAAATGGTTTATTTAGAGATGATAGTGACTTTAATAATTATTTAAAAATATGTTGGGACAATGATCCCACTTTAAGTAAAGCCGATATAATTGTATCCACTATTCATGGAATAAAAGGAATGGAAAGAAAAAAAGTTATCTTATCAAGTGATTGGGGATCCGGTAGTTTAAGAAGTTATAATAGTGGAATAATAAGACTAGAAGATGAGGAAGTTAGAGTTTGTTATGTTGGTGTATCCAGAGCAGAAGAAGAGTTATATATTTTTAATTCCACTTATAAAAATACTTTTCCTTTACTAAGTCAAGAAGCATTAAGAGGTGTATTATGAGTGAAGAAGAATTTTATAGATTTATAATGAGAATGGAAAGAGAAATTAATGGAGAGGAAGAAGAAATAGAATATGTTCAAGAAGAAAATGAGTAACGTATATAAAAAACAAATAGGTGGCGATCATTATCAGTCTATGAAAATCCAACCTTCAGAATTTATTAATAAAAATAATTTGCCTTTCGCAGAAGGGAATGCTATAAAATATTTGTGCAGACACAAGCAGAAAGGACAAAAACAAGATTTGGAAAAAGCAATTCATTACTGCCAGATGGCGATCGATAGAGATTATCCAGGAAAAAAAGATTTCTTAGAAGAAGCTGAGAAAGAAAAAAAAGAATTAGCAGAATGCTATAAAGAAGCAAAAAGACAAACAGAAGAACGTAAACCAAAAGATAAACCAAACTCATGGGGAATAATTAAATGATACAACGACCACTATTTAAAGCGCAGACAGAATGGGTACAACCGGAGGAGTTTCCAGACCTATCAAAGTATGATGAAATCTCAATCGATTTAGAAACCAAAGACCCTGATTTAAAAACAAAAGGATCGGCATCAACCAGAGGTATTGGAGATGTAGTAGGCATAGCTATAGCTGTTTCTAATTGGTGTGGTTATTACCCTATAGCTCATGAAAACGGGCCTAATATGGACCGTAAACAAGTTTTAAAGTGGTTTGAAGACGTATTAAAGACTCCTGCTTCAAAAATATTTCACAACGCTATATACGATATGTGTTGGATCCGTAGATTAGGGCTCACGGTCCACGGAACTATCATTGATACTATGGTGATGGCTACATTGGTTAATGAAAATAGATTTAGGTATGATTTAAGTTCAGTAGCTAATGAGTACATTGGTATAGGTAAAAATGAATTAGTTTTAAATCAGACTGCGAAAGAATGGGGTGTAGATCCTAAAGCAGAGATGTACAAGTTACCTGCTATGTATGTAGGTGAATACGCGGAACGTGACGCTGAAATAACATTAGCTTTATGGCAAGAACTTAAAAAAGAAATTCTTCTCCAAGATTTAGGTAACGTGAGAGATTTAGAAATAAAAGTTTTTCCATGTCTTTTAGACATGAAATGGAAGGGTGTTAAAGTTAGTGAAGACCAAGTAGCCATCTTAGAAAAAAAATTAACATTTACTTATAACGAATGTATAAACAGAGTTAAAAAAGAAGTTGGTTTTTATCCTGAAATATGGGCAGCAAAAAGCATCGGCGCTGTATGTGATGAGTTAGGTATAAAAGATTATATTAGAACTAAAAAAACAAACGCTCCTTCTTTTACTAAAAATTATTTATCGGAGCATAAGCACCCTATCCTTAGAAGCATAGCTACTGCTAGACAAATGGATAAATTAAAAAATACCTTTTTAAATTCTATTAAAAACTATGTAGTGAATGGAAGAATACATTCTGATATACATCAATTAAAAAGTGAACAAGGAGGAACCATAACGGGAAGATTAAGTTATTCTCATCCGAATTTACAACAACTTCCATCTCTTTACTTAGATATAGGTATGGGTATTAGATCTATTTTTGAACCTGAAGATGGACATACATGGGGGTGCTTTGATTACTCCCAACAAGAGCCTAGATTAGTTATGCACTTTGCTTTAAAAACTCCAGGGATAACTGGGGCTGCCTCTATTGTAAAAGAATACAAAGAAGGTAAGGCAGATTTTCATCAAATTGTAGCCGACATTGCTAACATAGATAGAAAAAAGGCTAAGACAATTAATCTTGGCTTGTTCTATGGAATGGGTCGAGCAAAACTTCAAACTCAATTAGGTATAAATGACGAAGATGAAGCTAAAGAGTTGTTAGCAGACTATCATTACAAAGTTCCTTTTATTAAACAATTAATAAAAAATGTAATGGACAGAGCTCAAGAGCGTGGTCGTATTAGAACTTTATTAGGAAGACTATGTAGATTTGATATGTGGGAACCAAAACAATTTGGAGTGCATAAACCGTTAACTTATGAAGTAGCCTGTTCAGAAATTGGTCTAGGTGGAATTAAAAGAGCTTTCACTTACAAAGCTTTAAATAAATTAATACAAGGAAGTGCGGCAGACATGACAAAAAAAGCCATGGTAGATTTACACTCAGAAGGTATTATTCCTATGGTCCAATTACATGATGAACTAGACATTTCAATTAAAGATGAGGCTCAAAGTAAGAAAATAATTGATATTATGGAAAATGCTGTTCCTTTAGAAATTCCTAATAAAGTAGACTATGAATCTGGAAAAAATTGGGGTAGTATTGACATTAATATAAATGATGAAGACAGTGTTGATAAAAGCTTCATTTAACAAGGAGAAAACTATGGAAACAATAAATAAACTAGTAGCAAAAGTTATGTCTAATAGAAAAATACAAATTGGATTAGCTATTGTTGCAATATATATAATATACAGTCTAGTTAAATAGTCATGCCTTATGGCCTATTTAAATGCAAACATTCCTGTGATGTACTCACAGATCAGGAGAGAATATCTCTACGATCTTAAAGAACATCATGGAGAAGTTGAAGACTGCATTGTGTTTGGCCTGGCGTCGATTACAGGACGTCCTATACTCTTTCATGCTATTATGGAAAACGGTGCAGTATTCTATCGTTTACCTATTAGTGCCTTCATTCAAAGAGGCTATGACGCAAAAGAAGTACCTGGGCGCAGACTTGATGAGCTGGAGCTTTGGAATTGCTTCAGTTATTATCCTGCTGTTACTTCTTACGATATCTTAGATAGTCAATCAGGAAAATATTTCGGAAAAGACAAAAAAATTCATCCGGGTGCGTATCTTTTTACAGTTGACTGGGCGCACCCAGAGAGTAATATAGTAGATACTGATCATTCAGAGATTCCGCATGAACATAAATGCGCACACATTCTCGCACTAGAGGATGGAAATTATGCAGCACAACCTAACAATCGTATCCTTTGGGATATCCCTTCGTTCACAGTAAAAAACGAAGTACCAGATTGGAAGGTTCAAACTTCTGAATGGAATGTCGAGGACACAGGTAAATGGAAAACAGAAGATACCGATAGGTTCTTCTATGGAATTGAGGAGAAGAAAAATGATAAAGTGGATTAAATCTTTAATAGAAAAAATATTTGGTAAATTTTGTAAGTGTGAAGAACCAGTTATATTAGAGGACGAAGAAAAATATTTAGCAGAGGAAAAAGCCCTGGCTGATCATGCGGAATCTTTTAAGGAGATAATTGAGCCTGAAAAAATTCAATGTAACACACATTCAAGATTTAAAAAGTCTTGTCCTATTTGTGTTGAGGCGGCTAAATGACAAAATGTAAAAATTGTCATCATGATTGTCACTGCGATGGAGACTTACACGCAGATGTATATGGAACATGTACTTGTGAAAATTGTGAATGTAAAAATGGCAAAGATAAAGCGGAAGATTCAACATATGAAAATAATGGTGGTCTTGTAATAGACGACACAGAAGAATGTGAGTCATGTCAATAGGAGGAAAAGTGAATTATTATTTCACAGGAATATTAATTATACTATTAGTTTTATTTACTTTGTTTGTTACTCCAGCGCATTCAGGTTCCACACAAACTAATACTTCAGGATCTAACACAGCAATTGAAGGTGGGTATAGTTCAGAAGCAACTACAACCTATCAATCAGGTTCTGAATCTACGTCTACAACCAATAATACCACTAATTCCGATATAAGATCTTCACCACCATCGGCATCAGCTCCATCATATAACTCTATGACACAGGATGTCTGTAGTACAGGAGCGTCTTTTGGTGCACAGACATTTGGACTTGGTGTCAGTGGAGGAAAACATTTTATTGATAAAAATTGTGAACGGTTAAAACTGGCAAGAATTTTAAATGACTTCGGTATGCGTGTAGCAGCCGTTGCCATTCTCTGTCAAGATGAGCGGGTTTTTGAAGCAATGATTCAAGCAGGAACAGTTTGTCCAATCGACGGAAAAATTGGCAAAGATGCCATGAATTTATGGGGTAAATACGATCATGAAAGACCTGATTATAAAGTATATGTCAAACGTATGGATGATAGAAAAAAAGCGGATATAGAAGAAGAAAAAAGAATGACAAAAGAATTTGAAAAAATTGAAAAAATTGAAGAAGAGCAAGCTGCTGAAGATCTTAACAATTTAATAAAGGTTAAATAATGAATGACAAAATCATCACCGCACTTCTTGCTGTTCTCCTTGCTCTCGGCGGGTGGACACTTTCACGAACCTTCTCACTGTCCCAAGATATGGTGCTTATTAAAGAAAAGGTATCACAAATGGAGGAAAAACTTGATAAAGGTTTTAAGAAAAAAAATAAGAAAAAGAAAAAACAAAAGTCTAACTGAACGTCTAACTCTATATTTAATAATTGGCCTGATGTTGGCGCTGGTACTTTTAGCTGGATGTAGTACTGTTTGTCCAGACCAGACTAAAATTGAGGTTGGTGTAACGGAAACAGATGCAAAAAACGATAAGCTTCAGGAAAAGAAACTATTGACTCAAACTTTTAAATGGGGAAAAAAGAAGTGTAATGACTCTTAAAATTTCAGACGAAGCAAAAGTTCAAATGCCTATGAAGACAGTAGCCAGCCTCATCGCGCTGGTCGCTATCGGAACGTGGGCTTATTTTGGTATAAACGAGAAGCTCAACCAGCACTCAACAAAATTAGAACTATTTGAAAAAGACTTAGAACAAAATTCAGAATTTAGAATCAAATATCCACGCGGTGATTTAGGACAATCTTCCGGCGAGGCAGAACTTTTCATGTTGGTGGAAATGTTGAGCGGGCAGGTAGAAAAAATAGAAACAGCAATGCAGGATATGATGTCAAATACCGTAAACATAAAACGTTTACAAAAGGATGTAGAAAAGATATTATCCGATATTGAAAAATTAAAAGATAAGCAAAGAACTTTTTCTAATGGAGGTAACCATCAATGATAGAGACTGTATTCGCCCTACTATTAATCTGGGACCATGAAATTAAAGAACACTTAATTCAACCCACCCTCTCCAAATGCCTTAAGGCCAAGCGTATATCGATGAGGGACAAGAAGCCCACAGATAGAGTGGTCTATAAATGCATCAAGTCTAAGGCTAAGACCGAAATATATATGGGAGAAAAGAAAATACTTTCTTTAATATTAGAATGATCTGGTTAATTATATTTATAGGAGTGATGGCTTATGCGGTTTATCGTATTAACACTTTTGCTGATGATGTTAACCCTTACAACTTCAGCAGAAGAAATAACAACAAATAATTTACTTCCCAACGCGGGAGATGGTGTAGACTGGGGATCTAGTTCTACTGAAATGATTAACGATGGTGGATCTAGTTATGTTTCTAATAATTCTACTGTCAATGGTTTTACTATCACCTGTCCTACTTCACAATCCAACTGTGGATATAAGTTTGATGTAGGTGGAGATTTTGAAGTTACCGGTACTGCAACAGTATCTGTAGACGATGTTGCTTTAACTAATACTGATCGTACTCAGGATATGTTAGACAATGGAATTACTCTTAATAATTATATAGACGTTGCAAACTGTGACAATGAAGCAGGAAACTGTGAAGGTGATAGTGGAAACACAGACTCTCATACAGTTACAATTAAATTAAAAGATTCAAGTGGTACGGTATTATCAACCACAACTCAAACAAGAACAATTGTAACGGGATTTCAAGGAAACTGTAATGGTTATCCTTCATCTTCTTCTGGAGGAGTGTCTGCAGCATGTGGTCAATACAATGATAAAGTTATTTATAATAATACAGGATCTAACAAAGTAGACTGGTCCTGGAGTGGTACTGATAACAATACGGGTACAGCAAGCAGAGGTGGACCAAATCTTCTAGGTGCAAAACTTACCATGACTTATGATGATACCGTCTTAGATGATGATACATCGGATGCATTAGATGATGTTGAAGATGTATTAGACGATCTACAGGAGGAAGTCTTTGAAGATATGGAAGAATTCTATTTCGAAGAAGAATATTTTACTTTTAACGAAGAAGAGGGTTTTACTTTTGATGACGAGTTCTATTTTGAGGAAGAAATGTCCTTTGAGGATGATTTTTATTTCTCCGATGAATTTTCCATGGAAGAAGAAATGTCATTTAATGAAGAACCAGTGTTTGAATTTACAGAAACAGAAATGATGGAGGAGATATATGAGGAAACAAACGAAATCGTTGATGCATTCTTACCGATGGTTTCTGAAGAAGAGGAATTTTCATCTGAAGAATCATTCGTCGAGACAGATGGACCCATGTTTATGGAATCAACCGAGGACGGAGAAGGTTTCACTACTGAAACATTTGAAGAAGAAGAAATGATGGAAGAAGAAGAAATGGTGACAGAAGAATCTGCTGAAATGGCTGAAGAAGAAATAGTTGAAGAAGAAAACACTGAAATGGCTAAAGAAGAAGTGGTTGAAGAAGAGCCTACTGAAATGGTAGAAGCAACTAATGAAGAAGAAGAAATTAAAGACGAGAAACCTGATAGCGAGACTACTAAGAAGTCCGCTGTTCAGACTAAGAAGCTTGCCAAACAGAAAAAAATACAACAGAAAAAAGCTATCGTCAAAAATCTTGCAAGAATAATGGATAAAGTTGACAAAGATGTTAAGGATATTGCTAAAAATTTAGCTATAAAAAATATCATAAAAATGCAAGCAATGACAAGTGAACAGGCATCACTGGCCATGTATCAAAATGCAGTATTTTATAAGCCAAAAGATATATATTTAGATCAGTTAAATATCTTCGATCCTAGACAATTGTATCCAAATACAAGTCTTGCAAGTTATATTCAAAATGATAAGATCGAAATCAAAGCTAGAAAACTTAATGAACTAAATATTAAAAAGCAAAAGCTTTTATATGAATTGGAGATGTTGAAAAATGGCTGATAAAGCACTAAGAGGAAATAAACTCACAAGAATTAAAAGAGGATGGGGAGGAGCTGCTATACTAGGCGCAAAAGGAGTAAAATGGTTATGGAAAAATAGAAAAAAAGTTAGAGAACAAATTTACTCTCCAGAAGGTAAAAAGAAAACAAAAGAGTTGTTAGACAAGGTTAAACAAGGAATAGGAAAAAAACTAGGTGGCTGATAAAAAATTTAACCTAAAAGACCAACTCGCAGGAATTGCAGCTTTAATCGCAGCCATCGTTGCAATCGGTGGTGGCTTCGTTAAGTATGGAGAAATCACTACTAAGCTAGATGCATTAGAAGCAGCCTCAAGAACAATAGATGAAGTTTCTATTGAAATGGTTGCAGTACTTCAAGAAAAAGTAAAAAAATTAGAAGGTAAAAAAGCTGTTGTTGTCGATCTATCCGGAATAGAAAGTCAAACTGCAGTACTAGAAGAAAAAGTTTCTAAATTAGAAAATGTTTACACATCTCATACTCACGATTTAATAGAGCATAATCATCCAGTTGACCACTCTCACACAAAAACTTTAGTAAATGAAAAAGAGATTGAACTGTTAAAAGTTCAAATAGAAGAAATAAAGGTTAGCACTAGCAACCCATTGGCAAACTAATGTTAGACGACCTTGACTTAAGAGCTGAAATAGTAAATGGAACGTGTCCGACTTGTACTTGTAAAACATTATTAGTGTCTATTGCACGAGATTTTTTTAGATGTATTGTCTGTGGAACAGATTTAAAACAGCACGTTAACGGTAAAATTTCATACATTCCACACGTAAATAACCCTGAACAGATAAGATTCGAAGCACCTAAGAATGGCTAAACAAGGCCTTTATGGTGTTAATACCTACCGTGCAAGAACTAGAAAAAAGGTTGGACGACACAAAAAGAACCTAAATAAACAGGAAAAAAGGCAAAGAAAGAAAAAATATCGTGGCCAGGGGCGTTGACAAACATCAAATAATATCCTATATATAGGGTATGAAAGAAAAAAAAGTAACAGTATCTGCTAAAGGTGCATCAACTAAACAATGGGCTGATTTAATGTTAGAGTTAAATCTAATGAAAAAGGCATGGCGTCGTTATGGTGTTACATTAGAAATTAAAACTCCAGGAATTGATAAAATAATAAGTTGGGGCACAAAAAGATATGATGTTAAAGACCAATGGTCAAAGAAATAACGCTGATAATTCTTCTATTTAATGGAGAACTGAAATTACCGTCCGTTCCATTTGAAGGCACCGTGATGGAATGTCTCGATTATGGTAATAAGTTAAGAGTCGAGCATGCAACCTATAACGAAGAGCAAAATATATGGTACATGAATCACGGACCAGGGACCTGGCAAGGTTTTATTTGTGGATAATTTCTTTTTAATATTATTTTTAAGTCTTGGATTTATAATAATATTAAGTTTATGTATGCTGACGTACCTATCCTAAAGAGAGAGCGATAGAATAGGTATTAAAGGTAAGAAAATTCCTCTAACACAATTCCGCCACATTGTCAAATACTATCTATTTCTTTACACATATAACGAGTGGCAATTTTATTCTCATTAACTTCTTTATATCCAAGTTTAGACAACACTTTAACTGATTGCTGATGCGCAGCCCGACTGCATTCATACCAGCTATTATATAAAGTAGTGCTTTGTATTGGGGGTGCACACTCATAGGGCCCTAAAAAAGAACACACCCATATTATTAATGTAAATTTAACCATTGACAACTCCTATGTAAATCCTATATAGTCATTATAAATAAATGAAAGGAACTATGACTGATATAACAAAATACCGAAATGTTTCTCTAACTCACAGAACATACAAGACATTAATTGCTTTGTCGAAGGTTTTATTGCCAGATGCGAAATTATCTATAAGTAAAACAATTGAAGCGTTAACAAATGAGAAAGCGAAGAAATTAAATGGTAAAATTAAAGAAATATAGAGTTCACAAAGCCATCTGCAACGTTTGTGATGGCAATGGCTTTGTGAAAATAACAGATAAAGAAGATACAAAAGAAGTTAACGTTCACCAATGTTGGGAATGTGACTCGGAAGGAGAATATTATGTACATGAGCCCGAAACTCTTCAGCCTACTCACTATGTTGATCCTGTTACAGGTGATGATGTCAAGTTGCAATAAGGTGAATATAAATCCATACGCAACTTCATTAAGACTGATGGTACAACATGCAAATTAGTGACATAGCATACATCGCTGGACTTTTTGATGGTGAAGGCAGCATAGATTATGCTAAAAGATATAAGAAGATTGGTAACAGGCGTTCATTAACTTGGAATATTTTAATGAGAATACAAATGACCGATGAGTCTGTGCTTCGTTGGGTTCATGAAACTTTAAAAGTTGGAACGATCCGTAAAAAAAATAGATCTCCCAGCATTAAATCGCATTGGAAAGATAGTTGGATTTACAGTGTTCGGTATCGACAAGCTTATCATGTATGTAAGTTGTTATGGCCCTACGCACAAGTTAAACTTCATAAAATAGAACAAATAATAGATCACTATGAACCTAATATACAGGATCTTGACGACAACGTAGTTGATCTAGCTTTAGAAAGGGAACGTAGAAAATGACACAGTTAGATGATGGACACGATTTTCTTCATACAAAGAATAAAGATAAGATGTTCAAGAAAAAAGAAATGCTGGAGTATAAGGAAGCGTACGTTGTAGTTAAATCTGAAGCAATGAATAAAGATTTAGATATGAATCCTATGTATAAAGCAGAAGATGCAACTGTTGTATTTAAAAATAGATATGGCAAATTACATAAAATTGATGTGCCAAGATTGATTAGAGTATTTAATAATAATATTTGGCAGCACAGTAAGAGTGTGAAATGAGCTGTCTATCTTTACTTTTTGCATTATCATTACATGTAGGTCTTGAAGGAAAATATAATAACTATCATCCACATACACGATGTCAAAAAAATACTTTAATATCTGGAGTTTACTACAACAGTGAAGATAGAATATCTACCTATGTTGGTATGACACACAATGGTCTTGAATTAGGATTAGTCACTGGTTATAAAAGTGAAGACATACTTCCTATGATTAGATATAAAAAAAATAATTGGTTTATTGCTCCTGGTTATGAAGTTGATGGAACTTATGGAGTTGTAATGGGATTGGAGTTTAAATTAAAATGAAAAAAGGTAGACGTTACATAGAACCTATGTTGGGTGCAGGAGATAAAAAAGGAACCAACATACCAGATAAAAATGATAAAAGAAGAAACGAAGCTGCGGCTGAAATTAAAGATATGCAAACGAAAGACATGAAGAAGGCAACACCAAAAGTAGGTGAAAGTGGTAAGACCTGGGATGGCGTATCACGGCCCTCGAATGATATGTATAGAGACTCGTGGGAGAGAATATTTGGAGAGAAAAATGATGAATGAAAAAGATTTAAAAGAATATGAGAACAATATTAAGTTGGTCTCAAGCTTAAAGAAATCCAATAAATACAGATATATAAGCGGACAAAGGTATGAGCATCACGGCTCACGGACCTATGATTTTGGAGGAATAAGATTACCATCGGTTACAACAATACTTGCAAAAACAAAGAATCAGGAGTATTTAACCGCGTGGAAAAATAAAGTTGGACATGACAAAGCAGAATCAATTAAAAATTATAGTAGTAAACGGGGAACATCCATGCATAAGTTCTTGGAGAACCACATCACAGGGGTGGGGTATGATGATCTCAGCTCTATCGGACAAGAGGCGCGTCCCATGGCCGAAAAAATTATTGAGATGGGTCTTACACCTATTTCAGAATACTATGGTAGTGAAGTTATGCTACACTATCCTGGGTTGTATGCTGGGTCTACTGATCTCGTATGCATGCATAATGGTCTCGAGACTATTGTAGATTTCAAGCAGAGCAACCGACCTAAGAAAGAAGAATGGATAGAAGATTATTATATACAAATTTCAGCATATGCCATGGCTCATGACTACGTGCATAAGTCTCAAATAAGACAGGGTGTTATAATGGTATGCACACCGGATTTATATTACCAAGAATTTAAAATACAGGACGTAGAATTAAAATCCTGGAAACATAAATGGTTAAAGAGACTGGACCATTATCATGAGTTGATACATGATGAAAAGGAGAGAGCAAAGATAGATCCAGATAAATTATTAAAAGAATTTGAAAAAGATACTTCTGACGATCCTTTTAAAGGGACTAGTATAGAAGGAAAAGATTAATGAACAAAATTAGAGAACGGGGAGAAACTAGTCTATTATCGGGGGCCGATGGGCCTCTAAGCCGTTGTGGTGAGTTTCAAACCCCTATTCATTGCACATCACAAAGGCACCCATCATGAAACCTAAAGTCTATGTAGCAACACCGTGTTATGATTCAATGAGAGTGGAGACCACTGTATCATTGATTGATATGTTCAGTGCACTCGGTAAGCACGGAATAGAGTGTAAGTTCAAATCGGTTAAGACGTCTCTTGTAACACATGGTAGGAATCTTCTGACCGCAGGATTTCTGAATAGTGGTTTTGACTACATGTTATTTGTAGATGCCGATGTCGAGTTTAAACCGGAAGCTATAATGAGAATGCTGGTTACTAAAAAGGATATAATATGCACACCGTACCGAGTTAAGAATGAGCCAGAGAAATTAGAGTATGCGGTTAAGTTTAAGGACGCGAAGGATATAAAGATATTACCCTGGGATATAGTAGAGATTGAAGAGGGACCAGCGGGCTGTATGCTGATACAAAGAAAAGTTTTTGAAAAATTGATGGATAAACATCCAGAGTTGAAGATTAAGTTTGATAAGCCCACACGGGATAAGATGAATGAAGAAATTGGAGCTAAAGATGACGCTATAGATAGGTATATGTATAACTTCTGGGACACGACGTTTAACCTTGATACGGGTTTATGGAAGGGTGAAGACCTTTCTTTTTGTGAACTGGCCCGTGATAACAGATTCAAGATATACGCGAACCTCGACTCAGGGACCACGCATCATGGATCATACGGTTGGAAGGGCCGGTTTGGTGATTATCTTGTCAAGAAGAAGGCAGAATAGTGTCGAAAATAAGGCACTGAAATTTAAGGTAGTAGTCTATGGAACTTTTTGGTCAAAAAGGCACTTTTTTTTATCAATGAAATCAAGGCTTATTTAAGCTCATGGAACTCATGGAACTTCCATGGAACTTAAATAACTCCCTATATAAGCTACTTATATAGAAAAAAGACTAAAAAGTTCCACGTTCCATCGTTTCAAAAATACTATTAAAAAAAAAAATACTTTTTTGTACAGAGAGCTTATACAGGGGAATTAATATGATGACAGAAACAGAGTTTTGGGATAAGTTCAATGAGAAGCACAACCCGAAATATTACTATGCCACGAAAAACAAAAAGAAAATCAAGCTTGAACCAAAACGTCAACGACGTCATCCCTTATTCAAAAGTAAGAGTTGAGTGGATTGATATTTTATCTGATTCAGGTTGGGCTGATGAAAAAGGTTTCAATAAAATGAAGTTAGCTTATCCTGTCAATGAAGGATGGTTATATAACAAAGATAGATATGCTATTAAGTTGTTTGCTTCTTACGATCGGGACGACGATGGGTCTTTGACTTTTGGAGATCGGACGATGATTCCTCTTGCTTGTGTGAAGAAGATGACGAGACTTCCGTAGTTTCAATTGGTAATGCCTCAACAACTTTCGCGTTCAGAATTGGTGCGTAATCATCTAGTATTTTTTTCATCTTTAATTCTAATTCTTCCTCTGATAGGTCCTCTAGTTTGCCTGTTTTTATTATCTTTCTGTCTATATATAATCCTGCAGCCATGCCACGATTCTTTTCTGCGTTGGTCGCAGCAGAAAAAGCCCCCTTCTTCAAAGCCGCCTCTCTAATTTTACCAAGTTCTGCTACGTGTCTGTCGTAAGTAACTTCGTATTTTTTTAATTTCTCTTCTCGTAATGAACCTATGTATTGTACTACCAATGGTGATAGTCTTGGATTCTGTAATTCTGATGCCTCAACTCTAGCTCTTTTCTCACTATAGCCGGCAGAGATGGCTGCGTCAGCACCTGTAGTTCTGCCTTCATTGAATACTATGTATTCAGCGAATCTTTTCTGCATTTCTGTTAATCTTTTTGGAACTCCCATCAGTCCATTGCCTCGAACTTACAAGGCATACATATATCTAGACCGGCATTGTGGGCTTCCCAAGTGTTAAATCCACCACAAGTACCTTGACACCATTCATCAGGATGGTTCCAAACATCTGCACGAATGGTTTCATCATCATGACCATTCTCTTTCATTTGTTTAGCTCGTTCTATTTTTTCTATTTTTACTTCTAATATACTTGCACGATCTGGGTCTTCATAGTTCGCGTATACTAATTCTTTTTTTAGTTTTTCTAAGTTTTGCATAATACTCCTTTATTATGTTTGTTTTAGTTGACAATTTAAGGTAACACGTCTATATTGTCAATATGAAAGATGAAGAAAAGGATAAACTCATACAGGAGTTAAGAATGAATATGCGTGATTATATTATGATGCATAAGCAAGATAAAGATTTGTTGGCTGTAAAGATTAAAGAAGTTGAAGAGTTAACAAGAGATAATAAAT
>VTLG01000091.1_pt1 | contig 29036 bp, 40 predicted proteins | sample 4694571 | NCBI WGS metagenome assembly VTLG01 (sample SAMN12604809, study PRJNA352737) | marine metagenome | biome: ENVO:00000447; feature: ENVO:00000209|ENVO:00000569|ENVO:01000036; material: ENVO:00002151; isolation source: viral sequences binned using virsorter ...
GACGTTAAAAGAACTGTTCACAAGAAGCGAAGTTGATTATGTATACAACCAACACAAAGGAGAATTTCGCATTGATAACTGGAACGGTTGTATCTGGATTGGTTCAGGTGATAAGCCGGATTCTCTCAGAGGCCCGAATTTGAGCTGGGCCGGAATAGATGAACCGTTTATCCAGAAGCGTGAAGTATTTGAGCAGATGACTGCAAGAGTAAGACATCCGGAAGCATCACAGTCAGAGATATTCCTTACAGGAACGCCGGAAAGCCTTGGATGGGGATATGTATTATCACAGTCAGACAAGATAGATATCGGTACAGTGACCGCTTCAACGCTTGACAATCCGCATTTACCAAAGGAATACAAGGACTCGTTATTGGCTGCATATTCACAGGAACAGATAGATGCTTACGTTCACGGCAAGTTTGTCAACTTAACGCAGGGACGTGTCTATAAAGACTTTGACCGGGACAAGCACGTGATGAAGCGTGAGACGGATGGATGGGATATAGGCGCAGGCATGGACTTTAATGTTGATGCTATGAGTTGTGAGATATTTGCTTACACAAAGAAGGAGATCCATGTATTCGATGAAATAAGACTGAAGAACTCAGGCACGTATGACATGGCAGAAGCACTAAAAGAAAAGTATCCAGGTATTAAAGTCTTTCCTGACAGTACAGGATCGGCACGGAAAACCTCATCAACTCAAAGTGATCATGATATACTTAAACAGGCTGGCTTCCAGATATTAGCGCCACGTGCGAATCCACCGGTCCGGGACAGGGTGAACGCAGTCAATAGACTATTGCGTGAAGAACGTATAACATTTTCTAACTGTCCGAATCTTATTATGGACATGGAAAGAAACGTATGGCGAAATTCTGACATCGATAAACGGGATCCCGAACAGTCGCATTCCAGCGATGCAATCGGATATGCGGCAAATTTTTTAATGCCAATACATGAAAGAATTGCAAAGGTGAAACAATGGTAAATAACTATTTCGGTGAATCGGTGAACAAGGTAGTCCTACCGGAATACGGCAAGGATGCAGTGTTGAAGTCTCTCAGGCATTCCGAATATTTAAAAGAAGACAACCAGATAGCAGAACGGAACACAGCGCTGGACTTCTACTACAACCGGAACTTAGATAAGCATATCGATGAATGGTTTAGCGGATCTCAACATCTCAGGCAAGTCCCGGCGTTTCCGCAGTCCATAGTTCCACGCTTTGCACGTGCCAGGATGTTACTATATAAGAATCCACCGATCCGACTGCTGGACGGTGAGGAGAATGATGACTACAAAGCAGTCGCATATCACCTGAATTCAAAGACACGTGAGATGGCAGAGATGACATGGTTGCTGGGCGATGCTTCCATGCGGACCAAATGGAACACAAACAAAGAACGGCTGGAATATGATATACTTCCAAACGTGAAGAAGTATTATGTGAACGGCGAATCGGAACCGTTTGCAGTGTCCTATGAGATCGGGCGTGCCATGAACAGCGAAAGGCAATTCATATTCTGGTCTGAGTCAAGAGAAGGCGAAATAGGCCAGCACTTTATTTTTTCACAGTCTGGAAAGATCATAGCAGTTCCAGGCAATCCGGAAATGATCAATCCGTATGGAATTATCCCGATATCACACGCCTGTTATCCATCCAACGCTTTAGATGTAGTTCGTGCAGCGGTTCAGATATCCATCGCCATGACGGAAATTGCATTAGGCATTCGGTTCAACCTTGGCCAGCCGATAGCACGTGGCATCACAGACCAGGACACGATTGAATCAGGCATTGACAAGTTAATATTATTAAGCGATCCGGCATCATCGTTTGACTATGTATCGCCTAACTCAGACATCCGGGGCAACCTGGAATCCATCAAGCTGATGATAAACCAGGTGGCACAGAATCATTCCTTAGCAGTCCGCTGGGGCGAAGGCGGAACACCGCCATCCGGTGAAGCGCTGAAGATCATGAGCATGGAGAACCTTGAAGTCCGGGAGTCGGACATACCGCTATGGTTAGAATGGGAAAGAAGCCGTTATGAAATTGACAATATTGTATATCAAACTCATACTGGCAAGTCTTTGCCTGAGGATCTTACGATTGATTATGCGGAAGCTGGATTCCCGAAGTCGGTAAGTGATGAGATGGCGTGGATCGAATTCCAGTTAAGGAACAACCTGATCACACGCAAAGAATTATTATTGAAGTTCAACCCGGACATGAGTGAGTCAGAATTGAAGTCAAAGATGGGTGAACTGGAAGAAGAAAAAGAAGTGGAAGCACCGGCACAACCTGAAACAACAACGCCTTTACTTGATATCTTGCAGGCATAATGGCAGCATTCGATTCAGAAAAGTTTGGAAACGCATGGTCGAAAGTCCAGGATCATTTCACTGTGCTGTACGGAAAGCTTGAGAAGTCCGGTGCAAGCCGTGAAAGAATTATCAGTGAACTTACGGATATTGATATTGAACGCCTTGTGATGGTTGAATTCAGACTGAACGGCGAACTGGAAGCAGTGATGTCAGGATATGTAAAAGAATTACAAAAGATGAAAGCATTCGCAGAAATAAACGAAAATATTATAAAAAGCTTGATGACTACTGATGTCACACTTGTCAAGTCCAAGTTGATTGAAGCAGGCAATACAATTAAGTCTACTATGATCCAAAGTGTTATAGGCGGACTGAGTGAAGAAGCATTTGCGTTAAGACTTGAAGCTATCGGATTCCAACCGCACCAGGCGAACGCACTGGTGAATGAGAATCTCAGAAGATTCTCACGAAGCGTTACGAATGAGATGGCAAACAATGCACCACCGGCAACGCTTTATATCTGGGAAGGCCCGATTGATGAAAGAACAAGCGCTGAATGTTTGGATCTTATGTCACTGGGACCGATGACACAGGCAGAATTTGAATCAGTATTTCCTGGTGCATTTATAAATGGAACTCACTTTAACTGCCGACATCAGGCACAAAGATTTCTATCAGAAGTACAGTTCAAAGGCGAAAAAGCCGAAAGGCAGATGGCACGTGCCTAAACCACTACACGCTGATAGGATTGTAGATATTCCACTAAACACGTGGTCAGACATTGGTGACTTTATCGGCAACGAAGTCCGGCGTTTAGTTCGTGACAAGAAAGTGCTGGGCGGAAGTTACAAACCTAAGTATGCAGAATTAAAGAAAGCACGGCAAGCCGCACCGAAAGGCGTGCCACAGGCATCCACATCTACAAAGCCGGATCTCACATTAACCGGGAAGATGCTTGATGATTTGCGCCGTGAGAAAGTATCAAAGACACAAGTGGAACTTGGGATGCTGCAATTCAATATTGAAAAGATGAAAGGCAACATCAAGCGTGGCTGGGATATACTGGACAATAGCAAAGTTTTGAAACCGATAGGAGAAAGCATCAGGAAACGCATCAGCGATCAATTCGGAAAGAATATCCGTAAGTGGTCGAAGGGCGATATTGTTATAAAGATCGGCAAATGAATTTACTAACTCAAACAAGAGGTTAAAATGAGCGAAGAAAAAGTCGAAGTCCAGGACGTAAAACAGGACACCGCTGCAACTGCCAGCGATGAGAAGCAGACCGTCAACTCAGTTCCATATTCACGGTTCAGCGAATTGGTTGACGAAAAGAACACGTTAAAAGTCCAGCTTGATTCTTTAAACAAAGAAGCCAAGCAGCAGGCTGAAGATCGGAAGCTGAAAGAAATGGAGTCAAAGGGCGAATATGAAAAGATTATGACGGATATGAGTTCCAAACTTGAAACTGCCGAAACGAAAGCAAAGGCTTTTGATGAATACCAGGCATCCCGGCGTGAGTCGTTACTATCGAAACTGCCTGAAGATGACCGTGGAATTTACGATGGGCTTCCTCTGGACAAACTGGAAGTTCATGTTGAAAAAGTCAATACGAAGCCTTCACCGGCAACCGTGGACAATTCCAAACCAACAGAAACAGGCGGATATTCTTCTTTTGAGGAATGGGCAACGCTTGATCCGAAAGGATACAAGAAAGCTAACGATCCGACCACATCAGGAAAGATCAAGATAGGATATGGCGACTGATTTATTAAAAAAGGCGTTAGACCCGGAGAATGACCTGAGTCACAAAACGACAGACGATGGTGCTGATATCGAATGCACTTATAAAGGCAGAAAAGTAGGCTATGATGATTATCTCAATATCCACGAAGAACGTGGTGAACGTCTAACAAAAGGTAAGCCATTGAAAAGCATCCGGATGTTTGGAGGATTTGGTCCTGGAACTATGAAGAAATCGTATGACTGAATTTTATCAATTCTTAATAAGGAGTCTAAAAAATGGCTTTATCTAATACCTCCACATTGGCTGGCGGCATCGGCAAAACTGTCGGTGATGCTGTAATAGCATTCAACCATGCCAACGTGATGTTTCCAATTTGCACCGTAAAACAGGCTGCAAGAGGATCAAACTCAGTTCAATTTGGCGATTGGACAAAATTAACTTCTGGCAATGTAACAGCAGCAACTGAAGCCACAACCACAACGGCAGTGGCGCTCACATCGGCAGCACGGACTGCAACGATATCGGAACACGTTATCGCTGCGACAGTCAGTGACCTGGTTCAGATGGGTTCTGGCGATGACATAGCTGGTGAAGGCGGAGCCGCACTTGGCAACGCCGTGGCAGCGAAATTAGATGATGATGTAGTAGAACTTGGAAAGTCTTTCTCACAAACTCAATCTTCAGCCGGTACGGCTTTGGCTTTGAGTCATGTGTTTGGTTCAATGAGACTACTCCGGGCAGCTTCAGCGCCGTTTCCATATTCGCTGGTGCTTTCACCGAAATCCGTGTGGGGATCTAAAGGAATAATATCATTACTGCATGATGATGCTGTAACTGGTTCAAATGCCAAACCGATGTCTCTCATGGGATCAAAAGGTGACGAAGCAATGGCAGCCGGTTGGGTTGGATCTATCGCAGGATTCGACGTTTACTGGTCAGACCAGATCGATGAAGATGTAGGATCAGGTGGTGATGCTGCGAACTTCGCAATGTCGAAAGGTGCTTTGGGCATTGGTGTAGGAGCAGAAGGCCTGTTCCGGATCAGAGCCGAAAGAGATGAGATGCTGAGAGCGACAAATTATGTAGCTACCGGTTTCTGGGGCGAAATTGAGATCAAGGATGCCTTTGGTGTCTATGTCTTGACAGACGTTTCATAATCTTAGCTGATTAACTGATGATGGGCGGGGTAACTCCCGCCCGTCTAAAGGATTAAAGATGAAATATTTTAAAAAGCCGAACGGAGTGGTGATCGAATATGATCCGTCAGGCCACGACCTGAAATCTTTGAAAGACAGGTTCCAGGAGTGCAATGCAGACGGAAGTAATAAGAAGCCAAAGCCGAAGGCCAAGAAAAAGTAATTAATTAACCGAGATGCCCATGAGAGTTGTCATGCTCGGCAAGGCATCAGAAAAGGAGAAACAAAATGGCATTAAGACAATATGGTGTAGTAGAAGCACAGAACGCAGCCTTGGGGCAGGCTGGTTCGATATTTGTAACAGGAACAAGCGCAATTTCATGCGGAACAGGCAGTAAAGTCTTTGTAGCGATCCAATTTATAGAAGATACAGTATTTGCTTCTTCTGGAGGTCTGGTAGCTGAAACTGAACAATTATTCCCAGATGATACAGGTGTAGGATCGATAATATCAAGCAACGGTGCAGCTATTGATAGTGAAACTTTTCCACAAGGCATGACCATCTTTGGTCGCTGGACTGGTTTTACTCTGGCATCCGGTGCCTGTATAGCTTACGTAGGCTGATGCTCAGTCTAAGTTTAAAATTAAAATCCCACATTACCCAGGTAGCACGACTTGCTCGTGACCTATGGGAAAAAGTTATAGACATCTGGGAGAATGAAGAACGCAAATGGGAAGATATAGTTTAAGATTTAAAGGAGAAATAATATGGCAACATTAAAAGGACAAAGCATAGCTGCGTCATACCAAGACCTTGTAAAAAGGGCTGATACTTATAGCCAGACAGGCACTAATGTCGAAATAATGGATGACAGTGCTGTTGTCAAACCTACGGGATTATATTTAGAATCTGGTGCAACTACTGATAACGTAGGGATTGGAGTTGCGGCTCCGAGTCAGTTGCTTCATTTAAAAGGTGCTACTCCTACGATTCTATTTGAAGATACAGCACAAGGGAATTTAGCATTTCTTGGAGATGCTACAGATTTTCTTACATCTGGAGCCACATCCGATTCATTTGGCATTAGAAGTGAAGGAGATATTCGTTTCGGAACTGGCGGTAATAATCTAAGAATGGTTCTCGATGACAACTCCCGTATCAGCCTCTCGAATAATGATAGTAATACTGGAAATACAGTTTTTGGACATACCGCTTTTAATACAAGTACTGATAATTCTTCTGATAATAATGTTGTGATAGGTAAGTTAGCTATGGGAACTGGAAGTGTTGCGGGGGCAGAGTATAATGTTGCTGTTGGCACTAATGCATTGACGGATATAACATCTGGAGATTATAATGTTGTTGTTGGAGGTAATACTGGAGATAGCCTTACTACTGCTAATAAATGTACACTAATTGGAGTGGCAGTAGGTAGGAGCATAACAACTACTGGAGGTAGTAATGTATCTGATGGTACAGTTGGTATCGGTTATCTTGCTCTTAATGCTCTCACATCTGGTGCTGGGAATACGGCAATCGGATACTCTGCTGCAACTGCAATTGCGACTGCTTCATACAATACAGTTCTTGGTTATAATGCGTTCCTTACTGCCAGTGGTACAGATTCTAATAATGTTGCCATTGGTTATGAATCAATGAAACTTATGAATGATAATGACAACGACCAGAATACTGCTATTGGTTCAAAAGCTATGTCTGCAATTACTTCTGGAGCAGGTGATGGCGTAGCAAATTGTGTCGCAATAGGATATAATGCATTGGTAGGCACTTCAGCTACAACTGGGGATGGCACAGTAGCGATTGGTGCTTCTTCCCTCACAGCCCTCACAACAGGTGCTAAGAATATCGCTATCGGGTACCAAGCACAAGCATCACAAACGACTGGGGCAAGGAATACAGTTATTGGTTATGGTGCTATGTATACGGCTGATGCTGGAGAAGATTTTAATATAGTAATTGGAAGTGAAGCAGGTTATTATATTAACAATGACGCATCGCATGATAATGTTATTGTCGGTAAGAATGCACTACAAGGTGGAACTGGAACTATATTGGGGAATGTGTGCATAGGCTCTGGTGCGATGGAAACAGTCGGTAATAACAATCAAACTGGTACAATCGCAATCGGAACATCTGCACTTGCAGCCCTCACTTCTGGTGCTGGTAATACTGCTGTTGGGTATTCATCGAGTTATGTGCTAACAACAGGAGAACGTAATACCGCTTTGGGTTATCAGACTTTGGTTCAGGGTACAACTGAAACAGATGATAATGTAGCTATTGGTTATCAGGCAATGAGTGGTTCTATAGGAGCAGAAGTTGTAAACGACTGTGTTGCTATTGGTAGTGGTGCATTAAAAGGTAATTTAGATAGTACGAATGGAGTTGATGAAGCTTCTGGTACAGTTGCAATTGGCAAGTCTGCCCTCGCAGCCCTCACAACTGGAGCAGGGAATACGGCAGTAGGATATACAGCTGGGACGGCTCTTGTTGGTGGAAGTTATAATACTATCTTTGGTTCAGCCGCAGGTGCTGTATTTAATGATGAACATCATAATACTTTTATTGGATATGGTACTGGTGGTGGTGATGGTAGTGGTGGAAGTTGTACAGCAGTTGGTTCAAACGCATTAACAGGTGCTTTTACTCAAGATGGCACAGTAGCCATAGGATTATCTGCTCTTGCAGCCCTCACAAATGGTGCAGCGAATTTAGCTATTGGAAACGAGGCATTGAAGACAAATAAATTAGGTGCAAATAATATGGCTATCGGTTACGGTGCTATGGACTTGTCGTATATTGATGATACTCAAGATGCGCTTACTGATGATAATATATTTATAGGTAAAGATTCTGGCGGTGGCGATTGGGCAACTGCGGGTTGTCATTCAAATGTAGCTATTGGCAACCTAACAATGGACGGTATTTTGAATGGGGCTTTACGGAATACTGCTGTTGGGCATCAAGCGTTAAGTGGAATACTTACAGGTAATGATAATGTTGCAATCGGCAGGGCAGCAGGAGATGCTCTTACTTCGGGTAATACAAGCACTATTATTGGGGAGGAATCAGACGGTGCTGCTGGTGGGGCTAACCAAATAGCAGTTGGGTATGCTGCTGTCGCAAGTGGTTCAAATGTTGCTATATGGGGAAATGCAAGTATTGGAACTAATAATATTACTGTAGACTGGACAGTTACTTCTGATAGGAGAATTAAAAAGGATATTGAAGATAGTGATATAGGATTATCATTTGTCAATTCATTAAAACCAAGAAAGTTTAAGAGGAAGCATCCATCTGAATGGGATTCTGAAATATTAGAAGAACGATATAAAAGTGGTGGCTCTAATTATGATGACGAGAAAGATGAAATTGTGAAGGATGAATTTGATGACAAAAAAGTATTTAATGGTTTAATTGCTCAAGAAGTAAAAGAATCAATGGATAGTCTTGGTGTGGAATTTAGTGGGTGGAATCAAGAGCCTAATGGTAAACAAGGTATTCAATATGCAGCTATAGTAGTTCCACTCATCAAGGCAGTACAGGAATTAACTGCAAAAGTAGAAGCATTAGAAAACGCATAATAACAAATAACAGGAGAATAATATGAATTGGTCAGAATACAGCACATTGAAGTCTGGAAGCAAAGTTTCATTTGCTGCCGATAAAGTGACTACAAAAGAAGCTGTTTCAGAAGTCACAGATTCAGATGGTAATGTCGTTCGTAAGGCTGAAGCCAAAGAGGAACGTGAGTTTGTAGTCCTTGTCAAAAAAGGCTGGGATAGTCAGACTGGCGAAGCATTGTCAGACAGTAAACGTGAATACTCTCTTTCAGATTTAGAACGAGAGAAAGCACGTTTCGATGCTGATATTGCAAGACTTCAGGCACAGAGTGATGGACTGAAAGCAGCAATCGTAGATTTCAAAAAAGTATAATTAACAAACAGGAGATAATAACTGTGGATAAAAAACAAAAAGAAGATCCTAAAGTTAGTATTGACGGTAAGGAATACAAGGTGAGTGATTTAGAACCAGAACAGGTTGATATGGTCAACCACGTTGCAGACTTGAGCAATAAGCTTCGGTCAGCACAGTTCAATGTTGTCCAGTTACAAGGTGGGCATAAGTTCTTTATGGATATGCTGAATGAAAGCCTTGAGGGTGACAAATCAGAAACTAACGGCAAGCCAGAAGCTAATTGAGCATTGTTAGAAATATTTGCAGAATACGGAATGATTGGTCTTGTTGGGCTTTTGTTTGCCGGGCAAGTTGTGTTCCTACAAAAAACCTTGATGTCTAAACTCGAAGAAATAGAAGGCATAACTATCAAACTCATAGATAGATGGAATCGTTCTGATGAAAGAGCTGAAAGAAGGCATGAAAAGTCTGTTGATGAAATGAATCAGATAACAGATGACATAAGCTTCCTTAAAGGCAGAATCAACGGAGGAGGAAGTCGTGGATAGTCTTATTTTACAACCTTTGTCTGTTAAAACTCCTATCATAGAGATTGAAGCTGATTATGGCAACCCAGTTTTGGACGGTCTTGTATTAGTGTTTGTGCTTGCAAGTTTATATATATTTAAAAAGTTGATTGACAATCGGAGGAGTGATGAACCATAAGGAAGTCACCGAATACCGCAACAACATGAAGGAACGGATCGTGAGAATAGAAGCATCTATCGGAATTGAGCTTCCTCACATTAACCGATCGCTAAAAAAGATCGACAATCATCTTGAAATACTTAATAACAGAACCGCCACGCTTGAAGGATGGAAGAACTGGATGGCTGGAGGTATGGCAGCGTTAGGATTGATAATAACCTTAATTGGACTGGGAATATTATAATGGAATGGATAGTGGCAAAATTAGGCGGTGCTGCCGTTGGGTATGCAGCAGGCGGTCTGGGTGCAGTTGCAATCGCATGGATATTGAAAAAGATACCAAATGCAACGCTCAAAGCGAAGTTTGGTTTGATGATGTATCGCCTGGGAATAGCATCAACTTTAGGCCTTTGCAAATTTAAGTGGACGAAGAAGTTCTGGAACAAAACCATCGAGCCTTGGATAATCGATGCAATCGAAAATATCATAGGACATGGAATCGGTGAATACATCAGAGGATTAAGATCGGATAACTAAGTGGGTTTTGAAAAGGCAATTAAGAAGATACTGAAGCACGAAGGCGGATATGTACACGATCCGCATGATTTAGGAGGAGAGACTAATTTTGGTATTTCAAAACGTGCGCATCCTGATGTGGATATTAAGAACCTGACTGAAGAACACGCCATCGGCATCTATCATGAACACTACTGGATTCCAAGTAAGGCGGAGAAACTTCCTGAAAGGCTGCAAATGGAAGTCCTGGATATGGTGGTGAACTTAGGTCAGCGGAACGCAATTAAAGTATTACAAAAGGCGTGCAATAATAAAGGAACCAAGATGATTTCCGTTGATGGCCGGATTGGACCAAACACAATAAAAGCAACAAACAATTTAGAACTTGAACGGCTGAAAAGTTACAGAGTCTTATACTATGCCAATCTTGTCCACTCCAATCCAACGCAGGAGAAGTTCTGGTTCGGCTGGTACAAAAGAGCAATATCATGAGATGCGTTTAGATGAAGTTATTGAAGAATTAAAAATAATGTCTGAGGAAATAGAACAGATGATGGAAAAACTATTAGAAATAAAAATACTAATCCGGAAACTTGAAATCCCGGAACTAATGAATGAGGCCGAATCATGAGTACATATGAAACAGCGTATTCAAATACTACCACTGACTTGATTGCAGTCGTTCCTGACTTAGATGTCTATGATCAGAAGAAGTTATTGACGAATTGGGCGGTATTTACGAGCAATAAATATTATACACAATCCGGCTTTGTAAGTCAGTTATACATGAACGGTAATGAACTTGGATCGGCCCAGGCTAATGTGGCAGCGCTAACTGAAAACAATGAATGGTTCTATGATAGTGGTCCTGATATTACTTATGTCTACAATTCAAGCAATTCACCAAATGAGGATCGTATGGAAGCCGGTGTGGATTGGGAAACTTTAAAGACACGTGTGAACAACGAAGCTGCTGAACGCATCCGTTCATTTGTTCCGTTTCCGATAGTATCCAGGAAAGGCGTAGGTACTGAATCGGCATCATCCCGGGATTATGACTGGATCATAATTAAAAGCAACGCATTGCTCACGTGTAGTTCTCTTGTCCGTCCTTTGAATAGCGAATTGGCAGATGAACTTGAGAAGCGTGCAATAGATCCAGAAACAGAATTAGGCTTATTAGATCAGTTGGTTGCCGGGAAATACAGGCTATGGAACCAAGGCGAACGCCAGAAGCAACTTCGAGTAATATCAGCAAATGGTTCAACCACAGGCGACATTGTGGATGTTCGTGGTGCGCCGTCGGTTGATTGGGATCTAATAAAGATAAAAATAAACGCAACAGGTACGTTTACCGCCGGGACAGCTTCAAGCGTGAAATTTGATTCATATGTAGGTGATGGGACATCTTTAAAAATATCACAGGTGGCCAGTGCCGAAGTCATAGACGGTTCGTTTCAGAATGTTGGACATGGAATGTTTGTGAGGTTTAGCGCAGGCGTTTATAATTCGACATCAGACGAATGGGAGCTTGAAATATCCAATATGCAGGACAACCCAAAGATCAAGACGGCAAGACTGTGGCGGTAACCTACACAAATACAGTCAGTTCTGTCGTTATGGATTCGATTGAAAAACTACTGGAGGATGAATTTAACATTCCTGTATTACATGAACACAAAGGCAATGAATCCATCACAGTCAACCTTGTTGAAGATTCTTTGGTTATTAACCTGGGCGATGCACAGCAGCGTAATTATGACTTTTCTATTGTCTATACAATGTCCAAGGCCGGCGAATTTGAAACTGTAAAGGATCATCTTACAAATCGTGCTGAAAGGATCAAGCGGTTATTATTCAACAATTCAAATTATTCGCCATCAGGAACTTTAAAATTCTTTAATGGAAATGTAGATTCTATAACATATGAAAACGATGAAGATAACCCAGAACTATGGAGATCGAATATGTCCTTTTCCTGTAATTCACTGGAGTCAATATGAAAATAAAATTAAAAGACAGTAAGAATCTTATCAATCCGTTACTTGGTTTGTGTTTCAATCCTGGTGCGTATGATGAAGAACTAATAAATGACATCAATTCAGGCAAGGAAGTGGAAGTGAAGAATATTCCGTTCAATGCAAAGAATTATGTTAAGATCGTAAAACCAAAAATAAAAAAAGGAGCTAAATAATGGCAATCGCAGCGAATGCTTTCTCCCCGAAGCAATTCTCATTCCTCATAGCAGAGCAGGATGATTGGGGAACTCACGCCGTTGATGAATCTTCTCCTAATAATGATCTTGTGGCACTGGATGTGGATTCTATTGGATCTCCATCTTTAGGCATCACACAGGCATTAGACGTTAGATCGGGGAGTAGAGTTTTACAAGCAACGGACTTTTTTCAAGACATTAAAGGTTCGGTCAAAGAAATGACCGTATCCGGAACAGCGACAACAGAAGGATTGGATATTCTACTGGCAAACTTAACTGGTGAAGCACTTGCTTCCGCCAGCGGTGTATACAGTATGGCATCCAATATCGCTTCAAGCACACTAACAGCAGCAACGACAAACCAGACCGGTGAACAATTACTTTCTATTGTATACAAGTCAGGTTATGGAACAAATGCCGACTTGTCTTTCAAAGATTGTTTTTGCACAAACCTGGTTCTCTCGGGTGATGCAGGAACGGAAGGCGGGAGGATTAAGTTTTCGGCTACCTTCAAAACGGGAAGCCTTGCAACTGATTTGACTGATGCAACTACAACCATAGACACTGCAATAACCGCCAATGATTACTTCATGTCAGCATGGGATGCAGATGACAGGATAATTGCTGGAACGGCGAACGCATTGTTATTCAACTTCAGTTTGAATTTGACCAATGATGTAGTTTTCTCAGGATTAACATCTACCGGTTTTGAATCAGCGACAAGAACAGGCGAAGTATCAGCAACCGCAGACTTCACCATAAAATATGATTCTAATTTTGTAGGATTATTTGAATCTTTCAATGGACAAACCGCTGGAGCATCTACCGGTGCAACATTAATGAATAATGACTCTACATTAACGGATGCGTACTTTGGATTCAAAATGGCAAGTTCAGTATTGACCAATGTTGGATTCAGCGAAGGCGATATGATGCAGATGGACTGTTCAGTTAAAGCAGTTGGTGCTGGTATCGGTTCAGGTACGGCATTAGTGGAAGTTGCCTGCTAATTAACAAAAAGGAAACAAATGGAAATAGAAGCACTTGGAAAGAAATGGGAAGTAAACACAATAACATTTACAAAGCGCCGCAAGCTGCATTCAGTTCATTCGCAATGCTATGCGCCGGCAGTGGTAAACCAGTCTAACGAAATAGACTGGAACAAATACTATGATGCCATTGAAATGGCTTTGAATATCGCATTTGCCAATCCGGAATCAACGGTGGAAGGTCTGACCGATGCAGAGATAGATGCACTTGGCCAGGCGATCATACAAAATTATCTGGTCATTGAAAAAAAAGCGAATGGCGGTGCAGGCTAAATGTGTGGCTGTCCTATTATGGACCACCTTCCAGTGCGTTTGTTTCCTTCCCGTACCGTGTCTCATCGCCAACGCTTTACAAGAAAATAACGTATACTATCGATGAGGTCTGGAAGGAATTTGAGCGGATCGGCAAAGAAGCTGAACAGTCTAAATGGTCAGTTGGGCAGTCGATGTTCTACCAGTTGCCTTTATGTGCCGATATGGAACTGTTTCTGGATGAAGAATATCAGAATTACATCAGAGAATATATCATGGTGAAACGGTTCAACGTCCCGGCAGCAAAGTCTTTAGATGAAGCAGAATGGCACAGGATGAAATACTTTGAATTCATAGAAGATGAAATGAATGCGTGTGCAAAACGTGATCAGGAAAAGAAGAAGAAATAATGGCTAAAGATGTAGTAATACGTTCAAAACTTGAAGGTGCTGGAAAGACTAAACGTGGTTTAAAAGGTATTGATTCTGGTTTAAAAAATCTTGCTAAATCTGCGATGGCAGCCGGTGCGGCATATTTCACTGCAAGAGGTTTAATTTCTGGCTTCAAAGCAGTTATTGAAGCTTCAGGTCAACAGGAATTAGCTGAGAAGAAACTTTCAACTGCATTAGGAAGAACTTCCACAACACTATTGAAATACGCATCATCACTTCAGAAAGTAACAGCATTTGGAGATGAAGCAACTATTGAAGCCATGTCAATGATGGCAGCCTTCACAAAAGATGAAGAAGCACTGAAGAAATTGACAGCCGTTACGTTGGACTATGCCGCTGCAACAGGAACCGATCTTAACGCAGCATCACAACTTGTCGGTAGAACATTCGGAACGTCAATGAACGCCATGAGCAGATATGGTGTTGCTGTTGAAGGAGCAGCCGGATCAACAGAAAGACTTGAGTCTTTAACGGGAAACTTAGCTAAAATGTTTGGAGGACAAGCAAAAGCACAATCTGAAACAATGACTGGTAACATTGAACAGATGAAAAATTCAGTTGGTGACACCGCTGAAGTCATTGGTAATCTACTTGCTCCTGCTGTTATATCAATAGCGACAGGATTTAAGGGTGCAGCTGAATCAGTTAGTGAATACATCACACAATTAAAACTTTCAAACGCAACACTTGAAGGAGTGGTTGATACAGAAGAAAGAGAAGCCATAATCCTTGCTAAGATAGAAAAATTCAAAGACAGAATCATAAGACTGGATAAAATGGGATCACTTGATAAAAGGACAGAAGCACAATTAACTGAAAAAATTGCTGAACTTGAGTCAGACTTAGCGTTGAACAGGATGGGGAATTTTGCAGTGTTCTCACCAGAAGAACAAGCTCATCTTGATAGATTACAGGCTACTATTGACAAAGAAAAAGCTCACGCAGAAGAATGGAGTAAATTAGCCGAAATACAGTCAGAAGAACCAGAGATCCTTGGCGATATAATGGCAACAGAATCAGAAATAGCTTTTCAAAGAGAAGAAAACGCAGCAGCACAGGAAGTAATACAGAATAAATTAAAAGAAATGAAATTAGAAGAAATGGCACTAGTTGCCAAAGGTGCTTCAACTATGCAATCTGGTATTGAAAGTGTTATCCGTGGTTATGTTATGGAAGCAGTGGCTGGTCATATTGCTAAAGTGCTTGGAGGAGTTCCTTTCCCGTTTAATTTGATATTGGCTGCTGCTGCCGGAGGTGTTGTGAACGAACTGATGTCATCCGCCTTCAGTCAGGTTAAAGCACCAGTATCATTCGCACAAGGTGGTGACTTTGTTACTTCCGGTCCACAAATGATTATGGTCGGTGACAATCCATCCGGGAAAGAAAGAGTACAAATCACACCAAGCGAACAATCGCAATCATTCAATCAAGGCGGAATTACATTAAATATTTCAGCACCACTTGTAGATGAAACAGTTGTTGATTCGATCATTCCAGCTATCGAAAAAGCACAAAGGCTTAATCTTGCATGAGCCTCACACTCCCTGCCGTATACTCCGCAGCTTCTAAACAAGGAAACATACAAGAAAACTGGATTGTCCAGTTAGGCTTTTTCAATGGTGATGCACAAGGAAAAGGCGATGGTGGATGGGATGCAATTCTAAGATCAAACGGAGCAGCAAATCTATTAAACGAAGACCTTGATGATTCTGAGCCTGATGTTAATGTAGATGACGCTACGGTACTCCAGGCTGGTGATTTTATAAAAGTTGAGAGTGAAATCATGCAGATATTAAGCATCTCAACTCATACTTTGACTGTTGTACGTGGGGCGATGGGTACAACACCAGCAACCCATGATAATGACACTGCTATATATTGGAATAATTTCACGCCAATATCATTAGCAGACACAACTGTTGATTCTGTATTTTATCATGGAACTATTACAAACGTTCCTTCCATCCGTTCTTCAATAGATTTAGCTAAGTCCACTGCCAAGACTGGAAATATTTCGCTAAACGTAGTTAACTTCCAGTTCAAAGGCGATGACTTTAGTGCTGAGTTATTCTTAGGAACACGGAAATATATAAACAGGAACGTGAAGATATATTCACAACTGAACGGTGATTCCACACTTGCGAATTGTCTACAAGTATACCAAGGAAGATTGATTGATATTTCACATGATGATTCTTCAATTAAATTAACTTTGGCAGAAAAGAGACCGTGGGATTTTATTAGTATACCACAAGACAAAACAGACATTAAAAATATTTATGAACCTATTGCCTATGGCAATTTTACAAAAAACGCATCAACAGAAGGAAGTCCAGATTATTGTACTGGGACTTCTTTAAGACCGATTCCTTTTATTGACTATTCGCAGAAGAAATTATGGTATGTAAGCGGTTCAGATTCAGTCAGTAGTAATGCTGATTGCCATTATTACGATGAAAATATAGACAGATTTATTCCGATATTATCCACAGATACAGCAACTGTTTCAAAATATGGGGCACATTGTTTATCGGTACCAAGGGAAATGGAAAGAACCATCAAATGGAAACCGTCAGACGTTCATAGTTCTGGGACAAACACTTTTAGTAGTTCAGCAAGTGCTTTTGATAAAGGACTACGAAGTGATGCAGCCGATGATTCAACCTCTGGAACGGCAGCAACTAAGTCAAATGGTGCTACAAGTGATGGAGCCAACTATTATTTTCTAACCTTAAACTCGCCAGAAATAGAAGGAAGCCTTGATGGAACTTCAGATGCCTATTCTTTACGGATTGAGGTCGTTTGGAAGATTACAGCAACAGCACTATCTGGTTCACCAGCTAATTCAACTATAATTTTATATTATCGTGACACAAGTGATACATGGAGATCATTTGGACAAATTACACAGGCGGAAGGTGCAGGTACAGAAAGTGGGACATTAAAAATCACTTATACGGACGCATTAAATGTGACTGGAGATACAGTTACAAATACAACGGGCTATGGTGGTGATTTAAATGTAGATGGCTTTTGGACAAATGGGATACAAATAAGAACAAACTTTAATAAACAGAGTGGAGGTGCTTGTACAGGAACAGTGTATATTTATGATGTCCGACTCTATACAACGACAGCATTGACTTGGGGGGATAAACAAGCAGCATTAAATGCTGTTCGTGAAAAGAAATACCTATATACCGGCGCAGATGGAGTAGACAATTCATTTACAGGTGGAAGCAATGTAGCAGATACAGGACTTGAAGCACATCGTGATCTTCTTTTTAGGTTTACAGGGTTTGATGATGCGGATGGTGATATTTATAATTATGATGCCAATCTGGATATTGAAGCAGCACGAATTACGACTGCATGGAATATTCGTTGGTGGGCATTGGAACCGGTAGAACTGAAGAAAATTCTTGAACAGATACAGTATGAATTTGGTTTTATTTTTAAATTTAGACATGATGGGACAGGATCATATTGGTATGTCAAAGACTCCTATTCATCTGGAAACGTGACACAAACACTAAAGAAGGATGACATTATAAACCTGAAAATAAATAACACACCATTTTCAGAATTATTAACTGATATGCGTATTGAATATGAAAAACATCCAGCAGATGACCGTTATCTTTCCAGTTTGACTTCAAAAGATACAACCAACGATCCCAGGACAAAATTTAATATCCAGAGTAAAGAGAACATTCAAGAAATAAAATTGGATATGAATGTAAACAAACCGGGAAATGCGAATCCCGGCGGTGGTGATACCAACGATGGATTCGCTGATTATTATATGAACATCTTTGGAGATGTAAAAAAGATCATTAGTTGTGACATCGTAAATCCAGCTGTCAGTTATAACTTAGAAACTGGTGATATAATACAATTCTCAAATACCGCTGGAGAAATGCCAGTTGAACCGTTTGGTGATAACTGGGCAGACTATTACATGATCACAGACTTACAAAGAAGTCCCGGGAAAATAAGAATTCAAGCAAGAGAGGTAGGTTAATATGAGTTATATGAACATCCGCACCCCACGGATATATCCAGACACAATAAATTATTTATTGAATCGGGGAGTAGCTCAGAATGGGAATTTTGATGTACTTGCAACCGATGCTGGAGCATACATAATGGGAACATTCACAACAGGATCAGAACCTGAATTATTTGATATGAAACCATTAAACAAATGTACCTTTGATACATCGGCAGATCCAGATGGTCATGTTATGATAAATATTGATCTGCAACAGGCTTATAGAACAAGTTTTATTGCAATACTTAACCATAATATGGAATCAGCAGATGCAAAAGTGCTAATCAAATCCAGTAATACAGAATCTCACATTCAGGCGGTTGATATGGGAAGTGCCACAGCGATGAACGCTCCTGCTGAAGTTATAAATGCAGATGCGATTAGTTCAAGTATTATTACTCCTGCAACTGATGGTTCGACAATAGTAAGATATGCCGAAACACAACATCGTTACTGGGGAATTCAATTTGAAGGCGATGGTGGTAATGAATTTGGTTCAACCGATCTATTTGTGGGTTGTATCCTGATCGGTGAATATTATGACATGACTCAAGCTCCGGATCTTAGTGTAAATCGTTCAATTTCCTTTGAGGGAATGAACAAAGTCCAACAGTCTGTGGGAGGACAGCGCTATTCAAATATGTCTAATCACGGCAGGCAATCGTTAGCTGCATCACTAAGTCCATTTACGCTCAAACTCCTCGGAGGTGAACATGAAGCTTATGGTGGAAGAATCATATATGATATGAATTTCAGCTTTTTGAATTCAGGCTATGTAATGCCAGACGGATATAGGTACTGGGCTGGATCTTTTGATGCTACTGTCGAAGATATGTGGCATATAACCCACGGATCTCATACTCCATTCATTTTCTCAATAGATAAAGACTCAGAAGGCGGTGGTGCAGAATCAGAACATATCTTTGCAAGATGGGGACAGGATTCATTAAATATGACACAGGTGGCGTTAGATACTTTTAATGTTTCAATGCGCATAGAAGAAGAATTTTGACACTTATCATATATTATATATAAAAAATTATAAAAAAGTGTTTCTTTTCTGGTTATTATGTTATAACTTTGTAACATGAAAAACGGAAACAAACAACCAATTAAGACTTTCGCCATCAAGGAGTCGGTTCATAGACTTGCAAAGAATTACTGCCATGAATCGAACCAGAAGATCGGCGGTTATATTGAAAACTTAATCATCCACGATTACAAGTTGCGCAAAATCAACACTGCGCTGAAACAGTAAAAAATCATGGAGGACACAATCATAATCACACTAACAATTATGTCGGGGCTGATCGCTTGGTCAGGCGTCCTCCAGACCGTTACGGCTTTCGGTCCCGGCTATCATTGGAGGACACTAAAATGAAAAAAATACAAATAGAAAAAAACGAATGGAAGGAAATGATAGAAATAGAATCAGCAACAAGAATAATAAATGATGGATGTCATTTTAAAACATTATCTGATACTATTATTCACATTGGTCAAAAGATGCAGGACAGAAAAGCAACACCAAAGCACGTAGATGAAATGTTAGACATACGTGATTCCTTAGATCTTATTGTTGACCAATTTAAATGTGATGTGAGCAACTGGGCATCTTCTTTTAGTATTGGTGATGAGGATATAAAGGAGGACAAATAAGATGAAACAAGACAGATCAACACGCCAGATAAACAAGATCATCACCGTCCTGGACAATACAGAAGGCATCGGCCGGGAAGAATTCACGGAACTGAAACACCTTCTGAATTACTGTAAGCACTTACTGGAACAGAGATTGGAAAGCCATACGGTGCGCCATGATTCATGAAGTCAGCCACATCACGGTAGACGTAGAAAAACAAAAACAATACAAGGCTGAAATTAAGGAACTGACGAAAAAAGTTGAATTGTATGAGATGATCATCAGCGATTTATACAGCAAGATCAAAGAAGTAGACACAAAGGAGGACAAATAATGAGTATATCAGCGTTTGCAATGAGAAATATTATTGGAAAAAAATTACCAGTTGCAATTACACCTGATGAAGTTGTGGAAGAAATTGTCAATCTAAAAAAAGACATCATGAAACTGATCGACAAGACTGACGAACTGGAGCAGAAAATAACAAACCTGAACTTCAAGCTATCAACAAAGGAGGACAAAGAATGGAATGGTTAGCCAGTATTCACATCAACGGATCTCATCTAATACTTCTTGCAGTCTTGTTGGTAATAGATCATAGAAGATATGAATGGAAACGTAAATGCAAATCACTGCTAAAGTGAAGGAGGACACAATGAAAAACGGATCTACCAATTTGCCGGCGTTATACGAACTGGCAACTGAATACCAGGATGCTTTGATGACCTTAACGGACATGGACGATGAAGCCGTCATCGATACCTTAGAAGGCTTAAAAGGTGAACTGGAAGTAAAAGCGGTGAACGTGGCCATGTACTGCGGAAACATCACAGCTACCATCAACGCAATGAAGGAAGCTGAAAAACGTATTGCAGACCGGCGGAAAGCGTATGAAAACAAAATTACCTACATCACCCGGTACATCAAAAAGAATATGGAAAGTTCCGGAATACACAAGATAGAAACGCCGGAGATGAAATTAGCGATACAGAAGAACCCGCCAAGAGTGAATATTAACGATGAAACTGCTGTGCCGGAAGAATTCTGGAACGAAAGGAAAAGTTTTGTCCTGGACAAGAAGATGTTAAAAGCCGCACTGGAAAAGGACGAAGTGGCAGGCTGCGAATTAGTGCAGGAAACACGACTGGTAATAAAATAATGAATGGACTTAAAAAGCAGAATTCATGGCTGGGGAGCCAACAGGCCATACTCAGACTTTATCAGAATTTATACAGAGAAGATAAATTCCAAAAAAACAGTGCTGCATATGACCGTATGAAGCAAATTGAAAAAAGAATAATAAAAGGAGGACGAAATGCCAGTAAATATACACGGTAAACAATACAAGACCGTTGCAGAACGTGTGGCGGAAGCGCACAAGAAACACAAAGACAATATTGAAATACAGACTAAACTGGTTTCCTGGGAATCCGGCGTTGTAATCATGAAGGCGATAGTAATCATCCACAGTAAAGACAATACTCTGACCTATACAGACTACGCCTATGAAAAAGAAGGTTCTTCCACGATCAACAAAACCAGTATCTTGGAGAACTGTTCGACATCCGCAATCGGACGCGCATTGAGTGCCGCCGGGTTTGCCGGGAGTGAATACGCATCGGCCGATGAAGTTGCCGGCGCTATCAAGAACCAGCACAGTGACTTCGATATGAAGACTACACCAAAGAACGGTTCCACGTCTGCATCACCTAAACAGGCAAAGCTAATTGAAAGGCTGATCAAAAGCCATGTGATTACTGAAGATGAACGCAATAAAACAACGGCATGGCTGGAAAAAAGCCCAACGAAACAAGACGCATCCGGAACGATTGACAGATTGCAGGGAATAATAGCGGACCGGAAAGAAGCCGAAACTGGGGCCGTATGACAACATCAGGAAATACGCCGAAGCACAGTGGATCTTCCACGAAAAGTTCGGCAAACCAATCACACACGCCTGGAAGATCAAGAGCGTTTTGTTCGGATCAAAACCGCTTGTTAATTTTTCCGGGCGTGAATGGGACCAACTACTGGAAACATTGAGAAGTGAATATAGAAGATTGAATAATTGACCTCCACATACCAGTCAACATTCAAACAAGAAAAATACGGATTCCGTGATGAGCGTTTATCCAGAAGGCACAGGCTATATGGAAGTGCCTGTCCTATGGTTGACCTTGACTTTCTTGTGATCGAATATCACCTTAAAAAAACTGTTGCACTGATAGAATACAAGCATTGGAGAGGTGAAGAAACTTTTGATCTTAACAATGCGAATTATCAGGCGTTAATGGACATGGCAGATCGTGCGGAACTGCCTTTCTTTGTGTCTTTTTATCGTCCGGAAACGTGGGTTTATATAGTCTATCCTGGAAATGCGAAATCTTTTGAATGGATCACAACTAAAACAGAAATGAATGAACATGATTATGTGAGATTTTTATATAAAATGAGATATATCGAAATTAAAAAAGAAATACTGGAAAAATTACAGTGAATAGAAATCCTATACACTGGAGAACAAAGAGCGCATCTGAAGATGTATTAAAATATATGCAAATACACAAATGGAAAGATTTGATTAAAGGAATAAAGAAGGAAACGCTTGACCTTAGAAGGCAAAGTGTAAAAAGAATCCATGAAGATTTCCCGTTAGTAAGGTTTTATGATTTCCATAAACAAGGAAAGATATTTGCGGATAAATACTATGGCTGTACACGGGACTATGATAAGTGCAAAAGACTGCCCGATGGTTATTACTTTAATTATCCATACGGAATATTCATAATTGAAATAGAAAACTATTCAAGAGTAAATGAAGAAAGAATATCTGATTACTTAAAATGGTGGGACTTCTTTGATTGTATTGAATACACGGCACTTCACATAATGACATTCAACAGATATGGGGAGTTTCAAAGAGATGATTTAAAAGAATCTTTCAATAATAAACAAAGCACAGCAATCCTAAAAAAATTGATTGATAAAGAATATTATGATCCTTCATAACGAATCAGGCGAAAAGGTAGGCGAAGTCATCAAAAAGAAAGATGATATAAAGATATTATTCTACAAGCCGAAAGACATGAAAGACACCGAATGGGAAGGCCACATAGTACCGTTCCAGAAGTTCATGAGCAGCCTAAAAATAAAGGCACGGAGGAAAAAATGAGCAACGGCTGGATCAAACTGCACCGTGATATCATGAATCACTGGGTATTCAGCAGCCCGGAATATTTGCAGGCGTGGATCAGCCTTTTGATAATGGCAAACCACAAAACAAAGACCTGGATCTACAATGATAACATCGTAACTATTAAACGTGGAGAGATAGTAACCAGCATGATGAAACTGTCCGGAAGATGGAAATGGAGCCGCAATAAACTGAGGCACTTCTTAGGACTTTTGGAAAAAGATGGAATGATTGAACGAAAAAGCAACCACAATTACACGCACCTAAGTGTCTGTAACTACGACACTTACCAAGATAGCAGGACAACTGAAGGTACAACTGAAGGACAACTGAAGGACAACCGGAGGACAACTGAAGGCCTACAACTAAAGAATGTAAAGAATGTTAAGAATGAAAAGAAAAGAGAGAGCAAGAATATTCAGCTTAAAAATATTAAAAATTCCTTTAAGGACTTAAAAAAGAAGTTCCCGGATGTTGATGTTGCAGTTGAATACGATAAGTACACCGATTGGATGACTTCTAAAGGTATTACTTATAAAGACTATAAAGCTGCGTTTCGGAACTGGCTGCGCCGTTCGGCAAAAGGCTTCACAAAAAAAGCCGACAAAGTTGAATTCGGCAAAACGCCAACAGGACTATGGAAGGCATACTGTTCCAAGTGTTCCAGGATACTGTTTTTCAACAAACCGCCGTTTCCGAATACATCTTCGGAGTGCTGCGGAACTGACATATTCAACTACGATCCAAAAAGAGTGAGCGCTTAAAGAATTTGAAGGTGGCTGAAGTGGCAAGTAAAAAAAGTAAGGCTATTATTAACGTGTTGGCGCACAAAAGAGTCACCTTCAAACTTTTATATGAAGAATAAATCTATACTTAAAATCGGATTGAGTGAAGATTAGATGTTTTCAAACATAGATGATTTTTTAATAGTAAAAGAGCATCCACTAATGCTGAAATATGTTGATGAGTTACAACGGAAAAATGCGGAGTCATTGTCATTCTATCCAATGCAAGTGTTTGAGAGAGAAAGCAACAAGGGAAGGATATTTTTAGGATTGTTAAATAATCAGCCGTGTGGTTATATATATATGGGCGCTGTTGGTGGTGATGTAAAAATACATCAAGTGTGTATACAATACGATGCAAGACGAAAATTATATGGAGCATCTCTAGTTGTTGCTGTTGAAGATTGTGCTAATAAGTATTATTCACAATCAATAACTCTACGATGTGGATTTGATTTAGAAGCAAATGAATTTTGGAGAGATATGGGATATAATTGTCTAAAAATTGTTGCTGGTGGAATAAGACGAATGAGAGAAATCAATATCTGGAGAAAGCAGTTACAACCGAATCTATTTGATGATGTGCATATTGAACCAGCCGTAGGAAAAGCAGATGCAACAATATGGAGAAAACATAAAAAGACAGGAATAATAACACAATTTCACAGAGGAAAAAAACTTGCAGAATATAGAGCTGAAATTCTTAAAAAAGAAAACATCAATGAACAATTATAAGTTATCAAATAAATATTGATTAACGTACGCAACAAAGGCAAGCGTGGCGAACTGGAAGTGGCAAAGATCATCAACCGTGCGCTGGGAACAAACGTAAGGCGCACGCCGAATTCAGGTGGTCTTTCTTTTAAAGGCGATATAATTGACATCGACTATAACTCGGTGATCCATGACTGCCACTTTGAAATAAAGAACCAGAAGAAGATACAATTTCCACTATGGTGGAAGCAGGCAACAGGTGACTGTCCGCCGGCAAAAATACCGCTTGTAATATTTAAGCATGAACACAAGTGGCTGGTGGTCCAGGAATTAAACGATTGGCTATATAAAATTGATAAAAAATAACACATACCAAAGGAGCAAATATGACGTGTCCATACTGCGGAGGAGGGCATGGAAAGAAAAAAGGAGTACAGAATAACCAACAGCGGTTTGTCTGCTATACGTGCAAAAAACAATTTCAAGCACCGTTAGACGCTTCATCTAAATCCTTTCCACGCATACTTTTATTTGATATAGAAACTTCACTGATGAAAGTGTATGTGTGGGGACTTTATAAGCAATATATACCACACAACAATATTATCGATACCTGGTTTGTTATAAGCTGGTCTGCTAAGTGGCTATACGGCAAAAAGCTGATGAGCGACACGGTCACGTCCAAAGAAGCGGTTAAAAAGCACGACAAGCGAATATTGAAGTCTATCCACACGCTATTAAACAAGGCAGATATTGTTATAGGCCATAACGTAGACAGGTTTGACATACGCAAGCTGAACTGGCGGTTTATTTCAAACAACATGAAGCCGCCACTGCCATACAGAAGTATCGACACGCTGAAAGTCGCCCGGAGTCAGTTCGCCGCACCGTCATACAAGCAGGACTATCTCACAAAATACTTTACTTTAGAAAAGAAGCTAAAAACAGAATTCAAATTATGGACAGATTGCATGGCTGGCGATAAAAAAGCACTAAAAAAGATGGCAAAATATAACCGGCACGATGTTATTGGACTGGAAGGAGTATATTTAAAGCTGCGCCCATACATAAAGAACCATCCGAACCTTAGCGTTCTTATGGATGATGACGTATGTACCAGTTGCGGAAGCTATAACTTAGAAGAAACAGAAGCAGTCTATTTTACTTCTGCCAGCAAGTTCCCAGTGTTCCGATGTGCTGACTGTAAAACGCCTCACATCCGGGGCAAGAAAAACGTCAATCAGGGTAAAACACAGATGAGGTCCGTAGCAAGATGATAATTGACAGAACCGATTTCAAAATAAACATGCTTTCGCCAATACAAAAAGTCAAAAAGAAGAAGTATGAAAAAAAAGAACCATATCACTGTTCAAAGTGTAACAAAGTATGGCAAGTACATTCAAATATTACAATTACCAAAACACATGACAGACTTGTGCCAGAATATTTAATAGGATTTCCAAAGTTCGGTTGTACGAAACGCACTTGTATATTATGCAAAAATAAGCATCATGATGAAGTGTCCACACTGTAAAAAAAAAGAAGCCACATATGAATTCACCGACATTGGTAAAATAATAACACACTCATGTTCTGATGACAGATGTTTTAAGAAGGCAAAACAACAGAAGGCCCATGCTGGAAGACATCCCGGATAACGGTTACGAATTAGCTGAAGAACTGGAACAGGCTGAAAAAGCTAAAGAACGCCTATTATGGATCAGGCGTGGATTCGCCTGGTGTTATGAAATGACGGACAAACAAAAAGATGTGGCATATTATAAGTTATTCACCGACAAAACAGAAGAAGACATCGGAATTATATTAAATATAAAACAGCCAGTTGTCAACGAACACTGGCAAAAAGCCATCAAAAACGGCTCAAAAGTATCAATATAACCTATAATTTGACCTATAAGGTGAAGGCTGTCGTTGCCTCTCCGTCATATAGGATCTAAAAACTTCACAGGACGGAATAAGAAAAACGGCATCGGTTGACCGGTTAACATGATTAGAAAAGACAAAGATGCAGACTGTTAATTATCCTATTGACAAACTCATATTCGCCGAATATAACCCACGGCAACTCACCAAAGACCAATACAAAGATTTAAAAGATTCAATTACACGCTTCGGATTGGTAGATCCGATGATAGTGAATACACACAAACAGCGCAAGAATATCCTGGTTGGCGGTCATCAGCGTGTGCGTGTGGCAAAAGATTTAGGATTTGAAGAAGTGCCATGTGTGGAAGTAAAGCTGACACTGGACAAGGAAAAAGAATTAAACATACGCCTGAACAAGAACACAGGTGAGTGGGACTACGATGCTCTGGCCAATTACTTTGATGTGGGCGAACTGACGGATTGGGGATTTACCGATGATGAACTGCAATTCTGGGCGGAAGAACCGACAGAAGGACTGATTGATGATGATGAAGTTCCTGAAGTAGAAGAAGCCATAACCAAGACAGGCGATTTGTGGATGCTTGGCGATCATAAAGTATTGTGTGGCGATGCAACAAAGAAGGAAGATGTTGAACGATTGATGGATGGGCAGAAGGCTGATATGGTGTTTACTGATCCTCCTTATGGTGTTGATTATGATGGTGGCATGAAGAAACAAAAGAAATTGAAAAACGACCATAATGCTGATATTTATCATTTGTTTATGCCTATCTCTGTTAATGTGTTAAAAAATGATGGTGCTTTTTATGTGTGGTATGCTGACGCAACTGCAACTGCAACTGCAACTGCAACTGCTGGTCTTGTGATTTCTGCTCAAATTATATGGGCAAAGAACCATGCACAATTTATGTCAAATGCAAAATATAAAGGGAAGCATGAGCCTTGTTTTTATGCACATAAAAAAGGTAAATCTGCAAAATGGTATGGGGATAATAACGAAGTAACACTTTGGGAATATGACAGAGCAAGTAAAAACGAATATCACCCGACTCAGAAACCAGTAGCATTATCAGAGAGGGCGAATAGAAACAGTTCACCTAAAGAAGGAATCGTATTAGACCCATTTCTCGGCTCTGGCTCAACACTCATAGCCTGTGAAAAGACCAACCGTAAGTGTTACGGCATGGAAATTGATCCGCATTACTGCGATGTAATTGTCAAACGCTGGGAAGAATACACCGGAAAGAAAGCAGAAAGAACGGAACGTGCCGAAAGTTGATAAGCAACAAACAAGCAACGGAAAGATGCCCGGTGGTATTACAGGCAAAGGATGGATGCCAGGACAGTCTGGCAATCCGAACGGAAGGCAGCCGAAGGTCAGAAGTATTCCGGACATACTGCACAAGATCGGCGATGAAGAAGGAACGGTTAGCGGTAAGTATACAAAGCTGGATGTGGTGTTAAGGAAGGTATTTGATTTTGCTTTGGAAGGCAAGTCATGGGCGGTTCAGTTCATAGCGGACCGGACTGAAGGAAAGCCACGTGAATTCGTTGAACAGAAGATAACCCGGGATGAAGTTGTTATTAAGTGAAGTTTATAATAGAGCAGGACAGGATGCTGTCACATCAACTCCGTTGGTGGAATTTGCCGAACCGATATCGACTTATGGTAGGCGGGTACGGATCAGGCAAAACATACATCGGAGCGCTAAGAAGTATTTATCTGTCGTATGTAAACGCACCACTGCCGGGGATGTACGTAAGTCCGACACACGGACTGGCGCAAAAGACGATCATACTGACGTTAAAAGAACTGTTCGACAGAAGCGAAGTTGATTATGTATACAACCAGCACAAAGGAGAATTTCGCATCGATAACTGGAACGGTTGTATTTGGATTGGCTCAGGTGATAAGCCTGATTCTCTCAGAGGCCCGAATTTGAGCTGGGCCGGAATAGATGAACCTTTTATACAGAAGCGTGAAGTGTTTGAGCAGATGACAGCACGTGTCAGACATCCGGAAGCATCACAGTCTGAGATATTCCTTACAGGAACGCCGGAAAGTCTTGGGTGGGGATATGTACTATCACAGTCAGACAAGATAGATATCGGTACAGTGACCGCTTCAACGCTTGACAATCCGCATCTGCCAAAGGAATACAAGGATTCGTTATTGGCTGCATATTCACAGGAACAGATAGATGCATACGTTCACGGCAAGTTCGTCAACTTAACTCAGGGCCGTGTCTATAAAGACTTTGATCGGGACAAGCACGTGATGAAGCGTGAAACGGACGGATGGGATATAGGCGCAGGCATGGACTTTAATGTTGATGCTATGAGTTGTGAGATATTTGCTTACACAAAGAAGGAGATCCATGTATTCGATGAAATAAGACTGAAGAACTCAGGCAC
>VTLG01002122.1_pt1 | contig 29036 bp, 47 predicted proteins | sample 4694571 | NCBI WGS metagenome assembly VTLG01 (sample SAMN12604809, study PRJNA352737) | marine metagenome | biome: ENVO:00000447; feature: ENVO:00000209|ENVO:00000569|ENVO:01000036; material: ENVO:00002151; isolation source: viral sequences binned using virsorter ...
GCTCTTTCACCTAGTGTTGATATATATTTCCAATATTTATTATTCTCTATATCCATAATTATTATATATAGTTTGGTAATCCATCATCCTCTAATCTTTTAATTATATTTTTTAAATGAATGATTTGAACTCGTTTATTAAATTCCTTGCTATTCTCACACCTCTGGTGACATTCTCTGCAAAGTGCCACAAGATTGGGAACCTCATTCAGATTGTCACATTTACTGTGTGCCCTTGGTGATATATGATGTATATCAACTGCAATTTTTTTACACCATTCACAAAGTATTTTTGAATATCCATAATCATAACCAAAAAATGTGCAATAAACTTTTTTATAATTATTCATATATTTTATTACATAATTCATAACACTTTGGGCACCTATCATAATCAATATACATTGTTGCCTCACAACACTCACTATAAGCATTATCCTCAAATATATCTGGTAATCCATAATATAAATCCAGATAGATCAAATTACAAATCAATCTCAACTCAAATACTTCCTTTTCTGATGGTAAATATAATTTTGTCATACTCCTATATATTTATCTGTAATTGGTTTCTTAGGCTTTATCCATTTCATTTGACCATTATATGTCCTTTGTTTCTCATATCCTAAACTAATTAAATGATTATGATAATTTTTTGTCATTTCCTCATCTTGTTCAATTCTTTTTGCATAGTGTATATCATAATAATTAGGAAAAGAAATATTATTATAATAATCAAAACTCCCATTATTATTATTATTCTTATTATTATTCTTATTATTATTCTTATTATTACCACCACACTCTGTATACACACTATCAACACCCTGTATACACTTTATTAAATCTTTGTTTTTAACGGACTTTAAATCTTTTTCAATACATTTCCTTATAGATGGTGAATCAGAGCCATTATATTTAAGGAAATTAACTAGAGCGATCTCATTTGTTTCTTTACTATATACAATTTTATTCATATTCTCAAATAATTCTAATAAATTATATACAGTATCATTATTATAACCTGTTTGGTATGAGATTTGTTTTATACTAATTTCGTATATACCACATTGTTTGACGTTTGGATTAGTAAGTAAGTATATATAAAAATATTTTTGCTCTGGAGTTAGATCTAAGATCAAAGTGTCATCCCAGAATGTTGTGTGTAATTGTCTATATTTAGCCATTTTGTTTGTGTTTTATTGTTATGCGAAAGGCATATTATTTAAATCTGGTAACTCATCCTCTAATAATATATCTTTAATATTTAAAGTATTAAAAAATCTATCTTTCCATTGATTAGATTTAATATAAAAATCTATTTTCACATACCTATCCTGTTTTATTTTATCCTTAAATAGATTTATCTTTTTTTCTCCAAAGATCTCAAACTGATGTGTATGGTCAAATCCTGATTCTGTTTCTACTATATTAATAAGCATTTTTTTAGCACTTTCGCCATCTTTCAGCTTAATAGTTTCATTTATTATATTTGTGATTCTGCCTCTAATTTTATACATAATATTTATTTTTTTTAATTCTTAATTTATCTAGTTCATATTTTAATCTTGAATTTTCATTCAATATAATTTCATATTTTTTATCCAAATCATGATCGTATTTAGTTTTGATTATTGAATATTGTAAGTCTAATTTTGAATCATTCCAATCATTAAACTGAGTTTCTATGTTTTGATATTTGCTAGTATAGTAATTGATTATATTATACTCTGATTTGTGATGTTCTAATAATTCTAATATATATGATTCTGGTTTGTTAAAATTCTCACTTATTTCAAAGATAGTAAGATTCAATTTTTTTAAAGCCAAATGATAGACCATAGATCTAGCGTCAATAATACGCTTATTATCATAATCCCTATAAAATTCAATATTTTTAATACGATTATAATAACAGGCTATTTTAACTAATCTTTCTAATGTTTTCATCTTTGTTAATATCATAAAATGGACCATATTTAAACATATAATATTCTGTGCTTTTATACTCAAAAACCCCTCTCACTTTTAACTCATCATCACCCATTCCAAGTAAATAATTATCCAGCTCACTCTCTGTACCTGTAAATAATATCGCCCCTCTCTCTCTTTTAGTGTCAATAAATGCACTCCCTGTGCTACTGTCTACACTTTTACAAGTGAAATCACCTTTACCATATATAAACCAAGTTTTTTTAATAAAATCTCTCATTATTTTTTGATAAAATCCTCAGACTCATCCTCTGAATAAATACCCAATTCATAGAGCCCAGAACATTGGAGCACAACTCTGGATTTCGCACGTTTCTCAGCGATTGCGATTGGATAATTGTTGTTATTGTTCAATGGGCTACATTCCCCAAAACTGCATACCAAATGCTTGGGCTTAGGTGTTGGACCCCCATGCTTATCATCAAAGATAACTCCTGTTGCCAATATTACCACATGTTTATGATCGTCTGAGATTTTTTGTATTTCGTATTTTATCTGAATACCTAATATATTCTGTATTTTTTCCACTCCACTCCTTGTAATTATATGCTTTTCAGTTTTACCGAATTTTAAGGTAAAAATATCCTCTCTATCAAGATTATATTTTATATATATCTGTTTTAATATTTCTTTATTCATAATTAGTAATTAATTTATTTAGTTCGCTTTTTCTTTTGCCAGATAACATCTCATTTACTTGAATAAAATACCCACTAGGATTAATATTATCAGTATCAATATTATCCAATTCAGTTTCATATAATAACAAAAATTCATCTAAATAACTAGATGAATTAATATTATTTATATCCTCTTTACTTTTACCCATCAAATTAATTAATATTTTTTGGGAATCTGTATTTAACATTTTATACTGTCTTTTGACTGTATTTAATATTAATAATTTATTTTGTTCAGTTATTTGCGTCATCTTTTATTTTATTAATAATTAAATTTTCTAATATTTTCCATTCATTTTTATAGTGATAAAATAATATGTTATATACAAAATTATTATCATATAAATAACATAAATTCCTTTTAAACATATTTTTAATCCCATCCATTCCATTACATAAATACATATTTATTATATCCTCACTATCTACAATAATACCCTTGTTCTTTTTTGCTTTTCTTTTTTTAAGCTCTAAGATAATTTTTATTGCTATATCTCTCTGAGGCTCATCAACTTCATAAGATATATTATTGTCATCTAGTATTTTATATAATTCTGTATAATCCATGATATACAAAATTATAAGATATATATTGTTTATTACTATCTGTTTAATATAATATCCCCTAGCTCTTTCGTTGATAATGTATATAAATACATTTTAAAATCTCCATCAAATTCCTTTTTAACTATACTTGGAACATCTTTAATTAATGTTGTTTGTAATAAATGTCTTATTAATGTAGTTCTTTTATTTGGTATCATAATTTTTTATATTGGTTTCCCCAAATATCTAAAAACCAATAATATATACAAAATTTTGACCTCTAAAGATATTAACAGGGCATTGTTAGTTAACGATACCATTCCATCGCCCCCCTCTTTTACATACCATTGGAATTAATTTAGGTTGCCCATTGATAATAATACCACACCCAAGGATAACTCTGGCACTATTTATTTTATTATAGCTAAATGCTAAACTATGGTCATCAATAAGACACCCCACCATCATTGACCAATGCAAAGACAATGGATTAGATGTGAAACTGATATTAAATTCAGTATGATAATGACCTTGAATAACTGACATCCCCATCTCTTTTGCTAGTGTTAATCCATTTTTTTTCATTCCATGAGTCATAAATAAATATTGCCCATTATTCATCTTTAATTTATAGTCTGGGTACCATTTCCACCCTTTACCAACACCAATAACCTCATTATAATCTCTAAGCATATAATTAGGAATACCATGTTTTTTACCTCTCCTGTATAACATAGATCCATGATTGGAGTGTACTAATGTCATCTCTGGGAACATGGATTCTAGCTCTTTAAACACCTCTCTAGCTTTCAAGGTCTCTTTATATTGACAATCTAATGAGGGCTCAGAATCGTGCATACTGATCCCATGGAAATCGGCTTCATCTCCAGAATTTAAAATGATATTAGGCTTGTATTTTTTTTTAATAGCCCTTAAAAAATTAATACTATCCTTATGGTGATAAGGGATATGAAGATCCGATATTACTAATATTATTTCATCTTTCATTTTTTGATCTTTTCTATACCCCTAGAACCAAAATAAAATGATATGATTGTGACCAATGTTGTAGATAATAGGGTAACAAATTCAGTCTTTACATTGAAATTAATAAACCCAGCGTCAATAAAAACAAGTAACATGGTACATACAATCACAAAAACAAGTGTTAAGGGTCTCACATTCTTTGATAACCAGCTATCTGATTTCATATCGTTTTTATGTCTCTCTGTGATATTCTTTTCAATCTCTAATTGTGAATCTAAAAGTATCTGTTTTATTTGTTTTTTAGCCTCTAATTTTTCCTCTTTTGTTGTGATAATTTCATCTAAAATATTACCAGCATTTCCAATTAAATTATTTATTAATCCTTTTATCATAATGATTTATATTTTGTTGGGTATGGTTTATATTTTGTTTTATTGTTATCGTCTTTGTATGCCTCAAGAATCTGTTTTCTGTTATTATCTTTCACATAGCTAATATGAATCCATTTACCACCGAACTCCCATATCATTTGGTCAAAATCTAAATTTAATTCAATAACACAATCAAATATTAATTTATTATCTGTTTTCCCATCTCTAACGATAATAATATCACTAGCCTCACCCCTTTTATGTGCTGAGTTTCTACTCCCTTTAATAGCACGATTTAAAGCTGGTGAGCGATACCCTGAATTAACACGGATTGGTCCTAATTGATTCCTTAAAGGTTGTAAGATTTTAACGACTAATAATTGGAGATTGTTTATTATTTCTGGTGAGGGGGAATTATCTATCCCCATGCGACTCCCTGTGTTTGATTTGCATAATTCATAGAGAGTGAAATTTTTTGATAATCTCATAATTAATTGAATTTAGTAAGCAACAAACTATCCACATCACTCTGCAAATTCTTGTAATTTATTTCAAAAGTAAAAAGGATATTAGTTTTATATCTTTTAACTTCATTTCCATTATTATATATTATTATACTTGGTAATTTAATATCAAATTCATCCATATAATTAGGATTATCGCATATACTAACATTATAAGTCTTGCAATTTTTTAATTTATCCAATCCATCTAAATGATTTGATTCATTCCAATTACTATTAAATTCAACTATTGCAATCTCCTGACTTAAAAATGATTGTGCTTTCATATTGTATGAAAGTAAAAACACAAGTATCATAATTAATATATATATATAATTACTAATCTCTATTTTATTTATTAATTTCATTGAATATCAATTTATCTAATTTCTCTGAGTTCTCTTGGACTTGTTTCTGTATCATATATATTACCTCACGGATATTTGAATCCTTTAAATCATACTCCACACGGCTTATCTCTGGCTCAGGCTTTTCCATGGCTATCTGTATATCACTTTGGAGCTTCATATACATGGTGACCATGCTAATAACAAATCCAATTATTAATCCAAGTGTCTTTAAATCAAGATTAATATTGGTGTTCTCATTTATTACATTTTTCATCTTATTAAATAATTAATTCCTGTATTTATATTATAATTTTTTCTCCCTAAATAGCTTAAATATATTCCCTCTAAATAAAAAGACATATTTTGTGTTATTTCTTTTTTAACTAATGCACCCAAATCATAATCAATTCTATTTATATATCCATATTCTGTCAATGGTTTATTATATGGCAATACATTAAACCACATTAAAAAATGATATGTATTATTATACTTGTACCAATTACCCCCCATCACTAAAGATATTGTTTGTTGAGTTCCTAATAAATTTAATTGATCTCTATTGTATTGATTGATTATTCCAGAATAATGATATTTAAAAAATTCGTTTGTTGTTTCTGCAATTATATTGCCATCATAAAACCAACGATAAAACGATTGTTCTGTCCTATCTAAATATCCATTGTTATTAATATCTAAATAATAAAACTCACTATAATAACCCAAATCATGTGCGATACTCTCATAGTCATCATTACTATTAAAGTCACGTCTAAATGGATCCACACCCCAAGGATTATGAAAGCGATAAACCCCACCAACTGTAAACCTAAACGCTTTTAATTCCTTTTTTAGTCTTATATCTAGCTCCTTATATTTTAAATCTATTCCCTCTAAATTTGTTGATTGGATTTTAATTTGATAGAATGACCCTAAATATCGCCCCCAAAGATTATAATTAGTAAACTCTAAAGACCTATCTCGTATCTTTTCAAAAGATAAATCATATTCCAAACCATTTAACAGACTAGAGCGAAACAGACCCCACGTTGTCTCACTCCCATCCGTATATGATTTTCCCTTAGATTCAAAATTTAATCTCGCTAGTCTTTTGATCCCATAAGCCAAACGATAATTAAACTTATTATCTTGTGTTGTTTCTGTCAATAATCCATTTTGTATTGAATAGGTGTTCAATTCATTTAATGAATTATTTAAGCCTATACCTGAATATATCGTACTATATTTAAAAAATCCAAGTTGTGCATTACATTTATTTGCTAAAAATAGCAAAGAAATAAAAAATAAAAATAATAAAAAACTTTTTTTCATTACACCTTAATTGTTTGATACCATAAATATAACTCCATAGTGCTACTAGCAGAGGTAAAATCTGTGGTTGTATATAAAGTTAAATCATTACCAACTCCATCATTACGTTTGGATTTAATCCCTATGCCACTATAATTACCTGAGGCACCAGCTCCATAGGTACTAGCACCGATCTGAAAGAGTGCATTATTTCTGTACCTATATGCAAAAGCGTCCAAAGATCCCCAATACTCTCCAATCATTGTACTACTAGCATTGTGACCGATATATAAATCTGCTATTGTCATCTCATCAGCTCCATGGATATATCTTATATAACAAGAGATAGGCATGTGTATATAATTTGATACACCAGATAATAACACTAGGGGATTAGTTGCTAGATCAGTATACTCAGGATTAGCAATAGTATATTTTTTATATAATAAACCACCATTCACAGTCTCAATTAAATCCCTTGTATCTCTAATAATAAAACTACCAGAGGGGAAAAAATCATTTTTATTAAATGTTGTACTCGCAAAAGTTAATGTTGTATCTCCACTAGCGTGGTCTCCATCAACAGTCAATTTTTTACACGTGAAAGTTTGTATATTATAAATCCATATTACATCCCCATCCTTAAATAATTCATTTGCTGGTAAGCTCTTTATTGTTAAGGTTGTGACTGTTCCTGTGACAGGGGGATTTGTTGTTCTAACAATACAATTATCTAGTAAATAATTATAAAAAGGTCCAACAAGTTTGGGGGTATAATAATTTGGGTCATTCTTTTGAGCCCATGCCGTATTGTTTGGATTAAAGCCTGTGCGACTATATGGGAGCCGTGGGAATCCTATATCTGTTCCAAATTTTCCCCCCTGTTTATATTGACCTAGTTTGGAAATATTTATCCTAGATTTAGAGGGCATATTAGACACCTGAGATGATGGCTTTTTCTCAATAAATTTGCTCCACTTAATAAATTTGCCGTATTTTTTCATTATTGTGATGTATAACTATCATTAGTTAAATTACTTTTACTATATGTGACACAATCTTCCATAATTAATGTTATCTCTCCTGTCCCAGCAACAAACGTGCCCCCTGTTGGTACAAAGGCAATCGCTGGGTTTCCTGTTGCCTGATTTGTTGCCCAATCTCCAGAGGACCATGAGAACACAGAAGAAAATAAACTCTTTTCAATCTGCATACCACCCACCACATTTGAGTTATTTTCCATGAATTTTAAATTTAATTTTTGTTTTATTTGATAATGGTGTGCAAGTGCCTGTTTTGATCTTTTTATATGTAATTGCATATCCTCTGTGGTGCTGGTACCTTGTGCCGTTGTTCTCCATAATCTAGTGTCTGAGCCCACCTCTGGCGATAAGTCACCCCCTGTTCCTGAGTCTGTTGCCTCAGTATATATTTTAAATTCTCCCATATATTCACCCTGTATGATATTGGTTTCACTAGCATAAGGATTAAATTGGGGTGAGTCTCCTATTACTATCTCTGGGCTCTCTATCATTTCATCACTAGGTGATCCATTACCATTTGACCAAACCCCATAACTAAAATCAAACGCATTTTCACCACTTGATAAACCTAATATATTGACCTTTACATTTGCCAATGAATAACCCCAATGGATCCCCCTGTTTTTTGGGTATTCATATTTATTGTGTTGCCAATCTTTGCAACAAACATAATGCACCACATTTGAAGCGTCCTTGACTTGATCCCTTTTAAATCCATAATATAAAGTTATTTGATTTAATAAATTCCAGCCATAATCACCAGACTCACCAGCACCAGAACCATCATTCTCACGGCTCCAAGGGATTGGGGGTGTTGTGATAGTAAAGGGCACGGCATTAATAAAATAATACTCATATTCAATAAGAGCATTTTGCCACCAAGTAGAATCCCATGAGGGTCCATTATCATTTACAACTGCAAAGCTACCATCAACATAAGCTGGAGAGAACCAAGCCCAATGATTATCATTTGGATTTGATGAGTTCATATCAACAAAAACACCACTCCCCTCTGGCGGTTGCTCCACTAAATTGTCTGTACTACCATACCAATATGTTGAGGTACTCCCATTATCTGTGCCCCAAATAGCAACATTATTGGTGTCCTCATACGTTGTTGTTGAGGGATTATCTTTATCGTATGCCATACCACCAGAACCACTCCCATCAAAGCCCTTGAAATTATCTGGGTATTGATCCGTCTGATATGCCGTTCCGTTTGTTCTCGCCCATGGTACTGAACCATATAGATTATGGAACCGATCAGATCCAAGCCAATAATTAATACTCCCTGTGCCCCCAGCTCCATCAATCACCTCGTATGTGTTCTGAATCCTTAACCCCATCCGTGGGAATATTGTAGAGCCTAAATCAGCGACCCAATAAACACCACCCCCCAATGATACATACCACTCATTATAAAACTCCTCTCCAGAGGAATAACCAATATCAGTAATTGATGGAGATTGATTTAAAAAAAAGTAATGAGCATAATCAAGTGGATATATATAAACCTCTCCAGAAATCTGGATCCTCTCAGAGGCTTGAGCTAGTGAGGGATATGTCCATCCCTGTTGCCCCCCATCTGTTCTGTTTGTCAAATTTATCTCCATAGGTGTTGGACTCGCTGATGTTTGCACATTATCTGTACTATCTTGAAGCTCTAAGCTCTCAAAAGATGGTAAATGAATAACAGAGCCACCATATTGGTCATGATTGAATATTGTTTTATATGATAATAAAGGGGGTACAAAACCCTCTAAGCCCCCAGCAATTCTCTGAGCTGGATAACTTGCTGATGTAAATTCAACAGTATTGGCATAATCCTCATCATAAGACAGAGCCGTGTCATCATCTAAAGTTTTTAAATGATAAAATATTCTCTGTGTACTATCATAGGGATCATTATTATCATTACCATGAAAAACCATAGGGGGCTGGAGAAACCAAACAGGCATACCACGTTCCATATTATCAGCAGTCACATCTCCATCATAATTACATTTAAAGGGTGTTAACATTAATCTCAACTGAAAAGCCGTTAATATTTGTTCTAACACCTTGTAATAGCTCCACCCTTTTCCATTCTGGTCTTGGAATATTTGGGTGTTTACTTTTGTCAACGATAGTGGATCATGAGATGTGTTATTTTTCCATGTATCGTCTAAGGTTGTACCCATGGCTCTATTGTAATAAAAAGGGATATGAGCCAAAAACTCATCATAAAAAAAATCAACAGAAGTGAACTCCGAATTATTATTAGTTGTGGGAATCTGAGAGAGACAAATTTTAATAATATTAATCATTGATCTTGTACCAGCATAATTTGAAAGATCAAAGGGTTTATATTTTAATTTCGCCAATCCATCCACCGCCCTAATCTTTACAAACCTATTTGGTGAGGTATCTTGTATGTCTGATAAATCCCCCAGCATTATCCCACTCCAATACTTTCTCCAACTTGTAGACCCTGACAGGCTATTAATATCAAACCTCTCAATTAATACGGCAAACTCTGTCTCATTTTGTGATCCAGCTAATTTTAGGTCATCAATTATTCCAGACGTTGTATCGTCAATAATAAAATTAAAACTCACCGACGTTGTTTTGATAGGTGCCAACATGCCATCATCACCCCCATCCATAGACAATGTAAAGCCCTCAGACGTACATTGAAAATCTACTGTTGATGATGATGGGGAACTAGCTTTATATATATTTATTCTATATCTCCCACCATTTTCATTCTGACTATAAAACTCACATTCCCATTTTTTCCAAGCCATTTAACAACATTTTTTATGTTTTTTTCCCTTTTTATTATAGTTTGGAACGATAGCATTTATTATAGTATCTATGTAACTAAATACTTTATTATCGCTATCCGTGGGGGTTAGATTTACAATTACTTTCACAAGTGCCATAACACCGATCAAAAGCTCTAACCAATTTTCTGAAATAAAATCTATCATAATTATTTGTTTAAATTAAAAATTTGTTACACTCCCACCAATTCTGTCCTGTGTGATTGTGGTTCGTGTATTACTTAATAATATATCATTTCCATATATTGAACCATGAAGCCGACCACCACCAGCCCCCAGATGTTTTCTCAAGTCTGATAATGGTGCGATAATCTCAGGGTTTGAAGCATTTATATTGCGACCCTCACCAACAATACCCATCACAGGAGATGTCACAATACCCCCCTTGCTGAATCCAAAAATATTACCTATCATTTTACCAATACCAACACCACCCCCACCACCTGTGGGAATACCAAACGCAGACATTAATGCCTTGAATACCATCATTTTTATTATCATAGCCGTTATCTCTTTTATCATTTGTCTCATAAAACCAGCAAAAGCCTCAGCCATATTACCACCCTCAACAATAGTGGTGCTAACCATTTCAGAGAATGACTCGGCATAATTAGACGCAAAACCCTGTAATGTGTCAGTCATTTGTGAGAATGTGTCTGTAAATGTTTGCTTAGTCTCTTGAGAAAAAGTTTCTAATTGTTGCTTGGCTTTTTGTAATGGCTCAGGGGGTATCAATTCAAAATTTGAATCAATAGGCAATAATTTAATTGAAACGGCTCCAAACTCCTTTTTATTTTCATTATCTTGTGGGGCACCACCACCACCATCCATCTCAAAAATAGTATCAAATATATTGCCTTTAATTCTTTGAACACCATCCTTAAAGTTTTCCACAAATTTCCCCCCCAATTCTTTTCCCTTATCCACAATAATCTCTATTGGCTTCATTATAGCCTCGGCAGTATCTTTTATATTTTCTTTGGTGTCTCCCTTAAAGTCTTGCCATCCTTTATTTAATTCATCTAGTAACTTATCAAATGCCTCTTTTCTTTTTTCTGCGTCAAATACATTGGCAATCACCTCTCCCAATCCTAAAAATAGATTGTTGAGAGAGTTAACAACAAATTTACCTGAGTTCCATAACTGTTTGAAGTTTCCAATCATAAAATTTATACCAGCCCAAACCCCAGCAATAATACCCACCCATTTTAAAAACAATAAAACAACAGGAGCCAATGATGTCATTAGAGTAACCATCGCCCTTGCTAATGATGTTATTACAGGAACTAACATTCCGATCCCTGTGGTCAATGATCCAATTATTGAAACGGCTGGACCAAGTAAAGCAAAGGCACCAGCAACAATAATAAGTCTTTTTTTAGCCGTATCAGATAGATTGCTAAATTTTTGAATTAACTCGGATATTTTTTCTGTTATTTTGGTCACTATTGGCATTATTAAAGTGCCTAATTGTATTCCAGCAACTTTTAAACTTGCAAGAGCTTTATTGAATTTAAATGCCGATGTCTCTGATACCACTTTAAATCCATTATCTACATTCCCAAGACTTTCATTCATTCCATCCAAAACCTCAGCATATACCTCACCTTGTAGACCAGCAGTCGCAAAAGCCGCCTTGACTGCCTTAGCAGAACCGAACACCTTTGTTAATGCTAAATCGTTGCCCTCTAATCCTGTAAATATTTGATTTAGGGTACCCATAAAATCACTTTTTAGTGACTTACTTAGATTGTCATAACTCCCAAATAATTTATTTAATATGTCTAATTGTTGCTCAGATGGGGCATTAAGTTTCATCATTAACTGATTTACGGCAGTCAATGAACCAGCCGCGTCCCCAGATAATTTTGACATGGTTGCTATTGAGGATCCTAATTGTTCAAACGATATTCCAAAACTCGCGGCAGTTGGTAGCACTTGACCAATTTTGTTCATAAATTCCCCAGCCTCAAACTTTCCCTGTTTTAATGTTTCGTGTAATAGATCCCCAGCCTGTGCCGCACTCATATTCTCATGAGCGTATGCAGTCATTATAGATGTTGTTGCATTGGCAATATCTGTGAGCTCACCCATACCCATCGCCGCCCCCTTTGCCGAGACCTCTAATGCCTCAAGAGACTCCTTGCCTTTAAATCCAGCCGACTGAATAAAGAACAATCCATCAGCTAGATCCTTGGGAGCCTGTGCCGTTTTTCCAGCTAGTTCTAATACTTGACTTTTTAACTTTTCAACTTCATCACCAGAGGCACCCACCAAGGTCTGTATTTTTGTCATTGAAGCATTAAAGTCCGAAGCCAATTTTATTGCCCCAGCTCCAGCCAGAGCCATGGGAACTGTGATATTATGGGTCAAATTAGAACCAATATTTTTGATCCTTTTACCTAATCGCTTTAATCGTCTCTCTAATCTCCTGACTCCTTTGGTAAATTCTTTGGAATTTAAATTTATATAAACCGATAAGGTTCTAACGCTTTTAGCCATTTTTATTCTTTTTGTTAGCCTTAGCAATTAAATATTGGACCTTTTGATACTCTGATTTGGAATGTTTTTTCTTTATTCTTTTTTCCCAATCAAACTCAATTAAATCCTTTAATTTTAATTGTTCAGACCTTTTGCGATCTTTATTAATAAGACATACTGTCTGATACCTCATTCGCTCCCATTCGCCTCGCTCTCTATCCATTTCAGCCCTATGCTTTCCCTCTAATCTTATCTGAAATAGTCTAGGGGTATAATCCCAAAACTCATCCAAATCCATTTCCAAATAACCCAAAGCAATCTCTAAAATCCTATCTATTGTAATAGGGTCTATTTCTTCGCTTTCACTTTCTTTTTTTTTTCTTCTTCTGGTGTTATCTTAGCCATCTGATCCCCAAATATTTCCATCACTTCTGTCATTATTTCCATTCCCTCGTCATCTATCCAATCACCTATGTCATCAGGGATATAATTAAAATCCTGTTTCTCTTTTCTAGCTCCATGCTTTAAACCCACATAGATCAAAGCGATTGCGTTTGATAATGATAAATTGTCACCTATATTTCCCAAATCATTAAGGGACAGTCCAGATATGTCACACCATTGAGAGAGAGCTGAGAATCCAAAATGAATGGGTCTCATCTCCCCACCAATAGCAATTTTTTTTAATTCACTCATAATATTATATTTTCCTCAAATGTAAAAAAGAAAATATTAATATATACTATGCACTAGCTTGAGTCAACTGTCCTGTACCCTGAATGGTTAGGCTATATGTAGAAAATTCCCCCACACTAGCCGTCTGGTTACAAGCCGTAATATATCCTCTCCCTGTGTACATTTTTGATGACCCCTGTGCTGAAGCGTCTCGGAATTTTACATATATTTTATCCTTGTCATCCAATGCAGACATAATATCAGCATTAGAGTTTGTACTTCCATCACCTGAAGCAAAAGCCTCACAGTCCAAAGTCCATGAACTAGCACCAGCGATAAACTCCTTACGTCCTGAACTATCTTTATTAGTACAATCAATGGAATCCATCGCAAAATTAATCGTTGCGGATGTAGCTCCAGCGATAGCCGTTGCCGCACCCAATGAACCAGATGGGTCAGGGTCAATCATAAGTAAAATTTTACTCCCTGTTATTGTTTTAAAACTCATTTTTTATTTTTTTATATAATTAAACACTATTATTATGAAGCCGTATAACTGAGATCACCTGTTCCCTGTATTGATACTGAAAAACTAGCCGCGTCCTCTGTTCCCCCACTCGCTGAAATTGATGTGATATATCCATAACCCTCATAATAATTACCCCCTGTCTGTCCTAAAAATTTTATTTTTACACGTCTAGGATAACCATCAATAATTGGAGAAACACCAGCGACAGAATCATTACCATAAGCCGCGTTCCATAAACTTCTAAATTCTACTGTTGAATCCTCATTATATAATCCATCAGCTTCAACAGTCCATGATGTTGAAAGCCCTGTGAAAGCCTTTTGGTCATTATCTGCTTTTACTGTAATTTCTGGAGCGTCAACATCCACACTCAATGTACAATTTTGAGCGGCGGCGATTGCCGTATATGTAACGGCTCCAGCCGTTCCCGCAGTTGCCGTGTCATCAACACTAAGGACCATATTAGTCCCATTAACATAAGTTGCCATATCTTATTTTTTTTTTAATTAATCCTCTTTTAAATTATCCCCCTTTTTTGTTTTTTTCGTTTGCTTTTTTATAATACTATATTCATCATTGATATATCCATCCTTATACAATTCATTATAAGTATCAATATCAACAGGACCAATTTTCTGTCCCTCTTTATAGTATTTTCCTTTGTTTTTAATTAATGTAACTAAATATCCCATTTTATTTATTTTAATTTACTATATCTATTATATACATAATCCTTAATATTCTTATATATTATGTCTGTGGGCTGGAATGGTGCCGAATCGCTATCAAAATCCCCCCCACCTCTTGATGTTGTTTCTGTTGGTACAAATAACATCATTTCAAATACAAACATTCCAGAGGTCACATCTATAGAGTTCCCTATACCTGCAAAGGTAAGGGATTCAGCGTAAGTATCACTATTACCTGTGAAAGAATTATTTTTAATTATTTGTCCTGTGGTTAATTTAGGGTTGTAATCACTATTAAAATACTCATACCACCCAGATTGATTATATGATCCCCCTGTCTGTGCTTTATTCCCCCCAACTGATAAAGCTAAAAAATGAAAATTTGCGTCCCAATATTTTTCTTTATCAGATGAAACAATTAAATTATTTGTTCTAGATGAAAAGTCTGTAAAATTACCACAAGGATTAAATTTTAAATTTACCAATGTACCCCCTGTTAATTCATGGTTTATAACCATATTTCCAATATCCCCACCACTTGTATCTGTATGGTTCCCAGATAAATAACCAGACACCCCCAATGGCTTATATACATATATAAATAAAGCCCCATAAGGTAAAGAGATATTTTTATAACCACCATCATAAGCTCGGATATATTGGAACCCAGCAGAATCAGAAAATAATAAAGCTCCATCACCATAAGCCGTATTAATTTGTTTTGTTATATAACTTGGTTTGGTGCTATTTTCTGTGGTGAAAAAAGAATCATATTTCGTTTTACTTGACGTGGGTGTCTCTTTTGCATAATAACCACCGATTTTATTATATGCTCTTTTTATGTTTGATGAGCCTGTGATGGGATAATCTCCAGAGATTGTGGTAGTAGATAATAAAGCTCCTTTATATTCAGATGATGAATATTCATTAGTCTGTAATGTAAAATCTAAATTTAACATTAATGGATTTGTGATGGGGTCATTATCATAACTTAAGCAACACAAATTATCATAATAAAACACATCATAAATTGTGCTCCTAGTATATAGAAATAAGTCATCAATATAGTCATCTTGATCCTCTTTATAAAATATATTATTAATATCTATATTAGCACAAAAATTATGGGGGTTACTATTGGGATCTGTATATCCTTTGACATCATTTATACCCTCTTTTGATAAATCTTGGTATTTATCCAAAACATCACGCACCTGTGTGCTTACATTATCAACATCAATATATGTATCACTAATAACATTAATTGATAAACTCGCTTTTTTTATATTTGGCACACTTTGTTTTGATGTCTCATAGTCTAATATAATATCATAAATAATGGCTGGATATGATGTTGATGTCCCTAGTGTATATTTAGGATTCTGGGGCATTATAATAGGATATATCCCCCCTGTGCTTAATTCAGAAATATGAGTCTTTAATATTTGATGTATCGCCCTACCTATCATGATTTTTTATTAAACATTTTATTCCTTATTAATATTTCATTTTGTATATCCATAAATTTAGAGGATCCAAAAACTATCTTTTTAGGACATAAACAAAAATCATATATATTAATTGGATCATTCATATCCAAAGTGCCGTGACCAATGGTATTGAAAGAGGTGACATCACTATGAAAAGACTGTAAATTAAAAAACTCTTGTTTATAATTTAAACTTAATGGATTTGTGAATGTATGATCTGTATATACATTAATATCTCCATAAACTGTAAAATCACTGCTGGTGATAATATATGCCTGTCCTATCATTTGAGTATCTGATGATCGTTGTAAACTAAATGCAAAATAAACAGGATCAGAAAAGTCAATGTTTGAATTTAATCCGATTAGAGGCCATTTTAATATATTAAATAGGGTCACCCCTTGGTGTGTAGTGCCACCACTACCATCATCCTGTAATAAAGTAACCCCAATATAATAATTTGTCACCCCTGTTTCCCCCCCTGTATTTGTGCTATAAATAAATATAGGTGTTACCTCGGATGACTCTCCTGACTCTTTAAAAGTGATACAGGTTTCTCTTGGTATATATGTTGAATTGGGAACACTAAAAACAGTAAAAATTGTTACTTCTTTATATTTTCTTAATACGATTGCAGATGATGAAAGAGATTTTAAATACTTAGATGAATCAAACTCCAAATAATTAACCCCTGAGCCATTTTGTTTTAATGTTGGTCTATTGGTGTTAGATGTTCCAGAGGGATCATTAAATACAGGATAAAAGTTATCTAGTGAGGTATCTGGTATATTCGTATTATTAGACAGATAACTAGAGGGGCAAAATAAATAATTAACTCCATCATTTACTGATATAGGTTGTTTATATAATGGGTCACCCCCTGTGCTAGTTGTAGACATTAAATTTAAGTCATCTAATTTTAAATAAATATCCGAACCCCACACACTTGGATCCTCTATATATGTCATCTTAAAATCCAATGTATTTCTATATAGTTCTAATTTTTCATCATAATGCTCACTCGCATTAATAAAGTCTAATCCAACAATTTGCAGACCCCCCATATATTGTATATATTCACCACTAGGGGGGGTGAATAGCCCTGTTGTTGTGGATGGTGATATTGTGGAATGAGTCCCAAAACCTTGCTGGGTACTATCTGCATTATTATAACTATTTTTATATCTATTTAATTGATATATTATTAAAGTTGAGATTTTAATTAAATCACTATATGTCTCAGTCAATACATCAATGTCAAAATCTATTGTTGTTGCTAAAGACCTAAAATATTTAATTGAGGCTGGTTCTGTGTTTGTTATTGTATAAACAACAGAGGGGGTGCCATAATTTTGAGGCAATACATTTGGGAATATATTTTTACCTATCAATTTATATAGCTCATAATTTTCATATACTGAGGCACTAGCAGAGCCAGACAATAATATTTTAAGTGCTTTTCCTACCATTTAATAATATTTTTTGCCTCTTTTTCTATTTTGTTCAAAACCTCAACACGTTTATTTAATCGTGCTTTTTCCACAAAATCAGCACCAGCCCCACCCCTATTAATAACAAAATGAGCATAAAAGCCATCAAGATTCGGCTTTCCTAATACACTTCTAGTCATTCGCCCAATCCTAGGAGCAACAAAAATCCCCTTTTTTCCACTAAAGATCGCAACGGATCTCTTTAATGTTCCAGCCTTATACTTATATCTATCGCCCATATAATATCTATATTTAGGCTTATTTTTATTTTTAGGTGCCAGACTTTTCATCTCTGTCCTTAATGGTTTCGCCGCCTTACGTGCCACCTGTTTTGTCTTAGTATCAGAGAACTCACTACGGATTTTATCCAATGAGGTCATTATACTTTTCATCTGTCTTTGATCTAAATAGACTGCATTATAAAATCCTGTTCTAGCCATATTAATTATTATCTGTGAAATAACATTTAATAATAATTCCTAATCCTCTACCTTGATAGTGCATATTTTTTATGTTCCAATATTTATTCATGTATTTAACTAAAAAGTGTTCCTCTGGTGATTTTGTTGCACTATTTAACTCTAAATCATTATCCCATCTTACTAAAAACTCTATATCTCTAGTGGCAACGATAACAGAATCCTCAACACCCTCTTTACCACCTTTGGGCAATAATTTAGCCCATATCGTTTTAAGTAATGATTTGGTTTGTATTACCTCACCATAATCATTCTGCGAATTACTATAATAATATATATCAATGGGGGTATCAAGTTCCCCAGATTTTACAAATTCTTTTCGCATTTAGTATGTTTTTATTCTATAAGGTTCCAAAATATATTCACTTGCCTTTGGTAATCTACTTACAGAGTCCTCTCTGAGTTCATACATTTTACCAACTATTAATAATATTGCCTGTTTTATTGCGTCTGGAACATCAGAGGATGATGAGCCATAACCACATTTAAATTTGATTTCTATTGCGTTTGCTCTACTGTAAACACTAGGGGTGTCAACACCTTTTTTTATTTCAACAAAGCCCTTTTGATTTTCAAATGTCATAACACTATAATTACTATCAGCCCAAGTTTGTTGAGCATTATCAGTATCATAATATTTTATATGCTCAATAGTTCTCAATGGGGGGAATGGTAAAACAATTTGTTGTAATCCTGTCCACTTACTATAATACCCACCATAAGAGCTCAAATTGGTCGCCACATCTCTATAAAGATACCCACCATAAGAATTTGAGACATACACATCATCCCATGTCTCCATAGTCAATGTATATATATGATCTAAAAATTTTCTATTTGCAAAGTTTTGAGCCACTTCCATAGCACCAGCAATCATTGAGGATATTAATGTATCGTCATTGGAATGGGTTACCCTTAAAAATTCCTTAGCCGTTGCCGTTGATATTAAATCTGTTGCCGTTACTCCTGTATCTAAATTTATTCTAACCATTTTTTTTATTGTTGCTAAATAAAAAGGGTGAGGCACAAACCCCACCCCTTTTAAAAACTAAACTAAATATATAATATTACGCCTCTATAAGATTAGCAAAAGCCGCATCATTTTGAACGGCATTTCCATCCACAAGAGATGTCACTACTAACGATCCAACACCTTGTCGTGACTTAGTGTATGGGTCCCAAAGCAAATCTATGCCCCCGAATTGACATATATGTACTTTTGAGAAATCACCATATAAAGCGTGTGCTTTATTAGCGGTACCACCATTACCAACATTCGTACTAAAAAATCCAAAATAATTATTTAGCATTTTTGTTGCTGGATCCCAAAGAGCCGCCACACCTGTTGTCTGTAACAAAGTTCTTATTGTTGAATAAGCGTCTTTATCAAATATATAAGCCATTCGTGAACCCTCTAAAGGAACATCATTCCCCAATACAGTTGCTTCAAGATTAATAAAGTCAGCCGCCGTCACACCTGTTGCCCCAGCAGTTGCATCAGTAAATATTGAGGCTGGAGCGTTTGATATATCAGCACCAGCAGTTAACAATGCTTTTTCTAATGTACTTGCAACACTAGAAGCCATATTTCTACGAATAGCAGACTCTAACCCAGCATTTTGAGTCATAGCCTCAGCAGAAATATCCACAACACTAATCATCTTTTTTGGTGATAATGTTAATGAAGATGTTGAGCCTGAAGCCGAAGTATCAGCACCAGAGTCCTCAGTTGTCCAGCTAGATGTGATCCCACTAACAACAGGGAACTTCATATCATTGACTCCACTATAAAAATTCGCTCCAGCACTTGCTAGGACCAAATTAGCCTCTAATTGGTCAGTAAATGAAGCGACCTCAGTTGCAGAAGATCCAGCCGTTGTAATCGCGGCTCTATGCTCTAAAACTGATGAGGGAACTGCCACACCTCTAAACATTTGATTAGGGTGATTTGCTCTAGCCTCTTGGTCCATCTCTTTTACAAGTCCTGTTAATTGACCATTAACTGACTGTCTCATAGCGTCCTGAAATGAGTAATCTCTAAGTTCTTTAACTTCTTTTGTTGATTTTGTCGCTGAAAGATTCGCGGCTATTGACTTATTTAATTCCTCTTGTCTTTCGGCAATAGTAATCTTTTTATCAATAGACTCAATCTCTGTATTAAATCCGTCCCATGAGTTTTGCTCATCTTCTGTCAAATCTCTTTCCTCGGATTTAGCAACGTCCAAAATAGCTTCCATGTTTTGTACCATGGTTGCTCTTTCTTCTTTTAATTTAAATGAATCCATTTTATTGATTTTTTTTAATTTTTAATAATTCTAATTTTTTCTCTAATAAATTCCTTTTCACTAAGTCTTTTTCCTGTTTTTCATTTTCTTTTTTTTCTATTTCTGTCCTGTAATTTAAAAAACTTCTTTGAGCCACGTCCGATATTTGAGAACTCGCTGAGGTATATGCTGGGAATGTAACAGGTGAAACATCCAACAATCTTGAAATTTTGTTTATTGTTCTGATTGTATTGCCGTCCTCATCTTGACCCCATGAGTCATCTTCTACAATAAAGCCAAATGATGACTGTGTGACATTACCATTTTTTAAATTGACTAATAAATCATCTCCATAAGATAAACCCTCTGGAACTTCAAATCTATATTGTAATCCCTTTTCATCTACTGACAATGATAGACTACCAGCCGATGTCCTTGCAAGGATCAACGATGGATCATGATTAAAGAGTGCTCTTGTGTCTGGGTTATTTTCTAATACAGAATCAAAGGCTCTTGAGTCTATACGCTCCCTGAAACCCCCAAGATTTTCAGACAATGAATCAAAGACACTAGCGTAACCAATCACCTCTCTGGATTCGTTATTCTCTAATCTAATTTCATTTTTAAAACTTCGTCTTTCAAAACCCTCTGGGTTTGTGGTATTCTTTTTATTCGCCATTATTATCGTTATTATTATTATTATTTATATCACCTAAATTTAAAGGGATGAAATGTTTATCTCCGTTTTCTATTTTATTTAAATCCTCTTGGTCTCTAATATCATTAATAGACAGAACACCAATATTAAATAATTTAGTATAATAGTCCGCTCTACTTGTTGCGTCCGATCTCAATAATTCCCTTGTACTAAATTTAAAAAAATGTGTTTTTAATTCTCTCTCTGGTAATAATTTCCTGTTTAATTCTTCTTCCCATGAAACTAAATAAGGTGATAGACTAAATTTACTAAATTCCAAACTTTGTTGTTCAATATTATTAAAGCTGGATTTTGAGAGATCATTTATAAGGTGATTAGGAACACGATAGATACGAGCTATTTCTTCCACGCTAAATCTCCTAGTCTCAATAAACTGAGCGTCTGCAAGGGGCATACCGATTGGTTTGAACTTGACACCCTCTTCCAAGATTGCCGTTTGGTGAGAGTTCTGTATTCCTGAGAATCTTGAGTTCCATGAGTCTCTCAATCTATTAGCCGCGTCATCTGATAATCTGGCTGGGTGTTCTAATACTCCAGATAAATTGGCACCACGTCCAAAAAAGTTAGCTCCAAATTGTTGTGAAGCCATGCCAATCCCTAAAGCCTGTTGACATGCCTGTATTGGTGATTGACCTTTCACACCATCAAAACTAAGACCAACAATATGTAATATTTCTTTTGAAGCTAATATATTGGAATCTTTGATCTTATAATATATCAAACCATCATCCTCAGACTTAAATGGCTCAACTATTTCTGGGGGTATTATTCTAAGCTCCACGGCTCTAGCTCCACCATTTCTGATAATGTGGGCATAAGCATTACCCCACAATAATAGATTGGTCATCATGGTCTCAATAAAATTATATCTTGTGTATTGAGGTGATGGAGTCCTAGAAATTAGAGTATTTAAAGGATTGGGGTAATCAATGAACTTGGAATTATTTTTATCTATTTTATATACGTTTATAGGTAGTGAGGCAATAGTCTCAGATAGTAACCGAACTGCCGCCCAAACTGCCGTCAATCCTATGCTGGATTTTTCACTAACATTAACACCACTTGTGGTATTGCCAAATATATTTGCAGAGGCTAAAAAATTGGAGTGCCTTTTTTCTGATTTAAAAAAATCTAATAATCCCATTATATAACAATAGTGATGGTACAGTTAATAAACAAATATATTAAATTAAAAATATATATTACTATGGAAATAGGGTCATTTGTCTTTTATTTGGTAACCATTCATAATAATACAATATATATTGTTTATTACGATTAAATTTATCCTTGAATATCTCTTTATGAAAAAGCTGGGAATTGCTATTTATTAGCATTTGGATCCCTTTGTGATTGACCATAATTGATGTGTTACGATTTGCCATATATGGAATCCCTACCAATTTAATCCCCCTTAATTCCTTTTTTAGCTTATATCCATCAATCAAATATCTTATTGTGTAATGTTTCATATAATGTAATTTATAGCTTTTAAAATTCCTTTTTTTGTGATTGGTATTTCTATTATATCAATGATGGGATCAATGCCCTCATAATAGGAGATCAATCCTCTTTTAACATGACTCTTAAAACTTATTGCACTTTTTTTATTTGCAAATCCTTTTATTTGATGTGAATTTTTCTCCTTGGGATTTTCCCATTTGACTACATATATTTTCATGATTGTTTTATTTTTGCGTTTCTTCTTTTATAAAATTCCTTTATGTTCTCATTATATAGATCACTTTTAACTCCCTGTACAATAAAAGTGCTCTCACAAAAAAAACATTTTCCATCCTCTATGAGTGCCAATCTTTGACACCCGCAACAAAATCTAAATTTCTGGCTCATAGCTCTTGAATGTATTTAAGGGTTTGACTTTTAATCTCCTGAACATTTACCCACTCTAGGAAATCCGTTGCAGTAAAAACAATGGTGAAATCTTTTCCATTTTCGTCAGTACCTTGGTAATATACTTCGTTATCCTTACAGGCGAAAGCGTTTATATTATTTAATCTTTTAGTTAGCATATTATCTGTATTTAATTGATTGTATTTTTGATGTTCCTGTATTTATCATTTTAAAAACTTGTTCCCAATTCCCTTCATCTGCGATCCACTCAATGTCATCTCTATGGTGTTTTATTTGCCAATTAGAATAACAAAAGCCATGGGTGTTGATTCTATAATCACCATTATCATTCTTATAGATGGTCCATCTATATTCATTGTCACACATGCAACTGATTAAATTAATTTTGATCTCTCTGGGTTTCCCTTTTATTTTTAATTTAGGGGGATTTTCCTTTAATTGATTGTATATACTCATTTTTATTGTGTTTTAAATTAGTTTTTCTGTTTTAATTATTTATAAATTTGCATTGTCCTGCTAACATGTTCATTTTATGTTCAGCACTTATATAATTTTTTAACTCCTGTTTAGTGTATGCGCTGAAATCCATTTGGTAACAAATCCAAACCTTCATTAAAGTATCATAACAAATATCTATCTTTTTGTAAGTTTGGTATTTAATATATCTATTTTGCATATCGTTTAATTTATAGTAAATATATTTTAAATAATTGGTTCTCGCAAGTTTTTTGACCTAAAATGTGCCTAAAAAGTAAAAATAAATAGCTCTAGCTCTGTTAATTTTTTTAATTTTTTTTTGAAATTTTTTTCTTTTGGGGGTATTTATAAGGAATTTTTATATAAATATTAATCCTCTATCGCTATAAATAGAGTCATTATCCTCACCCAGAGTGTTCATATATTCAGCGATAGCCATAATTAAACCAGCGATTCCATCAATTTTGTCTCTAGCTTTTTTCTTTGAGAGCTTAATATTACCAGCACTATCCTCTTCAATAGATACATTTGACATCATCCACCTTAATACAGGGTGACCACCATGGTTTATCTTTTTATCTAATACCAAAGATTCAAAATATTTTGTTGGTGTTGACTGACTAATATACCCCATACCTATTGGGGAGAATTTTAAATTCTCTTGCATTAAATTTATTATTAATTGGCTTGAGTTCCATCTATCAAAGGCACATGAAATGATATTAAATTTTTCTGCTAGTTCTAAATATTTAGCTTGTATAAAATTATAATCCTGTACATTACCCTCTGTCACTATTAAATGTCCTTGATCGCACCATGTTTGATAATCAACTCCGTCACCCCCTTTGCGTTGCTCTACTTTTGCAGAGGGGACAAATAGATAAGGTACAATATCAAAATTACCATCTTCATCTGGGAATATTGCAACAAGTGCGGATATATCTCTAGTGGACGCAAGATCAAGACCCATGAAACAATCTTTCCCCTCTAGCTTTTTTAAATCTATTTCAGATATATTACAGGACATCCATTCTTCATCTGTAATGAAAGCCGTTTCCGTACCTGTTCCCCAGACATTTAAATGGAGCCTCTTGAATGTGTTTTGAAATGATGGGGTATTCATGGCTTTATTAAATTGTTGTTTGAAATATTCTTTTTTAATAATAGTTCCATAACCAGCGTTACACTTTTTCCATACTTCTTCTGACTTCCAATCTTCACCATCCTCACACCTATATAATACAGGTAAGAATGTAGGGTCATCAATAATGCCATCTCGCACCTTTGTTGCATATTGGGAAACCTCATAACAGATTGACTCTCTATCAAAACCAGCCGTTGTAATTGCTACTATTAAAGGTGATTTCCTAGAGCCCACCGAAGTTGTGCAAACGTCCCAGAGGTCTCTATTTCGCCCCTGAGCGTGTAACTCATCAAATATACAACAAGAGATATTCATACCATGAGCCGTGTTTGACTCACTTGATATGCTCTTATAATATGAGCCCTTATCTTCTAAGGTTATTGAGTTTCTGAATACCTTAGATCTTTTGCTCAATTCCTTGGAATTTAATACCATCTGTTTTGCTATTGAAAAAACGATATTGGCTTGGTTCCTATCTGCCGCCGCGCTTATAACTTCGGCACCTATCTCTCCATCTGCAAAAAGCATATACAAGGCTATACAGGCGGACAGATTAGATTTTCCATTTTTTCTAGGTATCTCTATATAACAGGTGCGATATTTTCTAAGTCCATTTTTATCCACCCACCCAAACAAAGGCTTTATTATTTGATCTTTTTGCCATGGCTCTAATATAAATTTTTGCCCACCCTTTTCACCCTTGGTATGTGTCAAAAATGTCTCTATAAATGCGACCGCTCTAGTCGCTTTTTTTTCATCAAATATATACGTCATAATAATTTGATTTGTGATGTTTGTTCTTTTATTCTTTTGATACTAGCCTTGTAATACTCCTCATCTATCTCAATTCCAACAAACTCCTTACAATCATAATAATAACTAGCTATGGCATTAGACCCACTCCCTAAATGAGTATCTAAAATTTTATCTTCTTTTTGTGCATAGTGTTTTAATATCCACTCATATAATTTCAAAGGTTTTTGCGTTGGGTGTATTTTGTTGGTGTGATTGTGTTTGTGTATGGAATACTCAAATATTTTGGCTGGTTTTTTTAATCCCATACTGACCCACGCATATTCACAAGATGCAAAATTTGGCACAGGTTGTTTTTTATCCCAAACTAAAAAATATTCACTAGGGGGCAAAATAAAATTATTTGCACCCCAAATGATTTGATTTTTTGATATTCTAAATAACTCATTCCAATACTTTTCACTTGGTTTTTTATCCCACGTCAATCCTTGCTCTTGCATCAGTTTGCTACTTTTAAACCTTGTTTTTCCTGATGGTTTTTTAAATCTCTCTATCCCATAGGGGGGATCAATGATAGCTAAATCAAAATAATTATCACAATAATTTTTCATTATTTCCATACAATCAGCATTGATAATTTTAAGATTTTTATTTATATATTCTTTCATTTTCCTTGCCCTTTATTTCTTTTAATATAATTATTAGCACCCTTATTAAATGTGCTCTTAGATTTAGCGTGTTGCCCTTTTCTTTTTTTTCTTTTATTAGGAGTATATCTCCAAACATTTTTTTTAGTTGCCATTTTTTAAAATCTCTTTTATTAGATAAGCCACCACATCCACAGTCATGGAGTTTCCAGCTTGTTTATATAATTGTGTATCACTTAATCCATTCTCTTTACATTTGTAATAAAACTCATCAGGAAACCCCTGTAATCTCAAACATTCTAAGGGTGTTAATCTTCTTATTTTATCTGTTTTTATTATAGATGGCATTGTTGACATGTCTGTCTCACTATGCTTTCTCGCATGTAAACATGGGGCGATTTTGTTTTTTCTTATTCTTAATCCCTCGTCTATTCTGTAATCTGCCACCCATTTTAAATAAGAAGAATTTACTTTTATTAAATCATCAGCTCCCTGTCCCCCTACTTTTAAAGCACTCATTACCTCAGTATTAGGGTCATGAAATTTAGCTCTAAATCTATTTCCTTTTGTTTCATTTCTTTTATTATAATCCTCTAATTTAGATATATTTTTATCACTTAAATAGTATTTACTATCAGGATTATCCTGTAATATATCAGCTAACTTTAAATATAAAGTGAATTTTTTTGGGAATCTAAAAGAGTGTTTTTCATCTCTGAATCCAACAATAAAAACTCTCTCTCTATTTTGTGGGATTCCATAATCTTTACTATTTAAAACTTTATAATATACATAATAATTTAAGCCATTTTCGTAGGTGCTAAAACTGTATTGACCATTCACAGTCTTAGCCAAACAGTCTAAAATTGTTGCAAAAGTTTTACCACCATCATGACTAACTAATCCCTTAACATTTTCCAAAATAAAATATTTAGGTCTCTTTGCTTTTAGATATTTTAATAGATCATAAAACAGGGTTCCTTTAGTGTCCTCAAACCCCAATCGTTTACCCGCCATACTAAATGCCTGACATGGAAATCCAGCGACGTATAAATCAACATAGGGGGTGTCTATATGATTTCTAGTAGTAATATCATTATAAAATGTTTCGGTATTATAATTAGCTAAATAACTTTGCTTTGCATATTTGTCAACATCACAAGCAAACATTGAATTGTGTTTTATTCCAAGTTTTTTTAATGCCTGTTCTGGTGCTCCAATGCCACTAAAGTCAGTTCCTATTTTTAGCATAATCAATCATTAAAAAAATTAAACTCATTATCTTTAATCTCAAGAGACTTAATTGGTGCGGATATTTTTGTCCTTGATGATGGTGTGATACCAAATTGTACTGCCAATTTTAATGCCTGTTCCAAAGCCTGTTTTGAGACTGTCTGTAATGGTACGATTTGTGAGTGCTTAGGGTTTCCATCTTCATCTCTATAAACCATAATCCGTCCGTTTATTCTTAATTGTTTCTCACATTCTATATGTAAAGCCATACTATTGGCATAAGCCTCAATTAATTTGAGATCAATTTGATACAACATTCCCAAACTATTGAGCTGGTTTACAACAATGTCAAACTGTTCAGCTCCAATATCAGAGAGCCAATCTGGAGCAACAGGAATGGAATCAACTTTTTTGACTTCCATTTGATTATCTAGCTCCCTAGATTTTCTCAAGGTTCCCCTTGCTTTTTTTAATTCTGTTGGTATTTTTTTCCGTCCTTTCATAATCGTGATTAAATCGTGATTGAAAACTATAGCTATTATTGGGGTGTTTCGTTATACCCCCCCCCTGTTAATTATGGATATAACTATATCGTTCTGCGGCTCATGTTGTACATAGAGATCCCTTTTAAGATTTGACCCCCCTACCCCTTTATATTTTTTTAAAAACCACATATATTAAATATTATTATTATTTTTTCTTTCTTTTATTCTCTTATTAACTTCCTTAGCCGTTTTCTTAGCATGACAGGTACGGCATAGGGTTTGTAAATTTTTCCAAACATAGAACCCATCAAGATCCTCACTCACAGGCTTTATATGATCCACAACTTGTCCCTCTTTAATTATATCACTATCCTTACAGTCTTTGCATAATGGATTATATCTTATAAACATCTGTCTCAATCGTTTCCATCTCCTAGAATAATATAATTTAGCATGTTCAGGCTTTGAATATGATTTACTACTCTTTTTTTTAAATACTCTAGTATGCTTATAATTTGAACTATATGGAATCTCTGGCATTACTTATATGATTTTTTATTAATAGTATTATACAATTCTATCACCATAAATTCAAATGCTCTAGCATTATTAATCTTTACTCCTAATTGTTCACTTAATTGATCCTTTAAGTCTTTAAATAATATGTTTGTTGATGTTCTGCATGGTATTGATATTTTCATGGAATATTCTGTATCATATACATTATCACCAGCCATCTTAATTAAATCCTCTAATATTATTTCTTTGCTCATATATATAAAAAAAAATAGGGGATAAATAGCGTGAACCACCTATCCCCATAAAAACACAATACAAAAAACTTTGTAAAAAGGAACTGTAAATATACTATTTATTTTATTACTTAACATTATCAAGCTCCTTAATTAATTTTAAAAATATCTTTTTTAACATTTTCTTTTCTGAATCTTTCAGGGATTTAAATAAATTAATCTCTTTATCAATCCTTTTATTATATATCACG
>VTLG01002487.1_pt1 | contig 29036 bp, 31 predicted proteins | sample 4694571 | NCBI WGS metagenome assembly VTLG01 (sample SAMN12604809, study PRJNA352737) | marine metagenome | biome: ENVO:00000447; feature: ENVO:00000209|ENVO:00000569|ENVO:01000036; material: ENVO:00002151; isolation source: viral sequences binned using virsorter ...
TGGAGTCAATCGCTTGGCTCAAGTCGCCTCAATCTCAAAAGAAGACGCTGCTACAGCAAAGGAAAAACTTTTGGAAGGAAATCCTGGCCTCCAAAAACTTATTGACGCGGTTCAAAAATCTGTGGCGGAGAAAAAGTACATCACTGGACTAGATAAACGTCATCTTCCAGTGAGGGAATCGTACAGGGCGCTGAATGTCGTTCTACAATCCGCTGGCGCAATTACAGCAAAGCAATGGCTTGTCGAGTTTGACGACGAAATACAAAAGCGTGGATGGCGTAACCGTGTTCAGCAAGTCGCATGGATACATGACGAGATACAGATTGAAGCGGATGAAGAGATAGCTGATGAAGTTGGTAAGATTGCTGTCAACTCAATTGCTAAATCTGGAGAACATTTCGATTTGAATGTGCCGCTAACGGGGGAATATAAAATTGGAAAAAACTGGGCAGAAACCCATTAGCATTGAGGTCAACCTCATAGACTCAATGGGTAGCGACAAGACTGTCGTAGATGCTGCGAGAGTTAGTTTTAATTTTCGTAGAAAAGAATGGGATGATCAAAAAGATACAGGATTGATTTCGTTCCTAAGTAGGCACAATCACTGGTCACCATTCTCGCATTGCTTTGCTACATTCTACATCAAAGCGCCTGTCTTTGTTGCCAGACAGCTTGTGAAACATCAAGTAGGCTTGGCGTGGAATGAGGTATCGCGGAGATATGTGGACAGTGATGTAGAAAGCTACACTCCTGCCGTATGGCGCAGTCGTCCTGTCAATGCAAAACAAGGCAGTGGTGCAGACTTAGAAGACAAAGATGGGTTGTGCGACTACGTCTATATGGATGCCATCAGGCATTCAGAAAGTGCCTACAAATACCTTATCAATCACGGCGTGTCTCCTGAACAAGCTAGGGCAGTTTTACCTTTAAGCTTAATGACCGAATGGTACTGGTCAGGGTCACTTTATGCATTCAGTCGAGTGTGTAAGTTACGTCTTGCTAACGATGCACAAAAAGAGACGAGGACTGTCGCGCTACAAATAAGCCAGCATATGTCTGCCCTATTCCCTGTTAGTTGGAAGGAGTTACTAAATGGCAACCGTACTGATTGATGCAGATATTTTGGTCTATAAAGTATCAGCAGCAGGAGAAGACGTAGTCAAATTTGATGAAGACACTGTTGTTGCTTGGGCAGACGTTGAGGCACTAACACAGGTAGCAGTTAACAGTGTGGGTGATATACAGCGTGATACAAATTGTAATAACGCAGTTTTGTGTTTTTCAGATTATCAAAATTTTAGGAAAAAAGTTTTAACTACTTACAAAGCTAATCGGTCAGGCAACCGAAAGCCAATAGCGTACTCTGGTTTAAAAGAAAAACTAAAAAAGTGCTACGAGACATTTGAAAAGCCTTTCTTAGAAGGCGACGACATTATCGGCATCCTTGCGACACACCCGTCAATAATTAAAGGGCGTAAGGTTATTTATTCTCAAGATAAAGACTTACTGCAAATTCCCGGTCGTCACTACAACATTAAAGAAAAGTGCTTTGAAGAAGTCACAGAAGAAGCCGCTAACAGACACCATTACATGCAAACATTATCTGGCGACAGGACAGACAATTATTTTGGATGTCCAGGTATAGGCCCAAAAAAAGCAGAGGCCGTATTAGATAAAACAGACACACCTTGGACAGCAATTGTGGACACTTATGAGTCTGCCGGTCTGACTGAAGATGATGCTCTCATACAAGCACAAGTCGCTAGGATATGTCGTAACACTGATTATAACATCAAAGGGGGACAGGTGATCTTATGGAAACCGTGAGACGAGAAGGCACCTACGACTACATAGCAAGGAGATTAAAAGAAGATGATGTATCAGAAGAAAAAGAAGAAGAAAAAGAAGACTTAGTTTCTAAGCCTAATCATTACGCACGATGGAAGATCGAACCAGTCACATTCATCATGCGTAATGGGATGGAGTTTTGGCGTGGCAACATAATCAAATATGCAACTAGGGCTGGCTACAAACAATACCAAAACAAAGACAAAGCGGCATCTGAGATAACCGATCTGCAAAAGGTTATTCGTTATGCCGAAATGCGTATTAACCAATTGCAGGGAGAGGTCGAGTTATAATGCTTGCCAGCAATCAACACTATGGAATGTCACTACCTATAAGTGACGAAATCGACTCAATTAAATACAGGCAAACTGGTGAAGACTTTTATTCCAAAGTTGTTCGAATTGCTGACAGTCTTAAAGACAGTCCTGATCACTTCGAAGAATTTAAAGATGCTTTGCGGTATCTAAGATTTCTCCCTGCTGGGCGTGTCCAAAATGCAATGGGCAGTATCAGGCAGACAACCGCGTACAATTGTTTCGTAAGCGGCACCATCGATGACTCGATGGACAGCGTTATGAAAAGAGCCTCTGAAGCCGCTGAAACAATGCGGAGAGGTGGTGGAATAGGCTACGATTTTTCTCGCATCAGACCACGCGGAGAAATGATTAAGAGCCTTGAAAGCAAAGCCTCTGGACCCGTCTCATTCATGCAAATATTTGACGCTGTTTGTCAAACAATTGCCTCATCAGGTCACCGCCGTGGCGCACAGATGGGCGTCTTGCGTATCGATCATCCCGATATTCAAACGTTTTTATCGTGCAAACATAACGAACATTTCCTTACAGGTTTCAATATATCTGTCGGTGTAACTGACGAATTTATGAAATGTCTAGAGTCAAAGAAACCGTTTCCGTTGACGTTTGAAGGACGAGTGTATGAGGAGATCGATCCTGTAGCACTGTGGGATCAAATCATGCGTTCGACATGGGATTGGGCGGAGCCGGGAGTCCTGTTCATCGACACTATAAATAAGATGAATAACCTATGGTATGCCGAGACCATTGAGGCCACTAACCCTTGTGGAGAACAGCCGTTGCCTCCCTACGGCGCATGTCTCTTAGGAAGTTTTAACCTGACAAAATATGTTGATGGAGGCCGGTTTGATTTCGAAACCTATATTCGCGACATTAATACTGTGGTGCGTAGCATGGATAATGTTATTGATCGCACAACTTATCCATTAAAAGAACAAGAAGAAGAAGCTAAAGCTAAAAGACGCATGGGTCTTGGCATAACAGGTTTAGCTAATGCTGCTGAAATGTGTGGCTATGCATATGCGTCTCCAAAATTTATGAAGTTTACAGCTAAAGTTATGCGTGAACTTAGAGATGCTTGTTATTCAGCAAGCGCAGACTTAGCTGTTGAGAAAGGCGCTTTTCCTTTGTTTGACAAGGAAAAGTATATGCAATCTGGGTTTATAAAAACACTACCTAATAATCTAAAAGACAAGATTGCACAGCAAGGTATTAGAAACAGTCACTTAACATCTATCGCACCCACAGGCACAATATCACTAACAGCAGACAACGTTAGCAGCGGCATAGAGCCGCCATACAGCTTGTTCTATGACAGGACTATTCAAAACTTTGATGGTCATACAATTGAACGAGTTGAAGACTACGCCTATCGACAAGGTGTGCATGGGCGTACAGCTAATGAGATTTCGGCAGAAGACCATGTGGCTGTCTTGGCGTTGTGTAGCAAATATATAGACAGTGCCGTTTCAAAAACTTGCAATGTCGGTGATGATGTTTCCTATGACGATTTTAAAAATCTGTACCTAACTGCTTGGAAAAAAGGGTGTCGCGGTATTACGACATTCAGAGCGGCTGGTAAAAGATACGGAATTTTAAATGAGGTTAAGGAAGAAGAGCCAAAAGCAGAAGCGTGTTATATTGATCCAGCTACTGGACAAAAACAATGCGACTAATGGGACGTAGATATAGCCACTGGTTTTGGAATAGCAGGGTTATAAATAAAGTTTCTAAAGCAGTATCAAAGGTAAATACATATTTATGGCGCAAGCAATATGCGTCCAAATAATACGTTGAGATTATCATAAGCCGACTAATGGGGGACTAAGTTCCCCCATTTTTTTGTTATAAAGTCCATATTAGAAGGAATTAAGATGGAAACGCCAAACAATTGGAAGTCTATCCCAATTATTACGCAGGAACTTATCGACTATTTGCAAAGAAAATTTCCTGATCAGTGTCCAAACATTTCAGATTCTGACCGAAAAATTTGGACAGACACTGGGGCGTCTCTAGTTGTAAAGCATCTTCAAAGAGTCAAAGAAGATCAGGAAGAAAATATTCTCAACGTCTAAAGGAAACGCCCTGCTATGTGTGGTTCAAGCCCGAGTCCTCCGCCCCCTCCGCCCCCTCCGCCCCCTCCTCCCGCACCGCCTCCTGTTCTTGAGCAAATCGTACCGGAACGTGCAGAGGATCAAACGGTGGCGAAAAAGCAGAAAAAGAAAGCTGTGGGTACGAAGAAGTATCAGACTGCTTTGTCGATTAATAAAGGTGGCGCAACGTCTGATGGCGGCGGCGTCAACACACCAACCTAATGTGTTTCGGTGGTGGTGGCGGAACCACATATTATCCGCAAGAACAGCAACGCCAGGATACGACTTACGCTTACTTGGACAAAGTGCCTGTTAAGCGTGAGTCGAAAGACCCTTCTGCGCCTGTGAAAACAACAACCGCAAGCACAACTGCTACGACGAGTGATGAAAAGAAAACATCACCTCTAAACATAGCGTAAGGAAAAAACATGTACGGCACAGGAACTTGCGCGAGCCAGTATGAGAAGCTGGCAACAGAGCGAGAAACATATCTCAATAGGGCGAGAGAATGTGCAAAGCTTACAATTCCTGCGCTCGTACCTGACAGCGGACATTCCTCTACAACTACGCTTCTAACACCTTATCAGGGTATCGGTGCTAGGGGGGTTAACAATCTTGCTTCTAAATTGTTGCTAAGTTTGTTGCCCCCCAACACACCATTCTTTCGGTTTGTCATCGATGACTTTACCGCTCAAGAGTTAGCTCAACAGGAAGGCGCTAGGGCGCAAGTAGATGAAGCCTTAAATAAAATCGAAAGATCAGTTCAGTCAGAATTAGAGACTACAAATTTACGATCTCCAATTTTTGAAGCACTTAAACAGCTTATCGTAGCTGGCAATGTTTTAATTTATTTCCCTAAAAAAGAAGGCGCTAGAGTTTTTGATCTGCGCCGTTATGTCGTAAAGCGTGATCCACAAGGCAACCCTCTTAGGATCATCACAAAAGAAACCATTTCTCCAATGGTTTTAGATGACGATATACAGCAACTTATAGCACAAACGGAAAGCCCATCAGATCAAAAAGATATCTTTGAACGATCTGTAGACGTTTACACTATTATGTATCGTGAGGGTAATCGTTGGAAATTATATCAGGAAATTAATGGGGTTGTCGTTCCAAGATCAGAAGGGTCTTGGCCTATCGATAAGTCGCCAATGTTGGCGTTAAGATGGACAGCCATTGACTCTGAAGACTATGGAAGAGGCTACATTGAAGAGTATAAAGGCGACCTAATTAGCCTTGAAGGTTTGTCAAAGGCCATATTAGAAGCCACTGCTGCGGCTGCTAAAGTTGTTTTTCTTGTTAATCCAAATGGTTCTACGCGAGCCAGAGATATCGCAGAAGCGCCAAATGGTGCCATTGTTAGCGGAAATGCTAATGAAGTAACAACTTTGCAAATGGAAAAGTACAACGACTTGCGAGTTGCTCGCGAGGCGATGAATGATATCACTCAACGTCTGTCGTTTGTATTCCTTATGAACACAGCAGTACAGAGGGACGGCGAAAGGGTCACGGCGACAGAAATCAGGCGCATGTCCCAGGAGCTAGACGATGCGTTAGGCGGAACTTTCTCGCTTATGTCAGAAGAGTTTCAGCTACCGCTCGTAAATAGAATTATCGATAGGATGACGAAACAGCGTAAGTTGCCGTCATTGCCAAAAGGTGTTGTCAAGCCAGCTATTGTCACAGGATTAGAAGCCCTTGGACGCGGACATGATCTAGAAAGGCTAGATATGTTCTTGCAAGGTTTACAGGCTTTGCCGCCAGAAGTATTGGCAAATCACCTTAACGTATCCGATTACATCAAGCGCCGGGGAACGTCACTAGGCATCGATATGGATGGCTTAGTGAAATCTGCTGAACAACTACAGCAGGAGCAAATGCAAGCCCAGCAGATGCAGCAACAACAAATGCAGCAGCAGGGCATGATGGACATGGCAGGACGCGCAATTTCATCTGGCACAGGGCCGATGGTGTCTGCTGCTAGTGACGTTGCACAGATGGGCGATCCAGAACAAGCACAACAAATTGTAGAACAAATTCAATCAGCAATGGGACAAACACAATAGATGGTGGAACAAGTTACAGCGCCAGCAACAGAGGAGACTACTGGTCCTTCTTTAGAGCAAACGGCAAAGGAGATGGGCATAGATGTCGATAGCCCTGATAAGAGCGGTGGAGATGATCAACGCCCGGACTGGCTACCGGAAAAATTCAAGTCGGCAGAAGATTTGGCAAGAGCCTATTCAGAGCTTGAAAGGCGACAGAGCCAGCAACCCCAACAGGCACAGCCACAGCAGGATACAGCAAACGCGGCTAGGGAAACTGTTGAATCTGCTGGTGTAGATTTTGATGAGCTAAGTTCCGAATGGGCGCAAAATGGCGAACTGGCAGCAGAGAGCTACGACAAACTTGAAAAGGCTGGCATCCCCCGCGCTTTGGTAGACAGCTACATCGAAGGACAGCAGCAGATTGTGCAACAAGCACAGTCCAGAGTTTATGAATCTGTCGGCGGTGAAGACGCCTACAAGGCCATGATTGATTGGGCAGGAGACAATCTATCTGACTCTGAAATCGAAGCTTATAATCAAGCAGTAAACAATCGCGACTTTGCCGCTGTCGAGTTAGCGGTGAATGGACTCAAAGCACGGTATGCGTCAGAGGAAGGTATGGAACCAAACCGTATAGTTACTGGCGGTGTCTCAAGTAACTCTGGCGGTGTCTATCGTTCGCTTGCTGAATTAATGACTGACATGCAATCAAAACAATATAAAGAAGACTCCGCATTTAGAGCGGACGTAGCTAAGAAATTAGAACAATCTGACATTTTAGAATCTAGGCGTAATTAAAATGGCGCGAGATTACGGGAAGGAATATCGTGATTACCACGGTAAACCAGCGCAAAGAAAGAGACGCTCAAACCGTAATAAGGCTCGCAGACTTATGATAAAAAAGGGTGCTAAAGTTGCTGGAAAAGATGTCCATCATAGAGATGGAAATCCTAATAATAATTCCAGCAACAACCTTTCGATAATGTCTAAGTCTAAAAACAGATCACTCAAATAACGTTGCTCCTCTTTAGGAGGGCGTTGCAGATGACGGTCTGCAAGAGTCTCTAAAGACTTCGATGAATGACCCCTTACGAGGGATAATCTTTCTGCTGGAAGCTGTTGAGACAGTTAACTTTTTATCTCCAACAGAAAGGATATGAGCGGTGGCAAATGCTACTCCATCACGCCTAGGTCTAGTCGAAGCGACTGGCACAGGCTTTGACGCCCTCTTCCTCAAGGTGTTTTCGGGTGAGGTCATGGCCTCGTTTAACGCGAACACCGTTATGAAGGAACGAGTGCGTACTCGAAACATTAGTTCCGGTAAGTCGGCCCAATTTCCCGCTGTGGGTAAAAGCTCGGCGTCTTATCACAGCCCTGGGGCTGAAATCGTAGGCACGGCAATTAAGCACAACGAAAAAGTGATCACGATTGATGATCTTCTTATTTCACATGCTTTTATTGCCAACATTGATGATGCTAAGAACCATTATGATGTTCGAAGTGAGTACAGTACGCAACTAGGACAGGCTCTTGCCCAGACCTACGACCGTAACTTGTTGTCGATGGCAATCAAAGACTGTGCAACTCCGCCAACAGCAATTGCTGATCAAGGTACGTCGGAAGAAATTCTACAATCTGGCGCTCTTAACATGGGAACCGCTGCTGACGTAACGACGTTTGTCGGGCAGATTTACACAGCGGCTCAAAAGCTGGACGAGAAAAACGTTCCGCGTGAAGATCGTTATGTATTTCTAACGCCAGCGGCATACTACGGTATCGTTCAGAATGACAAAATTGTTAACCGCGATTTTGGCGGGAACAATGGGGTCTATAGCGACGGTACGGTAATTAACGTTGCGGGTATGCAAGTTGTTATGACTAACAACCTTGCGCTTAACCATCCAAGTGTTACTACCGATACGAGTGCTAACAAGTATGGTGTCAATGCGTCTGATTATCTTGCAGTTGTTATGCAGAAACAGGCTCTAGGTACTGTAGAACTTCTTAGTATTGCGTCTGAAAGTGAGTATGACATTCGCCGTCAAGGCACTTTAATGGTGTCGAAGATGGCAGTCGGGCATGGAACTCTGCGCCCAGAATGCATGGTTGCTATTAAGAACGCTACCTCGTAGTACGTTCTAATTGTCTACAAAAGGGATGCCTTAGTTAATTCTAAGGTGTCCCTTTTTTTCGTTTTTACAGGGAAAGCCTATGATTGTTGAACCAACGACTGAATTAGAAGCAGTTAATATAATGCTGTCTAATATCGGAGAAAGCCCTGTAAATACATTAGACGACGACAACGTTGTTGATGCGACTATTGCACAGACAATTCTAAAAAGTATTTCAAGAGAGGTGCAGTCTTTAGGGTGGCATTTTAATACAGACGTTGGCTACACAATAACAAAAGATTCAGATAATAAGTTTCCATTACCAGCAAACACTGCGCGTATTGATACAGTCGATACAGCAACGACCACCAGTGGCACGGACTTCGACGTAACACAACGCGGTAAGTTTTTATACGACAGAAAAAATCACACCTACAACATTGATACAGATTCTGTAAGTGTTGATATTGTCGTCTTGCTTGATTTTGAAGACCTCCCAGAGACTGCGCGACGATATGTCACTATGCGAGCTGCAAGAATATTTCAAGAACGCCACTTAGGCGCTACGGAGCTATCGCAATTTAACGCTGTCGATGAAGCGAGAGCATTAGCAGCAATGCGTAATGATGAGGTGTGGCAATCGGACGCCAACATGATTACCGGCAGCGCCACTCCAAGATCAATTGTAACAAGGTTTGGGTTTTCTAGAGGAATCTCATAATGCCTCTGGTTTCATCGTCTCTACCTAACATGACCAATGGCGTTAGCCAGCAGCCCGATCCCATCAGGCTGTCTACGTCATGTAAGGAAATGATTAACGCTTATCCTAGCATTATTACAGGACTTCAAAAACGTATTGGCACTGAATATGTAGCGACACTGGCTACTTCACTTACGGTTCCTGATGATGCTGCGATACATCTTGTCGAGCGCGATGCTACAGAAAAATACGCAATCATATGCGTAAACGGCGATTTAGAAGTTTATGATCTAGACGGCAATAAAAAAACAATCTCATTTCCCGATGGTAAAACTTACTTATCTACAACCACTCCTAATAAAGATTTAAGGTTTTTATCTGTTGCTGATCAGACCTGGATTGTAAACAAATCTGTGGCTACGGCAGCAGCAGCGACGACAGAAACTCGCACTGACCCACAGACGCAAGCGACTATTTACATATTCCAAGCTGTCGCAAATAAGACTTACGCAATTTACATTAACAACACGCTTCGCGCATCCCACACCACACAGACAAATACATCTGCTTCCACAGCGTTAGAAGGTACAGATGAAATTGCGACTAATCTTAAAAATGCTTTAGTAACTGCTGGGTTTACCGCTACTACGGAAAACTCTGCTGTCTGTATTAGCGGGTTAGCTACCACCGACACTGTCGAAGTCACAGAAGGTTTCGGTGGACGATCAATGCGTGTGTTTAAAGATGAAATACAAAAGTTTTCCGACTTGCCCCCGCAAGACGTTGAAGGGCGATTGGTAAAGGTAAAGGGGGATGTCGAAGAAGCAGGGGATGATTTCTGGGTATTCTACGGGAATAACGTCTGGACAGAAACAGTTGGTTATAATGCTGGTCGCCAGTTTACTGATACAACAATGCCACATACATTGGTCAGGAATGCCGATGGCACGTTCACTTTTGGCAAAGATGTCTGGAAAGAAAGAATTGCAGGGGACGATAATACAAACAAAGACCCCAGTTTCATAGGCAACAAACTTAACGACATATTTCTGCACCAAGGGCGCATGGGACTGCTATCGGGTGAGAATGTAATATTTTCAGAGACTGCTGAATTTGAAAACTTCTACCGGACTACGACAGTTCAGTTGCTAGACACAGAGCGCATCGACGTAGCATCTACGACATCACGCATTAGTACTCTCAATCACGCTATTCCTTATAACAAAACAGTTATGCTGTTTAGCGACAGGGTGCAGTTCGAAGTAGATGACGCTGACGGTGCGCTTGCTCCAGCCACGATATCACTGGATGTCGTAACAAACTTTGATGCCAGCATAAACGCACAGCCTACAGCGGTTGGACCTAACGTTTACTTTGCCGTTGACGGTGCGTCCTTTGCTAATATCAGAGAGCTATTTGTTACCTCACAAACAGACAACAAAGATAGCTCCGAAATAACCGTACAGATACCGCGCTACATACCATCAAACATTGTCAAAATGGCTTCCTCTACTACAGAAGACATGATGGCTGTTTTAAGTTCTGGAGATAGAAACACCTTATATATCTATAAATGGTTTTTTAGCGGAACAGATAAACTACAAAGTTCTTGGGGAAAATGGACATTCCCGTCTGGGTATCAGATTCTTACAATTGAATTTCTGCAAGAAAACTTATTCGTCATCTATAAAAGCAATAGTGGACTGCACATTGATAAGATAATTATCGATGAAGGGGAAGGTGTAGATGGCACACCTAATGATATTCTATTAGACAGAAAAGTGACCAATAGCGATTGTACTGTTTCTCATAATTCAGATACAGGCATTTCGACCATTACTGTCCCTTATAGTGAAGCCGCCACAAAGCAAGTCGTTCTTTCAGATGGAAGCATCCCGGCAATTGTCACACAGACGGCAACTACTATACAAATAGAACAAGACTTATCTTCTGCGACATTTCATGTAGGTGTCCCATATACATTTGAATATCATTTTTCTACGCAGTTTTTAAGAGAAGGCGAAAAAGGCGCAGAGGTAGCTATACAAGATGGACGCTTAGAAATTCGATACTTTTCCATTTTATTTATGAACTCGGCGCATTTCACAGTCGAGGTTTCGCCTGTAAATAAAGATAAAAAAATATACACGTTTACTGGGCGCGTATTGGGGTCTAGTTCAAATACTCTTGATTCTACGGGATTTGACACAGGCGAATTTAGATTTCCTGTGTTTTCAAAAAATGATCAAGTAGATATTGTGATTAAAAATGAAGCCCCATTCACCAGTGCGTTTAGTTCAACAGAGTGGGAAGCGTTCTATTATCCAAAAACAAAAAGAGTATAGCGTCTTACCTTGTACGCTAGAGCATATAAAACATATAGCAGATAATATAAGACAAGAAGACAAAGACGAACTCTACGCAGCGAGCGGTAAATTTCCACTTCATGCGTTGTTACATGGGTATACACATTCAGACTATTTAAAAGTTGGGTGTGTAAACGACACCCCAGTATGTGTTTTTGGTACAGTGCCAGTATTAGAAATACCGAACACTGCTTTAGCCTGGATGGTGGCAACTGATGAATTGCTAGATGTTTCGTTTAAGTTTGCTAGGGAAAGCCAAAAGTATGCTGATGAAATGCAGCATGACTACAAACTTCTCTACAATTTTGTAGATGCTAGAAACACGGTTCATCATCGATGGCTACGATGGCTAGGGTTTACGATTATAAGAAAGATTAAGCATGGTGTGCTTGATAAAGATTTCTACGAGTTTGCAAGGGTAAATAACTATGTGTGATCCAGTATCAGCAGTTGCAATCGCACTTAGTGTGGCTAGTGCGGGTGCAGGGCTGTATCAAGCACAAGTTGCAGCGGACGAGAAAAACGCACAGATAGATTATGCTAACCGTATAAAAGCTGAAAACACAGCAAGAGCAAACCAAGCTGCTAACCAGCAAATTGAACAAACCCAAGCGCAGTTTCAAGCAGAAGTCGAAGACGAGTTAGATGCTGGATTTGAAGATGCGTTGATTGGCCGACAAAGGGAAGCAGAAGTTATAAATGCCGCTGAATCTGGCGGTGTCCAAGGGCTTAGTGTCTTTGAAGTTGTGGACGATCTTAACGCCTACGCCAGCAGACAGGAACTTAACACAGCGCAAAATATCGATGATGCACAAACGCAGTTAGGGTTCCAATTCCAAGAAATAGAAAACAGACGGTTTGCTGCTATTCAGTCAAATCGCCCTGACATGAACGTCTCTGGCGTTGGTGCCGGTGATTTCATAAGCGCGGGTCTGGAGATAGGTGGGACTATTGCTAAACGAGGTGCCAAAAAGGGATGGTTTGGTGGTGGCCCGGAAATAGAGTACCACCCGTAATGCATTATGTGGATAATTTAAATGGCTAGAAAACGCATCGAACCCGTAACAGTACGGAACAGTCGCGGCTCAAGTCTACGCACTGTCGCTACGTTTGCACCTATAACAAATGTCCCGAAACTTAATTTACAGGGTGCCGAAAAAGCCGCTAGTCTACAAAAAGCATTAGCAGGATTTCAATCTCAGCTTAGTTCATTTGAAAGAGACTTAGACGCTAAACAAGATAACATTGATAAGCGAAACGCAGAAGGTCAATTTTTTATTGATCAGATGAATATCGCCAATGCAAAAGTGCTTGATGCAAGTGAATCGGAAGATGGTAAATTAGATGCATTTGTAAGTGAAGAGCAAGCACACAAAGATGCCGCTGAACGATTTAATGCACAATCGTACATGTGGAAAACAACTTACTCTACCCTGCAAGGGGAAAACACTGCCAGTAAAGAAATTGCCCAGCTTAACCAGCAAATGCTACAAGCGGCAGCGTCTGGTGATCTTGACGCACTAGAGGCAATGCGAGACGCCTACAAGGTTAAAAGGGGAGAACTGTTTCAGTCAGCGCAAGGTAACGCATTCTTTACAGGAGGGTTAACCTCTAAATTTAGAGAAGCCGATCAGAATTTTCCAAAAGAATTAGCAAGCAAAATTACAGCCGTCCGAACTAAGAAAATGACGGACGAAGTCGCTATCAATGCTTCAGATATATTCGGACGCGCCCGTGATGGCAGTTTAACGAGACAAGAAGATGCTGGTCAAAAAGTAAGCGAAGTACACGCAAAGACTCAGACATTGGTCGCTACTGGGTTGTCAGATGGGGCTACAGCGAGGACACAGTTAGTAGAACTAACAATACAAGCAGCCGAAAACAATGGTGATCATGTACAAGGAGGTGCGTACATCGATGCTCTTTTAAGAGCTAGTGAAAATAAAACACTTCGCCGCGCAGATGGACAGCCGTTGCGTTTAACTGACGCAGAACAAGAGAAGCTAAAAGACGCCAAAGACAAGCTTGTTGAGGAGTTTTATAGCAACAGGGACAGAGAGCGTAAGATACAAAAAGAAGCTACTGATGATTTTGAAACAGAGTTAAGCAATAAAATATACACTGAATATATACTCAAAAATAAAACACTACCACCTGGAAAAATTGTTCAAATTGCGAACGAGCTTCTTAAATCAGAAGATTTTATAGGAAAAGGAATTACACCAGATTTTACTAAATACCGCAAAGAAGCAAACACAGCTACTATAGAAAATAGTAAAGCTCGATATGCTGCAATGTTTCCGACTCAAGAAGCTCAAGCCGAACATTTGGTAAAAGCAAGAATTGCAGCGGAAAAAAAAGTGAGGCAGGAAAGGCAAAAAAGGTTTGATGAGCCGAATTATAAATCGAGAAATGCGGGTCAGATTACAAACGATATTGTACAGCAATTTAAACTTCCCACAGCGCAAGCGGAAAAAATATTTACACAGGTAAACACTCAATTAAATCAAGAAGCCAAAAGCGTTTTTACAGCGGTTAGAGGAGTAGCAAGCGAATCTCGAATAGGGTCACTATTCGGAGCAGATGAATGGGGTAAAAATCCTACTGCTGAATCTAACGCTTTTGCTGCCCGGTATAATAGTATAATCGCTGCGATAGAAGAAAATGGAAATAAAATACCTGGAGAAGAAAACGCATTAGATTTTACTGTTGCAGGGACAGCCATAAGAATTCATAAGTATGCATTTTCCAAAACATTTGAAGATATATGGCCGAACGATACTTATTTCGAAGTGCTTAAAAAAGGTGTACCGACAAGAGCAAAATATCCGAATGAAGAAAATTTTAAAAAAGCGGTTTCGGAATGGCGTTCTGCCCCTTACGGGAAAAAAACGGGAGCGCCGGAATACCTACATAAGTTATTAAAATCAACGTACCAAATAAGTGCGTCTACTCCTCAAGATTTAAAAGAATTGCTCGCACAACCTGATCTCGGAGACGTATCAGACCAATCATCTGTAGGCGATGGAACTGGCTCTGGAACTGGCTCTGGAACTGGCGCTAATGCAGACCCTGCTGCGACAGCCGAATTAAATAACGCAATCGGCGCGGATCGTACTGCACAATTTATACAATCTATCCCAGTAGAAGAGCGAAGTGTAAGCGGTGCAGACTTAACTACGAGCGTGAGAAGAGGGGACAGTTTTATTAAAGAGCTAAAGCCCGAACATGCAACCACTATAGTTGAAGCCGTAAGACAGCTACAGCGTGAGGGCGCTATGCCGCTAAATCCCAGTATAAATTCCATAGAAGAATTTATTTCAGATTACTTTGATGTTGAAATGCCAGTTACAGGGATAAATCCACTTTGGGCAGATGAAGCGGCAGAGCAAGTTATCCGCTTGTTAGAAATAAATAGTGCAGAGGAAGCTGCAAGACAGATACAAAATGTAAATATAAGTGACGAGGGAGTTGACTAACGAATGTCTGGCGAACAGATGTCCCAGGAGGAATACCACCGACAAGGGCTTTTAGCGAACCCAGACATTCTCGACAAATACAATGCAGTTTATGGCGCAGGGGCTGGTGAAAAAGTCCTTGGGCTGAACACACAAACAGCCGAACCATCTACCGCACCAGCTACTGCTGAAGAATCTGACATCTGGGACACTTGGGAAGTTGTTAAATCTCCTGTAGTCGGTGCAATGAAAGCAGTCGATGCTACAGGGGATTATCTGTCGCGGTTCACTGGCGACATCAATATCCCAAGGGATGCCAACGGCGATCTAGACTGGTCTAATTGGCGGTACTACACGCCTTCTGAAATCACAAAGTTACAAGACGAAGGAAAGTACGGCGATACGTTTGCGCCTTTAAATGAAAACTTAGGTGTCGATCAAGCTAAGTCTGTTGTCGGCAAAGGCGCAGAAGGCATTTCGCAATTTGCTGTGGGCTTCTGGACAGGTGGTAGACTTATCCAGGCTGCTAAAATTACATCTGCTACGCTGAAGGGCCAAATGGCTATTGGTGCGGCCAAAGGCTTTGCATCAGATTTTATGGCATTTAAAGGTGACGAGGGGAACGTCACCGAATTCCTCCATGCTATGGGCGTAGACAGCCTCGTCTATGAGGGATTGCTTAAAGACCCTGACGACACTGAAAACGAAAAAAGACTTAAAAATGCCTTAGAGGGCGTTGTTATCGGTGGCGCTGTAGACGGTTTAATCTCAATCGTAAAAGGTCTTGTGAAGGCGAGACGCGGAGACAACGAGGAAGCTGCAAAACTTCTAGATGAAGGTTCTGAATCTGCTGAAGCAGCAATGAAAGAATCTGTAGATGAAGCTGAAGCTGTTGCGCCTAGAGTTGTCGATGACCAGTACGAGCTATACGAAGAGACAGCAGAACAAGCTACTGAAAGGGCAAGGCTAGAGACAGAAATAGGCGCTAAATACGAAGACACATTGGGCGATGAAAAGAACACATTCTTTAGAGTTACCGATGAAATTGTAGATGACATCATCCACGGCATTCCGCGCCAGCGCGAAGCAACAGAGAAAGCTATAGATGAATCGGCAGCGGATGACCTGATTGGTGTGCCTAGCGAGACAGTCGATAGCGTTAACCCCAAAACGATATTCAACCGTAATTTATCTAAGATCGATGACCCAGAAAAAATTGCATACGTCATAAAGTCACTTGCTGCCAAATTCCAAGACGGCAGCTTAACAAAAGAATTTGTGAGTATGCGCGGCGGCGTCAAAAAGTCTTGGGCGCAAGCACAGCAGCAAGCAAACGGATCATTTGTAGCCTTACACAAACTGTACAAAGGCGAAGATGCCGCCGAATTTCTAGAGCAATTTGCAACGACACCGGGGTCTAAAGACTACCGTGTTATGGACGCAGAGGTCTTAGCAAGAGCGATGATGCTCAACAGGATCAATCAGCAGATTGACCTGATGGGCGATCTTGCTCTCAGAGTGTCTGACGATGCAGCAGGAAACGAAGAGCTTGCCAAATACGGGTTTGGGACATTTCAAGAATTTCAAAACGCATTACGGATGCAAGTTGAAATTTTGGCGAACGTTGAAGGTTTGTTTCTAGGACAGCAAGCCGCAATGGGACGAGCGTTGCGGATTATGGCAAAGGTCAATAAGGCTGGTCGCGCTCCTACTCCAGCGGAAATGGCAGAGATTGGAACAAGTCGTAGCGCAATCTTAGCGTACATCAAAAAACGCAAAGCAGCGCAAGTGAACGGCACTAAAATACCTACAGCCGACACGATTGGAAGCTTCTGGGACCGCTTGAATAGCTTCCGCATTAACATGATGCTGTCCGGTCCTAATACACAGGCGATTAACTTCAACTCTAACATCATCCAGCAGATGACACTGATAAGTGAGCAAATGCTAGGTGGCGCAGCGAGAGGGCTAACCGCTGAAGGCAGACAGGAATTTATGCGGGGAGCGCACCAACTCTACTATACCCTCGCTTCATTCAAAGCCGCTGTAGATATGTCTTTAAAGGCTGCTAGGTATGATCGTGCATTTCTAGACAGCATGGGCGGCAAGATAGAAATGGACGGGGAGACAATGAATGTCTTTGGCGGTGACAAGCTTCATTTCAAAAGTAAAAAGACAATAAGACAAGAAGGCATTGCTCAAGGTTTTAAAGATCAAGAACTAAAAAATTATGTTGAGACAGAATTTAAAAAAGGGAAAAACCTAAGAGGAGCGGCAAACCTATTGGTTACTACGCCGTCTCGTCTATTGCTTACGTCTGATGAATTTTTCAAACAGACTGCGTTTAGAGGCAAGGTTCAAGCAGACCTGTATATTAAAGGTAAAGAGAAAGGCTTATCGGGCAAAGACCTAAACAATTTTATAGCTGAAAACTTTAAGAAGGCTATGGACGACACAGGGGCTGCTGCTGTTGGCGGCACTGATGATGCTGCACAAGCAGCCCAAGCGGGCCTAGCGTTTTCTAGAGAAGCCACATTTACGACAGAGCTAGAAGGTTTGTTCGCAAAGATACAAGCTATGGCAGTACATTACCCTGCTATTCGTTTCATACTGCCGTTTATCAAAACTCCTACAAATCTTTTACTGGCCACAGTAGACAGAATGCCTGGAGTTAACTTGTTTCGTAAAAAATACAGACAGCAATTTTTCAGCAAAGACCCAAATGTACGCGCTGCTGCAATGGGTAAAATGATGACAGGGTCTGCCCTCTCAATTACAGCAACAATGCTGGCGGCAACGGGGACAATTACGGGGTCTGGCCCATCTAATCCGAAAACAAAAGCTGCGTGGATGGCAACTGGATGGCGTCCCTACAGTGTGCGAGTGCGCTTAGAAAACGGCGACGTTGCTTATGTGAATTATCAACGACTAGAGCCGTTTGGTAACTTGCTAGGTATCGCAGCAGATGCTGTCGAAGTTTTGAATGAGGCCGAACTAGAAGGCCGTAACCCAAAAGCAGAGAGTTATATCGTCAGTGGGTTGTTTACAGCAATTGTAGAGAACTCTGTTAACAAGACATACATGAAGGGTTTATCCGACACTTTGTCGGCATTTGCAAACCCAGAGCCTAACAAATTTGAACGTACTATAGCTTCAGCAGCGGCTAGTTTTGTTCCTAACGTTATAGCGCAAACAAATGGCGATGAAGCACTGCGTGAAACACGCGGTATGCTAGACCAAATCAAATCTAGATTAGAAACAGATTTAGGTACTGGTATATACGCATCCCCAAAAAGAAATGCTGTTGGTGAAATTGTTCTTAGACAAACAGACAAGTGGCAACCATTCGATTACTCCGTACAAGACACTGATGATTCAGTTTTAATGGAACTTGCTAATCAAGGGTATGTTTCTAGCAGACCCCACAATGCATCTGATAATAGACTTATGGGAACTTTCGAAGATTTTTCAAAAGTCGAATATAAAAATGGACAGTCAGTCTTAGATAGATTTTTAGAATTGTCGGGAACTATAGCGCCTTATGAAGGCGGTCCCACTTTGCGAGATGCCTTAGAGCAAGTAATTAACAGTCCCAGTTATCAAAAAGCGCCTACAGGTACTAGAGACAACCCAGACTCTCCAAGGAATAAAATTTTAAGCAGTATCGTAAAGGACTACAGAGATGCGGCAAAAAATACCATGCTGCAAGAAGGTAAGAATGCAAAAGAAGGCACTGGCATAAGAAAATTCTACGATGAGTTTGGTATAAAGAAGACAGATAAATTTAAAGAATGGAAAGAATATACTCCAAAAAGTCTACACCATATGCTTACAGGAAACCAATAGATGGCTAACGCATCAACGACTATTACAGCTACGGGAAGTGAAAATAAACTTTTCACAATACCCTTTAGCTACATAAACTCTAGCCATCTTAAATTTTATGTAGATGGCGTAGATACATCCTCTGGCTCGTCTCTTTATACTGCAACTGTACAAACAGGCGGCACTCAAGTTGAAATTAAATTAACTTCCGATAACTCTACTCCCGCTGCTGGCAAGGTTATTAAGATTGAACGCAACACGCCTATAACGACGGCGTCAGTTGTGTTTAGTAATAGCTCAACACTCAAAGCCTCTGACCTCAATACGAACACCGATCAATTACTTTTTGCTGTGCAAGAGGCAGCAGATGATTCTGCAAACTCCATCGTAACAGATTCTACCACTAACTACGATGCTCAATCTCGCCGCATTAAAAATGTCGCTGACCCAGTAGACAATCAAGATGCAAGCACCAAAGCATATACAGATGCTCAAGTAGCATCTACTACTACCAACGCTTCCGCTGCTGCCACCTCGGCCACCAATGCTGCTACTTCAGCAACTAATGCTGCCACCTCGGCCACTAATGCGTCCACTTCAGAAACCAATGCGGCGGCATCTGCCGTTACATCTGCTAATGAATCTTCGGCTGTCGCTCCAAAATATACGTTTAGTAACGTCACTGACGCTTTAGACCCAGGCGTAGGTATTCTTCGTATAGCGAGCGCCGATGCATCTACCGCTACGAATGTAATTATAGACGATCAAACAGCGGACACGGGAAATCCAAACGTAGAGGATTGGCTGAAGAGTTTTGACGATAGCACCTCTACAATCAAAGGTACTATTCGAATTGTCCAAGCAGGGACACCAGCAAACTATGCTGTTTATAATGTAACGGGACTTACTGATAGCAGCGGTTTCATTCAACTCGCTGTCAGTCATGTAGACAGTAACTTTTCAAGCGGTACTACATTTGCGGATGCTGCAAGTCTTAGATTGACCTTTAGTAGGAGTGGTGATCTAGGAACCACAGGGGCGACCGGACCACAGGGAAATGTTGGCACCGCTGCGACCATAGCAGTCGGATCAACCACCACGGGATCACCCGGCACTAGTGCATCTGTGGCGAACTCCGGTTCAAGCAGTGCAGCGACATTTGATTTCACGATCCCACGTGGGGACGTAGGGGCCACAGGCCCAACTGGACCCACAGGAGCCGCCGCAACAATTGCAGTTGGAACAGTGACGACTGGAGCCGCTGGCTCTAGCGCGACGGTTACTAACTCCGGTTCCAGCGGGGCGGCTACTTTCGATTTCGCTATTCCGCGAGGAGACACAGGTGCCGCTGGTTCGCTATCAGGTGCCGCTGACGGCTCCGCTTCCGCACCCTCGATAAGTTTCTCGGCAGACACTAACACAGGTATCTTTAGGTCTGGAACGGACACGCTTGATGTAACCACTGGTGGCACTACTAGAGCTACGTTCTCGACAACCGGCGTTAACCTAGTAGGTACTCCAACTTTTGGGGGTGGTGCGCTTGCTATTGCAAATGGCGGCACTGGAAGTACCACAGCTTCTGCGGCTAGAACGGCACTGGGTCTTGGAACAGCGGCTACGTCTGCATCTACAGATTTTGAAGCTGCCGACTCAGACATCTTAAAGGCAGACACTGCGGATGTATTGACTGCCGGTTTTGCTTCAACCGTTCACGATCTCTCTACGATTTCCAGTGGAACCACAACCTTAGACGAAGCCAACGGCAACTTGCAGAAGTGCGTTAATGGGGGAGCTTTCACTTTAGCCCCGCCATCAAACTCTTGCACCATCGTCCTACAGGTCACAAACAACGCGAGTGCGGGGGCTGTTACAACGTCCGGGTTTACGAAAACTGACGGAGACGCCATTTCGACTGGGGACGGAGACGACTTCTTCTTTTATGTGACAGTTGTCGGCTCATTTTCTCACTTAACAGTTAAAAAGCTATCGTAATGTTGATGCCAGTTGCCCAAGGAGGGCATCAACTGCTTACTACTCAAATTACAATTTCGTCAAACACGCAAGACTTTGACCTCCAGGCCCACCTTACCAACAACTTCGGATGGAACGGCAGTGACGCTATCGACGTAACCGTCACGATTAACTCTGGAGTGACCATATCTGCCAGTGCCGTAACAACGGTAGCTTTCAAAGCACATATGGCGTCTGGGACAGTCCTGACGCTTAACAACAACGGGCAAATCATAGGAAAAGGTGGCTCTGGAGGCACTGGCGGGGGCGGTACCTCTGGCGGGCAATCTGGGCAAGCCGGTGGTCACGCAGTGTCTTTTCAAGATTTAACGGTAACGGTTAACAACGCCGCTCTCGCGTTGATTGGTGGCGGAGGCGGCGGCGGAGGCGGCGGCGGAGGCTCACAAGCCGTTGGTTCTGCCGTCGATTCTGAAGGCGATTGTACCGGTGGCACAAACTTCGGTGCAGGTGATGGGGGCAGAGGTCAGGGAACTGATGGCCCAGCCCAATCTCATTCTCGCCCAAACTCTCATGGAGGACATGGAGGAATAGGCGGTAATTACGGCCTGTCCGGTGCTGCCGGAACTGATGGTAGTGGTAGCGGTTGTAAAGTCGTCAATTATGGTGGTGGCGCAGGTGGCGCAGCGGGTAAAGCAATCAGGCATGTCTCAGGTGTAAGCCAGACACTGAACAACAGTGGCACGATTAGCGGGGCGACATCGTGATGCGTAAGGTTTTTTATTACGCACTGATAGCTCTGGCGTTTTGTGGTGCCTTTAGAATGGAGCAAGAACGAGTCAGAGTAATGATGGAGGTCCATAATGATTCCCGGTAGCAATCAATCGCCTTCTGATATCGACACAATGGTAATGGTTTTGAACGCTGCCGGTGATCGATTTGTCGAGCAGTTTAAGCCTATCGAAGAAGTACGCGATGTCGCGTTACAACGGCTCAACGACATGTGTGATGCGTCGAAAGAATGGCACTATCCTGTCAGCATTATCGAGGCTGAATGCAAGGAGTTCGTCAAAGGCACACGGTTGATCGAAGACGCAGAAATGATCGATGGAGACACTGTCGAAGAAAAGGTTATTTCTGCCTTTAGGGAATTAAAAAAGCCAGAGATGCGGGCGGCACTTAATCGTAAACGTGACGAGATGATTGACGCCATCAACGCTGAATCCGACGCGGTGAAGATGCTTGAAATAGCCAATGATGAAATAAGCTATCTAAACAGTGCCTCCGATGAATCGGAATGCCCAGAGTGCCAAGCATTTCTAGCTGAATTACCGACTGGAGCGAATGTTCGGAGAGTTTTTGACAGACTTGGTGCAAACTGTGGAACGGACGCCCTCCGCAAATTGGTATCAACGCTGGGGCAAGAAACAGCGACAAGCGAAACAGAGTATACAGGTGTGTTAGGTCCAACGCTTAAACTTGCGCGGCCAGACATGATTGATATTGCTGGCGTTGAAGAGCATTTACCAACTCCCATCGAAAAGATATCGCATGAAATTCATAATTTATGGGTGCCGGTAGATCGAAGCAAAACACTTGCCTCTCCGCTAAAAATTGTGGGACCGGCTATACCAGAAGTTGGCAGCTTTGATGAAACCTTTGACAATGTCGCTGACGGTAGGGGCGCAGCTCTGTGGGCTGAAAACAAAAAGCTGTCGTTATTCTGGAGCGGTGGAATTGACAGTACCGTTGCGCTCGTTGGTTTGTTGCGGACGGTACCTGATGGTCGTCTCAGCGACCTAAAAGTTCATTGCAATGCCGCTTCAATTGCGGAGTATCCAGAATTTTACTCTGACCATATAAAAGACAAAGTGGCTGTTTCGACTATTCCGTCAGTCGTCAAGCCTACTGATCGGTACTCGGCAGAAGATGTTTTTGCCTCAACAGCAACACAAGAAATAGCGAAGGCTTTGAAAACCACGCTAGTTGTCACAGGAGAACTTGGTGATCAGTGCTTTGGGTCAGCGGGATTTGCGAATGATCCTAACAAAATTGCCAGGACGCTCGATGCATATTTGAGTGAGGATAAATTTTCGAGCTTTCGTGACGAGATTAACACTCTTAATGCCGCGTGTCCTATCCCGGTCACCGCTGTTACGACGATGATGTGGTGGTGGAATTTTGCTCTGAAATGGAGTGAAGTTCGATGGCGCAGCTTGACGGCGGTACAAGACAGTACCGACTTCGCAAACGTGCGGCACTTCTTTGATACAGACGATTTCCAACGATGGTCAATTGCAAACGACGACCTCAAGATCAAGAACACTATTCAGTCCTACAAGTGGACCGCTAAAGATTACATTTACAATTTTGCCGGTCACGATGACTACCGAGATCAAAAGTTGAAAGTTGGATCGTTGCGGGTCCGCTGGGGTGCGCCACTTGGTATCGACAGCAACAACACAATTATCAGGGCTGGAGACACAAGCACAGACCTCGGTCTAATCAAAGAGCGTTACGGGGATAAACTGTTACGTTTTGTTGAGAAGTGATGGGGCTATGGAACTCGATGCTCGGCTTTTAATAACACTGGGCGGGATGTTAATTAGTGTAATTACATCCTTTGTGGTGACCCGCCAAAAGTGCCTAGAGTTAGAAGAAGATTCCAAACAAATGCAAAAGAACATTACGGAGTTGTACGACAGCTTAGAGAAGAACAACATTTCAACTGAAGTTGCAGAAAACAGAGTTGCTGTAATTTCTCAAATACTTTCTCCAGAAAATCGTGAAAAACTTCATCGTTCTTTAGAGCGTATGGAGACACAATTAAAACAAGATCGTAAAGATTTGGATAAAATCCTTGCCATGCATAATGGCTCCCACCCAACTATTACAACGAAAGACTGATGCCAGTTATTCAAAAATTTTTAATGATACTCGTTTTATATCATGCAGACGGGACATTTACTTATGAAAAGACACTCACAGATGGTGGATGCCCTCCGGTAGAGATGATACAAATGACAATGAATATAAGAAGAGAAAAAGGTGAATTTGTAGATTATGACGGTAAATGTTTTCCGTTAATTTTTAAAACTGCACCCTCGGTATAAAAAATGCTTGGTATTGTAGATTCTGTTGTCGGCGTAGCTGGCAAGGTTATTGATAAGTTTGTTGAAGATAAAGACCTTAGAACTAAGCTAGATGCTGAACTAAAGGCACAACTTATAAACCTAGATGCCCTTCAAGCACAGGCAAATATAGAACAGGCGAAGCATCCTTCTTTGTTCGTTGCGGGAGCAAGACCCGCCATCATGTGGGTATGTTGTTTTGCATTAGCATGGCAATATATCTTAGCGCCAATGTCATCTTGGGCGTTAATTATTTGGTATCCTACGATTACGCTGCCAATGCTTGAGACTGAAGAATTAACCGGATTAATCATGGCATTATTGGGACTAGGAGCCGCCCGTTCATTCGAAAAAACCAAGGGCGTTGCAAGGGAAAATTTACGAGGAACTAGGTGAGCGAGGATTTTATAACTCTCAATAAAAGAGAGTTGAGAATGCTTAGAGAATATATGCGTCATCACAGTTGGAATGATTTTCTTGTGACATACTCAGACAAATCAAATTTGTACGATGGGTACTCTAATATCCCTAAAGCCTACGGGGGACTTAGAGAACGTTTTAAAATGACTGCACAAGAAATTGACACATTTAGGAGTAAATTGGGAATATGAAATCTCCAGAAGATTTACTAGCGGACTTACATAGTGAAGTTGCAAAAGATTTATTAAGGCGAGTACAAAGTGGAGAAGCGTCCAGCCAGGAATTATCTGTCGCTGTAAAGTTTCTTAAAGACAACAATATTGAAGCACAGCCAGTTGATGGTAGTCCGCTTGCTGCACTTATCGACAGTATTCCTGTATTCGATGAGGACACATTACATCACTAAGCTATCGATGTTTCTGGTAGCCTGTCTCCTTTTTTTAACAGGATGCGGCCCCGCAACAACCGGAGCTATGGCTATTGTCGGGGGAGTGTACGGTCTGTCAGAACGACACAAACTGGAAAAACGGATAAAAGCGTTAGAGGACAAGGCAAAGCTACAGCCAAATTGTCTTCTACTGTGCGACTATGATGTAAAACGGTATTAGCTATATGACTATGTGTAATCATAATGGGAAAACGATCTAACTTTAAACGGATCGAACGAGACTTTTACCCAACACCCTACAAAGCTGTAGAACCACTTCTTCCACATTTGCCCCCTTTGACAGCCTACGACGAACCGTGCGCTGGCGAAGGTGATCTTATACAACACTTGTCTAGTGCAGGGCATGTTTGCGTGGCGTCTAGCGACATCACTGATTGGCATACAAAACAAGACGCCAGAACACTCACAAAATTACACGGCGAATGTTTTATAACAAACCCACCGTGGGATCGTTCTTTACTGCATCCGATTATAGAAAACCTGTCCAGCATTGGCCCTACTTGGCTTTTGTTTGACGCCGATTGGATGCACACAAAACAGAGTCACGCCCTAATCACAAAATGTAAAAAAGTTGTCTCTATAGGCAGGGTCAAATGGTTCCCTGACAGCCCTCATACAGGCAAAGACAACTGCTGTTGGTACTTGTTCGACCAAAACAACCACAATCCTACTCAATTTTATGGGAGAAATAGCTAAATGCCCCGTAAAGCCTCTAGGAAGCCCACACAGAAGAATAAGGGTGTTTCCGGGGCTACCATAGCCAAGGCATCGTCAAAGGCTACTCAGAGACGCTCTGAGGAGGTCGTTTCAGAGGATTTCAGAAGTTTTTTGTTCTTAATCTGGAAGCATCTCAATTTACCACCTCCAACTCCGGTACAGTACGATATTGCAACTTATTTACAGCATGGTCCAAAGCGATCTTGCGTACAGGCGTTTCGCGGCGTCGGCAAATCATGGATTACCTCCGCATTTACGTTGTGGCAGTTATACAGGAACCCAGATGCGAAAATACTCGTTGTCAGTGCATCTAAGGAGCGTGCGGATGCGTTCTCGACGTTTACTCTTAGGCTTATTTCGGAAGTTGCGTTTTTAAGACACCTCAAGCCTAAAGAAGAACAGCGGTCCTCTAAGATTGCTTTTGATGTCGGTCCTGCCAAAGCTGCACACGCGCCATCTGTTAAGTCTGTTGGTATCACCGGGCAGCTAACAGGCTCCCGTGGCGACCTGATTATTGCTGATGACGTTGAGGTGCCTAACAACAGCGCCACACAGCAAATGAGGGACAAGCTATCAGAGCAAGTCAAAGAGTTCGACGCTGTGTTGTCTCCAGGGGGACGCATAATCTACTTAGGCACCCCACAGACAGAAGACAGCGTCTACCAGACACTTGCAGATCGTGGGTATGACCTACGAGTGTGGCCCGCTTTGAAGCCAAGCAAGCAGGAAGAGCTACAATATGGAGCTAGTCTGGCCCAATTCATCTGCAATCTAGAGACAGACGCAGGGGAACCTACAGACCCTGACAGGTTTGACACTGAAGACCTACTGGAGCGTAAGGCATCTTACGGTAAAGCAGGGTTCTCCCTGCAATTCATGCTCAATACACAGCTATCTGACGTTGAGCGGTATCCGCTGAAGGTCAGGGACTTGCTTGTGATGTCCTGTGACAAGGCTATGGCACCTATGCAGATAGCATGGGGTCCAGACGAAGACAGGAGAATGGACAGGCTACCTAATGTCGGCATGAACGGCGACTATATGTACGCACCTATGCATATCGACAGGGACAATGTGACTGAATACACAGGCTCTGTGATGTCTATTGACCCGTCCGGTAGAGGACAAGACGAGACAGGCTATGCAATCGTTAAGATGCTCAATGGGTATCTCTTTGTGACAGCCTGTGGCGGCTTTAAAGGCGGCTATGACGATCAGACACTACAATCCCTGGCTACCCTAGCTAAGACCCACAAGGTCAACGCTGTGATTGTCGAAAGTAACTTTGGTGACGGCATGTACACCAAACTGCTGACGCCTGTCTTGAATAAGATACACCCTGTGATGATTGAAGAGGTCAAACACAGTCAGCAAAAAGAAAAACGGATCATAGACACCATAGAGCCTGTGATGGCTAGACATAAACTTGTTATTGATCCCCAGGTTATCGAAGACGACTACAAGACAGCCCAGAAGTACGACCAATCAGCTAGGCTAAGTAAGCAATTGATCTACCAGATGACTAGAGTGACCTATGAGAGAGGCGCTTTACGACATGACGATAGATTAGACGCCCTAGCAATGGCTATAGGGTACTGGGTAGAACAGATGTCCAGAGATGAGGCTCTAGGAATAGCTGATGAGCGTTCTAAAGCTCTACAGGCAGAGCTAGATGACTTCATGGATGCTGTGAGAAACCCTGTTATAAATAGAAAAGCATCTATGCATAAAAGACCACTTTTATGGGTAAATTAATTCATGCCCTTAATAGAAGGGTGAATATACCTACTATTAAGAGATTCTATAGATTCTATAGATTCTAAAGACTCCTTTAAGAGACAATAAATAGACCAAGTTAAAGACCTCTTATGGACTCCCTTGAGACAGTTAAAGGTTGAGAGATAGAGGTCTCTTGTCCCTCTCTGTGGCTACACTGCTTGTCCCCCTCCGGTGTCACAGAGAGGGACTTTAGTTTCAGTAATGGACATAGAAGAGACACATACAATGATTCAGTACAAGTTTAATTGGGAAATACACTCTAGTCCTAATCCTTGGTCATTTCCTGGCTCTTTAGAGAGCGAAGCATATGAGGCATCCCGTGTCTCAAGAGACGACTCACAGAGTTCTAAGAAGCCAAGCAAATCAGAGATGCATGATGAGGGATGTAACTGTGAGGATTGTGAGTGCGATAAAGATTAGTGTTAGTCTACTTGGTCATCTTCTTCTTACTTATTTCCTAATACCGTATCCATTTGTCTCTTTAGCATACCATATGACATTGAATGAAATTTGGTACAAAAATCTGAATCGGTAATAAAGTTAACCTTCAAAGCCAGGTTCCCCCGTGCCGATCTCAAAAAAATGCCGGGGGCTTCGATTTAAGCAAGAGGGGCCACCCTAACTATCATTTTGCACCATGGACCGCCAGAAATCCCACAATTCCGCCAATTGTAACGGTTTGCATATCCGTTTCGGTCGACTCCTTATAAATATACACGCGGTTGCGCTGGTCGAATTCGGAATTGTCGCGATTGCGCTTCCGTTTTCCTTCCGGTGTTTTTTTTTAATTACCGTTATTTTTTCTATTGAAGTAGATTCCAGTTGGTATATAATGAAGCCCAGTTGAACAACACGGAGTCAGACAAATGGAAATCGACACACAAGCAATCATTACCGCCATTCAATGGGGCGCACTTTTAATTGGTCCTATCGTTTTTACGCTTGGCGTTCTCATTTACCAACACCATAAACAAGAGCAAGAATTCCATCGTATTCAGTCAGCAATATTATCACAGCGTCGCCAAGATGATTTAAACGCCTGTTATGCAAATTATATCGCCAAGGGCAACAAAATCTGGAATTAGGGAGAATAAAAATGCATAACGAACGTTTACTGAATATATCATGCCGCAAAGTCGGCGGTTTAACTTTCATCCGAATTGGAAAGCTTTGCTTTTCATTCTGTTTAACTAACAAGGGGATTTAATACCGTGAACAACAAGCAACTAGATAAGAAAATTGACGCCGTTCTACGCAATCCTGAGAGTGACGATGCCTTGCGCGAGCTTGTCGATTGTTTACCACAAGAATCACGCGACACGCTTAAAACTATCATGCAAAGCGTTCTATCTGACAAGGAGTCAAAATAATGCATAACGTAAGAGCATCAATCCGCACGCGGTATCATGGCCCAACAAATACGACAGGCGCTCGCATAAGCGTGACGGATGGCGGGAATCCATTCGGCAATCCCCGCAAGATATACGTCGCTTGGGACTCTTTTAATGGTGATCAATACCATTCATGGGAATTCGTTTCGAACTAACTCATACCAACAAAAGGAGTCTACAAGATGTCATCATATACAGCGTACGTTTCACCTAATCGCGTCAATATCCATGCTTGGTTATTCCGAGACGTTATAGACGAATCAACTATCACAATTGACCAGCCGCCAAAAACACCAGCGGGCCAGCGTCCGGTTTTCGACAACACAAGCAATGGAGTCCAATAATGAATATTCGAAGCGTGAATCCTAAGCTGTGCAACGGCGATTACCTAACCGCCCAACGCGAATACAAGGCAA
>VTLG01005979.1_pt1 | contig 29027 bp, 33 predicted proteins | sample 4694571 | NCBI WGS metagenome assembly VTLG01 (sample SAMN12604809, study PRJNA352737) | marine metagenome | biome: ENVO:00000447; feature: ENVO:00000209|ENVO:00000569|ENVO:01000036; material: ENVO:00002151; isolation source: viral sequences binned using virsorter ...
TCTCCATAACGACTCCAAATTTCATCAATTTCTCTTTTAAATATTGCTTGTTCATGTGCTTCATTCCATGGACTATGATATCCAATATACAATTCTTCCAATCTCTTCTTATCTCCTGGTGATAAAACTTCTTTAGTCATTTACATTCTACTGGGAAAACTATTTATTTCTTCCAAGTCAAAACTCCAATCTTCTATAACAGTATTGGCATATAATCTATCACTAAGAAGTTCTACTTGTTCCATAGCATATTCTCTATCAGGTGCTTCAAAATAAAGATCGATCACTTTACCCAATCTCAACTTCTTAATATCCAAATCAGAAAGTCTACGCGAAGCATCTCTGACTGCATTTCCTGGAGAGTCATCAACCTGTGCTCTCAAACGAATAAAAATAAGTGCCTTAAATTTCATTTCTTATAGTTGCCTCCTGCTGGGCTTTAATCCATCCTTTTCCTCTACTTATTGATTCTAGTCTAGCAGATTCAAACTCTTCTTCCCAATGGTCTGTACCTTCCCAATCCTTTTTAAACTCTTCTGGTATATAATGAAAACCAACCCATCTAACTCTTCTGCCTTTCCAATCTTTTCTATCTTGTGTGAATAAATGCCCACCTAATTGAGAAGCAATCCATTCTATGGCCCTTTTCTGATATGGTTTCATTTAAAATCCTATCCTAATGGGATCAATAACTTCAACTTTAATAGGTTTATCGAGAAGGTCTTTAATACTCATATAAGCATATGCTGTAAAGACCTGTGGGACTATAAAAGCAACCATTGCTACAGCCCAAAAAACGTAATAAGCAGTCTCTTTCTTTTGAGTAGTCATTTGAAATTACATTCTACCATCATTTCCGTGAGCGCAGCCAAGAGGTTAATTTCTTGGTCAGCGACGAAAGCAATTTGATACTGGTATTTGGCAAGGATAAGAACAGCAGCAGGAATACTAGGGGGATCCACACTGTCATAGAGAGCGTCGTAGATGCGGCGTAGGATAGTACCAGGATCGTTGTCAAGGTTACTAACAACCCACTGACGCACTTCCGTGAAGTTCTTTTCTTTGAGGTGTTTGATAAGGTCATTTACTTTTACATCACTAAAATGGGCAAGGATACCAGAATCTATCTTACCTCCCGCCGAGTATCTTTGACACTCATTGAGAACGCGACGCCAATCGGGAAAGTGTTTGTTGATAAGTTCAAGTAAGACTTTCTTATCAGCTTCGCACCGCTCGGTGTCCAGGATAAACATAAGTCGCCTGAAGAATTCTGATTGGAGTTGGGGTTTGTGTTTGGCATTTACAGAAAATTCAATGACGGCACAACGACTATGTAGCGGTTCGATGATTTTATTTTTGTAATTACAGGTGAATATGAACCTGCAGTTTCTGCTAAACTCTTCAATAGAGGCTCTAAGCAAGAGTTGTACGTCGGGAGTGGTGTTGTCAGCCTCATCAATAATAATGACTTTATGTTTCGCACTTGAGGAAAGAGATACCGTACTAGCAAAATTCTTTGCGTTGTTACGGACAGTATCGAGAAATCTGCCTTCATCAGATCCATTGATAACATAAAAATCTGCTCCTAATTCATTACATAATGCTTTTGCAACTGTAGTCTTACCACAACCAGCAGGACCGGCAAGAAGTAAATTCGGAACTTCTCCTTTTTCTAGGAAATCCAAAAATGTCTTCTTTGTAATATCGGGTAGAATACAATCTTCAATCTTTTTAGGTCGATATTTTTCAACCCAAAGGAATTCATCGTTCATAGTTCCTTAGTCTAACATAATAAGGTGCAAGAGAGTGAGTGCTGAAATTAGGATCCGGCATAATCCCTCTCTCTAAATTCAATTCTTGTAGCAAATACCACTGACCATCATCTTCAGCCATTTCTAATATCTCTACCCATTCTACACCATCCTCTAATAATTGAACAGCAGCATCTTGGGCCTCTGTCCAATCATTATATTCTTTACCGTCTACTTTAAGCATCAGGTGGTATAGAAGAAATTACAGGATTCTTAGTTCTATTGGTAAGAGTAATGAATTTATCGGCAGCAAATGTTCCAGCAACATTAACTGAGATTTCATCACCATCATTCCAAATCTCTTCTCCATTCTTCTTCCGCATATCCAATGCTTTCTCCAAATCATCAATAATCTGTTGTGTTATTTTCATTAGCTGAATGTTGAATCAGGTTCTAATGCAATATAATATTTAAGATCAAGATTCTTAGATTCAAACCTAGAAAGAAGTTTATTAGACATAACAACATTATATGATCCAGGAAGAATCTTAATATTCTCTACCTTAAAGTTAAGAATAAATTCCTTATCTGTATCACCAACCACTTCCTGATAATTATTGGAAGTATCATTCTTCTTATCTCTAACAACAAGTTTAACAACACCGTTCTCACCAACCACAGATAAATCAGGAACCTGATAGATTGAAGATGCTTTTAACAGATCACCAAGTTGCTGAGTATGTAATTCAAAACTCACATCCTCAGATGGCAGTTCAATAGACTTCTCTGGCGGAGTAACGATTACATTAGGGTCAGCATAAAAGAAGGTGTTACGCTTCTTACCTTCCCGAATAAGAAGATACTCAGCTCTCTCAAAATCCAAATCAGGATCACTATGAAGTGTTGAGAGAATATTCAAAAACACATTCAAATCATAGATACCAAAATCCTTTGGAAACTCCTCAGGAATTGTAGCTTCGGCAAGAATATTCTTCATCACAGAAATAGTGCGAAGTTTATTTCCTTGCTTAAACAGAATTGATTGATTGATCTCTTTAAAATTCTTTAGAATGTCAATAGTACTTTTAGAAAGTTTCATAACCACGGGTCGGAGTTTCATTTGTTTGGCCACTGAAATAATATAGCAGTAAGCAGTAGTGCATTGCCTTTAGTATATCACGTTTTGCAGATCCTTTCTTATCATACCGACTCAAATACTTAAGTGCATTAGAACGGCAGAAGGACTCAGCATCACCTACAGAATGGATAAGGTCAAGTGTTTGAACATCTGAACTCTCATTTGTATAATGTCCCTGATAGGTGGAAGAAACATAATCTTTAAGGTCTGCAATACCTTTATCTTCCTGGTATTTTTGAGATTTATACTTAAGTTCTGGTTGAGGTTTTGCTGGAAAATGATGCTTGTAAACATCATCAAGACCAATACTAATATGGTCCTCACCCATTCCACCTTTAACTCTAGATCCTGCAAATGCTCCAACAGTTGGATAAGCATCATCAGTCAATTTAATAGTATCAGATGACATAGCACCAGGATTTCCTGTAAGACTAAATCCATCTTCGTGCCAAAACGATTGACTAGGATGATCAGCAGGATAATAACTACCTGCACCACGACTAAAGTCAATAGTATCTGATCCAGCAGCACCTGCAAGTGTAGAAGAAGAAAAAGTTATCGTATCAGCAGAAGCTGCTGAACCATAATTAAAATCCTGTGCACCATGCACTGAAATTGTATCTGAAGAGTCTCCTCCAAAAATTACAACATCTTCTCCTGAACCTCCAAAATTAAATGGTACTGTATCTGCTGCACCAATAACATCAGTTCCAATTCCTATTGTATCATTATCACTCATAATAGGATACTCCTTGTCCATGTCTCCATAAAGTTCTTCATAAGCCAACCACCATGCCACAATCTGTTTCCTCCATTATATCATTCAGAAAGTTGAAAGTCAACATCAACCTTATCATACAACTCAAGGAATGCCTGCTTGGTCTCATCATCGAAACGATTAATGCATACCTCAATTGCTTTCACCTTACTTCCAAAAATGGAATAAGCACGTAAAATGTGAACAAGACGACGAGTGCTAATAATCTCATCAATACCTCCATCATAAAATGTTTTGCGAATAATGTCACCCCAATCTACAAGATGATTAATAAAACCAATATCTGTAATGCCTACAGTAGCAGCAACTCTTCCTAAAATCTTTTTCTCTACAGAAGCTACTGGATATTCTTGTTCAAAGGTTACTGGAAATCTCTCAAGAAATGCTTCATTAAGAACATTTGTTCCAATGAATCTTCCATCATCAGAACCTTTACCTTTTGTATTAGCAGTTGCAACTACATTAAATCCTTTTGCAGGTTGCACAAACTTACCAATCTTCTTAAGGAAAATACCTTTACCTTCTAATACTGGTTGCAAACATAGGATCTTATTAGATGCCAGATCGATTTCATCTAGAAGGAGTGTAGCTCCCCTTTCCAGTGCCTCGACAACTGGACCATTATGCCATACAGTGTTACCATCGATAAGGCGAAAGCCACCAATAAGGTCATCTTCGTCTGTTTCAATTGTAATATTGACTCGGATTAACTCCTTATTTAGTTGAGCACACGCCTGTTCAACACTGAACGTTTTACCATTACCCGAAAGACCCGTAATGAACGCAGGATAGAACACACCGGTTTTGAGAATGGCCTTAAGATCATTAAAAGGACCAAAGTTGACGAAGGTATCATCTTTTTCTGGGATAAGGTTTTGTTGGATATGTGGAGTAACAGCAGGAGCATTAAATGAACGCTCAATATCTTCAACCACTTTTGTTGTTACTTCTAAATTCCATTTGCCGCGACCTACTTTATATTTCTCAAGGCGTTTTGTTACTGTCTGATATGCTATTCCGCGAGATGCACAATATCCTTTAACGTCAGCAGCAGTAAACTCTACACCATATGTATTTCTTAAGTCGTCAACAATGTGATCATCAGTCATTTTTAAAGTGCGAGGCATGATGTATTGGTCTCAATGAATTCATTATAAAGGAAGAAAGGAGGAAATGATCACTCATGTGACCACTTCTTTAAGTGTCATACGATCAACTCAATAAACTCTCCTAATATTTTCTTATTTAGTTTTTTGGTCTTAAGAGACTTGATAAAAGCATTCTTAATCTGAGCTTTGGTTGCATCTTCTTTTACCTCAAAGGTATCGTCATTTGCAAGTGAATTAGCAGACATACCAAAATAAGCATGGTATCCAGAATTCTTAATTACAAAACTCCTATTCTTTTTCCAATCACGTTGAACTTTTTCAGAATGATCATATAGTTTAATAAAACTATTAGCATCACGATTAGCAAGAACTCTAATACCAATAAAATTCACAGATGGATAAGTATCACGAAGATTCCTCAAACATGCATCTGTAAAATGATTCCAATAATATCCAAACTTATAAGTCTTTCCTGTCTTACGATTCCTGATAAGAGTTCTATCTGGTTTACAATTACGGCAACCTAAACGATCCCATTCATTTCTAGTAGGAACCATCACATGATAAGGAAGTTGATTAGCTTCACCATCAGTAAGAATCACACACTGAACTTTTTGGAGTTTATTATCCTTCTGAAACTTGGGAAGAAGTTTATACAAGGCAACTAAACTCTCATTCAGCGGTGTTCCAGAAAGGCAAACTTTATAAGGAACTTGATAATAAGGACCATATCTAAATGAATATGCAACTCTCCAAATAGTTTTCATTTGTTGATCAAGAGTTTTACCATTCACCTTATGAGTGAAAATATTCATCAACCCAAAATCATTCTCAATCAGAAACTTTCCCTCCTCACGCTTGTAATGATATGTCACATTACCACTATTCCAATGATTTGAGAAAGCATAAACCTCAAAAGGAACATGAACCTTCTTACAAAACCATAGCAAATTATAAAGTTGCTTCAAAGTATCTTGAAGCACATCTGCCATGGATCCAGACCAATCAAGAACAAATACTAGTCCGTGATTTTTCCCATCAGGAAGAATATTAATCTTCTTAAAAAGGTCTTCATCGAATTTATAATTATGAAGCTTCTCTGTAGAGAGGACCCCAGTCCGACTAATAGCAGAACGACTATAATTGTCAGCTGCCTTCCGACATTCAAATTCTTTAACAAGGTAGTTAACTTCTTTTTGGGCACTTTTCTTAAAATCCTTAAATTCTAAATCTGGTTCTGTGAAAAGATCTATTTGCTTTTCACCAAACTGTTTATGCGCCATGTCCCAAGTTTCTTGTGATTTTGTGAAGGATTCCTCACAAACGCTATGAAACTCTTCATTTGATCCAATAACAGTATCAAGATTAAGTTCAGGAAATTCTACATAAACATTTTCTACTCCACCTACATGTGTAACAAGTTGTTGTAATTTCTTACTTAATGCTTCAGCAGTTTCTACAACAGGATCAGGATCATCCATCCCAGAATCGCTATCAACAGAATCGCTCCTATCTTCCACATCAGGAGTGCTATCACTGTCAGAAAGGGGAGACTGAAAGTCAATATCGCTAATAGAGCCAGAATCGCCAGGACTTTCAATGTTTGCGTCAAGATCCTGTCTACCTTGTTTTTCTTTTTTTTGCTCCTGCTTGCAGAAATTATATAACGCTTCTGCTGCGTATAGGGTGTCTTCAAACGTTTCGCAATCATGGATCAAATTGATAATCGGTTTTTCAGTAGTCGAAAAAGCCAGAGAAAGGAACGAACCAATCTTGAAAAATAGATTAGCCCGATCAGCAAGATTAAAATTATTAAGATCTTCACCATCTATCTGAAAGAAATCTTTACTGTGTAGTTCACTATATCCTTTATAGAAACTTTTGGCAAGTCCCATGTATTTGCGCTTCATCAATTTCTCAATTCGCGCATCCTCTACTACGTTAACAAACTGAGCAGGAATCCTATCTTCCCAATCCCACTCATCTGGAGTAAAAAGGGCATGACCTACCTCATGCCCAACTAACATATCATATACATCATTACTTGCCTTGTCCCAAAGAGGTAAAATCAAGACACGAGTATGAACATTGAACTGTGCTGTCTCAACATGCTTATGCTCTACTACCAAATCTTCAGTAGCTAATAGTTTTGCAAGTTGTGATTTAACTTCGTGCTGTACTGGCATTACATTCACCACTTAACGAATCTAGATCTGTCACTCAAATTGGGAATGTTATCACAGTCCACTCCATATATTCCCTTAAAAGCTTCATAAACTACAAGTTTAATCTTCATACGTTGTGCTGGAGTATCTTCACCACGTCCTAAAGCACGAATCATGTCTTCAATAATTCCTCTTGTATGTGCAGCAATACAAATATCTCTAGTCCAATTTCTTTCTTCTCCTTCATCCGTCAAATAGGTCTTATGCTGGTTGGCGCTGATAGGATCCATACTTGCTTTTGTGTGGTACTAACCCATAATACGACGAAACCCCACGCTTGGTGGGGTTCAGTAGACGCTTTATCAACTGTCTGCGTCTTTCTCTAGCACTACGGAGTGCCTGTGGTTTCAGCTTTCTCTTCGGGGGTTTGCCCGAATTATGCTGCCAGTTCGGGATAGAGTTGCTCAATTTCCTTCCTATAAAGGTGTCTAAGATTATGTAGGAGTTTAGGAGTAGGTTCTAATGTACTACCTTTATCCGAATGCCTTGGATACTCTACATCATCAGTAAACTCCAGGTCAATACCTATTGTGCCACTTAACCAACTGACAAACTCATCTCCAAAGCCATCTTCAAATCTCCAGATATGAGTCTTATCAGTTATAAAATCTAATTGAGACCTATACCAATTGACCGATTCACTAAGAGGAAAATTAGTAAGCATAGAATAGAAATAATTCTCATCCTCCATCAATTCCTGAATATCATCACCATACATCTTTTTGATATAACGAGAACCTGAAATAAATCTATCTAACGGATTTCTCACAATAGTTACATGAGGAATTCCTTCTATGTCCAAATATTTCTCATAATGATCTCTATGGAAATGATCCACTTCTATTCCATCATATGTCTGATACATCTTGACTATATCAATCTTTCGATGATCATCCCACTCAAAATTATTATTCTGCATCAAGTTGGATTCTATAAACCTTCCAGCAGTTCTAGGAATATGAATAAAGAAAAATCTCTTATCAGTAGGTATATGCCTAAAGGTGCACATCAATCAACCATTCTACTAAAGTTTTTAGTCTTATCAAATCTTATAACACTTTCAAACTTATCATCCATACCAGTCTTATGAGATATAACAAAGATATTTGCATCCTTAATTACATATCTAATAATCTTTAAAAACTCTTCTGTTCCAAATCCATCCAATGAACTATCAAATACCTCATCCATAATTAGTAGATTGGTATTAATAGAGTTCTTAAATCTAGCCACCTCTCTCCAGGTGAAAAGGAGTGCTAGGTCTATTCTCATCTTCTCTCCCTCGCTGAAAGAAGCATAAGAAAAATCTTCATGTATAGGAGACTGGACGGTTTCATTAAACTCCTCATCAAGTGTGAAGTTTATGTAGAAGTCCATCATCTGAAGATAACGGTTTACTTGCTGATTTATCAGCGGTAGATACTTCTTTATGATGTTGGATTTAACTCCACCGTCCTTAAGTAAACCATACGAAAAATTGTAATAGTTTACTGTATCCTTTTTAGAAGCGAGTTGGTCGTAAGTAACACTCAGGTTATCTTTGAAAGATTCTAACTTGTCATGCTCAGTATTTCTGTTTGCAAGTTGATCGGTAAGTCTCTGAATTTCCGATTCCAGATCTCTGATTTGTCGTTGACAGCCAGAAATCCTAGTATTGTTTTTAGAAATGCCATGCGTTAGTGTAGTAATCTCCTTGGATAAAGTTGTAAAGTGACGCTCTCTCTCTTCTTCCTCTTTAATTGCCTCCTCCAGTTCTTTAAAACCAGATTGCAACTCCTTTACTTTAATTTGAGCGTCGTTACTTCTATTTATTCTAAGTGTATCATCAATGTCCTGTTTACAGGTAGGGCAGACCGTATTTTGTGAGAAAAATTCATGTTCCTTATTAATAGTTGATACTTTGTTAGAAATCTTACCTTTTAATCCAGCCAACTTACGAAGTCTCTCTGTAGCACCCTCACTCTGACAGCGCATCTGTGTATATCCTACTACCTCACCTTCATAATGTTCATTATCCTTGATCAACTTTGCTACAGACTGATCTAGTTCATCAATCTTATTATTCTTTTCTTCTATAGTTTCTTTTCCTCTAGACTCCACCTCTTCAATAAAATTCTCTTGCATCTCCACTTTATCATTAAGAGATTCTTTCTTAAGTTCTAAAGTTTTAACTTCTTCTCTAATACAGCGAATCTTCTCTTTGATAATATTATTCATTGTAGAGAAGATTTTAATATCCAAAAGATCCTCAATAACCTCTCTCCTATTAGCTGCAGTAAGTTGCATAAAAGGAACAAATGTACTGCTACCAAGAATTACAATCTGTGTAAAGGACTTGTAATTCATCTTGATAACATTTTGCTCTAACCATTTCTGCTGATCAGCTGCAGATGATGATTGATCAAGCAATGTATCATTTCTATAAATCTCAAAGATATTTGGTTTTATTCCACGAACTACCTTCCATTCAATATTACCAATAGCAAATTCTACTTCTACCTTACAATCTTTCTCATTAGTAGTATTAACTAGTTGTGGTTTATTAATCTTACGAAATGGTTTACTAAACAAACCAAATGTCAATGCATCTAATACCGTACTCTTCCCAGCACCATTTGACCCAACAATCAATGTTGTTGAGGTCTTTTCAAAATCAATCTCAGTATAGTGATTCCCAGTAGAAAGAAAATTCTTCCAGCGAATCTTATGAAACGTAATCATGATGTTCTGGTGGTATTACAAAGTCATTTTTAGTTATTACGGTATACTGATAACCGTGCTTTTCACAAGTCCTCAACATCAACTCTCCATCAATTTCAATAATATGCATTTCTGGAAATCCTTTCTGATCCTCCAACATCATTGCATATCTTACTGCGTCGTCTTCCTCTTCAAAAATAAAAAGAATATGCTCTCCCTCATCATCCTTTACAGAATATGCTCCATCATTCTCCTTCCCATCTATAGTCAGTATAAACATACTAGATCATTTCGCATGCCTCTTGATATACCTCTTGCATCATTTTCTGAGCAATTGTTTTATCAAGATTTACTTCAGCCTCCTCAATATATCTATTAAGGATAGAGAGTGTATCCTCAGATTCAAATGCTTCAAAATCCTCATTAGCTTGGACTTGGAAATTTTCAACAACCTTTAGTTCTGCAATATTAGAAGAATAAAGTTTATCAATAAATTTCTCAAACTTCTTCAAATCAGATTTTTTACGAACAATAACCTTTACGATTTTGTCCTCACAATCTCTGGTATCAAAGGTCTGATAATTTGTATCCTCATAATTGATGATTTTAAACATCGTATAAGGATTATTAATTGGAGTATGCTCTAGTGTTTCTGTATCAAAGATATGGAAACCACGAGTATCATTATAGTCATTCCAGAACATCTCATAAGGATTTCCTAGATAGTAGACTGTTCCATTATCAGATCTAGTATGATAATGCCCTGAGTAAACTTTGTCAAATTTATCAAAATGACTAACCTCAGTACCAGTCTCCATGACATATCCTCTATGGATCCTGAATCCTTTTAATTCTAGGTGACCCATTACACAAGGACATTTTGACTTCTTCATTACCTTAAGAGTTTTTTCTTCATTGTCATTATTGATCCATGGAATCATAAGGACATTAAGATCTCCTAATTTAATTTCAGTTGCTTCAGAATAAACAGTTACATTATCATACTCACGAAGTAATAAATCGACAGCATTTACATCATTGGTATTTTTATAGTATGCAGTATGGTTTCCGACAATTGTATGAATAGTACATCCCATCTCTGAGAGACGATCATAGTAATTGTCTTTAGCCCATGATAATGCAGAAAAATCAATACCTTTGCGACTATCAAAGGTATCACCCATATCAACGATTGTCGTAATACCTTCCTTCTGTAATGTAGGAAAGAATATATCATTATAGAACTTTAGAAAATAATTATGAAAGAATTTAGAATTCTTCCTACACCCAAAGTGCTGATCTGTGATAATAGCAACTTTCATTGATTACGAAGCTTTGCATGTACAGCATCCTTAATTTGATTATAGTCTGAGTAATTACTCCCGTCAAGTGTATTGTTATCATCAAAGACTTCACTATATCCTGATCTTTCAAGAATTTTATTTTTAATCTCAAGTTGCTTCTTTTCTTTCTGAATGCGTCTCAAGAAAGCATAATGAATAATTTGAGTAAAATAAGCAAAAGGATTCTGAGATTTCTCTGGATCAAAGTTGTGTATGTACTGAACACAATTCTCAATGCCGTCAGAGATCATATCCTCTTTAAACATATAATTAACAAAGTTTGGTTTAAAAGATAAGTGTGTAGCAATCTTTAAAAAACAAGAACCAAGATAATTAGAAATCCTAGGTTTAGGTTCATCTCGTGCTTTTGCTAATGCTACATTATCTCTATGAACAATAATTGCAGCTAGAAACTCTTTATTGTTGACGTAATGTTCAGATCTTTTCCTTTTAGTCATACCTGGTTGAACTGCCATATATCTCTAACTCATTATGTAGATATTATAACATTTTAAAGAATACTTGACAAGTTTTAAAAACCAAGTAGAATACCTTTGTGGAGGTTGATGAAATGGGTTTAGCTCTTTTTAAATATCTTCTCTAAGATATCTTTAGCATCTGATACAGAAGAGATATATCCCATATCTCTATTAAGTTTAGAATGATTATTACTATTACTATTAAATGGATTACCTGTTGGATCACATGATTGTCTTACAAAAGACTGATACATATTAATCATTCCAATGTCTGAAGATTCACTTAAAGTCAATACATCATCCATATTTACAACAAACATATCTTCATTGGTCGTTTTAAGCCATGGTTCCACTTTATATCCACATACGGTTCCATCTCTTTTCTTAACTTCAAAAACCATAATAGGATTACTAACTAATAAAAAAGTTCTAGTTTCTTCTTCACTAGCAGCTACTTTGGCAAATATCTCTTCACCGTTTTTAAATTTAATTGTTCCGTAAAAATCGTCTTCAATCCCCATCTTTCTTTAACTGTATAGTGATTATGTCATAATTAAAATTTTCTGAGTTGTAAATCTTAATTCGTTCAATGAAATGATTTAAAGTATAATTCTTTTTAGAGTTACGAGTACAGTCATCGGCTATATCAAAAAGCATTGCTTTGATTTTGTTTTTTCCTTTCCTGAGTACTCTCCCTATAGATTGTAAATTTCTTATTCTTGATTTACTTGGTGAAGCAAAAATTACATTATGTAAATTTCTAATGTTTATACCAGTTGAGAATGTCCCGTAAGATGCAACGATTACCGCATTGTTTTCTTTTTCGGTAATTTCTCTTACTTTTTCTCTTTCTTCTGCATCCACTCCACCATGGATAAAGAATACCTTTCGGTCACCTCGCTTGAAACTATTTATCTTTTCAAAAAGTATTGCACCATGTGTTTCCACTCGGCTATATAACACCAGTGTATTACCTTTTAAATCTAAAGTCAATTTACTAATGAAATCATTTCTTTGTGTATGTGATATTAAATATTGAATTTCATCTTCATACACATCAAACTTTTGTGGAGGATGTTTGAGTACTAAACAAGTAATATCTAACTTAGAAAGATAACCTTTCTCTTGCAATTCCTTTGTTCTAACGATCTTATATGATGGTCCAAACAGTCCCTCTAAGACCCATTTATGCGTCTGTGTGCCATCTAAAGTTCCCGTGAATCCAAATCTATGTTTAGCAGTATGTAACTTAGTCATGATCTGAATAAGAGATTTAGACTTGAACTGATGGGCTTCATCTCCAATTACAACACCAAACTTCTCAAACCATTTCCTATCTAACTTATAGATAGATTGCCAGGTTGTTATGACTATTGGTTTATCAGTTTCCTTTTCTTTTCCTGCATAGATACGGTGGCAATATGACTCAGAATCCCAACCATAATCCTGAAAATCCTTGTACATCTGCTCTACAAGAGATGTCGTGGGAACAACTAACAATATTTTTTCGTGCCTATCTGTGTAGTATCTTACTAGAGAATAAATCATCAACGATTTGCCAGATGCAGTGGGAGATATCAATAGCCTTCTATTATGTCGCAATGCATCGTATACTCCCTCAATTTGATAATCTCTAGGTTTATGTCTAGAAATTGAGGTCATATATTGTTTAACACCTTCATAAGAAATTAAATCATTAACTTCAAATGGTTGTCCAAAATATTTGTTCTCTTCAAAGAAATAAGTATATCCGTGCCTATCACAAAAACTGACAATCTTATCTAACAAACCAACATAGATTTGTCCATTGGCTGTTGAGAATAAACGAATCTTTCCATCCCAATACTTGTTACGGTATTGAGGCATAAATTTATAACCCTCAACCTCAAAGGTAAAGTAGTCACTCAATTCCATAAAAATATGAGGTTCTGCTCTTATCTGAAGATTAACCTCATTCAGTTTTCCTATAACAACATCAGCATTATGTGTATTGATCAAGGGAACCCATACATCTATGAGTATTTATTCACCCCAATCCAGATTGGAATCTCATAAACTCAATAGCATTTTTTATCTGATATGTTCTATTCTGTATTACCTTAAGGATACTTTCAAGATATACTAACATGGTGTCATAGTAATCTATCTTAAGAGATGTATTAGAAAGTTTCTCATCAGCATCCAGATACTTTGTCATTGTATCTTTATCTCTAATCTTCTTTGGAAAAGGATTCTCTACATAGACTTCTGGGTCCGCCTTACCAGAGAAATATTCATACCGTTCATGACGGATATTCTTACGCTGTTGTTCAGCCTTTTTTCTTAAGAGGAATATTGTATTATATAACTCAAAGTATTTTGCATGAAGAGATGGGATCTTCAATGATTCTTCATGTAGATTGTCTCGGTCTATATCTGAATCTCTTTCCCACATCTCTTGAAGTTTATCAAGAGTAATTGTCATTCATATATTAAATCAGGGTCATCATCAGCAGTTAGAGGATCTCCATCCAAATCTGTTATTTCGTAGATAAGATATTTAAAACTCACGTTTGCTGTAAAGTAATCTATATCAGTAGCTGTAGCATCAAAATCTAAAGTTGTCAAGGAATATGGAAATAATCGTTGGAATTTTACTTGGAATTTGGCAACCATACTACTTGATAATATCTGTAGTGTTCCATCAGAAAAAACATTATCCATAGATCTGGATTTCAAATCTAAAGATGGATTTCCAGTTTTTTGAAGATTATATATCTCACCAATATTTTGTGGATATCCTAATCCTCTTAACCAATTTTGAATCTCCATATAATTCTTCAAATTTTCATCAACAAGGAATTGAAGACTTAAATCTCCAAAAACAAGTTTATCACCTGGTTGATCAATATCTTTTAGATACGTAGGTTGAACTGCAGTACCAAGTGTAAGATCTGGTATATTTGCTTGGTTGCAGAAAAAAGCAACCTTAGGTGATCTTACTAAGGTAAATTTAAACCCAGTAGGTGATAAAAAATTTCTATTTTTAATTTGTCTAGGCATTATGCTCCTCCACCGCCATTGCCACCACCACCGTTACCGTTGCCACCATTACCATGGCCACCATTGCCATTACCATTTCCATTCCCGTTATGGGACCCATTACCGTTGCCATTTCCATTACCATTTTTTCCATTAACATGGTGTTTATGATATGATCCACCCCAATATCTTCCACCATATTTGGGTGGCATTATAACACATTTCTTTTGAAGACGATCATAATATTGTCCTTCTGGACATTTAGGGATCTTATCTTCTTTATTCTCTTCTCTAAGTCCTTGGAATTGCCTATAAGTCTTTTGTATTCTTGCTGCAGTTCTTGCTGCTTCAATATTTACAAATTCCTTTGATGCATCAACCATTTGATCAATAGAGGGACCATCACTGGCCTTATCAAGTTCCAACTTCATTACAGGATATACATTAGAAAATCTCCATTTTGCTTCACCTGGTTCTGCAGGAGTTTGATAATCCTGAGACAACAAATCTTCATCTCTGGAGAAAAGAAATGGCGTAAAATTTGCCACATCTGCTCCATTAACATTTAGAGTTTCTTTTATGAAGTCCTTATAGTTTTTCATATATCTATTTAGATAAAAAAAGGACCTCCGAAGAGGTCCTTTGAATGTGAATGGAATATATCCATCTTCTTCACATGAGGTTCTTGACTGTAACGCGACGATAGTAGCGGTTCTGGTTTGTTTGCAAACGTCCAAGTCCTTGGGTAGTACCCTCGGCGAATGGGTTGGCAACCATACCATAACGAGTCTTGAATCCAATTTTGGGCTGGAAGGAGTTTTCTCCGACAGCGCGTACCATTTGGAGGGGAACGTAAGGACAGTAGAACAGTCCAGCGTCATAAGGTGAGGAACCTTTGTATCCACAAACGTAGTACTGGTTTCCACCTTGAGGACCACCTGTGCCGACTAGGTTAGCAGCATAAGGGTCAATGTAGACGCGGTACTTACCTTGCAGAGTTCCTGCGAAAGTATTACCTGTGTCGTCAACGTTCAGGTTGGCATTAAGTGCAGGGGTGTAATCAAGTACACCAGCCATTGTAAGAGCACTAGCAACGTCTGCAGAACAGAGGATGATGTTGCCCTTCCCGCGACGTGTCCTTTGGGCGATAGCGTTAGCATCACGCTCGATCTGGAACAGAAGTCCTTTGAACTTCTCAACAGACCAACGACCGTTACTGTCGATGTCGAGGTCAAATTGACCTGCTTGTGCAACGTTTTGAACAGCGCCTTGCTCAGCAACCTTGTAGATAGTACGGATAACTTCGCGGTTAATTTCAGCGAGGATCTCAGTACTCAGGATGTTAGCAAGTTCTGCTTCAGCGTTCAATCCGTGGATTGCCTTAAGGTCTTGGGCCAGTTCCAAACTGTACTCAGCCTTCAGGGCGCGTGACTTAGCAGTAACCGTGACTTTCTCAATCGAGAATGCCATCTGGTTGAAGGCATCATTAGCGGTGCCATCAAGTGCTTCAGCAGTTGCTGTGGGCATTCCTTGACCTACGTTGTAGGCTTCAGAATTAGCAGTACCAACAGGGTTCAGAACTCCGGGGTTAGTACCGGCCTGAGTCGTGGTACCCATACCAACGTTCTGGTCAGTTCCGTTGTTATTATCGAAACCGTAAGGCTGTCCAGAGAATGCGGAATCTACTTCGTCGTAGAAGGTCTCAGACCTTGCGCCTTCTTTGTAAGTCTGTGAACGCATTGCGAAAATAAGTCCAGTAGGACCGCTCATTGGTTGCACGCCAGCCAGATCATAAGCGATCAGGTTGGGCATAGAGCGACGAATTAGACTAATCAATACTGGGTCGAAACCAGCAACAGGACCGGCTGGAGTTGCATCACTTCCAAATCCACCTGTACCGGAGGAGTTAGTTGGAGCAGCCTCAGTCAGCATTGAGGTTCCACCTTCAAAAGCTTGTTGCTCACGAAGGAATTTTTCTTGGTTTTCTAACAGGACAGCGGTAACTGCACGGCGATGAGAATCTTTAATCTCATCAGCGCCCTCAGCATTAAGAAGAGGGGCCCACTTTTCCTGCAATTGTTCTGAATGGAACATTTGCTTTTTTACCTAATTGTGTTTACGTTTGAATTGATATTGAAATCAGTTATTTAAAACTAGAAAGCGTTTTCAGATAAGCAGCCATTGAATTGGATACTGAATCAGGAGCAGCTTCTACTCCTTCTGAAAGAGTTTCTGTTTTAGTACTCGAAGATGCTTTAGGAGCAAAATACGACTCCTTCAACGTCTCAAGTTTTCCACGATATTTAGCTTCACTTTCAAACTCTACACTTTCGGCAAGCGTAGCGAGCTTCTCTTTCTGCGTGGCAGCAAGGCCTTCAGAAACATCGGCAAGAATTACGTCTGATACTGACTCAGCGAGTCGTGCATTCAGAGTTACATTCTTTTCGATCTGCTCGTTAAGTTTGGTCTCCATATCATCTAGTTTTTCTACCATACTCTCAAGTACATCATACTTATCTTCAGGGATTGTTACATAATGTTCTTCAAAAAGACTCTTAAGACCAGTCATAAAGGAATCATTGAGGTCTTCTTTAAGACCACCCTCTACGGCCAGTTTATTTTCTTCCATCCACTCGGATGAAACATACTCAAGATAAGAATCAACACGCTCAGTAAGTGCAGTTTTAACTTCTGCAACTTCTTCGTTAAGACGCTCAGCGTATTGTGCTTCTAGAGTTTCCTTAAGACCAAACAACTTGGACTTAATAGCAGCTTCAAAGATTGTCTTTGCTTTTGCTTGGAACTCTTCAGATAGCTCTTCACCATCTAGAAGTGCATTGACATCTTCTTCAATGTCAATCTCTTCAAATTCAGGTGCTTCTGCTACAACTGCTTCCTCTTCAGTTGCTTCTTCTTCAGATACTACTTCTTCAGTACTCTCTTCGTTCTCGGCAACTACCTCATCAGTAGCAATTTCTTCTTCGTCGATTACTTCATCAGAAATTTCTGTTTCTTCTTGCTTCACTTTAGTAGCACTAGTTTCTGCTGCCATTGCTCCGGTCTTACCTTTGCGATTGGTGACAACATCACTAACTTGCTTAAGTGTTCCACCAGACGGCTTTAGCTTAGCAGAATCATTAGTGGGACTATAATTCTCTGGAGTAGGTCCACCTAGATCCTCAATGGGAATCTTTGGATCCACTTGATCGACGCCTTTCATGGGCATTCCTGGAGCTGCATTAGCATTAACAGCAGTTTTGGATTGCTTTACGTCCTCTTCCATTGCTTGTAGTTTAGTTCCACTAGACATTTGAAGTTTCTCCGTTTTTTCCTGATTGTGTGAAATAATCTATATTTATTTATAAATCTAGATTTTACAATGAGTTAATAAACTCATTGAATAGGTTTAATTTATTTTCTTCCAGACGTTTTTGGTCTGCAAGAGTATTAATTTGACGCTTTGTATCTGCAGCAAGTCTTTCTCTCAAGGAACTTCCTTCCCAGACCCACTCCTTTCCTTCCATGATTCCATCTACAAAAGCATCAGGTGCAGATGGATCGGCAACGATATCAGCAGCAGTTGCTAACTGGAAATCATCACCAACAACATTAAATCCTTCTTTGGTTGGTTTTAGTGAACCAATACCACGAGAAGATACTCCAAGTTTTACACCTTCATCAATTAATGACTTGGCAATTTGACCCATTGGTGTATCAAGGATCTTTGCTTTACCAATAAAATTAGAACCGTGTTCTCTTAGAGAAATAATTTTATGTGAAACTCTATCAAGGTTAACAGTTGGACCATCAGGATGACCTAATTCTCCAAGTGCTCTACCAGATGAAATATTAGATTCAGTGTACCTAGCTACTTCTTTCTGAAGAGTTTCCATGGGATACATCCGACCATTACGGTTCTTGATGTTTCCTTGCAGAAAAACTCCTTCAATATAAAGTGACTTCTTGTCACCTTTTCCTTCAGTAATGAACTTTACAGATTCGATTTCTTCTCTAATAAGTTTCATCAGGAGTCTCCGCTAACTTGTACTTGTTGTGCATAAACAGATCCAGCTCCTAGACCTAATGTACCAACTCTAAAAGAAGTTCTCAAGTACGCATTATATGGAAGACCATCTCTTGTTGTATTAGGATATCCATCAATATCAGATTTGTGATCAATAACAACAGTTTGATTGAATACTCCACCAGTTGGATTAACATTAGTTACTGATGTTACAATCTTCTCAGTAATATCATAAGCTGAATTACCACCTACACTAAACGAAACAGAATCTCCAACAAGGAATTGAGATCCTTCACCTTCTGGTATTGTCAATGTGGTTGTGGTTCCACTACTAACACCGACAATTCTTTGTGATCGAGGTTTGCCAATATTAATGACTTCCGTTGTATCCGCAGCAACAAAATAATCTGCTGGAGTTGCAATAACAGTACTGGTGCCAATACCAATATGAGCACCTTTGGTCAGAGCAGTGACTCTCAAACTATCAGATTGATGAGCAAATACAGATGAAACTACATTGGATGTACCAGTCGTAATTGAGGTACAAATTCCTACAGGATTATGAGCCATTATTCATTCCGTCGATGTATACTAGGATTCTTAGTTATTTATAAATAGATGTTATTCTTCAGTTTCAGGTTCTGATTCTGAAGACGGATCAGCAATATCTATCTCTAGTTCTGCTTCTGGTTCCTCTTCAGGTTCATCTTGACCAAACATATTAGTAGCTACATCAGGTCTTATGGTATCAATTCTTTCAGCACTCTTAGCAAAAAGAATATCTTTAATCTTGTCACTTATTCCAGATGGCGACTCATCAGAAGCCATCATATCCATTAAATCAGCATTAGTTACTTCAGGCATAACATTAAATAGTACAATTTTGAGTATTTATCAGATTTCGGCAGACTTAGCTTCCTTTGCCGAAGGTTCCATAATTGAAACATCTACTTCAGGTTCTTGAACAGGTGCGCCAAGATCTAAAGGTTGACCAGTTTCTGGGTCAATAGGAGCATTAGGATCAGGAATAATTCCCTTCTTAATTTCACTCTTAATAATCTTATCCTGATCAATAATATCTTGATCAGTCTGACGAAGAATCTTACGTCTTATATAATCTTGAGAGTAATACCTACCAACATATGGTTCTGCTAAGGTAGCCATATTAATTCTCTCAGTAAGAAGTTCAGTTTCCTTGAGTTCTGCAAAATGATTATCATAAATGAAGTCAAATTGGATATGCTCATTCATAACCTCCCAATCTTCAGGAGTAATAATATTCTTAAGAAGTAATTGAGTCTTAAGCATATCACTAAACATTGCTGAGAATCTTTTCCTCAAGCGTCCAACAAACTTACTAAACTTAACTTCATCTCTTAGAATTTCTGATGACCTTCCAAGATTAAATCCACCATCACCACCAATTCGAGTGACAGGAACATTAAGTGATCTATAAAGTTTATCTTGGAAATACTTAATATCAGTAATCTCTCCAAGGTTTTGACCACCTGGAAGAGTAGTGATTTCCGTACCTCTACCACCTTCTCTACGTGGTAACCAGAAGTCCTCAAGCATACTCATGAACTTCTTATCATCACGAATTTCACCAGTAGATGCATCATAAACTAACTTATTACGATAACGCATCATAACATCACGAAGATATTGTTCTGCCTTAACTTTTGGTAGATTACCTACATCAATATAGAAAATCCTTCTTTCTGGTGCTCTTGATAGTCTGTAAATAACAAGACTATCCTCAATCATTCTAAGTTGATTGAGTGCTTTAATTGCCTTGTGAAGATATGAAAGTGTTGATCCTTTATTCCTATCAACCAGTCCAGAGGTGCAATATGTAATCGAATCCTTGGTAAATTTAATACCAGCATTCGCACCTGCAGTAGTAGTTGATTGAATAGGACTTCCAATAGGAGCTTGTAACTTTGGATTATAAACAAAGTATTCCTCAATTTGAGGAAACTCAAAATCCATTGGATTTTCTTGATCTACTCCAAGATTATTTCTTGGTCTTTGATACCTATCTTGAGATTCTTTCTTATTCCTACGCACATAACGCATCTTCAATGCATCAATATAACGTAATTCTTGTATTCCTGCTTCTGGATTTTTAAGATCAATTACCTTATGATAATACAATCTACCGTCAATATACCAATTTTTATAGATTTCATGCGATTTTTTATCAAAATCAAGCAATTCTTTGATATATTTAAACTCATCTCTAATCTTATCTTTGATACCATCACTAGCATTAAGATTAGATAATTCAATTTCTACCGGACTATCATTTGTATCCGATACAATTGCTTCATTAACAATATCCTCAATAGCACTATCACATTCTGGGTGAAGAGCCATCTCACGATATCTTTTAATAAGATCAAATTCAGTTCTGTAAACACCTTCAATATCAACATAGGAACCAAAAAACCCACTACTCAAATAATGATCACTCTGATCCTCCTTAGAGGGAGGAACAGGTGACAGAGTAGTGGGTGATTGTGATTCGCCATCTTCGATAGTGAATCCAAATAACTTAGGCATGATTTATTTTTGTATCTTGATCGCTGATCTATTTATGAAGCTAGATCAAGACCAAAATTAGGCTTTTTCTTGCTCTCCAGTAGATACACCCCAATATTGAACTTGGAATTCTACTGTAAATTCTTCAATGGTATCGCCAGTATCATAGGAAAGATCAATTGCTGAAATATTCGTTGGGAAAATACCATAGAATTTATATGCTTTCGCAACATTCATGTTTTCATCACCACTACCTTGAATAGATGATAAATCAGATGGTACTCTCGAATACTGAACAACATCAGCATCTATTTGGTATGCACCAGGATTAGTTTCACCACTGGCATCTCCATGCTGACCAATAACCTGCATCCAGGCTTCCATTGAGTTGCGGATTGAGAAGTCAATATCATTAATCACCGTAAGTGACCATGTATCAAATGTTCTGTCTCCAGCAACTTTAAAGATCCTTCCTCGGAAAGGAACTTCAATAGGTGCAATGTTTGATGCAGGCAATGAAGCTGCTTTGCATAACATTGACATCTTCTCATTATCAAGACCCACACCACCTGGCAGGGTATTTTGGAATTTTACCTCAAATAAATTGGGGCGTGCGCCGCCTCCAACCAGCGTCGATTTAAAAGCCTGAATAGTGTTACCTTTTGCCATTTTTTTAAGTCCTCCTTAGTTATTTATTGTAAATTGATTAAACAGTACCAGCAACTTCTTCAAATGCTACTCCAGTTCTCGTCGCAACGAAAGTAAGAGTTACGTAATTAATAGCCTTGGCAGGTTTCAGGTAAATATCTGCTCTGAATTCATTGTTATCAATAACATCAGGAGTGTTATTTGTCGTATCACAAACAACGAGGAATCCATACAGACCTCTCTTTGCTTGAACATCACGAAGATAAGGTTCAACAATGTTTCTAAAGTTTGCTCTTGTTAGTTCGTCATTAAGTTCAAAGAGTTGAGCTTCAGCAGCTTTCTCTAGTGCTTGCTCAACTGTGAGGAACAAGCGACGAACGTTAATCCTATCAAATGCAGATGCATATCCAAGAGCAGTTTTATCTCCAAAGAGAAGTGTTCCAATTCCAGGTTGAGTAATAACGGAGTTAATTCTCAAAGGATATAGGATATCTCTTTGTGCCTTGCTTGGGTTATATGCAAGTTTAATAGCGTTGTTAATAATACCACGCTGTTGACCTGCAGGTGAGAACCAAGGATAAGCAACAATGTTTGTGCGACACATTAGACCAGCAATATCACCATTGGTTGGAATCCAACGGAACTTATTGTTGAAGCGATCATAAGTGTACTTATAACCACTATCAAAGACACCATAAGAGGTAGATGATAGAGGACTAAAATAATTAACTAGATTTGTAGTTTGTGTATCATCATTAGTAACACCAACCAAATCAGCCCTATGTGGACCAACTGTAGCAACACAATCCTTTCTACTATTTGCTAAAGAGAGAAGATGGTTTGCTTTTGCCTGCGTATCAGCTTTACCGCTTAAACCAGGACCCATAATCAAATAATCAACTGCTTCCTCATCTTTGTTACTAAACTCGTTATAGGAGGTCATCAAATCTCCTAAAGATGCAGTCATACCCTTATTAGCAGAGTAATCAACACCAGCAGTAAGAGTGTAAGTGGTATTACCAACAACATTATAATTTACGCCTTGTGCATCAAGACCCCAGAGACCATCTCCAATTGTTTCCTCTAAAAAGTCAGTTGAGAATCCACTTACTACAGGAGTAGTATCCCAATAAGTGTCATGTGCAGCACCAGGATTACCACCAGCATAAACATTCTCTGAGAAATCGGCAATGTATTGCTCATACCAGATTTTCTGTGGTGCATTGACTGCTGAGATAGCATCCTTAGCCTTAGAAAGATTTAGATGCTTTTCAAGAAGACTTCCAGTAACTCCAGTAATGGATCCATCATCATCAACAACTACAACGTGAATTCCATCATTCTTACCATCACGATCAAGAACATACTTATTAGTTACAGGTCTTGGAGCAATGGACTTCCAATACATGGTTCCATTAACAATTCCAAGTTTCTGCTGATCATACCAGTCAACAACAGCTGTTGCAGCAGTAGTAACTCCAATCGGTGCGCCAGCTGCAGCACCAGTGTTGGTGTCTATGAATTTAATAGCGTCATCAGTATTGAAGGAATATGCCGCATCACCTTCTGCATAAGTAATTGCTGTTTCTGTACCAGAATCTGTAGCACCAGTACTAACTCTTGAGACTACTTTAACATCAACAGTACCTGTACCACCTGTACCGGTTGTAACACCAACTACAATTCCTTTTAAGTATCCAATGAATTGACTAGTAGATCCTGCTCCAGCAATGTTAACATCCATCATAGCAGTAACACCGTATCCCACACTTGCCCCAATACCAGTTAAGTTAGAGGTTGGAAAACTAAGTGTTTGGTCTGCAAAGTCATCAATTGTACAAACCTTCAGATTGTTTGCCCATGTACCAGCATTCTTTGCTGCATATGTATAATTGGTATCTTCGCCATCAGCGTGATTTTCCAACCAATCATCGTAGTTGTCAATTCTAGCAGTACCAGTCATTGTAGCTGCTGCTTCGTCAGTACCAGCATTAGCATTTGCTAATGTAGTTCCAGCAGTTCTTACAACTTTTAAGACTCCACCATATGAAAGATAGGATGAAGCACTCATCCAATATTCGTATTGTGCATCTGTGGAAAGAGGTTTCCCAAAAGTAGAAATTAAATCTTGCTCAGTCGTGATATTAATTGGAAAATTAACAGGGCCAATTGGAAATGGGCCCGCGATACCTCCAATATTATCAAGTACATTATCAGCTCTTCCTACAGTTAAATCAACCTCCCTTACCAGTACACCGGGAGATAATTGAGGAGTCGCCATTGTGTTTTTCTCCGTAATCTCAGTTATCTAAAAATTATTTATTGTTTTCCATGTTTACAAATAGTTCCACATATAGTCCATTCCACCACCTTGATCTCCATACTCATCGGTATACCATCTATCACCATCTGGATCTACAAAACTCTCATCTTCTAATCCAGTTTCAATGAATCCAAAAGGAGCCATATCCTGTTCTATTTGATTTTTCTGTTCTTCATATAACTTCTTTCTAATATCTTGATCAGTAAGTTCTTTAAAATAATCTTGTGCTACTAACCATGCATAAATGACAAGACACATTGCAAGGTCATCATTACATCCTTCTTCTGCCTGAAATGAATTACTCTTCTCAATGAATGTAGTAAGTTCACTAATAATCTCATAATCACTAAAGATTACCTTATCTTGTTCGACTAATGTTTTAAGGTTTAATGATCCAACTTTCTTCACTGTCTTGGACATTTTAACTCCAAGCTGAGTCTTCTTACCAGAGAACCCTTGACCCACAACCTGCCCGGCCCTGCCTCTCATGGAGCACATAAGCACATTTTGATACTCTAGGTCATAATGAAGCAAAGATGCCACCTGGTCGCCAATATCGTTGACCTCACAAAGAATGTAAGCACCATTATAATTCTTTGCTATCTCATATATGATGTTAGGAAATAGCATCGGTTTTATTTCATTATTACGATATTTTGCTACGACTCTATGAGGAAATTCTGTTATATCAATAACAATGAATGCTGAATAATCTTCACTTACACCTCTAGCTACATCAACTGTAATAACATAATCATGATTCTCTTTAGGTGCTTCATAAATATCCAATCCTGCATTTTGTCGAATAGGAGCATCATATACTAATGTTCTTAATTTACTAGGAGCAATAAGAGTATCAACAGATCCTAGGAATTCGCATTCAAACTCAACCTTAAATTGCTGTTCAGAAGTGTTTGCAATTGTTTGTTCTCTCCAAACATCATCTCTGCCTGGAACTTCTGACCAGTGAACATCTGTAGGAATATATTCATTCTTTCCTCTTTCTGCATCGTGCCAATACCTATAGAAATGGTTCATCCCGTGAGGGGTAGAAACCATTATGACTTTCGTTGATTTACCAGAAGTAATAGTAGGATAAACACTGGCAAAGAAGGACTCTGCAATATGGTTTGGAACGAACGCAAACTCATCGAGGAAGAGGATGTTAAACGACATACCTCGGACAGCAGACGCAGATGTAGAAGCTGCCAATATCTTACTGCCATTCTCTAACTCCAAAGAACCTTTATTCCAAGATATTATACCTTGCTGCATCCATTTAGGTAAGTTCTCGTATGCCGTTTGTAACCTACCCAATAATTCTCTTGCAGTTGCCGCTTTGTTGGCGAGGATGCCGATATTAGTGCTATCGTTAAAAACGGCATAGTGAAGAAGATAAGCGACAACAGTCGTTGACTTACCAGTCTGCCTTGGCATCTTACAGATGTTAAATCTATTATCATGAAATCGTTGAATTAATTTCTCTTGAAAATGATAAGGTCTAAAACCAGTTAATCCTTCATCTAGGCTTACAATTTTTATATGCTTCTTCGCAAAATAAACAGGATCCTCCTTACACCTTATAAATTCAAGAACTTGATCTTGAGTGAAGTTAATAGGTGTATTCGCTTTTTTTAATAAGGGATTACCTAGATAATGCTCTTCAACAGACATAATAAATCTCCTACATCATTTCTCCGAATAAATGTTTTTTATCGTGTTCAATAGTTTTTCTAGTCATATCTAAAATCTTTTGTAAATTTTCTGCTTTCTTCTTCAATTCTGCAATTTCTTTATTTTGCTCCTCCGGCTTGGAGGAGGGGTTCTCCGGGTTCATAGTCCGATACTTGGTAATTCCAGAGTTTTGCACCAGGATAGATTTTCTCCAACTGATCCTGGACATCTCTGCGTGAGGGGGTTTTCAGACTAGGGAAAAAGATTCTTATGCTGTAATTCTTTCCTCTCCAGCCCAAATACACAAAAACAATATTTCCTGTTCTCGTTGGAAGTCTTGATGCTTCTTCCAAATGTTCTTGTGTTTGTTGTTCAATAAATTTAATACGTGACTGTGGTACTTTAATAGGTTCGGGTTTAATTAAATCAATGAACTCATAGGAATTTCCTGCCACGCCTTCGATCTTTACAGATTCTTCATTGACGTGATCTTTTTTAGATCTAATTCTTTCAACAGCTCTGGACAGAAGTCCTTCGGCAATTTTATGTGATTTCATGTGGAGCGACTAGTATTCCTACTAATATTTAGGGAATCTTAATATTTTACCCAAATAACCACTGTGTTCGCTCATCAGATGATGCTGGTAGCCCTGTAAGTTGTGCACCATTACCTATAATAGTAGTAGCATTAACAGTAGTTGCCTCCACAGTAGTAGCGGTTACAATACCTGAAATTGTTATGTTACTATCACCTTGTACTTTAAAAGTTTCGTTTGTTGTATTAATTCCAACCGTTGTTATTCCCGTCGTCTTTCCATCAACAAAAACCAAAACATCCTGATTGGAGTTAGTAATCTTTATTTTTTCATCGACATCTGAATCTGATACATCAGACTTAGCTTCAATATTACTAACACGAAGGGTACTCATTCTCTGACAGTATACTTTTTAATATTTAGACTATGACTAGAACAGAATCTGCTGCAACATCAACAGTATTGCCAGTTCCAATTGTTGTTGGTCCAATTAACAATCCATTCTTTCCTGCTGGTATTGTAACATCCTGATTGACAATTTGACTAATAACCAATGCACCATCTGTAATATTAACATTACCATGAGATTGTATCGCACCTTCTGAACCAGCAGTGCCAACAGCAGTGGTGGTATTAACACCAATTACTTTAGTTGTACTCAGACCGGCTACAGTAGATGGAGCATACCATGTAGAACTTCCTGCACTTACACCAGTTAATGTAGAACCATCTCCATGAAATTCAGTAGCAGTTACAATACCAGCAACTCTAACGCCTTGTGCATCAGTAGTTACTGCAGATCCTACAACAGCAGAACTAGCAGTTAATCCTCCTGAAGAGAATAACGTAGTAAATCGACCACTACTCGAACTAGCAGCACCAATTGGAGTACCATCAATAGCACCACCATTAATATCAACATTAGGGAATGTAGTAAGTCCAGCAGTTACATCAATACCACCACTTATAACACGAATTCCAGTCTGTGCAGTAACAATACCAATGGATTCAAGATTTTGTACATCATTATGAGTAACAGTTCCTGCAACAGATAAATTACCAGACATCCATGCATCACCCACAACAAGTAATGCTGTATCAGCCGCTGATGTAGTACCAATACCAATATTCTTAGAAGTACTAATACCAGAAACATCATATCTCCATGTTCCAGCAGCACCTACAGTAATCTCACCAAATTTAAACTTCTTATGAACATCTGATCCAGTTTGACTTAAATCAACCTGAAGATACATTCCATCATAAGCACTGATATCAGTAGCAATACCTGAAATATCATCAAGGTACTGAAGTGTTGTTTCTCCACCTCCACCAAGAGTTGCTAACTGTTGCTGAACTCTATTAATGAATAATCTATAATGTTCTGATAACTGATCAAGAGTTACATACTTCTGATCTAATGGTGTTAAGGGGTCAGAATTCTTTACATTAGGAGGAATATTTAAAAGTCCTTCTGCTACTGACATATTTTCTGTCAGCAATTCTTTTTCATTAAATTCGTCTAAGACCTTTTCAATATAAAGAACCTTTTTAGTTAATTCCTTATTCTTTCTTTCAATCTCATCAAGCTTGAGTCTTTTGATTGTCTCACTGACAGATTCTCTTATCTGTCTGATACGCTCATTTTGATCCTTAACATGACGCTCATTTGTTTTTACAAGATTGCCAATTTCTTCATTCTGAGTCTTGATATGTTCTTCATTTCTAACAACATCAATCTCTAAATCATCAACCTTACTAGAAACATCTTCTTTAAAAGTCCTAACAGTACTGGATACTTTTGTACTGTAATCAGATACCTTTTCGCTTAGTTTATTAGAAATGGTGTCAATATTAGTATCAACCTTTTCTTTAAACTCAGTTATTGTATCTTCATATGATTGTAATTTTCTATCAGAACTTATTTCTCTATTCTTAAAGTCCTTATAAAGACTCTCATATGAAGAAGAAAGGTCATCAATTGTTACTCTTGATTCATCTAATAACTCTTGAAGGCTTCCTAACTTACCATCTATTTCTGTAGTGGATTTTGAAAATTCTTTTTGGAATCCTTCTGTTACCTTTTCTAGATTAACTCTAAGTCTGTTAATCTTACCTTCAGACTCAAGTTTATTCTCAACAATTTGACTATTATATTTTGGAAGTTCATCATCAATAAGTTTGTTAAGATGATCAACTTTTTCATTAATTTGATCTTCAAAAGATTCAATCTTATTTTTAAACTCCTCATTAAAAGAAGATATAGATTCTTCTGTCTTTAACTCAGTTTCTGCAAAGAAAGTCTTATACTGTGGAATTTCCTTATTAATTACTCTATCAACATCTTCAGATATAGAAGAAATTTTCTCTCTTATCGAACTTAGTGATTTAAGATTAATTCCTTCAACTTTCTCTTTGATAGAATCTATCTTTTCATCAACCTTTTCATTTTCAGTAACTAAGTATTCTTTTAGTTTACCAATATTAGAATCAACTCTATTCTCACTTCTTAAAAGATCTTTCTTATATTGAAGTGCATCAACATTAATAAAGGAGTCTACTTTCTCTGCTAATGAGGAAAAGTCATTCTTAATCTTATAAATGGACTTTGTATTTAAAGTATCAATACCTTCTTCTACTTTGGCAATACTCTCCTTAACATACATTAGATGTGCCATCATAGCATCATCTAAATCCTCTTTCTTTACAAGAGTATTAATATCTTTCTTAAGTC
>VTLG01011263.1_pt1 | contig 29024 bp, 38 predicted proteins | sample 4694571 | NCBI WGS metagenome assembly VTLG01 (sample SAMN12604809, study PRJNA352737) | marine metagenome | biome: ENVO:00000447; feature: ENVO:00000209|ENVO:00000569|ENVO:01000036; material: ENVO:00002151; isolation source: viral sequences binned using virsorter ...
CATCGGCTTGTACAGCACCACCTGCGTGCCCTTCTGGCCCTTGAGTGAGTAGGCTGACTCTTTGGTCACCTTCTTACCTTCACGCTCACCGCCACCAGCCTTGAACCAGTAGTTGAACGTGCCCCACTCGTTTGACTTGTAGCCTTCGATTGACTGCGTCATTGACAAGATAAACCAGTTGATCCCTTGGTAGGCTTTGCCGCTCGACTTGCTTGTCGGTCTGTCGTTGACCGTGAACCAGCTTTTGATCCAGTTCACGTCGCCGTCGTTCATGCTCTCGATTGCCGCGACCACCTTGTCGGTGATCTCTTGGCGAATGTCTCGTTTCTCTTTCTTGGTCATCGGTTACTCTCCCTCAGTCTGTGTCACTCTACAGAGGATAGTTGCGCTGGATAATTAGCTCTGGGTCTTCCAAAGCGTCTTCTGCCGCAACCTCTTCGTCATACTGACGTTCTTCTAGTTCCTCTAAAGCCACTCTGGACTCTTTAGCCTTCTGCCGACAAACCTTACTATTGGCCTGTATTCGCTTATAAAAGTCAGGGTCAACGTCATACAAGGCACAGCCCTCGGCCTTCATGGCGTCAATCTCAGCGTGATCAGCAACCCAAATTACAGCGCGGTGAAAGCACATCTCGTACCCTTCTGGACCTAACGGCACATCACTCCAGCGGCCACCTTTAAATACCTTAATTTTTTCGTCCTTAGACATGGTCTCAATCCAACCGTCCCAGCCTTTCTCATAGTTCTGATAGGCGTGATCGTCTATTCGTTTAATAACTTGATCATACATAATGGTCCCTCACTTGTTTGGTTACCCAGACCCAGCGACGTGCTGGGTTTCGGCCCCTACCAAAGGGCCATCCTCAGTGGGCTTAAAATGGTAAGTCATCAATCTCTTGTGAGGTAGCAGCTACAGGGCCATGCCACTTGACCGGCGGAGAATATACGAAAGGTAACCCATCACCCCCATACTCTACCGCTTCGGGGTTTGCATCTTCCCAACGCTGGACCCAAGCGTGGGCCTCTTCCTTAGTAGCGAAGGCCCCTACAAGCCATGTATCAGTGCCAATAACAGCGTCTGTGATACCGCAGCAAGCCTCGTGTTCAGTCACAACCACAGCCAAGCCAAGATAACGTGCGAGCCAGATCAAACGATTGTTCTGGTTAAGTTCCTCATCTTGCCAGCGCCGTGCTTTTGAAACATCAAAGGCCACTTGCCATTCATTGGTAAACATTGAGCGAGCTTCCTCATCCAAACGATCTTGCATACTCATCATTAGTCAGTCTCCCCTTCTAGTTGCTTTTGAAGATCTTCCTCAGCTTGATCTTGAATTGCTTGCAACTCAATCTCTTCCATCGCCACTTCCAGAGCAATTTTAACGTCCGGTGTGAGATGGTGATCAAGTTTGTCTAAGATGTCGAAGAGAAAGTCGAAGTCGTCAGTGGTGTTGAACTGGTTCAGGACGACGCTCTTACTGTCGGTGAATGTGATGGTCACTGTGTTAGCAGTCATTAGTCGGTCACCTCATGTTTGAGTGATGCTTGATTGCATCCAAAAGGCCAGCATCAAGCTGACCTTGTGGATACGAGGGCCTGAGCCCTCGCACCATAAACTCTGTTGTCGCAGCAAGAGGCGTCATTAAAAACCGCCCAGAGATCACTAGGCGGGGACGAACAAACATTCCTTTCAGGCCTTGCTCCTTGCAGAACCGCTCGCCCCCTGCCAAGGATGGGTCGCAGTAAAGTTTGGCGTCTCAATGTACGACGTTGACCTTGCTTACCGTGCCCTGAAAAGGGGTTGCCCACAAGCGTCGTGCCTTATCATCGGAATGATGTTGGAGTGTCCTGTTCTACACCGACTAGCTGGCTGCATTATGGCCGGTGAACAGGTGCTTTGCTTTGATGTCTATCTCCCCAGCACTTACCAACGACACAGTCCCATGTATTGTCTGTGTCCCTATCCGCCTACCGATGGTATCACTGGTGTAACGTGGCTGAATTTATCCCCTCAGCGGGACCGGCTACCGTGTACTCACCTATCTCTGGCTTTCCTTTTGCTAGGGAGGGTCTTACGGTTTTACCCGTGGTCGATGCCCTTGTGTTTGTCCCCATCAGAGCAGTAGGTAGCTGGCCGTAGAACTGGCAGGACCGATCCCTTTCGGGGGCCTGCCGCCTTGCGGCTCCTGCTTTTATCTGTTTCTTAGAACCTCCATTCTGGGGACACCAGCGCCCCCGCCGAAACCACGGCCATGACGTTGTTGTCTCACACAACAAGACCCACTACAACACAACTTTACCCAGTGGCCTACAACGCCCACTCACTGTACATTACAGGGGATAGAACACAGAGAGAGCAGGACCATGACCGATAAAAAGAAGCCTGATTTGTACATAATCGAAGGTGATTCGGAAGCGCCCAAACCCAAGGCTACAGCCAAAAAACGGCGATTGACAGCCAAGCAAGAACGCTTCGTTGCGGAGGTGATTAAGGGCTCGACGCAAGCAGATGCCTACCGTACCGCCTACGAGGCCAAAGGTATGAAGCCCAGTGCAATCTACACTGAGGCCAACCGATTGATGGGAAACCCTGAGATAGCCCGTAGACTACAGGCCAATCGGGATAGTATCCAGAGGTCTGCGGTATCCTCAGCCCTCTCTCGAAGGAGGTGGATTGTGGAGCGGTTGGAGCATGAGGCCGCCAATGCTGAGAGCGATGCAGCCCGCGTGCGCTCATTGGAACTTCTGGGGAAAACGACAGACATCAAGCTGTTCGCTGATATCGTTGAGACCTCGACCAATGATAGCAGCCCTGAGCAGGTCAAGGCGGAGCTTGAGGCTAAATTGACCAAGATATTGCAAGGTAGCGGCTAGGGCTCACTGCCTAGCCTAGGCAATGCACCTCATATCAGCCTCGTTCGGCCAGCAAAAGCAGGCCTAGGGCCTAGGGGCCTTGTCACTGCGGCCTACAGCGGCGGCAGGCCACCCCCGGCCCCCCCTGAGCGCGAGGCCGCCCCCCTCCCCCCCTACACACTAATCCTCTCAAATAATTACAACTTTTTGAGGAACCCCTATCTACCCACTATCACCCACTTAATATGATACAGCTACTAGTGATATTATATTTTTATGGAAGCTGAATTTATTAACGAGTACTGGGACCAGTTGGTTACTATTTTTCTGGCTGTTGCTGTTATTGTGAAATTGAAAGCAGAGACAGTAGGACTGCGTAAGGATCTGGATAACCTAACCGAGGATCTCTCCAAGAGGGATACCTATATTGAGGTAGTTAGACTTCGTGCTGAAGTGGATGTTGGTGCGAAGAATGTTTCTGCCCTCTGGGAAATTGTTAATAAATTGCGAGACCGGATTAAATAAAAAGAGCCCCACCAGAGGGAGGAACTGGCAGGGCTTAAGTTTTGTACCGATTATGGTAACACCCATATGGAGGGATAGGGTGGAGCAGAAAGAAATTTTCCTCCGCTCTAAATCAGTACTAGGAAGTACCTAGCATAGATTCTAGGTTCTGTCTAGTACTAGGAATATCTAGTACTAGGAATACCTAGTACTAGGTTCTGCTATAATATTTAGTTATATCTAGTAACTAGGTATTCCTAGGGGGGGTCAGTTAAAAAAGTTTAGGTGACCCCCTGTAATTCTATATTGCAATAGTGTTCGTAGTCTGTTACCTATCTGTTCATGGAACAAGTATTTTGGCATAAAGGGAACGGGCATTCTTATAAGCAGACCGATTTCCCTCTTTTGGATTTAACAGAGATACCGGGGCCTGATTTCTTTCGCTTGGTTGCGGAGGCTAATAAGGGTTTACTGTATCTTGCCTCTCCCTACCGGAGTAACTGGAAGGTTACCGAGGAACAAGCGAAGCAGCGTAAGGAGAAGGTTGTTGATCTCACCCACAGATTACTGAATGCGGGGATATGGGTGTTCTCTCCGATAACCTATGGGAGTGCGATTGAGGACCGTGGGCATGAGCATGATAATCGGTGGTGGATGAGAATAGATTTAGAATTTTTCAAACATTGTGATCTGCTGGCAGTTTATTGTTTGAAGGGGTGGGAGGATTCACCGGGAGTTCGGGAAGAGATTGACTGGGCTTTGGTTATGAACAAACCCGTATTACTCATAACAGAAGAGGAAGAGTAAGTGGCTATCAATAACGGAGTTAGAGAAAGCTCCCATATAATGAATACGAAGATTGCAGAATACTCCACCGCACTACTGAAAAGACTGAAAGAGGTGTATCCTAATGGAGAGAGTGGAGGAGTTGTGAGACGCAGGAAGCCACGAAAGAAGAAAGTTAAATGATGGGAGATATCATCAAGTTACCGATTGATGATGAAGAGGCGCTGCCTCTGACCTGTGAGACTTGCGCGGAATGGGATGTACTGGCTGCTCATTTCTTTGTTCATTCCGATGGCAGCTTCCGCTGTGTTCGTTGTGGCACCAGTTATGTCTTTACCAATGGGGCAAATGGAAACGGTGCGGCTGAGTGACCCCCTATCAGAAGAAGGCTTTGGAATATTTAAATAGGTACTGGGACAATCATGGCCATTCTCCCAGCTACCGCGATATCTCCTATAGTATCAACACTGGCGTTAGTCATTGCCATGAAATTATTAACGGGCTGGTAGAGAGGGGCTTCGTGTATGTGGACAGGAAGAAGGCACGGGCCATATATCCTATTGATGTCTGGCACAAACTGAGAGGAGAAGAGAATGTCGAACCGCCGAAGGAGCAAACCAAAGCCCCTGAATTACCGTAAAAAGCTGGGGCCTAAGTCTCCGTGGCGCACAGCGCGGAAGAAACGCAGAGGACAGGGGTGAGGAAACCGTTTGATCTCTACCCCACTCCGATGAGTGTGGTCACCGCTATGATTGATCGGTTTATGGTTTACAGGGGCAGCGTGGTTGCTCCTGATATCGTATGGGAACCTTGTTCAGGAGATGGCAGGATTGCGGCGGAATTAAGGAACAAAGGGGTATCCAGTGTAATTGAAACGGATATTGTGGCAGGACAGAACTTCTTTGATTTCGATACCGCATTGGCACCGATTATTATCACCAATCCTCCATTTCGGCATATAAGACCCTTTATTGATCATGCTTTTGATATCGGGGTTCAGCAGATGGTTCTGGTTTGCGGGGAGAGATTATGGGCTTGCAAGAAAGGAAGGGAGCAATACGAGCGCAGGCGACCTACAGTCTTTGCGATGATGGACTGGCGTGAGGATTATCTGGAGAAGGGAGGGAAGCCTGCCCGTGCTTTAGCAGTGTCTATGTGGATGACTCCTCAGCAAGATATTTGCAAGTATGAAATCTGGTCTCGTCCTGATGGCAATAGGTGAATACCGTGTGTTGACAGTGGGTTGTCAAGGGGGGTAATGTGATATCATTCCAGAGGAAAATTAAATTTAACCATTCGCGGTGACTGATCGTTAATCCTCTGGATCGGTGCCGGGATTACCGATACCCGCGCAGTTACCCCTTCTGTAGGGAAAGGACGCTTTAGCGTCCTTTTCTTTTGGAGCATCATGCCAGATCCACAACTCCATAGCTACCTCAGCAAGATCAATACATTGCCAGTAGAGGAGCAGAGGGAGCTTCTTGATCTGATCCGCAAACTTGAGGATGCAACCGAAAGAGATAAAGCATCGACAAGGTTCCTTCATTTTGTAAAAGGGATGTGGCCAGCGTTTATTGAGGGCAACCACCACTCCATTATGGCGGATGCTTTTGAAAGAGTGGTTGAGGGGAAGCTGAAGCGGCTAATAATTAATATGCCTCCTCGGCATACCAAATCGGAATTTGCAAGTTATCTTCTGCCTGCATGGTTCTTGGGGAAGAACCCAGCGAAGAAAGTTATCCAGACCGCTCATACTGCTGAACTGGCAGTGGGGTTCGGAAGGAAGGTGCGTAACCTTGTTGGGGATAATGACTTCCAGAAGTTATTTCCCGGCGTTAATTTACGGCAGGATTCAAAAGCTGCTGGTAGATGGAATACCAACAAAGAGGGCGAGTACTTCGCTATTGGAGTTGGTGGGGCGGTGACAGGTAAGGGCGCAGACCTTCTAATCATAGATGATCCTCATAGCGAACAAGAGGCCCGCTCACCCGATGCCTCCGTCTTCGATCCCGTCTACGAGTGGTATACTTCCGGGCCACGTCAACGGCTCCAGCCCGGAGGAGCTATCGTTATAGTGATGACGCGCTGGCATCAGCGTGATCTTGCTGGGCAGATACTCAAGGCTTCCCACCAGCGGGATGGTAGTGATGAATGGGAAGTTATCCAGCTACCTGCGATATTGCCATCAGGTAATTCGTTGTGGCCAGAGTACTGGCCATTAGTAGAACTGGAAAGTTTGAAAGCGGAATTGCCTGCGGCGAAGTGGTCTGCACAGTATCAGCAAGATCCGACAGCCGAAGAACAGGCTCTCATCAAGCGTGACTGGTGGCGCAAGTGGGAAGAGGATGAACCGCCAGTATGTGAGTTTTTAATCCAGTCATGGGATACAGCTTTCCTGAAAACGGAAAGATCGGATTACTCTGCGTGTACAACGTGGGGTGTTTTTTACAGTGATGACAAGGGGAAGGAGGCACCCAATATAATCCTGCTTGATGCATTCAAGGACAGGATGGAATTTCCAGAACTGAAGAGCGTAGCTCAGAAAACCTATAACCAATGGGAGCCAGATGCCTGCATAGTGGAGGCGAAGGCAGCAGGTGCGCCGTTAATCTTTGAGCTTCGGGCTATGGGGATTCCCGTTAGTGACTACACGCCTTCCAGAGGTAACGACAAGATTGCTCGCGTTAATGCGGTTAGTGATCTGTTTGCTTCAGGGGTGGTGTGGGCTCCAGCGACCAACTGGGCGGAAACGGTTATTGAAGAGTTTGCTGCATTCCCTGTAGGTGAACACGATGATTTGGTTGACAGTAGCACGCAGGCTTTGTTGCGGTTTCGGCAAGGAGGCTTTGTGCGTGTCCCCAGTGACGAGGAAGAAGAGGAGTTCAAGAGGCGGCGTGCTGAGTATTATTAGGTGAGGCACATATGGCAAGTTTTACGGACGAAGATTTACAAGATGCTCAGGAAGCCTATACGTTTCATGGCTCATTAAAAGCAGCAGCCGAGTCTCTGGGGGTTTCCAAGTCTTCCATGAGAAGGCGCATTAATGCAGCCAAGAGAAAGTTAGCGGAGAAATCGACTGAGTTCTATATTGACAAGAAGGCGTTGGCGGATGAGACCGCCCCTCTTGAAGAGATTATTGAAAGAAGAAGATCGGAGTTCCTCCGCAAGGAGGCATCGGAGAAGTCCCGCAACCTGATTAAGTGCAGGGTAAATATTGACGGGCCAATAGCTATTCTTCACATGGGGGATAACCATGTGGATGACCCCGGTACTTCAATTGATCTATTGGAGCATCATGTCGGGTTAATCTCCAAGACACAGGGATTATTCGGGGCCAACGTGGGGGACATGGCCAACCACTGGGTTGGACGGCTGGCCAGATTGCACGCACACCAGACTGTTACCGAAGCGGAAACATGGAAGCTGGTGGAGTGGATTGTCAGTAGTGTGGACTGGCTGTATCTGATTGGTGGTAACCATGACCTGTGGGTAGGGAATGGAGATCCGATAGAATGGATGGTCCGTAAACAAACAGGAGTTTATCAGGCGCACGGTGCCAGAATTTGTTTGGCCTTTCCTAATGGCAAGGAAGTTCGGGTTAATGCAAGACATGACTGGCCGGGGCATTCTCAGTGGAACCCCGCTCATGGCCCTGCGAAAGCAGCCCAGATGGGGATTGATGATCAGATCGTGATCAGTGGTCACAAGCATATTTCAGGATACCAGTTGATTAAGCAGCCTAATTCAGGTTTGATCACTCATGCGTTACGGGTTGCAAGTTACAAAATTTACGATAATTATGCGAAACAACTAGGGCTACGGAACCAGAATATTTCAGCAGCCGTTATGACGGTGATCAACCCTGAAAGGGGGGATGATGACCCCGGCCTCATAACGGTGTTTCACGATGTTGATACCGGGGTAGATTTTTTGAAGTTTCTTCGCAGGAAGACAAAATCCTAATCCAGCTTTGAGGAGTGTAACATGGCCGCGAACATTGGTAAGAACAAGACGAAGAGCAAGAAGGACAGCAAGAAGGGCGCTGCAAAGAAGAAGCAGGGGTACAACGCTCGTCTGGATGAAAGGCTTGGCATGACCCGTGGTAAAGAGTCTGGCAAGAAGATGTCAATGAAGGGCCGCAGGAAAGTTTCCAAAGCAACGAGGAAGCCCAAGGGCTCCTATGGATTTAAGAAGAAGGCGTAAGGCCCCCACCTTATGGCAATAGAAAAGGCGATAGCCCAAGCGCCAAACTTCTCCAACCGTCCTGAAGGGTTCGATGATATCGATCCTGACAAGAACGGTAGTACTGTCGAAGTGGCTGTGGTTAATCCAGAAGCAGTCTCCATCCAAACGGATGAAGGCGGTGTTGTGATTGACTTTGATCCGCAGGCGGAAGAGGGGGAGATGTCTGCAAACCATGATGACAACCTTGCAGAGTTTTGTGACAAGGAGTGTCTCCAGCGGTTAGCCAGTACTTTGGTGGGAGAGTATGAGTCAGATAAAAACTCTCGCGCCGATTGGGAGAGAACCTATGTTAAGGGGCTTGATCTTCTTGGGTTGAAGATTGAAGACCGTACTACTCCTTGGCCGGGAGCTTGTGGTGTGCATCACCCAATCCTCACGGAAGCAGTAGTCCGGTTCCAGTCTCAGGCGATAACAGAAATATTTCCTGCCAGTGGTCCTGTAAAAACCAAGATCGTTGGCACAATTACCAATGATAAGGAGAAACAGGCAACCCGTGTTCAGGAGTATTTGAATTATCTTCTTACGGAGAAGATGTCAGAGTACCGCCCTGAAATGGAGCAGTTGCTATTTAGCTTGCCTCTTGCGGGGTCGGCGTTCAAGAAAATATATTTTGATCCCACTATGGATAGATGCTGCGCTCACTTTGTGCCAGCAGAAGACTTTGTTGTTTCTTATGGGGCATCCGATCTGTTAACGGCAGAGCGGTACACTCATGTGATGAGGAAGTCTGCTAATGACATTAGAAAGTTACAGGTGGCTGGTCTGTATCTGGATGTTAATCTGGGCCATCCTTTGGATCTTCAAAGTGATGTGCAGGAGAAGTATGACGAGTTGGAGGGGGAGAACCCATCCTATGATAATGATAATCGTCATGTCCTTTATGAGATGCACGTTAATCTGGATCTGGAGGGGTTTGAGGATAAGGACGATAGTGGAGAGGCAACAGGGATTGCGCTCCCTTATGTAGTAACGATTGCCAGAGGATCTAATCAGATACTGGCAATACGAAGAAATTGGTACGAGGATGATCCCCTCCGCATGAAGCGGATGCATTTCGTACACTATCAGTATATGCCCGGATTGGGCTTTTATGGGTTTGGTCTTATTCATCTGATAGGCGGTATCGCCAAGACGGCAACATCGCTGACACGTCAGCTTGTTGACGCAGGCACTCTGGCTAATTTACCCGGTGGTCTGAAGGCGAGGGGATTGAGAATCAAGGGGGATGATTCTCCTATTATGCCGGGTGAGTTCCGTGATGTAGATGTACCGGGCGGAGCAATTAAGGACAACATTACGTTCCTTCCCTACAAGGAACCATCGAATGTTCTGCATCAGATGTTAACGGAGATTGTTGAGGAAGGCAGAAGGTTTGCTTCTCTGACGGATCTCAAGATTGGTGACATGAAGCAGGATGCTCCTGTTGGCACCACTCTCGCTCTGATAGAGCGTAGCATGAAGGTGATGACAGCGATACAGGCGCGGCTCCATGCGGCGATGAAGAGAGAGTTTATTCTTGTTGCGGATTTGATAAGGGATTACGCCCCAGAGGAAGGTTATTCTTACGATGTAGACAAGGATGCTGTCGTTTCGGAGGATTTTGATAAACGGGTAGATGTTATTCCTGTTTCCGATCCCAACTCCAGTACGATGTCTCAAAGAATTATGCAATACCAAGCGGCGTTGACACTAAGTCAGCAGGCCCCGCAGATGTATGATCTACCTGAACTACATCGCCAGATGTTGGATGTATTGGGGATCAAGGATGCGGATAGAATTATTCCTTTGTCGGAAGACCAGAAGCCGAGAGACCCGGTGTCGGAGAATATGGATGTATTAAACGGCAAGCCAATCAAGGCTTTCCTTCCACAGGATCACGAAGCTCATATTCAGGTTCATATGGCTGCTATTCAAGATCCAAAGATACAGCAACTGGTAGGTCAGAGCCCGATGGCTGCTACGATAGCAGCAGCAATGGCGGCTCATGTTCAGGAGCATCTGGGGTTCCAGTATCGCAAGGAGATAGAAAAAGAACTGGGTGTCGAGTTGCCTGCACCAAACGAGGAGTTGCCCCCAGAGATAGAGAGCAAGCTCTCGCGCTTAGTCGCAGAAGCAGCGCAGCGTTTGTACAACAAGGACGTTGCCGAGGCCCGTCAGAAAGAAATTCAGGAGCAGCAGCAAGATCCTGTTATTCAAATGCAGCAAGCCAAGCTCCAGCTACAAGCTCAGGAATTGCAGCTTAAATCCAAGTCCGATGAGGCTCGTGTAGTAGCGGATATGGCGAAGGCGGAGATGAGGCAGGAGACAGAGAACAAGCGTATTGATGCTCAGACCGATATTGACGGTGCCCGTCTTGGTGTTGAGATTGCCAAGACCAAGGAGCAGGGCGCGTTGAAGGAAGCAGAGATAAGTGAAAAGGCTACCTTGGAACGAGCGAAGCTGGCGGCAGAGGCAGCGAGGTTGCTAGTAGAGGATGAACGAACTCTAAGCAAGGAAAGATAGTTGGCCAAAGAAGAACATTTGTTTGAGGTTTATCAAAAGAAACTTCGGGAACGAATGAATGAGATGGCAGATACTGTTGCCACTGGTTCAGCCCAGAACTTTGATGAATATCGAAAAATGTGTGGGATCATTGAAGGCCTTGCTCTGGCGGAGCGGGAACTTCTAGATTTAGTAGAGGCTATAGAGAAAGGGAAGGAATAGTATTCAGGAGCCCGCGTCTCCTAAAACCGCGAGCAGGGGTCCGTCAACCCCGCCAATGGCAAAAACGTGCAAGAGGAAAATTATGTCTGATAGTAGTGTAGTAGAGAAAGATGTTTTAGAGGAAAAGCGGATGGCAACACAGCTTCCGCAACCTTGTGGTTATAACTTATTGATTGCTCTTCAACAGCCTGAGAAGCAGACGGACGGGGGGGTCTTTATCCCCGATGATGTCAGTGAAAGGGAAGGAACAGCCGCCATTACGGGAATGATCCTTAAGATGGGGCCTGATGCGTATCAAGATAAGAAACGGTTCCCCAATGGTCCTTATTGCAAGGAGGGGGATTGGATTATCATGCAGGCGTATTCAGGCACTAGGATCGTTATCCACGGACAGGAGTTGCGTTTGATTAACGACGACACTGTTAAGGCGGTTATTCAAGATCCCAGAGGAGTGAAAAGAGCATGAGTGATACAGCAAGGGCAGAGACCATCCAAGAGGAGGTCACCCCACCAGAGGTTGTAGAACCTGTAGAGGTTCTGGCTGATGAACTTGATCTTGAGGTAAATGTTGTTGATGACACCCCTCCTGAAGATCAACGCCCACCACGGGCAGACGGGACGGAAGAAGATGATGACCTTGATGAAGGTCAGTTCGGACAACGTATCCGCAAGAGAATTGATAAGTTGCGGTATGAATGGAATGAAGAGAGGCGTGCCAAGGAGGGTGCGCTTCGGGAAAATCAGGAAGCCGTTAATTATGCACAAGCGGTTCAGGGCGAGAACCAGACCCTGAAGCAACAGTTGGCTGATCAACGTAAGTTGCTTTATGACCAAGTTTCCGCCAAGACCGATGCAGAGATAGACGGAGCGAAGAGGAGATACAAGGAGGCGTATGAAGCTGGAGATGCTGATGCGATTACGGATGCACAGAGTGAACTTTCCAGACTGAATGCAGAGAGGGCGCAGTATGTTTATGCCCCAGCACAGCCTATGCCGCAGCAGGCTCCTGTGCAGCAACAGCCTCAGCAACCTCAACAACAACCAGTGCCACCACCTGATCCGTTGGCGGTGGACTGGTTAAAAAAGAATACATGGTTCCAAGCGCCCGGTTATGAAGAAATGACAGGATACGCGATTGGACTACATGAAAAACTGGTTAAGCAAGGTATGGACCCCAGAGGGAATCCAAAGTATTACGAAGGCATTGATGCCGCCATGCATAAACAGTTTACAGAACACTTCGGGAAGGCAGCAGACGCTGGTGATGCACCGACTTCCCGTCGAACCCCGGTTGTGGCACCCGCAAGAAGGGGCGGGAAAGCACCGCGCAGAGTGGAATTAAACCAGTCCCAAGTGAACCTCGCTCGCAAACTTGGGTTAACGCCAGAACAGTACGCACAGCAGCTTGTGAAGGAGATGGGCAATGGCTGACGGAAAAGGCACGGAGCGCAAACCAAGAGAAACAGAAACCAGAGTGGCTTCTGAGCGCGATACATCTTGGGAACCACCACAGGTTTTACCTGATCCAGCACCGCAGGACGGTTATGTCTTTCGGTGGATTCGGACTAGCATTCTTAGTACCGCAGATAATGTGAATGTATCTAAGCGGTTCAGGGAAGGTTGGGAACCTGTGAGGGCCGAAGATCATCCAGAGTTAATGCTTGTTTCAGATCGTAACAGTACATTCAAAGGGAATATAGAGATTGGCGGTTTGCTTCTCTGTAAGTCTTCCACTGAGAATGTGAAAGCGAGAAACAAGTATTACAATGAAATGGCTCAGAGGCAGATGGATTCTGTGGATCAGAACTATATGCGGGAGTCTGACCCTCGTATGCCGAAGCTCAATGAGTCAAGCACGAGAGTGACTTTCGGAGGTGGCACCAAGCCGTCTTAGGCTGGTGTCTGGTTTAAACTCAAATCCTTTAGGAGGATAACAATATGGCTACAAGTGCTGCGCCATATGGGTTTCGTCCGATTGGCTTGCTGGGTAGTGGTTCGTGGAGTGATTCCATTCGTCACATCAGTATTGCCAGCGGGTATAATACCCAAATCTTCTACGGGGATGCTGTCAAAATTGTTAACACTGGCACCATTGAAAAAGATGCTGGTACGACAACGATGACCCCCTGTGGGATATTTGTTGGGTGTAAATACACTGACCCCAACACAAGTCAGCTTACTTTCGCACAGCAATGGACTGCCGATCTGGTTGCGTCTGATGCTTATGCGTATGTGGTTGATGATCCCAATGTTGTGTTCCAAGTACAGGGTAGTGGCACGCTTGCCCAGACTGCGCTTGGTAATAATATTGGCGTTACCCAAACGGCTGGTTCGACGGCTATCGGTACGAGCAAAAACTCGGCAACGATTGGCACGCTGGCTGCTACTAAAACCCTGCCACTCCGTATTATCGGTTTTGTTGATGGGCCTAATTCCGCAGTAGGAGATGCCTTTACAGACATCATCTGCAAATGGAACTCAGGTGGAGACGCTACTGGCGACTCCTGCGCCTCTCATCAATACCAAGATACGACGGGCATTTAAGGAAGGATTGAGCTATGGCTATTTCACGCGCCCAAATGCTTAAAGAACTCCTGCCCGGTCTTAATGCTTTGTTTGGGCTAGAGTACGCTCACTATGAAGCAGAAGACAAAGAGTTATACGAGACAGAGTCATCTGACCGCAGCTTTGAAGAAGAAGTTGCTTTGGCTGGCTTTGATGCAGCGCCTGTAAAGAATGAAGGCTCTGCTATCTCTTATGACAACGCGCAGGAGAGTTATACAGCGCGGTATAATCACGAAACGATTGCAATGGGATTTGCGATTACTGAGGAAGCAATGGAGGATAACCTCTATGATTCCGTTAGTGCCCGCTATACCAAGGCGCTCGCTCGTGCGATGGCGTACACCAAGCAGGTTAAAGCTGCACATCCACTGAACAATGGTATGCCCGGTGGGACATATCAATCAGGGGATGGGGTGACGTTATTTAATACCGCACACCCTCTCGTGTCAGGCGGCACGAACTCAAACACGCCATCCACGGCTGCTGATTTGAACGAGACTTCTTTGGAAGCAGCGGTCATTCAGATTGCCAAGTGGACGGATCAACGTGGCCTTCTGATTGCGGCTCGCCCGCGTCGGATGATTGTTCCGCCAGATTTGATGTTTGTTGCAACTCGTATCTTGGATACGGAACAGCGGCCATCGACTGCTGACAACGACATCAACGCCATTAAACATAATGGCACGGTGCCCGAAGGATACCGCGTAAACCATTACTTAACGGATGGAAATGCGTGGATGATCATAACGGATGTCCCGAATGGACTGAAACACTTTGAACGCTCTCCATTGACTACTGCAATGGATGGTGACTTCAACACAGGTAACGTGCGGTATAAGAGCCGCGAGCGTTATTCGTTTGGTGTTTCTGATCCACTGGGTGTCTTTGGATCACCGGGTGCTTCATAGGATTGAGGGGGGCTATGCCCCCCTTTTTCTTAGACCTTTGTGCGGTGATGTCCAGATAGCGACTGGGCCTAATCAAAGGTAAGCTACGGGGCAGTGTCTATTAGACCGTCGCCGTAGTAAGGGGGATCGCAGGCCCCCACTTATTTTACTGGGATTGAACAGCCCTAGCGACGGACCCAGCCGACGCTTACGAAGACTCTAGGGCGAAACCTTTCGTAAGAAGGAAATAGTTTTATGGCTCGTACAAGTTTTGATGGCCCAGTCCGTTCCCTTAACGGGTTCTACGGCACCGGCCCCGGCATGGTGGTAAACATCACCGCCGATACTAATCTCACTGTCGCTGATCATGCAGGCAGGCTCATTACGGTGAATGATGCGGATTGCAAGATCACGCTTCCTTCCATTGTAACTACGGCTACGCCTAGTGCTGCGGGTCCGGGCGATGATCCCAATACTCTAAACAATCAGGGCGCTACCTTCCGTTTCTATATTGAAACACTGGCGACTGATCTGGACATCAAGACTGATGGCACCGACAAGTTTGTTGGTAGTATTGGAGTTGGTGTTAGTAGTGGTTCTTTTGAGATTTATTCTCCCGGCGCATCAAATGATGTGATGACTTACAACGGCACCACGACTGGTGGTATTGTGGGCAGTTACATTGAATGTACCGCTTTGAAGTCGGCACAGTATCTGGTGCAGGGAGTTCTTGTTGGATCTGGTAGTATAGATACACCATTCGCTGATGCGTAAACCCTGAGTAATGGGGGAGGTATCCCCTCCCCCTGATAGGAGAATCTTATGGCTGACGCTGTAGCGGTTACCACTATTGAAGACGGGGAGCGGCAGCTTGTCGTCCAGCTAACCAACCTCTCTGATAATACCGGAGAGAGTAAGGTTACGAAGATTGATGTCTCTACGCTGGCAACGAATGCTCGCGGTGCTGCTTGTGATGAAGTACGCATTCAGGAAGTATGGGCACAAGTTCATGGGTTTGATGGTGTGCGTCTCTGGTATGATGCTGGCACGGATGTTGTTGCTTTTGATATGGGGCCGGGTTGGACCCACCAAGACCTCTCTGAGGTTGGTGGTCTGAAGACCTATGGGACTAGTCCAACAGGAGACATTCTGTTATCTACGTTAGGAACTGCGACCTCTGGCGATAGCTATGAGATCGTGATCCGCGCTGTCAAATATTATGCCTGATGGATATCGACCCAACGATAATATGGAACCTTGTCCTCACCATAGGAGGAGGTTCATTCTTATACTGGATGCGTGGGATGAATCAGCAGGTTGCTGATATCAGAAGAAGACTTGCTGATACCCGCGAGGAAGTTGCCAAAACGTATGTCACGAAGGAAGACCTTCAGCAGGACATGAAGGAGATCCTTGGTCGCTTTGATAGGATGGAAGAGAAATTTGATCGTTTCATTGCTACAAGGATTACTTAATGGCTACTTGTAAGAAGTGTGGAGGCCAACTCCCTAATCCAGAGACGTGCTTATGTCCTCCGAAGAAAGAGTCTGATGGCAAAGAAAAATAAGAATTGGATACAAAAAGCAGTGAAGAAGCCCGGTGCGTTACGCAAGACATTGGGTGTCAAGGCTGGGCAGAAGATACCGGCTAAGAAGCTACGCGCTGCTGCGAAGAAGCCGGGTAAGACAGGGCAGAGGGCAAGACTTGCCGAGACCTTTAAGAAGATGAGAAGGAAGAAGTCCTAATGCCTACTGTTGGAAAGAAAAAGTTTGCATATACAAAGGCTGGGAAGAAGAAGGCCAAGGCGTATGCCAAGAAGATTGGCAAGAAGGTTAAGAAGAAGGCGTATTCGTAATGGCGACTAGCGGAACAAGCACCTTTACACTGGATATTGCAGACATCTGCGAGGAAGCATTTGAGCGTGCTGGTGTGGAGATGCGGAGTGGGTATGATCTCAAAACCGCTCGCCGCAGCCTTGATCTTATGTCTCTGGAGTGGGCCAACAGAGGGCTTCATTTATGGACGATAGAGGAGGGGACGCAACTTCTTACAGCGAATGTTGCTACTTATAGTTTCCCTGCTGGGACTATTGATTTTCTTGATCAAATGATCCGTACTGATGCAGGGGACACCTCCAAGCAAGCAGATACTTCTTTAATTAGAATATCTCCTCCTACCTATGCTTCTATTCCTAACAAATTATCCACTGCGAAACCTCTGCAAATTTATATTCAACGCACGACTTCTCCGCAGTACACGTTATGGCCTATCCCAGATGATGTGCAAACCTACACGCTGGTGTATTGGAGGATTAAGCGCATTGAGGATGTTGGTACTGCCGGTACCAATACCTATGATGCTCCTGACCGCTGGTTGCCCGCCTTAACCGCAGGTCTTGCATATTATGTTGCAATGAAGAAGCCGCAGGCGGAAGGAAGAGTGCAGGGATTGAAAGCAGTGTATGATGAGCAGTTTGCTTTTGCAGCAGATGAGGATCGGGTGAAGGCTAATTTTCAGGTTATTCCCGGTGGGTATGGAGTTTTCTGATGGGGGAATATGCTTCAGGTAAGTATGCTCTTGGCATTTGTGATCGTAGTGGTCTTACCTTCAAGCTGAAGGATTTGTATCGTCAGATTATAGATGGTAAGGATTCGGGGTTAAAAGTTTCGGCAGCAATGCTTGACAAAGATCAGCCTCAGTTATGGTTGGGAAGATTTCCTATTAATGACCCTCAAGCTTTGTTTGGGCCACGCCCAGAAACTAATTTAACGGAGCAGCGTGATATTGTTTGGAATTGGGCACCTGTTGGAGATAACAATTCTTTAGAGGGACAGTATGGGTTTGCCACTCAGACGAGTATGCAGGCGACGGGTGAAGTGGGAACTGTAACAGTGGTGACAACGTGATGCCTTTATCCTCCAAAGAGTTGCACAATATGCAGGCTGCGGCTCAGGTGCCGGGGGTTGAATACAGTGTATTCGTAGCAGACGTGGGTGATGAAACTCCCATCGTTAATGTATCGTTTACTGGCTTGATGGATAAAGACCATGCAAACTGGTTCGCAAAATACATTACTCTGTTGCTGGAATTAAATAGTCTTGAGAGTGAGACGGGGTTACCTAACTAATGAATTATGCAACGCTTGTTCAGGCTATCAAAGATTACACAGAGAATACGGAGACCACCTTCGTCAATAATATTGACATCTTTATTGAGCAAGCCTCAAGAAGGATTGTGCTGGATACTGATCTTCCTGTTTTCCACAAGAGCGTGGACGGGACAATGACCGCATCTAATTCTTATCTGGCCAAGCCGACTGATTTCCTGACGGCTTTCTCTCTTGCTACGATCAGCACGGACAATGTGTACACTTATCTGCTGCCGAAGGATGTTTCTTTCATGCGGGAGATGTCACCCGATACGGATACAACCGGGCAACCAAAATACTATGGACACTTTTCGGATGAATCCTTTATCCTTTCACCAATACCTGATGCCAACTATGCAACGGAACTGCATTACAAATATGCTCCAGCGCCGATCTCAAGCATCGTCACAACAACATGGTTGGGAGATAACGCAGATACGGCCCTCTTGTATGGATGTCTGGTAGAAGCCTACACATTTATGAAGGGCGAGGCAGAATTGATTGGCCTGTATGACAGTCGTTATAAGGAAGCGTTGCAGGGCTTCAAGAAGCTGGGTGAGTATGATGACCAGCGAGATTGGTATCGGAATGGAGCGCCTCCCGCTCAGGTGGCCGCTAGATGATTGGACTAAAGGCTGGCGAGATACCGCCCGTTCTTGTGGAAACCAGTAGTAATGGCGGCTTAACGGCAGAGCAGATTACAAAGCTATGCTGTCAGAAGTTAGTGTATGTGAGTGACAACGCTCCTCCTGAGATACGCCAGCAGGCTGAAGCGTTTAGAGAAAGTATTGAAGCGGTAGTGTATCACTATATCAAGGATGCAATGCGTGCTGAACGAGACCGCTGTATGCAAGAGGCTTTAAACAGTGGAATGACGAACCTAGCCGAAATGTTCAGGAGAGAGTAGATGGCCATTACCCAAGCGATGTGTACTTCATTCAAGAAAGAGATTCTTGAGGCTGTGCATAATTTTAAATTAAGTGGTGGAGATACCTTCAAGATTGCGCTGTTTACCAGCAGTGCTTCTCTGGATGCCACGACGACGGCGTATTCAACAAGTAATGAAGTAAGTGGGGCTGGATATTCTGCCGGGGGTAATACCCTTACCAGAATTGATCCTGCTACCAGCGGCACTACTGCGTTTACGGATTTTGCCAATACCACTTGGAGTAGCGCGACGATTACTGCGCGAGGGGCTGTGATCTACAACAGCACTGACTCTGACAAAGCGGTTGCTGTTCTTGATTTCGGCTCAGACAAGTCGAGTTCGTCTGGTGATTTTACAATTCAATTCCCAACTGCGGATTCAAGCAGCGCCATAATCCGCATTGCTTAACTGAGTTATGTCTCTTACAGGTTGGGGCCGAGGTGAATGGAGTAGTGGTCCGTGGTCTGCGGGAGATCCTGTTGAAGTAACAGGTGTTTCTGCTACAGGAAGAATTGCTGCGGATGTCACAGGCTGGGGCCGCAGCACATGGAGTTCGGGAGCTTGGAGTGATTCAGGTTCCGAGGCGATTTCGGTTAGTGGTTCTGCGGTTGTTTCACCAACGGGTGTTTCTGCTACAGGTTCGGTTGGCTCTCTCACCGTAGTAGGGGATGCGCTTTTTAGTCCGACAGGGGTAGAGGGAACGGGGGCTGTAGGCTCTGTTGTTGTTTCTCTTCCCACCACGTTCTCTATCACAGGCGTTAGCGCAACCGGGTCTATCGGCACTGTAAGCATAGTCGAAGGAACAGGAGTTTCCTTTGCGGTTACGGGGTCAGTTGGAACCAGTGCGCTTGGCTCTGTTACGGCTATAGGTGCTGCGGTTGTTTCACCGACCACGGTTGTGGGGACAGGGGCAGTTGGTACAGTATCTGCTGGTGGTGTAGCAGAGGTTAGTGTCACCGGGGTTTCTGCGACTGGTGCAATTGGCACCTCTGTGATTTCGGCAGGGATTACCTTCTCTGTTACCGGGGTTGCAGGAACTACGGCTCTTGGATCTGTCAGTGTTGTAGAAGGAACTGGCGTAGATGTTTCGGTTACTGGTCTTTCCGCTACCAGTGCCCTTGGTTCAATTAGTGTTGTAGCGGATTCAATAGTAGATGTTACGGGTGTTAGTGCGACGGCAACTACATCTGGGGCAAACGTATGGTCTGTTATTGATACTTCACAGACACCTAACTGGAGTTCAACGACAACTTCCCAAACGCCCAGTTGGAGTGCGACGAGTACTTCACAAACACCTAACTGGACGGAAATTGCTGCGTAGGAGAAATAGATGCCATCATCATATACAACTAATTCTGGCATAGAGAAGCCCGCGACTGGTGAACAGTCAGGTACTTGGGGTGATACTGTCAACACCAACATGGACATCCTTGATGTTCTGGTGTCGGGGTTTGTGCAGATCACGGCGACGGGGACTTCGGAAACACTGACCACGACAGACGGGACTGTCACTAACGGCATGAACCGTCTGATCAAGTATGTGGATGGTGGTGATCTGGGTGGGAACTGTACGGTTACTTTAAGTCCCAACGATCAGGAAAAATTCATCTTCGTAGAGAATGGTCTTTCCGCCAGTCGTAGCTTGATCTTTACGCAGGGGTCTGGTGGAAACTTCACTCTTCAGAATGGAAAGCAAGCGGTCATCCGAAGTGACGGCGCAGGCGCTGGCGCTGAAGTTCTGGGAGCGTTAGCAAACTTGGAACTCACAACGGTGGAAGTTAATGGAGTATCCACTCTTAGCGGTAAGGTTACTCACAATTATACCTCTTCCGCGAGAATGCCTGTCGGGACAACAGGGCAACGGGATGGCTCACCAGCCGTAGGTGATTTTCGATATAATAGTACAACGGATGAGTTTGAAGGATATGCTGGTTCCAGCCCTGCATGGGGTAGTATTGGAGGGGGAGCAGGTTACTTCAAAGGGGATAACGGAACGGTTGGTTCTTCAGCGGGAGACATCTTTAGAATTAATGAATTGGCCCTTGATGCGAATGTAACCATTACTGCAACGGAGAACGCTTCTGCAACCGGGCCTCTCACAGTGAGTAGTAGTTACACTCTAACTGTAGAAGGGACATTGGTGATAATATGAGTACTTTGAAGGCGGATACCGTCACCGCAAAATCAACTGATACCGCAGTCACGATCCAAGGAAATGGATCGGGTGGCATTACGATGTCGAGTGCTACTACTTTCTCCAGTACAATGGCTGTTAATGGTGTGATGACATTGGGGGCAGCTATTGCTGGCGCTGATAACCAGTTAGGTCGTGTGAATCTTAAAGACTATGGCATCGTAACGAATCCCATTGGGTCTACTGGCGGTGGTACGCAAGACATAGATGTTTCTTTAGGTAACAGTGTGAGTGCCACTGTAGATACTTCTGCCAACACCTTTACGTTCAGCAATCCCACGGCCTCTGATGAAATGTGTGGGTTCAGTCTCGTGTTGACCAATGGTGGTAGCCAAACAGTTAACTGGCCAGCAAGCGTTGACTGGGCAGGAGGAACCGCGCCAACATTAACTACTTCAGGGATAGATATATTAGTTTTCTTTACGATTGACGGAGGGACTATTTGGCACGGCATGGTCGCAAGTGCAGATAGTAAGAGTCCGTAATGCCTAACATTATTCCAATGATGATGGCGTCAGCGGGGGGCGTCAGCTTGGCGGACTCTGGAAAGCTATACGCATGGGGTCAGAATGGAGTCGGGCAATTTGGTAATAACGCAACTTCATATAGTAATGTTTGCTCTCCTGTTCAAACAGGTAGCGATGAAGATTGGTCTTTAATTGTTGGCGATGAAAATAGCATCATGGCAACAAGGAATGATGGCACGTTGTGGGCATGGGGTGATGGTTTATTAGTGCCAAATGGAACCACTGGTGGTTATTCTTCCCCTGTTCAGATTGGTGCGCTCAAAAATTGGCCCACAGATAATTCTAAAAAAATGGGCGCAGGGACAACATCTGCAAACTGCATTAAAACTGATGGTACTTTATGGGGTTGGGGTGGAAATGATAATGGGGGAATTGGGGACGGGACTACAACTAGGCGGGACTCCCCTGTTCAAGTTGGATCTCTTTCTGATTGGGACACAATAGATTATGGGAAGGAACAAGGAATCGCAGTCAAAACAGACGGTACAATGTGGGCGTGGGGAGCTAATGGTGATGGAATTTTAGGTCTTGGAGACACAACAAACAGGTCTTCTCCTACTCAGATTGGTTCCTTAACTACTTGGGCCAAAGCAGCAATTAGTCAGAGCGGGGGAGCCGCAGTTAAAACAGACGGTACTTTGTGGCAATGGGGAATTGGCGATCTTATGGCGGATGGCACCAGTTCAGGAAAATCTTCTCCAGTGCAAATCGGAAGCGAAACCTATTGGTCGGACGTTTGGTTAAGTGATAACTCTGGTCATGCCACCGATACGAGCGGGAGAGCTTGGGGATTCGGTGCAAATCAATATGGAGCTATAGGGGATGGCTCAACTACCGCAAGACATTCTCCAGTTCAGGTTGGTTCTTTAACTAATTGGGATAAGTTTTTTACAATTGGTTGGAAGGCGAACATTCTTCATCTTAAAACTGATGGTACTTTATGGGGTTGGGGTCTTAATACTAACGGCCAATTAGGAATAGGAGATATTACTAACAGGTCTTCTCCGGTACAGGTCGGTGGTTTAACAACTTGGATGAGTGTTGGCAATAGTTTGACTGTTGGACTTGGGATTATTAAAACGTCAGCATGATGGCTTTTATAGATAAACAACTTTAAGGCTGTGATAGGAACCATATCAGAGTAGAGGAAGATAAGTTATGAGTACATTAAAAACAGATGCCATTGAAGCCGCAACCGGGACCAACACCAATTTGGCATTGACGGGCAAGGGCACGGGAAAAGTTGCGATAGGTGATGCTGCGCTTCTCTTCCCAGATGCTGATGGCTCCAGTAGCGGCGACGTTCTCCAAACCAATGCGTCTGGTGTTCTTAGCTTTGCTACACCTGCGGCTGGTGGGTTTACTTTAGGTACTCCAGTAGCCACAACTTCAGGTACTTCTATCACTTTCTCTGGTATCCCCTCTGGAACAAAGATGATTATTGTTAACTTTCGTTCTATGTCAGTAGCATCTGGTACTGACATATATTGTACGATTGGAGATGCTGGTGGGCTTGAAACAGCAGCCTATCTTGGAACTACAGCTAATCCAACCGTTCAAGGTGCTACATCTATTTTGATGGATACTTCTACAGGGACAGTAGCTTCAAGCGTGGCGAATTTCCCCATAGGGGTGAAAGATGCGGGGGGTTATATGAATGGTACACTTACACTAACACTCCAAAACTCTTCCACATATATTTGGGTTTGTTCGCATATGATCCAGCAAGACGCAGGCACTATCTCAACAGGAGTTGGGAGTAAGGCATTATCAGCAGAATTAACTCAACTTCAAATAGCTGGTAACACCTTCGACTTAGGTGAAATCAATATTATGTATAGTTCGTAGGAGATATTTTTATGAAAGCGTTTATTGCCTGCGTTAAAACTGATGGCACTAAGGTTACCAAGTATCAGGATTTTGATACAGAGGCAGATGCTCAAACTCACATATCAACTTATGGTGGGTTTGTCGCCGCTGCCCCCAGCGGGACGGTGCCATTTTGGATTGCTGATGCAGCAGCTAAAACGCTTACGCATGATAGTGTCGCGGAACAAGCAGATGTGGCTAGTCAGAAAGCACGGAAGATTCAGAGCAACCGCCGTGCAGCTTACCAAGCAGAAGCAGACCCGTTGTTCTTTGAAGAACAGAGAGGTGAGGTTCCTGCTGGCACCCATGCTGCTAAAGTAGCAGAAATCAAAGCGAGGTTCCCGAAATGAGTACTTTAAAATCGGACGTTGTCGAAGCGGCAACCACAGACGGTGTCCTCACCCTTCGCGGTAATGGCACGGGAACCGTTGCTATCTCAGATAACACCGCCATCACTGGAACATTTACAGCTTCCGGTATACAGACATTAGCCGCTGCCATTGCTGGTGCAGACAACCAAGTTGGTCGCGTTAATCTTATAGATTATGGTGAAGTCACCAACGCAATTGGTAGTACGGGTGGCGGAACGCAGGATATAGACCTCACCCTTGGGAACAATGTGGTAGCTACGGTGGACACTAGCGCCAACACTTTCACCTTTAGTAATCCGACAGCCAGTGATGAGCTTTGTGGGTTTACCTTGTTCCTGACAAACGGTGGTTCCCAGACTGTGAACTGGCCCGCTTCTGTAGACTGGGCGGGAGGCACTGCGCCAACGCTCACAACCTCTGGCTTGGATATTCTGGTGTTTACAACTACTGACGGCGGCACAATCTGGCATGGCATGGTTTCCAGTGCAGATAGCAAGACCCCATCGTAAAGGAATATTGAATGCCTAATGTTAAACGAGGAATGATGGGCGCGGCTGGCGCGGCTGGTGGTGGATCAGCAAGCCAAGGAACTTTATGGACATGGGGCGAGAATGCTGCAGGCCAGTTAGGACATGGCAATACCACTGGGTTGAGTAGTGCTGCTCAACTTGGGTCTAATACAGATTGGCAGAGTGTGGATCTGGATGATTATGGGATTTGTAAAATTGCCTGTTCTGGTAGTGCTGTTCTAGCTGTCGATGGAGACGGGAAACTTTGGACATGGGGGTCTGGTACTGACGGAAGAGGAGGGAGGGGTAATACAGACCATGTATGTGTACCAACTCAAGTTGGTACGGCGACGGATTGGTCTACTGTTGGTGGTGGCTACACAATGTGGGCCGTAAAAACTACTGGTGAATACTGGTTTATAGGTGGAGGGAATAGTTTCGGTCAGGCTGGTCAGAATAGCACTTCTATCTCTTATTATTCTTCCCCTATGCAGATTGGTACTGACACATTCTGGGTTAAAGTTTATGGAAGCAACTACACCAGTTATGCAATCACCAATCATGGGACGAATGGTGCGGGGAGGTTGTATTCTCTTGGGTCCGACACTTATGGACAGCTAGGTCATGGGACTCAATATGTATATACATCACTACCTTCTCAAGTTGGTACAGATGTAACGTGGACACAAGTTAGTGCTGGGAATCTTCATGTTCTTGCTATTAAATCAGACGGGACTTTATGGGCGTGGGGACAGAATAACAAAGGACAACTAGGGACAAACAACACAACTAATTATTGTTCTCCTGTTCAAATAGGTGCGGCTGAATGGGCATATGTTAGTTGTGATTGGCAACGTAGTGTTCATGCTGTTAAGACAGACGGAACCCTGTGGGGATGGGGATACAATTATTATGGGTCAGTAGGTGATGGGAGTACTACTGATAGAAGTTCCCCTGTTCAAATAGGTTCCTTAACAGATTGGAAGTTGGTAGGCTCAAATTCTTACACGCCTACTGCAATAAAAACAGATGGGACTTTATGGTCTTGGGGACGTGGCGGCACTGGTAATTTAGGTGACGGCACAACGGCTAATCGTAGCTCTCCTGTCCAAGTGGGTTCGGATACTGATTGGGTGTCGTTTGGACCTAACAATCAGGGATGGTTTAAGGCGGGAGCCATAAAATCTCCATGATAAAGAAACTAAACTTCTTAGCTGGGATACCAAGGTCTGGTTCAACACTTTTAACAAGCCTTCTGAACCAGCGTCCTGATACTTACGCCAGTAATACAAGTAACTTGGCTGATATGTTGGTGGCTTTTGAGAAGTTGTGGCAGACTAATGTTACGTCAGCGACGGCCAAGACAGACGGTTTGAAAAAAGAAGAATGTGTGGAGGTGCTGAAACAGTATCGCTATGGGAAAACAGATCGCCCTATAATTTTTGATAAATCAAGAGGATGGCCTGATCCCAGAATTATTGAATTGATGATGCGGAATCAGGATGAAGTTAAGATTGTGGCAACAGTACGGCCCATCAATGAGTGTCTTGCTTCTGTTTATAGATTAGTTCGCCCTTCTGAGGATGCTGAATATATTGATGGGAAAGAAAAACTTATAGAAGAATTAAGTCACTATATTATCGAATGCTATAGCCTTTTGAAAAATGGGTATGAAGAGTATCCCGATAAAATTTTGTTTGTTGAATATTCTGATCTCGTGAACCAAACGCAAAGTCAAATGGACCGTATCTCTGACTTTATAGGAGAAGAGAAGTTCGTCCATGATTTAGAGAATATACCTCCTTCGACAGAGCAAGATGAAATCTGGGGTATTAAAGACCTTCATCACATACGTCCAGTAGTAGGGCAAAGAAAGTATTCTCCGAAAGAATTATTAGGGGAAGACTTGTGGCAATATTATTCGGGTGGGGAGTTCTGGAATGATAAGCCAGACCCTGTAAAAAAAGAAAATCCAATTGACCTTCAGTTGGCAGCAGGGATACGAGGAGACTTCAAGAAGGGTTGGGAACTTGCCCAGCAAATGGAGAAGGAAACTCCTAACTCCCATCGTGCTGCGTTCAATCGGGGTTGGTATTTATTACGGCAAGGGAAGTTGCTGGCGGGTCATAAATTGCTAGATGTTGGGCGTAGTCTTGATGTATTCGGAAACCGTCATATAGGAACTTCAAAGCCTGTCTGGAACGGAGAAGAGGGAACTGTCCTGTTGAATATGGAAGGCGGCCTTGGCGATCAGATTAAAAGTTATCGCTGGGCTTTTGATTTACAGGATCGTGGCAATCGCGTTGTAATTTCCTGTTCGCCTGAATTAGCTCCTATGTTTGCGGAGAAGTTTCCTGTGGTACAGCATGATGCTGCTTTAGGTACTTACCATGATTACTGGCTTCCTTCGATGTCGGCAGTAGTTCCTTTCGGGTATGAGTATGAAGATTTAAAGGGAAAGCCTTACATTGAGCGTACCGCTGATCCAATAGCGGGGCGTATAGGGGTGCGATGGAGCGGCAACCCAGAGTTTGAGCATGAGCAGCACAGATTCTTCCCCGCTGATTTAATGTTCAATGCTGTAAAGGGGTACGATTGCATCTCTTTGCAAAGAGATAAAGATGCAGAATTAAAACCGGGATGGATGAAGCAAGCTCCATTGGATGATTGGCAAACTACGAGAAAGTCAATCAGTGAATGTGAGTTAGTAATCTCATCTTGTACCAGCGTTGCACATTTGTCGGCAGCGATGGGAGTAGAAACATGGATTGTGATTCCAGTTTTGTCGTATTACCTGTGGGCGCTGCCGGGTGATGTGACACCTTATTATGATAGCGTCACACTTTTCCGCCAACAGAAATATGGAAGTTGGGAAGAACCATTTATGAAGATTAAGGAGAATCTGAAATGTATGCCCATGTCGAAAATGGCAGCGTAGATTTTTTAGGAGCCTTGCCAAAGAATTGGCGCAATATTTCTGGGCTTCATTTGTCAGAGGGGGACGCTGCATTCTTAAAGCCCCTTGGATGGTTTCCTGCCACAGTTACAGAAACTACTCCCACCTCCCAACAGGTCCGAGATACGGATCAGGTGACGGTAGAAGCAGACAGAGTGGTGGTGGTGCAGAGAGTTCGCGCAAAGACCTCTGAAGAAACAGAAGGGGAATGGAGGGCATTGCGTTCTCGCAGAAATCATCATCTTCTTGAATCAGATTGGACAGCGGTCACAGACAGTGCTTTAAGTGACGAGCAAAAAACTGCTTGGGCATCTTATCGAACTGCATTGCGTGATTTGCCATCCAACACATCTGATCCTACTGACCCATCTTGGCCCATTAAACCGGAGTAAACTGATGGCCTTGACATTGCTTCGCTCTACCCTGATAGGGGTCGCTTTTGCGGCCCTTTTTTATTCCACGGCAGTGGCTGCTGCTGTTGATGAGCATATAGAACGTAAAGCTCTGCACCCATGTGGTGAGGTTGGTCTTGATTTCAATGGGTTAACGGGATGGTTCCAGTACAGGTGGCAAGCAAGTTTTCGGGACTTGACTGATAGAGCGGTGGATATATGGCTGCATCATCATGGTCTTGAGGATACCGATATCACAGTGGTAAGGCTTTTTAGAAGTCGTCAGATACCCAGCGTAGCTGTGTTACATGGGAGGCGCTTCGTAAACTATCTTGATGGTAAACCCTTGGTTGATATGTTGTGTATCGTAAGAGTTAAGGACGTTCATGTTCTGGAGTATCCGATGGAAAAAATTGAAGAGATATTAAATGCAGGCGGGACAGATACCTGATGCCTTTAACAAAGCTCCAGTTCAAACCGGGGGTTAATACGGAGGTTACCTCCTACACCAACGAGATGGGCTGGCGAGATTGCGACAAGATCAGGTTTCGTTTTGGTTTCCCCGAAAAGATTGGCGGCTGGGAGAAGTACTCCATCGTTTCCTTTCTTGGCACAGCACGGTTCCTGCACGCATGGCTGGCTCTGGATGCTTCAGAGTATATGGCGGTTGGGACACATCTAAAGTTCTATATTGAAGAAGGGCTGGGGTTTAATGATATTACCCCGCTTCGCAAGACAACGACTAGCACAGCTACCTTTGCGGCAGTGAACGGTTCTTCCACTATTACCGTCACCGATGCGGCCCACGGTGCAATCGAAGGAGATTATGTCACCTTTGCGGATGCGGCAGGTCTGGGTGGGAACATTACAGCGACAGTTCTTAATGCGGAATACGCAATCACTGAGGTTACATCTGCCAACACCTACACCTTCACGGCATCTGCCACAGCGAATGCTTCGGATACTGGTAATGGTGGGGCTAGTGTCATTGCTTATTACCAGATTAATATTGGTATTGATACGGTGGTTGCAGGTAGTGGTTGGGGCGCAGGAACATGGAGCCGAGGCACTTGGGGTTCAGCAGCATCAACTGTAGCGGGAGGAGCTTCTCTTCGTATATGGAAGGGGGATAACTTCGGTGAAGATTTGGTGTTCAATATTAGAGACGGTGGTGTCTACTATTGGGACAAGAGTGTCAAAGCGCCCACCCTTGGTGCGGAGACAGGGAGGGCGGTAACCTTATCTTCTCTGGATTCAAGTGCGCCTACAGTAGCGCGTCAGATTTTGGTATCGGACAGAGACCGCCATGTGATTGCCTTTGGTTGCAATCCTCTTGGTGACACCGTGCAGGACAAGCTGCTTATTCGGTTTAGTGATCAGGAGTCGGCTACCTCTTGGGAGCCTACTACGACTAATTCTGCTGGCGACCTTCTGATTGGTAATGGTTCGGAGATAGTGGCTGCGGTAGAGACGAGACGTGAACTGATTGTCATTACTGATGTTGGCGCTCATTCCATGCAGTTTATCGGGCCTCCGTTCACCTTCGGTATCTCCCAGATTACTTCTGGTACTACGATCATGGGGCCGAAT
>VTLG01012190.1_pt1 | contig 29022 bp, 42 predicted proteins | sample 4694571 | NCBI WGS metagenome assembly VTLG01 (sample SAMN12604809, study PRJNA352737) | marine metagenome | biome: ENVO:00000447; feature: ENVO:00000209|ENVO:00000569|ENVO:01000036; material: ENVO:00002151; isolation source: viral sequences binned using virsorter ...
ATGTTCCTGCAATTTTACACAAAGAAGATACTCATATCTATATGAACAGTAAGACTTACGCTTTCTATGTATCAGCAGTATCTACTTTAGGATATGTTAATGCTTACAATATGAATGGTGATTATGAGCCTGTATTTGAAGGCTATAAGCTGGCTGTTTGTCCTGGTATGAATGACAATGAGTTAGTAGCAGCACAGAAGTCTAATTTATATTGGGGAACAGATTTGGTTTCGGATTTTGGAACAACAGGAACAGGACCTAGAATCACTATAATGGATATGTCAGCTCTTGATGGGAGCGATAATTTACGTTGCGTAGCACGTTATTCAGGTGCAGTTCAAACAGGAGTTGGAGCTGATATCGTAAGACAATCGTAATAACAAAAATAATGGGAGTGTTTCGGCACTCCCTTAACTATAAAAAAAATAAAAAATTATGGCTTGTACAGCACTTACACGCGGAAGGGGACTCGACTGTAATCGAATCTCAGGTGGCGTAAAAAAAATATTTTTCTCAGTATATGATGAAGATGTATCTTATACTTATGACGCAACACATCCTTTAGAAATTGATGCTATTGATTGGAACGCCACTACGATTTATGAATATGTTATGCCTCTTGGAGTGGCTAGTGTTACCGACACTATTACAGGTAGTCGTGAAAATGGCACAATTTTTTATACTCCAACGGTAAACATAGTTCTTAACAGACTCACCAAAGAGGACCAAAACGAAATTAAGCTCTTAGGAAAAAGTAAAGTAAGAATTTTTGCTCAATTAAATGCACAATTAGCTAATGGACACGACGTATTTATTGCATTAGGAATGGCAAATGGAATGGAATTAAATGCAGGTACTATGGATAGCGGTGCTGCATTCGGTGATAGAAATGGTTACACTCTGACCTTTGACGGATTAGAAGCTATACCTTTTGCTATGTTAGAGGATTATACCACAAACCCTTGGGACCAAAGTGGGTTTATTAATGAAGCAGGAACTTTCCCTACAACATCTTAATTAGTAGTTTTCATATATTCTTGGATTAGGGCAGCTTTTAGCTGCTCTTTTCTTTATTCGTTATTTTAAAGACTTCTAAGGAACTTTCTATGCTTTTAAGTATATTAGTATTAAAAAACATATAATGTTAAAACACTAGATTAGAAGGTTGTTTATAAAAAATATTATGTTAAATTGTAATTTTGCCTAATTTTACTCAAATATCTTAATATCCAAATAAAAAAGAGTCTTTTCTATTATATAATATGATACAAGCAATTAGAGAAACTAACTTCATAGCTTATATAGAAACTGAAGCAAGTCGTATAGATACAAGCGTTACTTCAGCACATATAAGACACTTAGCTAAGTTCTCAAATGACTTAGATGAGGCTGTATTTTATGCTTATGCAAGAATAGAAACTATCAATAATAGATACACGAAATTACAATTTAAGTACAATCCTGCTCCTGATATATATGGAGGAAGTGTAGACCTAAAGCCAGCAGGATATTACAAATATGAATTATACGAAGTAAGCTGGATTGGTGCGGTTGATGTTGCTTCGGGAAATGCACCAGCAACAGAAACTGATGTCTTAACTCCTGTTGCTGATACTAAAGGAGTAGTACAAGGGCTTGTAGCTATTGGTAAATTATATTTAGGAGAAAAATCAGGGGAAGAAGAAGTACAATATACAGAGTATGAAGCGCCAAGTGCTACAAATTATATATATGCAGGTGTTACTTCACCTGATATTTTTAATGAGTATTCTTTAGCTTTTGATGGTGTAGATGATATTCTAATCACGACTGAAGATAGTAGCATAATGCCTACCGATAATCTAACAGTAGGGTGTTGGATAAACCCTAGCACTTGGGAGTTTGCAGGAAGTAATCAGACTTATTATCCTTTTGGATGTGTACAATCTGGTGGGTGGGGAATATACTTCAAAAATGACTTTGCAGCTACAACCACTTTGTTTAAAGCAATCCTTAGAGTAAGTGATACAGGAGGGGGTTCGGAAGGATATTTAGAGCCAGATGCAGGAGCTTCTTTTAGCACGACACTAAGAGCTTTAACAGGATGGCACTATGTTGCATTAACTTATGATAAGGCTAATGGGGTGGCTTCTTTATCTGTAGATGGTGTAGAAAAAGCAACAGCGACAGGACTTGCTGGAGCAGATATAGTATATCATAGCTCAAATGCTAGACCTTTAATGTTCGGAGCAGATGCAAGTACGGACTCTACAGGGCAAAATTTCTTTGAAGGCAATATAGATGAAGGCTCTGTATGGAATAAGGCTTTGACTTCAGCAGAACTTTTAGCGGTTTATAATGGAGGGATTCCTGTTAATCTTTTATCTAATACAGGAGATTATGTTAGTAGTGGTGATTTGCAAGGATGGTGGAGAATGGGAGACCCGAATGGAGTCCTTTCTTACCCTACTATTCCAGACGATAGTACAAATAGTAATGACGGAACAATGACTAATATGACTTCGGCAGACATAGAAGAAGAAACGCCTTAATAATATGAGTGAAACAACTTACATAATATTAGAAGATACTGAAGTATCAAGCATTAACTTTAATGAAATAATAGAAGATAATATTGATACTTTAAGGTATTCAGTAGATGGAACTAAAACTATTGTAAAGTTTAAAGGCACTACTCCTGATTTTTTAGCTGGAAAAACACAATATACTCACGAAGAAATTCTTATTATTGGAGGAACTTCAGAATGGAATAAACCACAAGAATAAAATGGAAAGAATTATATATATTACGGATAATAAAAAAAATTAAAATAAAAAAAAATGGCAATAGAAAATGTACAACAGCTTTTAACAGAGCAATTAGGAAAAAATAGATGTGATGTAATAAGCACAACAGCAATGACTAGCAAAGACTATTATTGTGTTCACTTTCCTGTTGAAAGTGTAATAGCTTCAATAACAGCAACCAATGCGACAGCAGTAACAGGAAGTGCAATAGCTAATCTTCACACGACAATTCCAGCAGGTACTACAATATTCTTACAAGTAACAGCTATCACTTTGACTTCAGGAGTGGCTTTATGTTACTATGAGCAAGTAATATAATGTTAGCTCTTAAACAGGCTTTAAGTTTAGTTTCAATGAGAGAGACTTCAGGGTGGATGCCTGATAATGTTAGTAATTTAGAGTTATGGCTTAAAGATAATTCACTTATTGAAGCCGACCAAAATGCGGAAGGTGGGGCTTTAGACCCTGTACATACTACAACTGCCAATACAATGGAAGTAGGCGACCAAATAAATATTTGGAATGACTTTTCAGGAAATGATTATGACGCACTTCAAGATACAGAAGCAGATAAGCCTTCTTGGAATAGATATTCAACAGACTTTTCTTTCACCCCTTATTTTGATGGAACTGAATTTATGGATTTGGAGCAAAACCTGTCAATTTCAGCAAATCAAGACTTTAGTATAGTAACCGAAATAATGTTTACAGACTTATCACAAAATGCTTTGTATGGTTCTGACAGTTCAAACTTTTTTAGAATTAATAGTGCGACAGGGTTTAGGTGTAAAATAGGAGGTGCAGGGAATAACAATTTTACGGAAGCCTCAGATACTATTGCTGTTAATACTTACTACACACTTATATTTACAAGAAGTAACGGAGCAACAGGCGACCTAAGACTTTATGTAAATGGAGGTGGGTATTCAGACAAGGCTTGGGGGTCAGTTGCCTTAACTGATGCAGACGCTTTTACAATTAGCAATATAGGGAGTGCAGCAGATGATACGGATAATATGAAGGGATATATGAAAAATATTATTGTTTATAAAGGAACTGTCCTTACAGCAGCAGAAAGACAATTAATGTACACATACTTAACATAATGGAAAATATAATATCAGTAGATTTAAGCACTTCAACAGCCCCTCTAGTACAAGAGGTTAGAGGTAAGGATTGGATTGAATACGGAGACGCTAATGGCGAATGGAGAAACCTCTACCCACAGTTCTTGATTGACCTTTATTATTCTAGTTCAATTTCAGCAGCGATTATTAATGCAACAGCAGAGATGATTTCAGCAGAGGATTTGATTATAGAAGATGAAGAAGATAGAGATTTAGAAGCTAGAGTAAAACTTCAGAACTTTTTAGATAGAGCAAACTCAAATGAAAGCCTACACGAGGTCTTAAAAAAGGTAGCTTTTGACTTTAAACTTCAGGGAAGTTTCGCTCTTAACATAGTTTTTTCTAAAGACCGTACACAAATTGCTGAAGTCTATCACGTAGAAAGTTCTAAAGTTCGCTGTGCTAGACCTGATGAATTTGGAAAGACTACAGGTTATTATATTTCAGCAGATTGGTCAAACACTAGACAGAACAAACCTTACTATGTTCCTGCCTTTAATATGAATGACAGAACTTCAGCAAATCAATTAATTTATTCAGGGCTATATAGTCCTAATATGAACTCGTATTTTACACCTGATTACGTGTCTTGCAATAATTGGGCGTTAATTGATAGCAGAGTTTCTGAGTATCATCTCCATAATATCTCAAACGGCTTTGCTGGAAGTTTTATGATTTCCTTCGCTAACGGAGTACCGACACAAGAGGAGAGGTTTCAAATAGAACAAAGTCTAACAGATAAGTTCTGCTCTAGCGCAAATAGTGGCAAATTTGTCCTGACTTTCTCAGATGATAAAACAAGAACACCTGAAATAACGCCAATAAGCACAAGTGATTTGGATAAGAGTTATTTGGCACTCCAAGAACTCCTCACTTCTAACATACTTTCAGGACACAGATGTACTTCACCTATGCTGATGGGAATAAAGTCCGATACAGGGCTTGGAAACAACGCTGACGAGCTTAATAGTGCCGCGAATTTTTATCTCAATACGGTGGTGAAGCCCTACCAAGACCAAATAGTGAAAGTCCTTAGAAAAATCTTCACAGTAAACAATATGGATATGCCTGTTAATTTTGTTCAGCTTAAACCAATTACTACTAAGTTTACTAATCAAGATTTAGCAGCCGTAATGACACAAGACGAAATTCGTGAGGAACTTGGATTAGCCCCTTTAGAAGAAGATATTGAAGTCAGAGAGGACTTAACTAAGATGTCAGAATATACTGCCTTAGAATCGTTCTTAGACGGCTTAGAGGACATTCCTGAAGATTGGGAATTAATAAATGAAGAAGTAGTAGATGGTGAACACCAAGATTTTGACTTTGAAGAAACATTAAATGAAGTAGCTAATGAAAAGATAGAACTAGCTTCAACAGGTAGGGCAAATCCTAATGCTAGAAGTGAGCAAGATGGATTGAATAAAAGTGGTACTGCTTTTTATAAAGTTAGATATGTTTATGCAACTGATAATTTCTTAACGAACAAGTCAGGTACAAGTAGGGATTTTTGTAGGTTAATGACCTCAGCTAAAAAAGTATATCGTAAAGAGGATTTGATTAAAATGGGAAGTATGGCTGTTAATGCAGGGTTTGGACCTCGTGGAGCAGCAACCTATTCAATCTGGTTTTTCAAAGGAGGACCTGAATGTCGGCATTTCTGGTTGCGTCAGGTGTATCGTGCTCCTGCTTCTGATGATGATGCAGTTTACTATAAAGACAATATAACTTCTGATACTTTAATTGGCTATACTAAGGCAATTTCACAAGGATTTACTGCTAAAAAGAATGACAACTTAGTAGCAAGACCACCACAAAGAATGAAGAATAACGGATATTTAAACCCTAGATAAAATGGCATACGTATTATTTATATCAGAAGAAAAACTTAAAGACTCAACGACTATTGGGCTTAATGTAGACCCTGAATTATTGCTCCCGTATATTAAGCAAAGTCAGAAACTCTATGTAGAAACCAAATTAGGCACGGATTTAACTAAGAAGATAAAAGACTTAATTGTAGCAGGAACAGTTAATGATGCGGGGAATGAGGCTTATGCAACTTTGCTTAATGATTATGTTGGAGAGATGCTGCCGAGCTTCGCCTTATATATGGCTCTTCCTTTTCTTAGGTTTAAGATTGAGAACGGAAACATCTACTCCAAGACCTCAGAAAATGGAAACGCCTTATCAACGGAAGAAGCTCAACACCTTAGAAATGAAGTACTTAACACAGCCGAGTATTATATGGAACGAATGATTGACTATATAAGAAACAACACAAGCAGTTTTCCTGAATACAGTACTAATAGTGGTGCAGATGTAAGTCCTGATAGGAATTCTTACTACTCCAATATGAACCTTGAAAGACCTAACCAACAAGGTTCAAGATTAACATTAAGAAACTTTTTAAACGCATCCGATTAATGAAGAAACACTACAAAGTAAAAGATAAAAATAAAACTAAATTAAAATCATATCTAAAAGATGGCACTAAAACAATTAGCAAAAGAGGTCGGAGATGTACTTGTAATAAACGGAACAGTCTTAAGTGTTGCCACGTTTAGCAACTTAGAAGTAGTCTTAAAAATAGCCTTATTAATTATCTCGATAGTTTATACTGCTGACAAATGGTGGTATCATAAAAAGAATAGATGACGTGAATATACCTACTAATAAGAAGCGTAAGCTCAATTCGAAAAATCCTAAATACCAAAAAATTGAAAAGATTAAGATGCGTAAAGAATTTGTTGAAGAAGTTAAGGGGGTTAAAATATCCAAAATCTATTACCTCTAATTTGGACAAAGGAATAAACCTTTTAATAATACGAGAGGAATTTACAGAAGAATCTACTATTGGCAATTTGTATTTAGATGGTGAATGGCTTTGTGATACGCTAGAACTTCCTTATATAGATAATCAAAAAAGCATAAGCTGTATTCCTGCTGGTCAGTACAAAGTAAGACTTAGACTAGCTAGAGAATCAGCAACAAGAAACTATCTTCACTTATTAGTTGAAGATGTAAAAGACCGAACCTATATTCTCTTTCATAGAGGCAACGCAGCGAAAGACACAAGAGGCTGCATTCTAGTAGGAATAGGTCGTGAACAGAACCGTGTTAAGAACTCTACATTGGCTATGGAGTTGCTCGTCAAAGAAATTCTTAATTTAGGCGGAACAAATATTAATTTAATAATCAAAAATAGATAAAAATGAAAAAAGCAATTTTAACAACAGTAGTAGCATTATTTTGTTTAGGTGCTTCAGCACAATTCAGCGTAATGAGTAATATTGAACAACCTTCTGATAGCAGTTCTTGGGGGGTGGGGAATTTTACAAATAATATTGGCGTTGGTTATCAATTAACTGATGCTGTAATGGTAGGCTTTCAAAAGAGTGGTGATGACTATGATTTTGTAGCGAGATACAATGTGTATAATAACTTGTACTTATCAGCTCAGATGCCAACTGAAGATGCAGCAGATAATATGACTTTAGGTGTTGGTATGTCAATCAAAGTTTGGAACAGCCTTTATGTAGAACCAAATTATACGACAAGAGATGATGAAGGTTCGTTTAATGTAGGACTATCTTATAAATTATAATAACTTAAAAAATTAATAAAATGAAAAATTGGATAACTAATGTTCTTTTGAGCAAAATTCTTAACAGCCGTAAATTCATTTATGGATTGACAGGTGTTGTTGTTCCTATCTTAATGACTAAATTTGGATGGGGAGCTGATGTCGCTGAAACAGTATGGCAAACAGCTTGTGTATTAATCTTAGGACAAGGGATTGCAGACATCAATAAAAAATAATCGTTACAGATTAAAACCTCACGAGGTAGCCGCTTTACAGAAGATGCGAGAATCTGAAGCTAGGAATGTCTTAGTTATCGGTGACCTGCACGAACCCTTTTGTTTAGACGGCTACCTTGATTGGTGTTTAGAACAATACGAAGATTTTAATTGTTCTCAAACTATATTCATTGGCGACGTGATTGATAATCATTACTCAAGCTATCACGAAACCTCAGCAGATGGAATGGGAGGTGCAGATGAACTTGACTTAGCAATTAAAAAAATATCTAAATGGTATGACGCTTTTGACGAAGTAGGCACAAAAGTTATAATCGGTAACCACGATAGAATTATAATGCGTAAAGCTCAGACCTCAGCTATTCCTTCTAAATGGATTAAGTCTTATAAAGAAGTTCTAGGAACTCCTAATTGGGATTTTGTAGAACGCTTTGAGCAAGATGGTGTTCAATATATACACGGAGAAGGAGGAACGGCAAGAACTAAGTGTCGTGCTGATATGATGAATACAGTACAAGGTCATTTGCATACGCAATGTTATACAGAACATTATGTCGGCAAAAGGTTCAGAGTTTATGGCACTCAAGTTGGTTCAGGAATTAATCATAAGTCTTACGCTATGGCTTACGCTAAGTATGGCAAACGCCCAGCAGTCGGATGTGCAGTAGTCTTAAACAACGGAACACTACCTATCAACCTTTTAATGCCTTTGTAATGGAAGAAAACATTGGACTTAGAATCTTTTTAATATATATCCTTATTATCTTAGTGGTCTTAATCATTGCTTTATAGACCCCCCCTTTAGCCGTTTTAGGCACTTTCTTTTCTTTTTGACCCCTATATACTAGGCAGCACCTAAAGTTGTTCCCTGAGTCAAACCCTATATTGTTAATAACTTTGTTTATCATTCTGTTTATAGCTATTTTATTTTTATATCTTTGTGCTATTATTAATCAAGATATAAAAGAATATGAAAACACAGTTTAAAGTAATAAACAGGGTAACTCGTGAAGAACAAATCTTTAACTCAAAAGAATTTAAAAGATTCTTTCATTGTGAGTATGACTCTCAGACAAAGACAATCAAATACAATAATGACATTAGCGACTATGCAATTAGTTCACTTCAACCAAAGGAAGAAACTTGGCAAGAAGTTTTAGGATTAAGTTGTTTAGGAATAGCAATAGTCATCTTAGTAACTAAAATCATACTGAAATGGATTTAAAAGATGCTGAATATCAAGAATGGTTTAATGCACCTCAAATTGGTCATTGGACAAAACAGCCATTAGACAATACACAAGTTCTATGTGAATATTGGATTTTAAAAAATGACCCTGATGTCAAAGTCATTGGAACTGAACTACAATGCTACAATCTATTTTCTAAGATGTTAAAAGAAGAAGGGTGGCAAATTCAATCAGACTATAAAGAGGAATTACTATCTGAATATGCTCAAGCCTATAAAGACAATAACAAGAAACCAATAATAATAAATTTAAAATAAATAAGATGACTAAAAAAGAATTAGAAGAACAATTAATGGAAATGCCTGAGTTAGAACACGAAGACGAATTGATACACAAAGAAATGTATGCCATCAATACTTTCCAAGCTCACGAAAACGAACTCTATTTAAGAGGAACAGATGAAGATGGTAAAGACTTTCAAGTCTGTTTTAATGCCTTTAACTTCTTAGAATGGATTGATACTGAACATTTGAAGTACATAAAAAAACAATTAATTAAATATATAAAAACAAAATAAGTTGATAAGTTTGTTTATATTTGCAAACAGGGAAAGCCGAAGCCCTTTTAAGTAGGCACAAAAAAAAAGAATATGAGAACAGAAAAAATCAAAGAAAAGTATTTACATTATGAGTTAGAGAAAGAAGATGTTTTTAAACATCAGCACTACATCATTATCACTAGGTCAGGGATCGATAAGATTCAGGCAATAGAAAAAATCACTATTGATTATGAAGTTATCAATTGCGAAAGAGATTTTTGTGTAGTAAAAGCTCACGCAAAGAAAGATAAATCAGATACAGCAACTGTTAAAATGGAAACATCAATCCAAACATTTGGCTCTGCTTTAAAAGGAGAAGGGTTCAAAGATGGAAATTGCAATACTTGGTATGTAATGGAAATGGCAGAGAAACGAGCTATGAGCCGTGCCGTATTGAAACTAACAGGCTTCTACGAGTTAGGAGTATTTGGTGAAGATGAAGCAGAAGATTTTAAAAAAAGTAATAATCAAATAAATAAATAAATGGAAATTAAAGGAAAATTAGTACAGAAATTAGAACGAGAAACAGGTGTTTCTAAAACAGGAAAGACTTGGGAAAAACAGTCTATCCTTGTAGAACAATCAGGAACAGACTACAATAAAGAAGTAGCTATAAGTTTCTTTGGTGATAAGATTAAAAGCATTAGAGATATTGAAGAAGGCTCTGATGTAAGTGTTTCAATTAACTTATCTTCAAGGGAATACAACGGCAAATACTATCATAACATTGATGGCTGGTTTATAGCAAAGCTAGGTCAAGAAACTGTTGGTGAAATTGAAGAAGATTTATTCTAATGACAGCAGAAGATAACTTTAAAAACCTATGCAACCTCACGACTAGAGTCTTGGGGTTGCCTGATGGTTCTCTTGCTTTAAGAAGTAGGAAGCGACCATTACAAGTAGCTAGAGCTGTTGCAGGCTACTTAGGAAGAACTGAAGAAGATATACATAGGACAATAATAGGTAAAGTCTTAAATAGAGATAGAAGTCTTATCTATCATTATGAATACAACCATAAAAAGAACTATGCTAATTGCTTAGTCTACAGAAATACTTTCAATAAAATCTATAAAGCATATAAAGACCTTGATGGTACTAAAGACTTCTTTTTGGATAGTGATAAAATGAAGGCATACTTATTAAAGAATGGAGTTTCTATGACTTATGGTGGTGATGTTTCACTAGAAGTAAAAAGTGATAAAGCTATCTGTATAATAAAAACTTCTTACTTTGACTTCAGTAATCAATTAAAAAATGTTAAGTTAGCACTCAAAAATTATCACTTTACAGTAAAGATTATATGAAGCACTTGCTTAGCAGTTCAGCATTCTTAATAGTAAATAAAAAATTAGCACAGCAGGTAGGATTAAAAGAGGCGGTCTTGTTAGCTGACTTAATTTCAAAAGAAGAATACTTTATAGCAAATGGAATGACTGATGGTTGGTTTTTTAATACTGAATCTAATATAGAACAAGATACTACACTAACTGCCTATCAGCAGAGAAACGCCCTTAAAACGCTTAGAAAACATCAAATAATAGAAACTAGGCGTAAGGGAGTACCTGCAAGGCAATACTTTAAAATAAATGAAGCTAAACTGCTGGTTCTCATCAGTTGTGAAGAAACTAAACAACTAGTAGTTAAGAAAGTGAAGAACTTGTCGTCAAGTAACTTAACAACTATTAATAAGAATAAAGAAATAAAAATAACTAATAATATTACATCTAATAGAGATGCATTTGTTTTAGAGGTTATGGCTTTTGATTATGATAAAAAGATTTTAGAAGGTTTTATAGATTATTGGACAGAACCTAATAAGTCTAAGACTAAGATGAAATTTGAATTGAACCAAACTTGGGATACAAATTTAAGATTAAAAAATTGGGCGGCTAATCAAAAGAAATGGGATGTACCGACTAAGATTAATAAGAATAAATTAACTAAGAATACGAACACTATGAAGAATGTATTAAATAAGCTAAATGGATATGATTAAAGAAATAGAAAAATTAGAACTATATAGGTTATGTGTAATATTACTAACTAAGACTTATACATCTTTAGGACAAACTCCTAGTGAAGAAACATTAGAATCAATGAGCTTTTTATTAAGTGAACTGCTAGAAAAAAGATACAAGACTTTTACTTGGGAAACAGTTGAACTGTCGTTTTATAACGGAACTACAGATACAGAGGTCTTTCATATAAACATACAGACTATGAGCAAATGGCTTTATACTATGAAGCAGTTGATTTGGGATGGTCAAGCTAAAATGAAGGAGGGTTCTTATCACGCTATAAATAAAGAGATAAGAGGAATTATTGATGAACAAAGAAAACTATTAAAATGATAGGGTGGGTAATAATAACAGCCATTGTGATGTGGCTAATAAGAGAACTAAAATGAAAACAAAAGAAGAAGTAAAATTTTGGCTAGGAAAATATGCTGATTTAAGAGATAATGATAACAGGTTATGTGCTAATATTTGGGCGTCAGAATTAACAACCCAATTAGGTGCAGGTGTAAATTTAGCCACTGCGATTAATTTCTTAGAGATGTATGCAAAAGGAAAATTAACCTCAGCACCAAGCATTAAAAGGGCAAGGGCAAAGCTACAAGAAGAAGAACCTAAATACAGAGGGGAAAAATACTACTTAAGAAAAGGAAAATATCAAGATAAGTGGCGTAAAGATTTAGGCTATGAAAACAATTAGCAAACTTAAAAAAGAACTAGACAAATGGTTTAGCCTTTTTATAAGACTCAGGGAAGCAACTGCTGAAGGTTCAGTACAATGCTTCACCTGCTCAAGAATAAGCCATTACAAATCAGGAATGCAGAATGGACACTTTCAAAGTCGTAGGCATCACTCAACAAGATGGAATGAACTGAACTGTCAAGTACAATGCGTCAAGTGTAATATGTATGAACAAGGGGAACAGTTTAGATTTGGTATAGGATTAGATGGGAAATATGGTGAAGGAACTTCTGAAGAATTAGAGTTCTTAGCTAGAACTATTATGAAAGTTAGCCGTATAGATTATGAAGAAAAGATTAGTTATTACAAAGATGCTGTTGAAAAGTTAAAAAAAGAAAAAGGAATAGAGTAAAAGTTTTCTTAAATTTGGCAAATGACAAAGCCAATCTATGCAAGTGAAGAACATAGGACTATAATTGAAGCGTATATCCGTATGTGTCAAGAGTTTGCAAAAGATGTAAGTTCAAAAAGTAGATATTATAATTATCTTGATGTAGTAGAAACTATCGTAGAATATTCAAATAATTATGGAGCAGGAACTAGAGAAAATGGAAATTTTTATGATTGGCTTACTATCATTCCAATTAATATGTCAGTAGCAACTAATGGGTTCTTTGCAGGATTAGAAACAAATAAAAACAGAGCAACAATAAGAGCTTATAAGACAGTCTTAAATGAAATGGTCGGAGAAGTTGTAGATAAGATAGACAACTTAGAAGAACCAAGTGAATAAAATCTATCTTGAAATATCAAAGCTAAGTGATAAGTTCAGAACAATGTGCTACGGACTAACTAAAAACAAAGAAGATATTGATAATGCTGTTCAGGAATTAATGCTTTATTTTCTTCAGATGAATCCTGAAACTCTTAAAAAAATATACACTAATGATGGAGAGAAAGGAATCATAAGTTATGGTGCAGTAGTTTTAAGAAGGGCTTTAACAAGCCCAAGAAGTCCTTTCTATTATCAATATAAAAAATATTATACACATATTAATAGCTCTGTTTTTAGTTCTAATACAACTGATACGGATGAGTATTTTATTCCTGATGGTTTGCGCTATAAAGATATATCAAATATTCCTGAAGAACCTGTTGTTAAAAATTTGGAGTTTGAAAAGTTAGACAAAATCGACTTAGTTTTAAATGACTTATATTGGTACGATAAGAAGGTCTTTGAACTTTATTACTATGAAGGGAACACACTAGATACTTTAGCAAAAAAAACAGGAATAAGTCGCAACAGTCTTTTCACTACAATAGACAAAGTAAGGGAGATACTTAAAAAAGAATTAGTAGATGAATAAGTTTTTTGTGCCTAATAAAGTCTATGAAGATAGAATAGCTATCTGTAAGAAATGTATTTACTATTCCAAGCTGTTAGGTCAATGTAAAAGATGTCTTTGTTTTATGAAAATCAAAGCGAGAATAGCACCAATGGAATGTCCTCAGAAGTATTGGTCTAAGACTACTGAAATGGAAACACCTGATGACTTACCACAAGAAATGATAGATGAAATCCTAGACTTATGGAAAGACTTAAAAACAGGTAGAGCAAAAGACCAACAAGCTAAAAAGAAAATGATAGAACTATACAACACAATCTATAATACAAGTTATGGAACAGGGACTAATTGTGGTTCTTGTATATCAACTTGTTTTGATGGAATAAAAAAACTTTACAACAAATACAATGACTAAACCAAAACTATACTGCCCTGAAACAACAGGAACTTTTGTAATGATGTTCGGATTTAAACAACCGACAAAGTTTATAAAAGACCCTAGAACTAAATTAAAAAAAAGAAACTATGACAGAAAAAAGAAAATATAAAACAATTAAATGGGTTTTAAAACAACAAATTGAAGCAGCCACTAAAACTCTTTGGACTTGGGAAGAAGGTAAGAATGAAAACTTTACTTGTATATATGAAAACTACAATGATGACTTGACAATCTATACGCCTATTCAACTATTAAAAAAATTAGAAGATGCCAATACCAACTGACTATTACGAAACCAAAATGACAAAATATAAATGTAAATGTGGAAAGACTAAAGAGATTTCAAAAGCGACAATAGCTTATATTGATGGCGAATGGGAAACCAAAGAGGCATACTGCAAACCCTGTGGTAAATATATGCAGTCAGAACCACTTGAAGGAATGCCTAGCCAAATACGAACTGAAGAATCATTAAGTAAAAAAAAAAGAGGGGATAAACTTTGGGATGGAGCTAAAGAAAAGCTCTGTGGTGAAAGAGGAATCAATGAGGACTTCTAAATAAATAACAATAAATTCTATTATATACTATGAAACAACAAGTTAAGATAAGCAAGGTCAAAGGAAACCCTAGCAATCCAAGAATCATAAAGAATGATAAGTTTAAGAAGCTAGTGAAGTCAATACAAGAGTTTCCTGAAATGTTAAAGCTAAGGCCTATTGTAGTTGATGAAGATATGATTGTCTTAGGTGGCAATATGAGATTGAAAGCAAGTAAAGATGCAGGACTTAAAGAAGTATGGATTGAAGTGGCAGAAGGGCTTACTGAAGAACAAAAGAAAGAGTTTATAGTAAAAGACAATGTAGGTTTTGGTGAATGGGAATGGAATATGTTAGCTAATGAATGGGATAGCGTTCAACTTGCAGAATGGGGTTTAGATGTATGGCAAAATCCTGATGACTTAGATTATGCAAATAAAAATAAAGAGATCAATATTGATGAGCTTGAAAATACAATGAAATTATCATTGGAATATATTGAAGAAGATTATTATTCTGTAAAAAATAAACTTAGTCAAATTGCTGCAACACCAGGAGAAGCAGTCAAGATATTAATATCCAATATCAGGAAAATCTAATGCCAAAATTTAATTACAAATGGAATTTGAAAAATGGTTATCCTAAGAAAAATGGCCTAAAAGTTTTCGGTACATTCGTTTGTGGTGGTGGTTCTACAATGGGATATAAACTTTCAGGTTGTGAGCATTTAGGTGGGGTGGAAATTGATAAAACAATTGCTGAGGTTTATAAAGCAAATCACAATCCAAAATATTTTTATGCAGAAGATATTAGAATATTTGCTGACCGCACAAAATTTCCAGATGAATTATACGACTTAGATATTTTAGACGGATCACCACCGTGTTCAAGTTTTACAATGATTGGAAACAGAGAAAAGGATTGGGGAAAAAATAAGAATTTTAGAGAAGGACAAACAGTTCAAAGATTAGATGATTTGTTTTTTGATTTTATAAAACTCGCCAAGAAGTTACAGCCAAAAGTTATTCTTGCAGAAAATGTCAAAGGATTAATTTCAGGCAATGCAAAAGCATACGTCCATAAAATCAATGATGCACTAAAAGATGCAGGTTACAAAGTGCAATTATTTTTATTGAATGCAGCATCAATGGGGGTTCCACAAAAACGAGAAAGAGTTTTTTTTATTTGTCACAGAAATGATTTGGATTTTCCTAAATTGAAGTTAGAATTTAACGAAAGCATAATTCCATTTAATAGAATAAGCGAAGATCATCCACCAGGAGATTTAACACCACTCTATGCGGACTATTGGGAGAAAGCGAAACAAGGGGGAAGCGTTGGTTTATTTAAAGCAATCAAGAAACTTAAAATGGATGATGTCAGTTTTACGATAACTTCAGGAGATAGTTACCACCCAACACAAAAAAGAACTTTAAGCAAAAGCGAATATTGTAAAATAGGATCATATCCTCTTGACTACGATTTCAAAACAATGGACCCAAAATATTTAATAGGAATGTCAGTTCCACCAATTATGATAGCTCACATATCAACTCAAATACAAAACCAATGGCTGAAAAAATAGAACAGAATAGAACACAAATCAATAAAGATAGAATGCTCAAAGCATTAGAGTCAAGTCTAGGAGTAATAACAACTGCATTAAAGGTAACTGACTTATCAAGAACCAACTTTTATAAGTGGCTTCAAGAAGATGAAGAATTTGCTAAGGCAGTATCAGAAGTGCAAAACATTGAGAATGACTTTATTAAGTCTAAGTACTATGAATGTGTAAAAGACAAAGTCCCATCAGTTGTAATACACGCTGCCAAGACTAGACTTGGTTGGAATGAAACAAACAGACTAGACATAACTTCAGGGGATAAAGCTATTAATATGCCTGTTATAACATTTGTAGAAACTGATACTGAATAAGAAATACAATCCTCTATTTGAATCTGATGCTAGGTACTTTATTATAACAGGTGGTAGAGGTTCAGGAAAGTCTTTTGCAGCTACAGTCTTTCTGACTTTGCTTACAATGACTAAGGGTATTAGAATACTCTTTACAAGATTCACAATGACATCAGCTCACTTATCAATCATTCCTGAGTTCTTAGAAAAGATAGGATTGTTAGGATTTGATGAAGTCTTTAGTATTAACAAAGCAGAAGTGTTAAATACAAGCAATCAGTCAGACATACTATTTAGAGGTATTAGAACTTCAGCAGGAAATCAAACAGCTAGTCTTAAGTCTTTGCAAGGAATAAGCACTTGGGTTTTAGATGAAGCAGAAGAACTTATTGATGAAGATATATTTGATACAATAGACCTTAGCATTAGAGAAAAGGATATACAGAATAGAATCATACTTATATTGAATCCTGTTACTAAGGAGCATTGGATATATGACAGGTTTTTTGAGAGTAAAGGCGTTGAAGGGGGTTTTAATGGCGTTAAAGACAATGTATGCTACATACACAGTACATACCTAGACAATAAAGATAATCTCTCTACGAGCTTCCTAGAGCGTATTAAGACTATAAAGCATACTAACATAAAGAAGTACACTCACAAAATTATGGGTGGCTGGTTAGATAAAGCTGAAGGAGTAGTCTTTGATAATTGGTCAATAGGAGAATTTAATCCTAATAACTTACAGACTTCTTGTGGAATGGATTTTGGATTCTCAGTTGATCCTGATAGCTTAGTAGAAGTGGCTATTGACAAGAAGCATAAAAAGATATATTTAAAAGAACACATTTATAAGAACGGATTGAAGTCTCACGAACTAGCAAAGATTGTTTTAGACAAAGTAGGGCAAAGTCTGATAATAGCTGATAGTGCAGAACCTAGACTTATTGCAGACCTCAAGCACTTAGGAGTAAATATCAAAGCTGTTAAGAAAGGAACTATTGAAAGTGGTATAACTAGAATGCAAGATTATCATTTGGTAGTAACACCTGAATCTACTAACATAGCTAAAGAGCTGAACAATTATGCCTACGCAGACAAAGGCTCGAAATTATTTATTGATAATTGGAATCACGCAATCGATTCAATCCGCTATAATATAATATATCACTTAGACAATCCAAATGCAGGTAAGTATTTTGTGCAATAAAAAAAGGGGAGAGAACAACAATCTCAACCCCTTTTAAAACAAGAACGAATATGAAGAACGTGGCAAATATACACGAATAAATGTAACAGTAAACTAAATAACAACAATTTCTATTATATAATACAAACTACTATGAAAGTAAAAATTAAGAAGAAGGGAAAGGAAAAGACGTACAATTTAATTGATTCTTGGTCAGATGTAACGCTTGAAAAATGGATTGAATTAATTGATATTGAAACAGGAAGCAAAACAAAAGAAGCAGAAGAAACAATAGCAGCTTTCTCAGATATGCCTAAGAAGTTAGTAAAGGAATTATCATTAAGAGATGTAGCTATTATAATGGAGAAGATAGCAGAGTTACAAGTTGAGCAAAGCACCTTATTAAAAAAGGTAATTGAAATAGACGGAGTTGAATACGGGATGCATCCTAATCTTGATTCCATTACGCTTGGTGAGTATGCTGATATTGAAACTTTAATAAAAGATGGACTTGAAAAGAATATGCCTGAATTGATGGCGGTATTGTTTAGACCTGTCATTGAAAAAAGTGAAAGTAATAGCGAAGCCTATACAATAGAAGCGTATGATGGTGAGATAGCTATTAGAGCAGAAGAAATGAAGAAGATGTCGGCAGAGCAAGTACAGGCAACCCTTTTTTTTTTCTTCAATTTCGCGAACGGATTGTCAAAGATTTTGCCCTCGTTTTTGATTCAGGCAGCTCAGGAAAGGAAGACCCAATTACAGACGGGGACTTTGCTGAACGCTGGATGTGGTTCGGAGTGATGCACAGGCTTTGTAATCAGGACATAAGTAAACTAGATGCAATAACTAAACTCAACTTGTTAGAATGCTTAACTTGGCTAAGTTTTGAAACAGATTTAAATTTAAGTAAAACAGTAAACAGAGATGATAGACAATAAAACGTACAATAACTGCATAGACACACTCAAATCTTTGGGTAGCGAACACCTCCAGATTGCAACAACTACAACAGGCGACATTTGGAAAATTGATTTGGCTAAGAACACTTTGTTCCCTTTGTTTCACATAAACCCTGTCAATGTAGAAACAGGGCAGTCTACTCTTACTTATAACTTTCAGCTCTTTGTTATGGATTCTGTAACTGAGAAAGAGAATTGGACAGAAGCTAACTTTCAATCAGCAGACTATCTAAGTAATGAACAAGAAGTAATGTCAAGCTGTTTGCAGATTTGTGTAGATATAATTTCAATGATGCGACATAGTAAATGGCAGGGAGCAGGGGAACTTGACATAGACGACCCTGTTTACTTTACAGAAGGAGAATATACTTTAGAACCGTTCCAAGAACGCTTTGACAATCTCTTGACAGGTTGGGTATTCTCAATAGGCATAATAGTTCAAAATGACTTTCAAGCGTGTACTATTCCTGTTGCAGATAATCCAATAGGGAAATAATGAAATTTAGAATAGGAAAATATAAAATAGAAATAGGATTTTTTAAAATAACAATAAAATTATAAACAATGGCAGACTTAACAACAACAGTTACCGAGAGTGTCGTCTTAAACGGAGCTTTAAGAGGAAACACAAACTCAGTAACAACAACAGGAATTACAAGTGTATTTGAAAGAATAGTAACTTGTTTAAATGGAAACGTAACAACAGTAGCAGTATTCGGAACAGCACCTTATAGTGCAGCAGGAGCAATAGATGTTCAGAATGCAAGGTACATTAGAATCACAAACTTGGATGCAGATGCTTGGATAGAAGTAGCAGTAGTAACTACCGCTTCTAATTATACAGTATTACTAACGCCAGGTAACTCGCATATCCTTGCACAAGGTGAAGCAGTTGCATTGGCAGAAGAAGATACAAGTCCTTCATTTGGTACTCTTGAAAATTTAGCGTCTATACAAGTACAACCTGTTGGAGTTTCTTTTGACCCTCAAATATCAATCTTTGTAGCAGCGTTGTAATGGACACTAAGAATGTAGAAAATTACTTAAATTCTTTTGGTAAGCAGGTGGTCAATAGAGCTAAGGCAAACTTAGGGAAAGCAAAAGGAGGTAGTACTAAATTGGCACAAACTATTAAGTTTGAAGTAGACTCTGATGCTGATGGATTTGTAGTAAAGTTTTATATGGCAGATTATGGAACATTCTTAGACAAGGGAGTTTCAGGAAATAAGCAGAAACAATCTTATAAGAACTATAAAAATCAAACTGAGTCAAGTCCTTATAGTTATACAACAAAACAACCACCACCTGATATATTAGCCAAGTGGATAAGTAAAAAAGGGTTGAAAGGTAGAGATAAAAAAACAGGAAGATTTATAAGCCATAAGTCTTTAGCTTTTATTATAGGAAGAAAAATAAAAAGAGATGGAATTAAAAGTCTTAGCTTCTTTCAAAAACCTTTAGGGCTTGGAATGAAACAATTTGGGAAAGACTTACTAGGAGCAATAACAACAGACATAACAGACAGTATATCAATGACACAAGTAAATTAAAAAAATATGGCACAAGTAATAATAGAACAAAAACCACTTTATACCTTTCTACCAATAGGACAGCAAATTATTTTTGCAGTATCAGAAAACGAAACAGTAGCTGAGAAATTTAAAGTAAAGTTTGTAGCTGAAGTTCACGTGAGCAATAAAGCTATCAATCCAAGTGTTGGTGATGATGTGATAGGATATTTTAAAACCACGCCCAACAATGCAGGGGTTGGAATATTTGACCTACGACCTATACTAGAAACTTTCGTGAGTCCTGATTATGAACCAAACGCAACTACGTTCCCTGCCTCTAATTCTACATATAAGGGAGCTGATGCGATTGATGCTATGTTTCCGATTCACCTAATTGACAAATATTCAGTAAATGATAACGCTGTTAGACATTTCCAAATTCAATTTTCAGTTGAATATTCAGAAACAGCAGATGGTGAAATGTTAAGTGGAGGTAATGAGAATAGTGATAGTTATACATTCTTTAATGGAGTTCTTCAGTATGATGATGCCCTTAGACTTGTGGAGGGAGATTATGGTTATAACTTAAACTATGTTAATAATCCTAGACACTTTTTTCTTTATTACGCACCCTCTAATTTTTTAAGTAATGCGCCCACTACTCAATATGCAAGAGATACAGACTATGGTACTTTTGCTTTGTTGAATTTTCTGCCAGACCCTACATTACACCGTGTTAGTAGCGTCTTAGTGATAGGGTACAATTCAGCAGGGGGTGTTCCTGTTTCTCAGTCAATATCAAATAATGACGCAGATGGCGGTTCACAGGCTTTCAAATCTGCTACATATAGCTACCTACAATATCTTGGTATCTTCCCTGCTAATTTAAGGGCAAATGCTGATTGGGAGACAGCATTTGCAGCAGGAAATATAGCATATTATACAGTTCAAGCTAAGAATTTAGCTGGTGATACGGTGAGTGAGACATATACTATAAATATAATCTGTCCAAACGAAAGAGGATATGAAGGGATAAGACTTACTTGGCTTAATCAATGGGGAACTTGGGATTATTATACTTTCAATATGAAGTCTACTCGGTCTATTGCGACTAATAGAATACCCTATCAACAGCAAGGCGGCACTTGGAATGAAAGCACTTTTAAAATTAAAGGGTACAAAGGAGGAAAGAAAAACTTTAGAGTAAATTCAACTGAAAAGATTAAAATAAATACAGACTTTGTTACTGAGGAAGAAGGCGTGTGGTTTGAAGAACTAATAAACTCAACTGACGTTTATATACTAAATGGATTTTCAGCAGTAGAAGATAGAAATGGTATTACCAATAAATATGTAGAACCTGTAACTTTAACGACTTCTAACTATGTTAAAAAGACAATAGCAAATGATAAACTTATGCAATACACTTTTGAAATTGAAAAGAGTAAAATGAAAAGAACACAAGCCGTCTAATGAGTACGCAATTAGTATTATATCCACAAACTTACAAAGGAGAGTATAGCTCTACCTTTACTGCTGCTGCCGTAGAATATTTGGTAGATGGTATTAATTTTACCTCTATGAATGCTTCTGACTCTATTACGAATAGTGGAACCCTTGCTGAGATACTAACAGCTCAACCCCCTACTACTGTAAATACTTGGTACAGAGCAAGAGAAAACGCAGCAGTAGCTTATCCAACAGAAAATAATGGGAATTTAATTTTAAATTCAGTAAGTGGGGGTAAATACCATACGATTATATATCAGCGTTTAGATAATTTAACAGTAGGGCAAATATATACAGCTACGGTGAATATGGTAACTAACACTTCAGGAACAGGAATACTCAGTATGATTAATGGAACTACGATAGTAGGGATTCAAGGTGGCTTCACAGTATATGGCTATGGGATTACTCAAATAACAACCACGTTTACAGCCGAAACAACTCAGGATATTTTTTTATTCACTTGGGAGGATGATGACATTAATAACAATCTATATGTAAGTAGCATTAGCGTAACAACAAACGTCTTAAGCCCTACTGGAATTTATACAGACCTTATTGATGGGCAAGTCATTTGTGATTTATACCAAGAAGAGGACATCCCTTTGACTTTAAGTATTGATGAATTTAAAAATGTAGCAGAACAAGTTAAGTCATATTCAAAAGACTTTAATCTACCTGCAACAAAAAGAAACAATAGAATCTTTAACAATATGTTTGAGATTACAAGAGCAGATGATGGGTTGATATTTAATCCTCAAGTAATAACTAAATGTGTATTAAAGCAAGATGGATTTATTTTATTTGAGGGGTATCTAAGAATGATAGACATAAAAGACAAGGAAGGCGAAATCAGTTACAATGTTAATCTTTATTCTGAAGTAATAGCTTTAGCAGATATATTAGGTGACAGCACATTTGCAGACTTAGAGTTTGAAGAATTAGAACACTCTTATACGATTACTAACATTAAGAATAGTTGGGAAAGCACAGGTGCAGGGGATGGACTGGCTTTGACAAATCCTTTGCCAACTACAAGTCTTGCTTATGATGCAGTAACAGGAGTCAATAATACGCAAGTTTTGAAATATCCTTATGTAGATTGGAATCACCAACTTGGAGTAAGTAGTGTAGGTCCGATATTAAAAAACTTAGAAGCAGGATTCAGACCTTGTATTCAATTAAAGTATTTAATAAATAAAATATTTGCAGGCACGGATTTTACTTATACGTCTGCCTTCTTTGATAGCTCTGACTTTGAAAAGTTATTTATGGACTTTAACTGGGGTGGGAATGAGAATGGAGCAAGTCCTACATATATAGGAATTAATAACAGGTATTTTAGCGGAACTCCTACATTTTTTCTAACGTCTAGTGGCTGGAAGTCAATAGACTTTAATACTAGTACGAGTGGAATTGATACATTTTGGGATAGCTCTTTGGATAGATTTACGAGTCCTGCAAATAATATGAATTTTATATGCTTGGGGGGTAAAATAGAAATAAAAAATATTGTAGGACCTTTAGCTCAAACAGTTGAACTAAGATTTGCTCATTATGATTCTTATGGGAATTTTATTGAAGACTGGGGATATGCTTCTCAATCAATCAACTATTTATTTTCTAAGGATATTTTTGTTCCATTATTTTCAACGATAATGAACGCAGGACACTATATACAAGGAGAATATAGAACCACTAGTGATTACAAACTTCGATTAACAAGTGATAGTTATTTTAATATGTTTTGGGAGAATCAAGGTTCTCAGACTGATACCTTGCTAACTGTAATAAGAGGAGAATTAGGACAATGGGATTTTTTAAAGGGGATTATGACTATGTTTAATTTAGTTAGTACAGCAGACAAAGACAATCCTAATAACATATTAATAGAACCTTATGTAGATATATTTATAAATAATACAAATTGTTCACTTACGACAAATGCTGTAACTTTAGCTTGTAGAAGTATTGAGCACGATTGGACAGATAAGGTGGATGTTTCACAAATGGAGCTAAAGCCTTTGACTGACTTAGATAAAGAAACGACATTGCAATTTGTTGAAGATGATGAAGATTACTTATTTGGTGTATATAAACAAGCACAAAACGGGCACTTGTATGGCAGCCGAAATTATGATGCTTCAACTTCTTCTAGTGGACTTAATACTCTTTTTACAGGAACAAAAGAAATAACAGCAGAACCATTTGCAGCTAGTGTAGTAGTACCCCTGATGTCACAATATTCTGAATTTATAGTCCCTAGAATATATACTAGAGATGAAGATGGAGTAACTGTAAGTTTTGCAAACTCACCAAGAATACTATACAATAATGGTATTAGAACAATGTCAAACGATTCTTATAAAGTTCCTGCACAAAATGGCGACTCTGAGGAAACACTAGACCACTTTTTACAGTTTAGTCATTTGTCCGAAATCCCTAGTGTGTCATCAACAAGCAAAGACTTTTACTTTAATAGCTGGCAGCTTCCTAGTGTTGTAGGAGATGCTCCACTAGATAATTTATTTACTACTTATTGGCTTCCTTATCTTGCTGAACTCTACCACGCGGACACAAGGACAATGACTTTAAAAGTAAACTTAAACCCTGCTGATGTTGCGAGTTTTAAAATGTATGATACTGTCTTTATTAAGAACAGGTCTTTCAGAGTTAATAAAATTGAATACAAGCCAAACAGCTTGGCAAAAGTTGAATTTATACTACTACCATAATGGAATACTTAAAAGGATATACAATAAAACCTTATGAAGTTACAGGAACAGGGGAAGTTCTTTTTACTGATGGTACAAATAATGACATAAGAGCAAATCAAGTACAATGTGGAGCTTATGGATATACCTACGATCCTGCTACAGGAACTTGTAGGTCTTTTACATACAACACTAATCTAATTAGCACCCTTAGAAATACAAGTAACAAAATAAATGGACCTGGAAATACTACACAAATAGGGTCTAATAATATTCAAATAAATGGAGAAAACAATGCTGCTGAAGGGGACAACACTAATTGCTTTATAAGTGGTAGTGACAATACAATAGCAAATGGAGTAAACAATGTAACAGTCGTAGGTAGTAGTGGAACAGCTACAAGAGATGGGGAATTTGTAGTAGGAAGCCCTGCTGGACAAAACTCAAGATTCTTCTTAAGTGGAAGAACCGTAGATGGTGATGCAACTGCTTTATTTGTCAATGGTATTCCTACGGGTGTAACTGTAATCGCAACAGAAGCTGATACTCATTATTCCTTTACAATAGATATATTTGCTGTTAGAACAGGTGGGTCAGCAGGAGCAGGGGCAGTAGGTGATAGGGCTCTTTTTAAACTACAAGGAATGGTGATTAATACTGTTGTAACAGAATCAATATCTACAATAGTAAGTGTAGGAACAATAACAGATTGGGATGCTTCGTGCGTAGTATCAAGTGATGACTTATATTTAGAAGCAACAGGAGTAGAAGATATGAACATCTCTTGGCAAGCGAATGCACGATTTACCAAAATAATATTATAAAACAATGGCAAAGACAGAAACATTAAACTTAGAAGTAAAATCAAACATAAAATCAGTTACAAAAGATACTGATAAAATGGCAGATAGCCTTGATGATGTAAATAAAGAAGCAAAAGATAGTATTGGAAATTTTACATTAATGGGCGTTTCTTTGAATGGAGTTAAAGCTGCATTTGGTAAAGTAATTCCAATGGCAAAAGCTATGTTTGGTAGTATTAAGGCGGGTCTTATATCAACAGGAATTGGAGCTTTTGTAGTGTTAATAGGTTCTTTAATTTCATATTTTACACAAACTAAAAGAGGTGCAGAGTTTCTAAAACAGGCAATGGCAGGACTTGGTGCTGTTGTTAGTGTTGTTACTGATTTATTTTCTAGTGTAGGAGAGGAAGCAGTTTCAGCTTTTAAAGACCCTAAAAAAGCCATAACAGAATTATGGGAGTTCATTAAGGATAATTTAATGAATAGACTGACTGGAATGGTGGATGGCTTTACGGCAGCAGGTAAAACTATTCAGGCAGCACTTAGGTTTGATTGGGATGAAGTTAAAGAAGGAGCTTTAGATTACGGAACGGCACTAATACAAGTAGCTACAGGAATGGATGCTGAACAACAAAAGAAATTCCTAGAAGGAGTAAAGGATATTGGAAAAGAACTAAGTGCTGAAGCAATTGCAATGGTAGCACTAGAAAAGGCAAGTCAAAAATTAGCAGATTCGCAAAGAGACTTAAATGTAGAAACAGCTCAGGCAGTTGCAGATATTGAGAAGTTGAAATTAAAAGCTGAAGATATTACAAAAACTTATAAAGAAAGAGAGGAAGCAGCAAACTCAGCATTTAAAAAAGAAACGGACTTAGAAAATAAAAGAATTGAATTAGCTAAAGAAGCAGTAAGAATCCAAAAAGCCCAAATGGAGATGTCTGAGAATACGGCTGAAGATTTAGATGCTTTAGCAGAACTAGAAATTAACTTAGCAAATGTCCGACAAGAAAGTGCAGGTAGGCAAATCAGTTTACAAAACTTCTTGAATGGATTAAGAGAAACTGAGAAAGCACAAAAGGAAGCAGATAAAGCTAAAGCTGATGCTGATAAGTTAGCAGCAGAAGCAACAGCTAAAAGTGAAGCTGATTTCTTGTTAGCATTACAACAAGAAAATACTTTAGCATTAATAGCTGATTTAGAAGAAAGGGCTTTAGCTGAATTAAAAATACAAGAAGATAAAGAGTTAGCTAGTGCGGAACTGATGGAAAACTCAGAGCTAGTAAAAGAAGAAATAAGAGAAAAGTTCGCAAGGAAAAGAGGTGAGATAGGAAAGAAGGATGCTGAAGAACAAGTGAAATGGTCTGAAATGTCCTCAGAACAGCAATTAGGAATAGCGTCTAGTACAGCAGGAGATATGGCTACAATACTAGGTGAAGAAACAGCAGCAGGGAAAGCCTTTGCAATTACACAAGCTACCATAGACACTTTCGCTTCAGCACAATCATCATTTAAGTCTATGTCAGGAATCCCTGTTATCGGACCTGCTTTAGGTGGTATTGCAGCAGCAGCAGCAGTCGCTGCGGGGTTAGCAAATGTAAAAGCAATAGCAGGTGCAGGTGGAGGAGGTGGAGGAGGTGGCGGAGGAAGTGCGCCAAGTGTTCCTGCATTACCTCAAATCCCAGCACATCAAATGATGTCAGGAGCTTTTGAATTAAGTGGAGGGCAAGAACCTGAGCCATTACAGGCTTACGTAGTTTCAGATGACATAACAGATAGTCAAAATTCTTTAGAAATAATAAGACGAAGGGCTACAATTTAAAAATCAAATAAATTTAACTAAATACTATTATATACTATGCCGTGTACTAAATGTGAAGAAGAAGGAAAATACAAATGGGGTGAAACAGGAGAATGTGAATATGACACCCTCCAAGAATGCGAAGATGCAAACGCTTCTTATTCAGAAATGAAGGAAACTAAAATTGTAGAATTAATTATTGACCCTTCTGAAGAAGAATTGGCGATTGATTGTATCAGCTTAGTGTCTGCCCCTGCCATAGAAGAAAATATGGTTTATATGTCTAAAGCTAAGAATAACTTGACTTTAGCAAAAGTAGATGAAGCTAAACGTGAATTAATTGCACCAGCACTTATCCCTCTAAAAAATATCTATCGATATGACCCAAATACAGATAGTGAATATTACGTTTATTTTTCTAAAGAAACAGTAAAACAATGTGCTTATAGTTTCTTAAAAAACAACAACCATCACAAAGCTACTCACGAACATTCAGAAAGAGTATCAGGAGTTTTAACAGTTGAGAGTTGGATAGTTGAAGATACTAAATTAGACAAAAGCACTTTATACGGATTTTCACTTCCTAAAGGGAGTTGGGTAGTTAAGATGAAAATTGAAAATGATAAACTGTGGAAAGAGATAGTATCAGGAACTTTGAAGGGGCTTTCAATCGAAGGTTATTTTACTAATCGCTTTGAGGCTATGCAAGAGAAAGAGCCAACAGACGAAGAAATACTAGAAGCATTAAATGAAATAATCTCAAAATCAAATAAGAATTAAAAAATTCTATTATATAATACAAACTTACTCTAAATAAAAATTACTATGGATTTAAAAGAAAAAATATTAGTTGCTTTAGGACTTAACGAAGAAGAAATTAAATTAGGTTGGCAAGGCAAAAGTGATGATGGGACGCTTTTCGTTTCAACTGCTGAAGAACTAGAAAGCGGTGTCGATATAAGCGTACTGACTGAAGATGGCACGACAATTTTACTTCCTGTTGGAACTTACAAAACAGATGCAGGTGTTTCTTTCAGAGTTGAAGAAGAAGGAGTAGTTGCTGAGGTTATTGAAAGTGAAACAGAAGAAGAAGAAACAGTTGAAGAAGTTGAAGCAGCTGAAGATGATGACAAAGAAGCAGATGTAGGCGATTGGGCAGGAATGGAAAAGAGAATTGAGAACCTTGAAATTGCAGTAGCAAAACTTAAAGAAGATAAAGAAGGTGGGGATGATGAGTCAGAAGAAATGGCAGAAGAAGTATCTGAAGAAGTATCTGACAAACCTAAGTCAATTAAAACTACAGAAACAGTAGAATTTTCAGCAGAAGAAGAATTAGAAAATCTAAAAGCTGAGAATGAAAAACTTAAAACGGAGTTAGCAGAACAACCTGCTGAAGCTCCTATAAATACGAATAAATTTAGTGCCGATAAACCTGCACTAACTAAAAAACAATATAACAAGTTATCTCGACAAGAAAGATTCTTGTATAACTTAAATAAATAATAACTTAAAAAATAAAAAATTATGGCATTAGCAGTAACTAGTAACTTTGCGGGGAAGGCAGCGGGCGGATATATCCACGCCGCTTTAAAAGAAGCAAAATCATTAGATTACATAACGCAACTAAATAACGTTCGTTATAAATCTAATATACAATCAGCAGCAAATACAGGATTTGTGCGTAACGCAACGTGCGACTTTACAGAAAACGGAACACTTACGTTGACCGAGAAGGTGTTGGAAGTCAAGCCTTTACAAATTAATATTGACTTGTGTAAGAAAACTTTAGTAGATTCTTGGGAATCGCTTGAGATGTCAGGTGCTTATGGTAACCCACCAGCGTCATTTGACGATTTTGTAATCTCTTATATGGGCGGAATTATTGCTGACCAAGTAGAAACTGATATTTGGCAAGGGAATGACGGAAATGGAGAATTAGCAGCAGGGTACTTAGCAGCAGTAGTTGGTTTATTACTACCAGGAGTTGATGGAACTGTAATACAATCAGCAGCAACAGGTGCTTATACAGCAGCTAACATTATAGCAAATATGCAAACTTTAACATCTGATATGGCAGGGA